>Ga0116231_10001764_pt1 | contig 44922 bp, 37 predicted proteins | sample S1TSphgellanicum_2_FD_89695 | JGI IMG/M metagenome (GOLD analysis project Ga0116231, IMG submission 89695) | Host-associated microbial communities from peat moss isolated from Minnesota, USA - S1T2_Fd - Sphagnum magellanicum MG | ecosystem: Host-associated > Plants > Peat moss > Unclassified... | reverse complement strand
CAGAATCACCACTTGCCACATCTGGATCAGCAAACCGTCCTCCCAGCACGTCCGAGCGCTTTCTATCCAGGTTTGCAGACGATTGCGCCAGCGTCGGATGAAGCGAGGGTCGGATGCATGGTTTTGCTACGGCCAAGCGCGGCGCGGCGTCGCTGTCTGATCAATCCCCTTGCCCCAGCCCCCGCGCGTTGCGATCTAAGGCTGAGATGTCCGAGGTCGCCTTTCCATGAACGCCTTCTCTCCTGCCCCCTCTCTGCTCGACGCTGCGGGTGTGGAGCCCGATCGGGCGTTGGCGGTCCTCGGCGCGGCCTTGGCCGGCGCTGACGATGGTGAGCTTTTTCTTGAGCGTTCGGAGAGCGAGTTTTTGATGTTCGACGACGGGCGGCTGAAGCAGGCCACCTACGACACCGCTGAAGGCTTTGGCCTGCGCGTCGTGGCGGGGGAGACCGCCGGCTACGCGCACGCCAGCGAGATCTCGCAAGACGCGATCGGCCGCGCCGCTGACGCAGCCGCCCTCGCCAAGCGGGGCTACCAGGGCCAGGCGGCCGAGGGCCCCAAAGGCACCAACCGCAAGCTCTACGGCGAGGATGATCCCTTGGCCGCGCCGGCCTTCGGCGACAAGGTCGCCCTGCTCCAGGAGATCGACGCCTTCGCCCGCGCCCGCGATCCGCGCGTCGTGCAGGTCACCACCAATCTCGCCGCAGAGAGGCGCATCGTGGAGGTTTTGCGCGCCGACGGGCGGCTGCTGCGCGACGTACGTCCCCTTGTGCGGGTCAATGTGTCGGTGACGGTTGAGAAAGACGGCCGGCGCGAAGGCGGGTTTTCAGGCGCGGGCGGACGGGCCTCGTTCGACGCCTGGATAACCCCTGGCTCCTGGCAGGCCCAGGTGGACGAGGCGCTCCGCCAAGCCTTGGTCAACCTCGACGCAGTGGCCTGTCCTGCGGGCGAGATGGATGTGGTGCTGGGGCCGGGCTGGAACGGCGTCCTTTTACATGAAGCGGTGGGACACGGACTTGAGGGCGACTTCAACCGCAAGGGATCCTCCGCGTTTTCCGGCCGGATCGGCGATCGGGTGGCGGCGCCGGGCGTCACGGTAATCGACGACGGCTCGATCCCGGGCCGAAGGGGCTCGCTCACCATCGACGATGAAGGCACGCCCACCGGGCGCACCGTTTTGATCGAAGATGGCGTCCTGAAGGGCTATATTCACGACCGGCAGTCAGCGCGTCTGATGGGGCTTGAGGTCACCGGAAACGCCCGCAGGCAATCGTACGCCTACATGCCGATGCCACGGATGACCAACACCGCGATGTTGGGCGGCGACCATACCCTCGAGGAAATGATCGCCTCGACCCAGCGCGGCCTTTTCTGTGCTCACCTTGGGGGCGGCCAGGTGGATATCACCAACGGCAAGTTCGTGTTCCAGTGCACAGAAGCCTATCTGATCGAGGACGGGAAGATCACGCGGCCGGTGAAGGGCGCGAGCCTGATCGGGGACGGCCCGTCGGCTCTGACCAAGGTTTCGATGATCGGCAATGATTTCGACTTTGATCCGGGCGTCGGCGTCTGCGGCAAGGCGGGCCAGAGCGTGCCCGTCGGCGTCGGCCAGCCTTCGCTCAAGCTCGGCGGCTTGACCGTGGGCGGCACCAGCCTTTAGTCGGGCAGAGTTGGCGGACCTGTCATGGGTCAGGCCTGCGCACGGCCGCGCAAACCTGGCCGAGGGGTAAAGCGCGCGAGGAGCAAGGAGCGCACAACGCACCCAATCCATCAGAACGCAGCGACGCGTCAGGAAGCTGAATTCGATTTAATCTACATGTCTGCAATGTAACTGGTTTGAAGCGGCCGGCGCCGGGCAGGTTCACCTCAGACATCTGGGGGTTCCATGGCTGCGCCGTTTGCGCTTGACACCAAGGTTTACGCGCGTAACCCGCTGTGATGGTTTACGAGCGTAATCTTATCGGCGTCATCGCCCTTCTGATTGCGGTGCTGCCGGCCGCGCCGCGCGCACGGGCGCAGACGGGCGCTAGCGACCCCGGCGCTGCGTCCAGCGGCGTCACGCGCTACGCGCCCTCCTTTTTTGCGCCCTACCAGCCCACCACCGCCCTCGACATGATCAACCATCTGCCGGGCTTCGTTTACGACCCTGGAGACCCGGTGCGCGGCTTCGCCGGCGCCGCCTCCAACGTGCTCATCGACGGCGCGCGCCCAGCGAGCAAGAGCGACACCACCGACAACATCCTAAGCCGCATCCCCGCTGGCGATGTGGACCATATCGAATTGATCCGTGGCGGAGCGCCTGGAATCGACATGCACGACCGCACGGTCCTGGCCAATGTGATCCGCAGGCAGGGCGACAAGACCGAAATCATCGCCAGCCTTGACGACAACCTCTTTCTGAACGATGGGCATACCGTGCCCGGCGGCGCGCTGCAGTTCACGGCCCGGATCGGACCGCGCAACATCGAGGCCCAGGTTTCCCGCTATTCAAGCTTCGACGACTCAGTGGGCGATGGAACGATCGACACCCTGACCCCGGGGGCGTCGGACCTTCGTGAGAATGTGCGCACCTCCGGCGCCGGCGGCGGGGTTGGGATCACAGGCAGCTACTCAGGTCCGGACCTTGGCGGGACCCTCCGCGCCAACGTGAAACTCGAGGAAACCTACTTTCATGCCGGCCTCGACTACGGTGCGCCTCCCGACACCGTGGTCAACGATGAGAACCGCGGGCGCGACGGGGAGATCGGCGTCAACTACGAAAGAAAACAGGGCCCCTGGGACCTGCAGCTGATCGGACTGCAGCACCTTGAGCGCGACAACGCCCGCGAATGGTCCACCGCGCCAGGGGACGTCTATTTCGATAACCAGGTGCAACGGTCTGGCGAAAGCATAGGTCGGGTCGTCCTGCGCTATGAAGCCGGCCCCGCCCTCACCGTCGAGGGCGGCGGCGAGCTGGTCTATAACTTCCTCGCCGGCCACGAACTCTATGTCGACGACGGCGCCCAGGTTCCCCTGCCTTCGGACTCTGTGCTGGTGTCAGAGACACGCGAGGAGCTGTTCGGGCAGGCCACCTGGAAGCTTGATCCCAAACTCAGGCTCGAAGCCGGCGTCCGGCTCGAGTATTCCGACCTCTCCGAAAGCGGGGATGTCACCAATAACCGCGCCTTTTTCTATCCCAAGCCCCGCGTCATGCTGACCTGGGATCCCCTGAAGGACACCGAGGTGCGGCTCAGGATCGAACGCAAGCTTGGCCAGCTCAACTTTTCGAATTTCGTGTCGGCCGTGGACTTCAACACCGCTGGGCAGATCAACGCCGGCAATCCAAACCTCAGGCCCGACGACCACTGGCAGTACGAGGCGGCGGTGGAGCAAAGGTTCTGGGGCAAAGGTTCGATCGTCATCACCGGCCTGCACGAACAGATCTCCGATGTGAACGACTATGTTCCGATCGCCGGCGCCAATCCTCCTGTGGACGGACCTGGCAATATCGGCTCAGGCTCCTCAGATCAGCTCGACATCGAAGGAAGCATCCCGCTGGACCAGATCGGCGTCCATGGCGGTCTTTTGAAGACCACCACCATCTGGAGGATCTCCTCTGTGGAGGATCCCATCACCCACGAAGACCGGCGCATCTCCGGCCAACGCCCCGATGACATCCAGTTCGTCTACGAACAGGACGTGGCGGAGTGGAACTCCACCTTTAGTCTCTCCTATTTCAAGGGCTGGCGCGAGACCTACTACCGCCTTGGGGAGATTGACCGCTATCACATTGGCAATCAGTACATTTCCCTTGAGTGGGACTACAAGCCGACCAAGGATCTGACCTTGACCCTGAGCGCCGCAAACCTTTTGCCGTTCAAGTTCTATCGCGAGCGTCAAGTCTGGGACGCGGAGCGGGGCTTCTCGCCGATCGACTATACCGAGTTTCGCACCGTTCAGTCCCAGCCTCGGCTCTATCTGCGTGTGCGCAAAGCGCTCTAACGCCTCAGGGTTCGGCGGCGAGGGCGGGCGGGATAGCGGCCTCGTTCGCCCCGTTTGACCACCGCTTCAAGACAGGGCCCAGCAGCAGATAAACCACCCCCACCCCGACCGCGACCCAACCGATGATGCTGAAGATGTGGTTGGCGGCGAGGAGCGAGGCATGACGGTCGAGCACCTGGCCCCCCACCGTTTCTGAGCCGGTGAGCTTGGCAAGCTCAGCGCCGATCGAATTGGCGATCGAAACCGAGAGGAACCAGACCGCCACCATGGTCGAAAGCAGGACCTCAGGCGCGAGTTTGGTGACCTGGGAAAGCCCGACCGGCGAGAGGCAAAGCTCGCCCGTCGTGTGCAACAGATAGGCCAGCACAAGGAAGATCAGCGGCACGCGGAACTCAGCGTCAACAAAGCGGGCGCCGTAGACCAGAAGCAAGAACCCGCCGCCGACCTGAATGAGCGCCAAACCGAATTTCCATACCGGATTAGGATCAAGCCTGCGCCGGCCAAGCCAGGTCCATAGGGCGGCGAACACCGGCGCGAAGATCAGGATGAACCCCGGATTGATCGCCTGGGTCTGGGCGGTCGTCATCGACAAGGCGCCGATGCTGAGGTTCACATTTGAGTCTGCAAAGAGGTTGAGAGAGGTTCCGGCCTGTTCGAACAGCGTCCAGAACACGACCGAGCCTGCGATCAGAACCAGGGCGAGGCCCAGCCGTTCACGTTCGACCCTGGTGCACCTGGCGGCCATGTACCAGGCGATGTACCCGAGGATGACCAGCGAGCTCAGGATTAGGAGCGACTGGACCCAACGATTATGCCCGACGAGCACATAGGCGATGACGATCCCGGGGATCGCCGCACAATAAAGCGCGCCCTCAAGCGTGATCGGCCCAAAGATCGGCCGCTGCAGCCGCTGGGGGCTGGGCGGCTCACCGACCCCCTGCAACAGCGGGCGGCCGAGCACAAACACGAGAAGGCCTGCCGCCATGCCCAATGCGCCGAGCCCGAACCCCGCCCACCAGCCGACCGTCGCCCCGACCAGCCCCGGCAGGATACCGGCCCAGAAGGAGCCGAGGTTGATGCCAAAATAGTAGAGGGTGAACCCGGGGTCGCGCCGGGGATCTCCCTGCGGATAGAGCTGGCCGACGATCGAGGAGATATTGGCCTTAAGATACCCCACGCCCATGATGTTGGCGGCCAGGGCCAGATAAAACAGGTTTAGAAAGAGGTCGTTGCGGTCCTTGACCGACAGGCTGTAGCTGGCTTTGGGCAGGACCGAGGGGAGGGACGCCCCGGCGGGAAGGCCGTTGATCTTAAGACCGCCGTCGCCTGAGGCTTCGAAGCTATAGCCCTGGCCGGCGACCATGATCCGCGTCGTGCGATCCGCCATCCGCCCCTCGACCGACACTGAATAGTCATGGCCGTGATAGGTCAGCACCTGACGCGCCCCCGGGCCCTCGATCGCGAGCCCGAGCTGGCCGATCACAAGGAGGACGGCGCCGAACTGGATCGCCTTACGCGTGCCGAGCCAGCGGTCGGCCAGGATGCCGCCGACCAGGGGCATAAGGTACATGAGGGCGACATAGGCGCCGTAATGGTCGGCGGCGTCGGACTGATCAAACAGGAACTTCTGGGTCAGATAGAGAATCAGAAGCCCGCGCATGCCGTAGTAGGAGAACCGCTCCCACATTTCGGCGAAGAACAGGATGAAAAGGCCGCGAGGATGCTGGCGGAGCTGAAGCAGGACCGGGATCATCGTCAGGATGGTGACGATCACTCCGGCGATGAGAACGAGCATCCATCCCCCTTCTTAGCCGCCGGCGAAGGACGCCCCGGCGGGTTACCCGATTGGCGAGGGATAGGATCACGGCGTCCGGCGTTTCACAAGCAAGCCTCGGGTCTTGGCGGCGATCACGCTCGCCAAGCGCCTGCAGGTTTTGGAGCGCACGATGAAATTACCGGGTCCTGACCATCCGATCGACCTTGCCCTCAATCCGCGCCGCGTGCGCGTGGAGGTCAATAACCATGTGATCGCCGACAGCGCCGCAGCCGTGACCCTAAAGGAAGCCGCCTATCCGGGGGTCCAGTACATTCCGCGCGAGGATATCGATATGGGGTTTTTTGGCCGGACCGATCACCACAGCCATTGCCCCTATAAAGGCGAAGCCAGCTATTACTCCCTTTCGATCGACGGCGAGGTGTTCGAGAACCTGGCCTGGAGCTATGAAGACCCCTACCCGGCGATGGAGCAGATCCGCGGTTTTCTCTCGTTTTATGCCGATAGGGTCCGCGTCTACGAGGTCGATCCGGCCGTTTGAGCGCCACGAGGTCGCGTCCAGACCGTCTCAAGCCCGGTTTTTCTCCCGCACGCCCCGCGCTGAAGCGAAGGTGTGGGCGCCCGAGGGCTTTCGCGGCGAGGTCAGACCCGTTCAATCAGGGCCCGGGCCGCTGCGGGAGCGCGCTCTTTGGCGCCGTTGATCATAAAGACAAAGACATCACGGGCTTTGACCTCCGCGACGGGCTCTGGGTCGGCGTAGGCGAGCCCGTCGGGCTGGCGCCCCAGAGCCCAGGTTCTTGCGATCTTGGCCCAGCGGTCGAGGGCCTCTGCGCTATAGCCGGTCTCGACCTCGGCCCTGGCGTCCTCGAGCCGGGCGTAGACAAACTCGCCTGTGAGATCGGCCAGCGCCGGGTATTTGGCGCTGTCCGCGAACACGATCGAGACGCCGGACGCGCGGCACAGGCCGACAAAGTCCTTATCCCGGAAGCTCTCGTGGCGAACCTCGATCGCGTGGCTTAACTTAAGCCCATCCTTGGTTTTCGGTAAAAGCGCGAGGAATGCCCTCATGTCCTCAAGGTCGAATGTCTTGTTGGCCATGAACTGCCAGAGGATGGGGCCGAGCTTTTCGCCAAGCTCGGTGACGCCCTGGCTGATGAAACGGCCGATCGCATCCTCGCCGGTGGCGAGGACCTTGCGGTTGGTGCAGAACCGCGAGGCCTTCAGGGTGAACACGAACCCTTCGGGGGTCTGGTCGCGCCATTTGGCGAAGGTCGCAGGCTTGAACCCGGAATAGTAGGTGGCGTTGACCTCGATCGCGGTCAGGGCGCGTGACGCGTATTCCAGCTCGCGCGTCTTTGGCCAACGCTCGGGATAGAACACCCCGCCCCGCCATGGCTCAAAGGTCCATCCGCCGATACCGACGCGGATCTTGCCTGACATCAAAACCCTCCGAAACCCGATGAAGACCCTGCCCTCTTCCCGGCCAAAACGCCCCGAGCCGCGACCAACCGGATGTCCCAGATTTGGCGCACGCCCCTCTGAAAGGCCACGGATCGAGCCCGTCGCCTAAGCCAAACAAGAGAACGACCGCTCCGCCCCCGCCGCATGTCGCCGCTGTGATGGGCGGGGTCGGGACCAGACTCTAAGACACGCCGGCGATGAGGGCCGGCGCACGCGCTCAGCCCGGCTTAATACGCCAAATAGTCGAACACCGGCTCAACCTTGCCGGCCCAGGGGCCATGATAGAGCTCGAGCAGCCGGTCGGCCGGGGTGAGCCCCGTGTCGGCGATCTCTTCCAGGCCCGTGAGGAAGGTGGTCTCGTCAATCATACCGCCGTTGAAGTTCGCACGCGCCTTAAGGCCCGCCTTGGCGATCGCGACCATGTCGGCGGCCACCGCCTTCAAGGCGCGGCCGGCGATCTCCGCCTTGAGGCCGATGCGGGCCGCGTCCACCCTGAGCGCGCGCTTCTCGTCGGACGTCCAGGCCTTGCAAAGGTCCCAGGCCGCCTCAAGAGCGGCGTCGTCGTAAAAAATCCCGCCCCAAAGGGCCGGCAGAGCGCAGATCGACGCCTGCGGGCCGCAGTCCGCGCCGCGCATCTCAAGATAGGTCTTCAGCCTCACCTCAGGAAAGAGGGTGGTCAGATGATCAGACCAGTCCTTAAGGGTGGCCCGTTCGCCCGGCCGCGCCGCAAGCTCGCCGTCGATGAAGGCGCGGAAGGACTGGCCCGCAACATCGATGTAGAGCCCGTCGCGCTTAATGAAATACATCGGCACGTCCAAGGCGTAGTCCACGTAGCGTTCGAAGCCGAAGCCGTCCTCAAACACAAAATCCAACAGCCCGGTGCGGTCAGGATCGGTGTCGGTCCAGACCCGCGCCCGGGAGGAGACCCAGCCGGTCGGCTTGCCTTCAATAAAAGGCGAATTGGCGAAGAGGGCGGTCGCGACCGGCTGCAAGGCTAGAGAGACGCGGAACTTCTTGATCATGTCGGCTTCGGACTTGAAGTCGAGATTGGCCTGCACCGTGCAGGTGCGCAGCATCATATCGAGGCCAAGGCCGCCGACCTTGGGCATGTAGTTGCGCATGATTTTGTAGCGCCCTTTGGGCATGATCGGAACCTGGTCGCGGCGCAGGAGCGGGGTGAACCCCATGCCCAGAAACCCTATGTCAAGCTGGTCGGCGACCTGTTTGGTTTCGATGAGATGGCGCGTGGTCTCAGAGCAGATCTCGTGCAGGGTGCGCAGGGGCGCCCCGGAGAGCTCGAACTGGCCGCCGGGTTCAAGGGAAATATTGGCGATCCCGCCGTCGGCGTTGGCCCGCTCGAGCCCGATCATGGTCTGACCGCCGTCCTCGCGAAGCTCCATGACCGGCGTCCAGCCGAACGCGCGAAGGCCCGTCAGAAGCGCCTCGATCCCCGTGTCGCCGTCATAAGGAACGCCGGCCAGGCTCCCTAATCGGAACCCGAACTTCTCGTGCTCAGCGCCGATGCGCCACTCGGAGGCCGGCTTGCACCCCTTGGCCAGGGATCCGGTCAGGACCGCCAGATCGAGCGGGCGTTGATCCACGTCGCAATCGCCCATTCGCGTCCCCTGGGGCCGGGCCCACCCGATCCAGCCGCTGTGCGGCCCGGGGGAGATAAGCCGCAAAGGCGAGCGGCTCAAGAGGGGCGAGGGCGGCTTTGCAGCCCATGGCGTTTGGCCTGGCGCGCCCCGGGGGCTAGACCTTCGGACGTTCAAGACAAGGAGGGCGCACATGGCTTTGGTAGAGGTAGACCAGGCGGGCGGCGTCGCCGTCCTGACCCTGAACCGGCCGGACCAGATGAACGCCCTGTCGCAGGCGCTGCAGACGGCCCTGGCGGAGGCGATCGAAGGCGCCGCCGCAGACGCCGACGTGCGCGTGCTTATTCTGACCGGATCCGGCGAGCGGGCGTTCAGCGCCGGTCTCGATCTCAAGGAAGTGGCCGCCTTCGGCCTTGGGCGCGGACCCTCGGCCGCGCCGCAGAAGGACCCTGTTGCGGCCCTGAGCGCCTGCCCAAAACCCGTGATCGCCGCGATCAACGGGGTGGCGGTGACCGGCGGTTTCGAATTGGCCCTGGCCTGCGATATCCTTCTGGCCTCGCGCAACGCCCGCTTTGCCGACACCCATGTCCGGGTTGGTGTGATCCCCGGGTGGGGACTGTCGCAGCGCCTGTCACGGTTGATCGGGGTGTCGCGCGCCAAGGCGCTCGCCTTCACCGGCGACTACATCGATGCAAACACGGCCCTGGCCTGGGGTCTGGTCAACCAGGTGTTTGAGCCGGCCGCTTTGCTGCCAGCGGCGCGCGACCTCGCCGCGGACATCGCCGCCTGCGATCCTCACATGGTCGCGGGCTACAAGGCCCTGATCGACGATGGCTTCAGCCTGCCCTTCGGAGAGGCCATGCGTCTCGAAAAAGAGCGCGCCTCCCGCGCCAATCAGGAGGTCAGGGCCGACGCCGTGGCGGCGAACCGTGAAGCGATCCAGGCTCGCGGACGCGCTCAGGTCCCCAAGCCTTAGTCTGGGACATTGGCCTGAAGTTCGGCCAGCCATGCTGAAGCGACGGCGTCCGAGGGCATGCGCCAGTCTCCGCGGGGGGACAAAGAGCCGCCCGAGGAGATTTTAGGCCCGTTGGGCAGGGCGGAACGCTTGAACTGGTTGGCGAAGAACCGTGTCAAGAACAGCGCCATCCAGCGCTTGATGGTGGGAAGGTCATAGGCGCGCCGCTCGGCCAAGGGGGTTCCGGTCGGCCAATCGCCAAGGCGGGCGTCATGCCAGGCCGTAAAGGCCAGGAAGGCGATCTTCGACGGCTTAAAGCCATAGCGGGTCAGGTAGTAAAGATTGAAGTCCTGCAGGGCGTACGGCCCGACGGAGGCCTCGGTCGACTGGCCCCTGCCCTCCGTTGCGGGGATGAGCTCGGGTGAAATCTCGGTATCGAGGACGGCTTTCAGGGTGCTGGCCACCCCGTCGCCGAACCCGCCCTGGTCCGCTGCGAAGCGGATCAGGTGCTGAATCAGGGTTTTGGAGACCCCGGCGTTGGGATTGTAATGGCTCATCTGATCGCCGACGCCATAGGTCGCCCAGCCGAGACCGAGCTCTGAAAGGTCGCCTGTTCCGACCACAAGACCGCCGTTCTGGTTGGCGAGGCGGAACAAAAGGTCCGTCCTAAGACCCGCCTGCACGTTCTCGTAGGTGATGTCATAGACGGGCGCGCCGTCCGCGGCGGGGTGGCCGAGCGCCTTCAGCATCTGCTGAGCCAGGGGACGGATGTCGAGCTCCTCAGCGGACACGCCGAGCCCCTTCATCAGCGCCCAGGCCGAGGCCTTTGTGCCCTCGGAGGTGGCGAAGCCTGGCAGGGTATAGGCCAGAACATTAGCCCGGGGATGACCAAGCCTATCCATGGCCTTGACCGCGACAATCAGGGCCTGGGTGGAGTCAAGGCCGCCGGAGACGCCGATGACGAGCTTGCTGAGGCCGGTTGAGCGCAGCCGCTCGGTTAGGCCCTGCACCTGAATGTTCCAGGCCTCGTGGCAGTTGGCGTAGAGTCGGTTGGGATCGGAAGGAACGTAAGGATAGCGCTCGACGACCCGCTCCAGGCCGCCGCGGATCTTAGGGGGCGGCGGGGATTGATCGAAGCAAACCGATCTGAAGGGCGGCCCAAGATCAGCCTTCGCCGCGTCAGCGAAGGATGAGGTGCGCAGGCGCTCTGAACGGATGCGGTCGAGGTCGACATCGGCCAGGATCAGGGCGCTGTCGGCAGGGAACCTCTGGGTTTCGGCAAGGCTATCGCCGAGTTCATAGACGGCGGCGTGACCATCCCACGCCAGGTCGGTGGTCGATTCCCCCGGCCCTGCGGCCGAGTAGGCGTAAGCTGCAAGACAGCGCGCCGACTGCGAGCCGCAGAGCACCCGGCGCATCTCGGCCTTGCCGATGGTGATGTTGGACGCCGAAAGATTCAACAGGACCTCAGCCCCGTGCAGGGCCGCCCGACCCGAGGGCGGCTGCGGCGTCCAGACATCCTCGCAGATCTCCACGTGCGCGGTATAGGCGACCGGCGCTTCGGTGCGGAACAGAAGGTCGGTTCCGAAGGGTGTGGTCTGACCCGCAAGGATCAGGCTCGCCCCGACGACCCCTGCGCCCGGCGTGAACCAGCGGCGCTCGTAGAACTCCCGATAGTTGGGCAGAAAGCTCTTGGGAACCACCCCCAGCACCCGGCCCCGATGGAGGATGACGGCGGTGTTGTAGAGAAGGCCGCCGGCGCGGATCGGGGCGCCAAGGGCGATCAGCACATCAAGGTCCCGCGTCGCCGCGGTCAGACGCGCAATCTCGCTCTCCACCGCGTCGAGCAGGGTGGATTGCAGCAAAAGATCGTCTATGGCGTACGCCGAAAGGCCAAGCTCGGGAAAGAGCATCACCGAGCATCCGGCCGCGGCGCCTTGGCGGATCAGCCTTTCGGTCTCCGAGCCGTTCTCGGCCACATCGGCAGGCCTGACCTTGGGCGTGCACACCCCGACGCGCAGGAAATTGTGGGTCGCAGGATCGAAGAAGGCCGCCGTCATGGGGCGTCGTCTCCGCCGTCCACCCTTATGCTAGAGTTGAGCATATGTCCTCTTACCCCTTCGGCGCGGCCTCGACAAGCGCGGCTCTGACCTCGCACAGGGCCGGGACTTAAGAGAGGAGCGTCGCCCGCGTCCAAGGCCGACCCCGAAAACCAGGACCGCCCGCCTCAGCGGCGCCCAAGCGGGGCTCAATAGCCGGCAAAGATGAACAAAACGACCCGGCCTTCTGGCCTGCGGGGACGAGGGTTCAGATACCGCCGTACCACTCGTAGCCGCGGTCTTCCCAATAGCCGCCGAAGCCGCCGTGGAGGCGATCGAGGCTGGCCACGGCCTCCACCTTCATGACGTACTTGGCCTGTTTATAGCCGAGATGGCGCTCGACCCGCAGACGGATCGGCGCCCCGTGGGCCACATCGAGCGGCGCATCGTTCATGTCGTACGCGAGGAGGGTCTGGGGATGAAAGGCGTCGGCAAGGCCGATGCTCTCATAATAGTCGTCCGATCCGTCGTCAGCGTCGCCAAGGCTGTCGGCGCAGTGAAAGACGATGTACCTGGCCTCGGATTTCAGGCGGGCCTCAGCCAATAAAGCCCCAAGTTTGGCGCCCTTCCACTTGCCGATGCAGCTCCATCCCTCGACGCAGTCGTGACGGGTGATCTGTGTGCGCGAGGGAAGGGCGCGCAGCTGATCGAGCGAGAGGGTCAAGGGGCGTTCGACCAATCCTGCAACCTCAAGCTTCCAATCCTTGAACCCGGTGTCTCGCAGCGCAATGTAGGCGTCGCTCTCAGGATCGGTCGTGCCGTTCGGCTTGAACACCTTTGAGATGTCGCTCTCATTATACTCGGGCGCCAGCTGGCCCGGCGATAGGATCAGGCGCTGGGCCGAGCGGGTCAGGACCTCGGCCGTCCCGACGCCCCGCGCAACCTTGTTGTTATCGGTGATCTTGTCGCACCCGCTGAGGACCGCCCCGCCCGTTGAGGCGATCAGGGTCGCAAGGCGGCGCCGGTTGAGCAAAGGCCAGCTCATTTGCGCGCCCCCTCAGGCGCCACGGGGGCCTCGCCAAGGCTCGGAGCGGCGGCCTTCACGGCGAAATATCCGGTTATGATCGAGCGCATCTCGTTGAAAAGTCCCGCGGCGAACACCTCAAAGACATGGATCAGAAAGAAGATCACGATCGCAGAGGCGGACAGGAAGTGCAGGGTCCGGGCCGACTGCCTGCCGCCGAACACCCACAACAGGCCGGGAAAGGCCGCGTCCATCCCGGGCGACATGGTCAGGCCGGTCAGGAGCATCAAGGGCAAAAGGCCATAGAGCACGATCAGATAGGCGAGCTTTTGGAGCACGTTATAGCGCAGGGCCGCGTCGCCCTCAGGATGTTTCAGGAGGATATGCGCCCAGATTGAGGCCGGGATGGATTTTAGGTCTTGGAGGCTCGGCCAAAGATCGCGCTTCAGATGCCGGCTCCAGAGGGTGTAGCCGACGAAGAAGACGCCGTTGATGACGAAGATCCAGGCGAACATGAAATGCCAGCGCCGTCCCGTGCCAAGATCGCGCACGCTGGGGAGGGTGGCCCACCGCGGAAAGCCCCGATCTTCGGGCTGCCCGTCCGCGCCTTTGGAGGCCCCAAGCACGCCTGTGGTGTCGAAGGGGTGGCCGAGCACGGTGGTGACGCCGTGCATCTGCGGCCCATCGCCCGCCGAATCGATCGACATCAGCGGGTGGTCGAAGTTCGTGGTCTGGCCCCAGCTGAGCTGAGGGTCGGCGTTGAAGATCTGGAGGCCGCTCAGGAGCAGGATCAGCAATGACAGGGCGTTGAGCCAGTGCCAGCTGCGCACCCAAAGGGTGTGACGATAGACCAGACGCGTCTGCGGCTTAGGCCTTGCGGACACCGCTAAATCCTCAGCGGCGATTTCGGTCATGGGGTCCTCCAAGGCGGCTCAGTCTGACGCGAGTTCGCACGGGAGCCAAACCCGGTTTCACGCGGAGAGACATTTGGGCGCGCCACACCGCGTTCGACAGCTCTTTCGCCGGCGATCCTGCCAGCCGAGGCGCAGAGCAGCCAGACCCTTGGCCCAACTCCCGCTCGCCACGCTGATCGCCTCCGCCGCGCTCATCACCGCCCTCGGCCGCGGGGATGGGACCAGCGACGGCTCCAGCGACAGCCCCGGCGTTGGCGAAGACGCGTATGACCACGCGAGGCCGATGGCCGCCAAGACGCGAGCCAAAGGCTAAAGAAAAAAGTGCGCCACAGCGATGGCCGCGCCCGCCGCCGACGCCATCGCCTGAGCGCGCGCCGTCAAGCCTGTGTCCGCATTAGCGACTCTTTCGCCTCTCGGCCCGCTTAGACGCGTTTTTGTCTTTAATTTAAGGCGCTTGCGGCCTTCGGATCGATTGACGGAAATCGGGTCCTCCGGCTCCTTTTCGCCGCCGGCATCGGCTTGACCGGCGAAGACCACCGACATGGGGCTATTCGCGTACGGCGCTCGCCGCGGTGACCGCGGGCGTCCTGCTTGCGTTCGGCGCAGGCGTGGTGATCGGCAGGCTCAGTCCCCCTCGGCCGGCCAACTCAGCCCCTGAGGCTTTCGACTGGCCCTTGTTCGGCCGGCCGCGGGCGGCCGGCGCGCCCCGTCCGGCGGCGCCCAAGCCGGAAGGCTTTGCGGTACGGACCACACGGATCGACACCAGCCGACCCGAACCTCTGGCCTGCGTCCGGATGACGCGCGCCCTCGACCCGACCAGATCTTACGGCGATTTCGTCCAGCTCCAGCCCGACCTCGGCCACGCCTGAAGGATGCGCCGACCCGGTTCGACGGCTATACGCCCGAAAACTTCGACCGCGCCTTCCATGATCAGGTGGCGACCGGCGGCGCCGGGCTTCTACCGGCTTGAGGTCACGGACGCTGACCGGCGAAAGGCGAGCGCCAAGGTCCGGATCACCGTTCATTGAGGGCTGGGAGGCGTATAAGGGCTCAAGCAGAGCCGTGAACACACGCGATCGGGATGCGTTGGGATGGGGTCGGGGAAACCCAGTCTTCGGAGAAACCCCTATGAAACGCCTTCTGATCGCGAGCGCCGCTCTGGCCCTGATCGGCGCCGGTCCAGGCCTGGCCCAGGCCACGCCCCCCGCGCCCGCCTCCCCATCCACGCCGGCCAGTCCTGCCCAGGATACGCCCGCGCCGGCGACGGATGCTGCACCTGCGCCCGCGGCGACGCCTGATCCCGCCGCGAGCCAGGCGTCCACCCCCTCGACCGCCCCTGCACGTCCCTCGGCCGACGACACGGTGAGGCCAAACCCGGCCCCAACGCCGGCCGATCACGCCGCAGAAGGCCCGATTGTGGGCGATCTCGCCCAATCGAACCCGCCGCCAGCCCAGTATCCGCCCTGCACCACAAAACGACAGGACCGATGCATGGTGATGGCCCAGGTCAAACGCCATAGCGCCAGCACGGGCCGCAGCGGGGCCTGATCCTGGATCAACCGGTTGTCCTGGCGCTCCTGGGGCGACCGGGATCGGCGAGTCCAGCGCGCCATGGATGGCGGTCCAAGGCTAAGGCAGGCCTGCGCGCCTGCAGGCATCTTAGGCTAAACCAGAGGCTGGCCCATCAGCCGCTCCAACACCCGGACCGGCGCCCGCGCCGGTTCGGCCATGGCGTCGGGCGGCAGATAAAACGTCTGCTCGAAGGCATGCTGGCCCGAGAGCGCGGCGTGAAGGACGCTGTCGGTAAAGACGATCCAGGTCGAGCCGGGAGGGAATTGGAGGCGCGCCTTAGGCTCGGCCAACTGCCAGGCGTCGTCGAGCTTGGTTTTATCGTGGAGCTGCAGCATGACCGAATCATACCGGGTGCGCCGGCCCTTGGTCAGGCCGATCGCCTCGAGCAACGCCCCGTCTGAACCCGGCTTCACCTTTGCGATCCAGCGGCGCGCATAGGCCTCAAAATCATCCTCGGCCACCTCCCACACGCGCTCAAGGCCTTGTGGATGGACGTTTGTGAAGACGCGGAGGATCCGGCGGCCCTGATTGGGGTTGGACGGAAAGGCGTCGACATGAAGCCGCCGATCGTCCTTGCGCTTGGACATGACCCGGGTGTCGACCGGGCCCGGCCGGAACGAGGTGCGCCGCATCTGCAGACTTGGCCCATAGGCCGGCGCGATCTTCGCGAGGAGTGCGACGGCGAAGCTCGAATAGCGGGCCATCATAGCGCCAAGCTGTCCGCGCGCCTCGCCCTCGAGCCGCGTCCCGCCGACCTGGCCCGAGGAAGGCTCATAGCTGATGTTCTTGGAGTCGCCTGCGACAATCTCTGGGGTCAGAAATTCCGCTTCGCCGGGCTCAAGCGAGAAGGGCAGGCCCCTGATCACCACCAGACCGTCGCGCTCAAGCACGCCCTGGCCCTCCAGGACACGCGGGTCCTCAAGACCATCCAGAGTGAGAACCGTCGCCATGCCTAGGGCCGTTCACCGGCGGTCTTGTCGCGGATCGCCTTGAACTCCGAGCCGGGCTTCCAGGTCGGCCAGTCCCGGGAATTGGCGAGATCGCGACCGAGGTCGTAGTAGAGGATCAGATCCTCAACCGCGCCATCGAGGTTCCAATCGGCCCGCCATTCGTCCGCTGGCTGATGATAGCGGTATTTGACATAGTCCTGGTGCGCCGCCTCGCCTGCCGCGACGCCGCCGACGATAAGATCCTCCCCGCCCTCAAGGGTCAGAGCCGGAACGCCCACCTTGGCCAAGGAGAAATGGTCGGCGCGGAAGAAGTGGCCCTCCTCTTGGTGCGGATCGGGCTTGAACACGCGGCCCTGTTTCTGGGCATAGACCGCCATCAGGTCGTCGAGGGTCGAGTTGCCGACCCCGTGGCTCGAAAGATCATGCGATCGGCCGTCGACCTGAAGCCCATCGAGGTTGAGGAGGGCGACGGTCTTCGCCAAGGGCGCAACGGGGTGGGCGCCGTAATATTCCGATCCCAAAAGACCCTTTTCTTCTGCGGTGAAGCCGATGAAGTAGACGCTCCGCCGGGTCCTTGGCGCATGGGCGAAGGCTCTGGCGAGTTCGAGCAGGCCCGCGACGCCCGAGGCGTTGTCGAGGGCGCCGTTGTAGATCCGGTCGCCCTTGGCGTCGGGGGCGCCGACGCCAAGGTGGTCCCAATGGGCGCCGTAGAGCACCGCCTCGCCGGGGTATTGGGTTCCAACCCGCTTGCCGATGACGTTGTGGCTCGTGATCACCGATGTGTTGACCGCATAGTCCGCCGAGAAGGTCTCGCCCTTCAGCGCCACCGGTTTGAAGTCTTCGCTCTGGGCCGCCTTCTTTTCGGCGTCGAAGTCGAGGCCGGCAGCCTTGAACAGCTCGACCGCCACATCGCGCTGGATCCAGCCCTCGATCCTCGGGTGGATGTCGCCGGGATGCGGGCGCACAATGTCGAACTGGGCGTTGCCATTGGAGTTTTTCACCGTATTCCAGCCATAGGCGGCCGGGCCGGTCTCATGGACGATCAGAAGGCCGAGGGCCCCGCGCCTTGCGGCTTCGGCGTACTTGTAAGTCCAGCGGCCATAATAGGTCATCGCCCTGCCGTCGAACCGGCCATAGAGCGGGTTTTTGGGGTCCATCTCGATGTCCGGATCGTTGATCAGGACCACAGCGATCTTGCCCTTCAGATCATAGCCCTTGAAATCGTCCCAGTGGCGCTCGGGCGCACTGACGCCATATCCGATGAAGACCAGAGGCGCGTCCTTGACGGTGACATGGGTGGCTGGGACCTGGGTGTGGACCACAATGTCCTGAAGCTCGGTGAGGGGCCGCGGCGCGCCGTTGAGGGTGAAGCTGACCTTGATCTCCCCCGGCGTCTCGAACCGGCGCAGGGGAACGGCTTGGGTCCATCCCCCCTTGTCTCCGGCCGGCTCCAGACCGATCGCCTCAAACTGCTTTATGAGGTAGGCGAGCGTCTTGGTCTCTCCAGGCGTCGCAGGACCCCGCCCCTCGAAGGCGTCAGAGGCGAGCACCTTGATGTGCTGGGAGATCCGGGCGGCGTCGATGTCCGGCGAAGGGGCCCCTTGGGCTGCAAATCCGCCAGAAACCAACAGAGCCGCGCAAAGCGCCGACATCGTCCGCATGCGCGGTCTCCTCAAAAGCGGCGCGACCTTAGTCGCGCGAAAGCCTGGCGTGAAGACCGGCCCTGGAGCATTGGCGCATGAGGCGCTATCGAGGCCTATGCCGCGCGCTGAGACCTGCCGCCTTTATCTGATCACCCCCGCTGAGATTGCGGATCCCGAGGCCTTCGCCGCGCGCCTGGCTGAGGCCCTCGCCGGCGGCGACGTGGCGGCTCTGCAAGTGCGGCTGAAGTCCGCCTCCGACGCCCATATCGGCGCGGTGGTCCGGGCGGTCCAGCCGCTCTGCGAAGCCAAAGCGGTGGCCCTTATCCTCAACGACCGGCCCGATCTCGCCGCCCGGCTCGGCTGCGACGGCGTGCACGTGGGCCAGAGCGACGCTCCCTACTCTGAGGCGCGCCGGACGATGGGCAAGGATGGCATCGTGGGCGTCACCTGTCATGCGAGCCGCCACCTCGCCATGGAGGCCGCCGAAGCGGGGGCGGACTATGTCGCCTTCGGCGCCTTTTATCCGACCCTGACCAAGGACGCCCCTGCGCGGGCCGACCCGGAGATCCTTGAGATCTGGCAGGAGACCATGCAAACGCCCTGCGTCGCGATCGGGGGCGTCACGGCGGAGAATTGCGCGCCCTTGATCGAGGCCGGCGCAGACTTTCTTGCCGTAAGCGCCGGGGTTTGGGCGCATCAAGACGGGCCCCGCGCGGCGGTGGCGGCCTTCACCCGCGCCTTGGCCTCAGCGCCGCTGCGCGAAGGGCTAAAGGTGTGAACCTCGCTTTTTCTTGGACCTGGCCGGACCGCAATTGAGGCCGCCCGAAGGCGGTGATGGGCCCCGGGGCGTGAGGGGCCGCACGCGGGCGGCGGGTCGCGGCGCCTTGCCCCCCGGCCCCCCGCACCCCATAAACCCGCGATGACCCGTGCCCCAACGCCGCAGGTGAGGAGCGCGCCCCAAAAGCGCCTCTTCATCAAGACCTACGGCTGCCAGATGAATGTCTATGACTCAGAGCGCATGGCCGATGTCCTGCGCCCCCTGGGGTATGGGGTGGTCGACAGCCCCGAGGGCGCTGACCTGGTCGTGCTCAACACCTGCCATATCCGCGAAAAGGCGGCCGAAAAGGTCTATTCTGAAATCGGCCGGCTAAAGGCGCTCCGGGCCGAGGATCCGGCGTCGGCCGGCATGACCATCGCGGTCGCGGGCTGCGTCGCCCAGGCGGAGGGGCAGGAGCTTATCAACCGGGCCCCTGCCGTGGATTTCGTCATAGGCCCCCAGGCGTTCCATAAGCTTCCAGAGCTCCTCGCTAAGACCGGCCGCGTCCGCGGCGAGCGGGTGTCGTCCGACTTTTCCCCTGACGCCAAGTTCAACGCCCTGGCCCGCCCGGCCGCGGCCCGAAAGGTCGCGGGTCCAGCCGCCTTTCTGACCGTCCAGGAGGGCTGCGACAAATTCTGCACCTTCTGCGTCGTGCCCTACACCCGCGGGGCGGAGTTCTCGCGGCCGATAGAGGCCATCTTGGAGGAGGCGCGGGCCCTCGCCAGCGAAGGGACGCGCGAGGTCACGCTGCTCGGGCAGAACGTCAACGCTTACAATGGCGTAGAGGGCGGCCTTGCGGCCCTGGTGCGGGCGCTCGCGGCGATTCCGGGTTTAGGCCGGATCCGCTACACAACCTCCCATCCCCGCGACATGGATGACGCCCTGATCGCCGCTCACGGGGACCTCGACGCATTGATGCCCTACCTGCACCTGCCGGTGCAGTCGGGATCGGACCGGGTGCTGAAGGCGATGAACCGGGGGCACACGGCCGAGGGTTATCTGCGGCTGGTAGAGCGCATCCGCGCCGCGCGGCCGGACATCGCCCTCTCCGGTGATTTCATCGTCGGCTTCCCCGGCGAGACTGACGCTGATTTTGAAGCGACCCTCGATCTCGTGCGCGAAGTCGCCTACGCCTCGGCCTTTTCGTTCAAATACTCACGCCGTCCAGGCACCCCCGCGGCCTCGATGAGCGATCAGGTGGATGAGACGCTGAAGGCCGAGCGCCTGGCGCGTCTGCAGGCTGTGCTCGAAACCCAGCGTCAGGGCTTCAACGCCGGCGTGGTCGGGCGCACCCTGCCGGTCCTGTTCGAGCGCCGGGGGCGCTATCAGGGCCAGATCGTCGGCCGCAGCCCCTATCTTCAGGGCGTCTTCACCGAGGGGCCAGAGACACTGATCGGCCAGATCGCCCTGGTCGACATCACCTCCACCGGCCCCAACAGCCTCTGCGGGCGTTTGGCCCGAACGTCGTGCGACCGGGAACTCGCTTGAGCCGGGGCCCCGACCCCTCGCTCCCCCGCGCCTCGGGCGAAGCCTTCGTCGCCTTGCCCGATGAGGCGGTGCGTGCGGTGGCCGGCCCCCACGGCCGCCACGCCGCCCTGATCGAAAGCGCTTTCGACGTCCATGTGGAGACCCCGGGCGGGGGTGTGCAGCTGAAAGGTCCAGCGGCCCGGCGAACCTCGGCGCACCGCGCCATTGCGCTGATCGCCGCGCGTGTGGCCCTGGGCGCGGACGTAGACGAGAGCGACGTGCGCGCCGCGATCACCTCCGCCCGCACGCCGTCGGCGGGCGACACCCAGGCTGCGCCCCTGCCCCTGGGTCGTCGGGGGGTGGTGGCGCCCAAGACCAGCGCGCAAGGTCGCTATCTTGACGCCCTACGCACCCATCCTCTGGTGTTCGGCGTCGGGCCGGCGGGCACAGGAAAGACCTTTCTGGCGGTGGCCCACGGCGCGTCCTTGCTCACCCGCGGAGAGGTCGATCGCCTGGTGGTGACCCGTCCCGCGGTCGAGGCCGGCGAACGGCTGGGGTTTCTGCCCGGCGACCTGAACGAGAAGGTGGATCCTTATCTCGCGCCGATCTGGGAGGCTCTGAACGATCTTTTGGGCGGCGAACAGGTTCGCCGTCGGCGCGAGCGCGGCGAAATCGAGGTGGCCCCGATCGCCTTTATGCGGGGGCGCACCCTCAGCCACGCCTTCGTGATCCTGGATGAAGCGCAGAACACGTCGCGCCTCCAGATGAAGATGGTGCTGACAAGGTTGGGCGAAGGCGCGCGCATGGCGGTGACCGGAGATCCGACCCAGGTCGACCTTCTGAACCGATCCGACAGCGGCCTTTCCCACGCGGTCTCGATTCTTGAGGGCGTGGAGGGCGTGGCGATCTCGCGGTTTTCCGCCTCCGACGTGGTGCGCCATCCCCTGGTGGAGCGCATCGTCAAAGCCTACGACGCCGACGAGGCCGACCGATCGTGATCGTCGAGGTCGAGGTCGAGGACGACGCGTGGACAAAGACGCTCGCCAACTGCCCTGAGATCGTGGAACGAACGGCGGCCCAAGTCCTGTCGGTCATGCCCGTGGCGGATCACCGAACTCAAAACGCCGGGGGAGGCCCAAAGCCCAGAAGCGGGTCTTGGGATCAAGACCGCACCAGGCGCCCGGCGCCCGGGGCGCCGCTTTTTCCTCCCGCAGAGGCGGGCGAGATCTCGGTGCTCCTGACGTCTGACGAGGCGGTCCGCGCCCTCAACGCGGAATTCCGGGGCAAGGACGCCCCCACCAACGTCCTTTCCTTTCCCGCCGCACAGAGCGCGCGGCCCCATCTTGGCGACATCGCCCTCGCCTACGGGGTGTGCGTCCGCGAGGCCAGGGCGCAGGGCAAGCCCCTCGCCCATCATCTGATGCATTTGACCGTGCACGGCGTGCTGCATCTGCTAGGTTATGATCACCACACCGACGCCGAGGCCGAGGCGATGGAGGGGATCGAGCGCGCGGTCCTCTTCAAACTCGGCGTTCCCGATCCATACGCGCCCCCCGGCGATGGGGTCACCGAGGCGAATGCCCAGTTCTGACGGCCGAAGTCCCGACACGCTTTCGCCCGCGCTCCCTTGGCGACGGCGAGGGCGCAAACGCAATGTGGCGCGCCGCCTGTTCGCCCTTTGGTTTGGCGAGCGGACCCGACATGCGAACGGCGGGATCGGCCACGACGGCGAACCGTCGGACGATCCCGTCGCCGCTGAAATCGCCGACCAGGTTGAGGTTTTCGCCACCCTGAGGGTCGCCGACGTGGCCACGCCGCGGGCCGACATTCAGGCTCTCGAGCTTTCGACCCCCTTATCGGAGGTCGTTCAGAGGTTTCTTGAGACCGAACACTCGCGGATGCCGATCTACCGCGAGACCCTGGATGATCCCCTGGGCGTGGTTCACATCAAGGACTTGTTCAAATTCATCACCCCCACCGCCGCCGAGCCCGAGCGCGCGCCCCGCGCATCGTGGAAGGAGCCGGTGCTGCATCGCCTCCGCCGCGATGTGCTGATCGTCCCGCCCTCCATGCGCGCCTCTGACCTTCTGGTGAAGATGCGCGCACAGCGCATCCATATGGCCATGGTGATCGACGAATACGGCGGGGTCGACGGGGTCGTGACCCTGGAGGACCTGGTCGAGGCGGTCGTCGGTGAGATCGACGACGAGCACGACGAGCATACGGCCGCCTTGATCAGCCGGCCGGGCGGGGTGATCGAGGCGGACGCACGCGCGGCGCTGCAAGAGGTGGAGAAGCGCCTGGGCGCCGCCCTGGCCCCGGAGGATCTCGAGGAAGAGGTCGAGACCGTGGCGGGCCTCGTCACCACCCTGGCTGGCCGCGTGCCTCAACGGGGCGAGGTCATCGTCAGTCCTTCAGGCTTTGAGTTCGAGGTGATCGAGGCGGATCCTCGAAGGATTCGCCGCCTCCGCATCCGGCCCCCGCGGGCGGTCGGCGCCGCTGAGGATGGCGCAAAAGCCCAGCGCACGGACGAAGGCGCCGCGTGAGCGGGCCAGTTTTGCTGCGCCCGAGCGCGCGTTGGACAACGCTGGGCCTTGCGATCGGTTCGGGCTTGGCCGCCGCCCTGGCGCACCCGCCGTTCGGCGTCTGGCCGGGCCTGCTCGGCTTCGGCCTTTTGCTGCACCTTATGGACCACGCTGACGCGACAAGGCCCCTGAAATCGGCGTTCTGGCGGGGGTGGCTGGCAGGATCGGCCTATTTTCTGATCTCGACCTGGTGGGTCGGGGAGGCCTTTCTCGTCGACATCGCCAACCACGGCTGGCAGGCGCCCTTCGCGGTCGGCTTTTTGGCCTGCGGGCTAGGCCTCCTCTGGGGCGCAGCCGGGCTGATCTATCGCCTGGCGGCGCCGGCCCACGCGGGGCGCGTGTTGACCTTCGCTGCGGTGTTCGGCGTGTTCGAATGGCTGCGCGGACATATCCTCACCGGCTTTCCGTGGGACCTGCCGGGCGAAGCCTGGCGCGCCGGCGGACGGGTCAGCCAGGCCGCGTCTGTATTCGGCGCTTATGGCCTTAGCCTGATCACCCTCGCCGTGTTCGCCTCGAGCGGAATCTGGGGCGGGACCGAGAGCCGCCGCGCGAAATCCATCGTCACAGGCCTTGCAGTGCTCGCGCTTGTGCTCCTGGGCGGGTTCGGCGCCCTGCGGCTTCGGGCGCCGTCCCTGTCCACAGGCCTGCGCGTACGGGTGGTGCAGGCGAACATAGAGCAGTCCGAAAAATGGTCGCCGCAAGCCTTCCGCGCCATCTTTGACGTCTACACAAGCCTGACCGCCGAGACGCCCGCCCAGGGGCCGCCGCCAGAAGTCGTGCTCTGGCCGGAAGGCGCCATCCCGGAAGACAGTTCGGCCTTTCTGGCGGATGGGACCTGGACCCGTGCGGCCGTGGTTTCGGCGTTGCGACCGGGCCAGATCCTTTTGATGGGCGTCGCCCGCTCGGACGGAGCGGGGCCGGATGCGCACTATTTTAACTCCGCCCTGGCGCTCCGCCGCGACGGCGAGGACCTGACCCCCCTCGCCGTCTACGACAAACACCACCTTGTTCCCTTCGGCGAATACATGCCGATGGACAAGCTCATGGGCGCCATCGGGTTTAAGGCCCTGGTCCACGTCGCTGACGACGGGTTCACGCCCGGGCCGATTTCCGCGCCGATCAACCTGGACGGACTGCCGCCGGTTCAGGTCCTGATCTGCTATGAGAGCCTGTTCCCCGCCGCGGTGGCCCGCGACCGGCCGCGTCCGCGATGGATCGCCAACCTCTCCAACGACGCCTGGTTCGGCAGGACCTCCGGGCCCTGGCAGCACCTCAATATTGCGAGCTACCGCGCGATCGAGGAGGGATTGCCTATGGTGCGCGCAACGCCGACCGGGGTCTCAGCCGTGATCGACGCCTATGGGCGGCCGCTGCAGCGGCTGGGACAAGGGGTCAGGGGCGTCATCGACGCCCATCTTCCGACCGCCATCCCGCCGCCGCCGTACCGCACCTTGAGAGATGGACCTTTTTGGCTTGCGATCGGGTTGATCCTGGCCGCCTCGACGCGGTGGACGCGTTTCACACTCCGTCTCAGGCCAAAGTCCCTGTGATACCAGGATCCAATCGGGTCCAGGCGATCCAGATCTTGGTCCTCCGCAGGGCGGGACGCGAACCCCCGGGCTGGCGCGGCGCATAAGTCTGGCGCCGCAGGGGATTATTGATCCAGGGTCCTCGCTTCTTCGACCAGCATGATCGGGGCGCCGTCGCGGATGGGATAGGCAAGACCCGCCCGGCGGCTGATCAGCTCCTGGCGCTCGCGATCATATTCGAGCGGACCATGGGTCAGCGGGCAGATCAAGACTTCCAGAAGCCGCGGATCCACTGCCCGGTCGAAATGGGCGTCAAAATCAAAATCCTTGGCAGGGGGGTCGTCGCTCATCCAAGACCTTTAACCCAAATCGAGCGGGGCAGGCTACTGCAGCGGCCGAGGCGAACGGTCGTCATCCTCGTCACGCCGGCCCGCTTCGTCGATCTGCAGAAGGGCGCTGAGGGCGGCCATGCGATCGGACAGGGTCCGAGCCTCGACCAGGGCCTGTTTTTCAGCGACCTCGAACGGCAACGCCATGCAAAGACTGGTGATCAGGGCGTCAGCCGGAGCGTCGCGGGCGGCGTCCCACTCGATGTCCATGCCGCGGCGCTGAAGATAGGCCTTCAAGGATTGCATCAAAGGCTCCCGCTCGAAGGCGATCTCTTCGGGCGGCTGCAGGTCGCTGGCGAAGGCCTCGTAGTCCGCCCGGACCTGCCGGTAGGGCGTCGGCGCCGAGAGCTCCTGGCCGAGGGTAAAACGGCAGACGCCCGACAGAGTGATCAGATAGCGGCCGTCCTGGGTCTCGGCGAAACTCGTGACGCGTCCGGCGCAGCCCACCCGGGCAAGGGGCGGATGGGCCCGATCGCCGCCTGTGGTCTGCACCATGCCGATGATCCGGTCGCCGGCCATGACATCGTCGATCATGTTGAGATATCGGGGTTCAAAAATATTCAGCGGCAGTCGGCCGCGCGGCAGCAGGACCGCGGCGTCCAGGGGAAAAACCGGGATCAGCTGCGGCAGTTCATCGGTGCGGATATAGCCCTGGGCCACGGCGTTTAACCCTATGCGAACAGCAGAGCGGACAGGCGGCGACGGCCGTTCCGCGCCACCTCTGATCCGGGGCCCGCAGCTTCGAGCACGATCAAGAGCTGCTTGCGCGCCGCCTCATCGTTCCAGGTGCGATCCCGCTCGATGATGGTCAAGAGCTGATCCACCGCGCCCTGGAGGTCGCCGCGCCCTGCGAGGAGCTTGGCGAGCTCGAGCCGCGCCTCATAATCGTCCGGGTCGGCTGCGATGCGCGCTGCAAGCGGCGCGGTCTCACCCTTGGCCTGGTCGGCCAGGAGCAGGGCCGCGCGAACCGCGGCAAGGTCAGGATCCTTGGCGTCGGCGGGGGCCATGGAGGCGACCTCGCGGGCGCGCTCGCTGTCGCCGCCTTTAAGATAACAGCGCGCGAGGCCGGCGATGGCTTTTACGTTCTCAGGTTCAAGCTGCAGGCATTGGGCGTAGGCCTGAGCCGCGCCGCCCATGTCGTCCGCGGCCAGAGCCTCGGCTGCAAACGCCAGCAAGCCGTCAAGATCGCTGGGTCCGACCGGGCCAGCGATCTCGTCGACGAAGGCTTTCACCTGACTTTCGGGCAGGGCCCCCTGAAATCCCTGGAAGGCCTTGCCCTTGTCGACCACGAACACCGCCGGGATCGACTGGACCCTGAACTGCTGGGCGATGCCCGGGTTCTCGTCGATATTGACCTTGGCTAAACGCACGGCGCCCTTCTTGGCCGCCACGGACTTCTCCAGGGACGGGGTCAGCTGGCGGCACGGGCCGCACCATGGGGCCCAGAGGTCGATGATGACCGGCCGGGCCTGGCTCTCCTCGATCACCTCCTTCATGAAGGAGGCGTCTGTCACGTCCACGATGTCGCCGGGCGCGCCGCCAGCCGGCGCGGCCTTATCGGCGGGTTTGGGGGTGGGCGTCAGGCCAATCAGCGGCATGGGGTCCTCCGTTTCACGACCTAGATGGTCGCGCCGGGCGACGGCTGCAATCCGAAAATGTTCAGTTGGCGGCGAAGTCAACCACGAGAGGCTCGACACCGAGGGCGGCGATAAAGCGCATAAAGCCGTCCCGCGAGACCGCCGTCGTCGCATCGTTCGACAGGGGATGGAAATTTATCGTCTCATGGGCAAGGAGCGCTGCGTCGAGAACGAAGCGAACCTTATGGTCTTTGTCGTTGATCAGGGCGAAGGCCGTGACCGAGCCTGGGGTCACGCCGAGGGCGTCGAAAAGCCGCTCTGGCGAAGCGAATGAGAGCCGCCCTGAGCCGATGCGCACGGGCAGAGCCTTAAGGTCGATGACGGTCTCGCCGAGCGCCGAGATCAGCCAGAGCTGACCTTTGGCGTCCTTAAGAAAGAGGTTCTTGGTGTGCCCGCCAGGCAGGGCCGCCTTGATCTCCTGGCCCTCCTCCACCCTGAAGACGCGCGGATGGCGATGGGTCTGGTGCGCGATCCCGTGCGCGTCCAAGAAGGCGAAGAGATCAGCTTCGCACGCCGCCATTTAAATCCCCAGAGCCTGGCGGGTCGCGCTCAGGGCCACCATCAAGGCCGTGTCGGAATAGGGTCTAGGCGATCCGACGCCCCAGACCGGCGAGGGCCAGGCGGGGTCATCGCTCCTGCGGCCAATGATGTGAATATGCAGCTGAGGCGTGACATTGCCGAGGGCGGCGATGTTGAGCTTGCTGACCGGCCTCAAGAGGGCCTCTCCCAGCGCACGAACGGCGCCCATGGCCAAGACCTGTTCATCCATCAGCTGGGCGCGGTCAGGGGCGCTGAGCTGGTCTATCTCACTCACCTCCGGTCGGCGCGGCACCAGGATGAGCCATGGCCAGCGCGCGTCCGCGTGCAGGCGGACGCTACAGAGCTTAAGCTCGCCAAGACCGTGGGACGTCGGTCCGAAATCGGCGTGGAGCTGAAATTCGGCCATGGCTTCAGGACGCGCGACGCGGGATCGCCGCCCAATAGTCGAAGTCGAGGAGAACCTCTCGCGCGAACTCGCCCGTTTCATCCTTGTCGGGAAAGTCGGCGCACGGCCGGTCGGCCGTCGCCACGAGCCTCAGGCGAAGGGCGCCGGCGGAGGCAGACAAAACCGCCTTGTCGAGCACCTCGGACCAGGCGAAAATCGTCTTTCCCGCGAAGAACGGCTTGACGTGTCGTCCAGCGTTGATGGCCAGCATCATGCCCGCGTTCTGCAGGCCATTATAGCTAAGCGCCCGAGCTGTGGAGATCACGACCCCGCCGTAAATCAGCCGCCGGCCGCTCGGGTCCTCGGCGCGCTCGAACTGGTTGAAATGGACCTTGGCCGTGTTCTGATAGAGGCGTGTCGCCATCTGAGCCTCAGCTTCCTCGACCGTCACGCCGTCTCCATGATCGATTTTTTCACCGACGGCATAGTCTTCGAAGGCGTGCGGGGCTCCGGCGGAGGCAAAATCGTAGCCGGAGAAGTCGAGACCCTCCGGAATCACAAGATCGGAGGCGGCGACCGAGTTTGCGGTCGTGGGCACATATTCGGTCGGCGCGGGGGCCTCAATGTCGCGCTTGCGCACGAGCACCCAGCGGACATAGCTCAGCACCGCGTCGCCGTCGCTCTGGCCGGTGGTGCGCACATAAACGACGCCGGATTTCCGGCTCGAGGTTTCCTTAAGTCCGATCACCTCGGAGGTGGCGGTTAGGGCCGCGCCCGCGGCGACCGGCCTTAGGAAGCGGCCCTCGGCGTAGCCGAGATTGGCGACCGCATTCAGCGAGACGTCCGGCACGGTTTTGCCAAAAACCGTATGGAACACCAACAATGGGTCTAGGACTGCTTCAGCAAGGCCGCAGGCTCTGGCGAACGGCGCCGAGGAATAGAGCGCGTGCCGGCCGCCATAGAAGGCGGTGTAGAGGGCCTGATCGCCGGCCGTGAGGGTGCGCGGTGTCGCGTGGTGTAAAGTCTCGCCAAGCCGGAAGTCCTCGAAGAACCGGCCAGCATCGGTCTTAGGGACCATTCAGCCCGCCATGGACCGGATCTGCCCCGCCAAAGGCGCCAGAAGAAGCTGCTGAACCATCCCGCACAGGAAGAGGAAGATCAAAGGACTGAAGTCGATGCCCGCAATCGAGGGAAGGAAGCGGCGGATGGGAAACAGCAAACGGTCGCTGATATTCTCAAGGGTCGAAACGATTTGATAGACCATGCGGTTACGGACGTTGATGATGTCAAAAGCGATGAGCCAAGACACCACCACGGAGATCACGACGATCAGCTCCAGGAACGACAGGATGCCGGCGAGGAGCTGCAGAAGATTGATCAGGAAGATGGCGAGGAAGGGACTCATGACAGCTAGGCGGCTCCAACGCCGCGCGTGCGGCCGCGGCGGACCGCTTCTAGACCGCGCCTCTATGGCGCCGCAAGCCGGATGCACTGGGCTCATGACGCTCGCCTTGACAGCCCGGGGCCGCCCGGCCTATCTGCCCCCCCTTCTCCTGGGGCCGTAGCTCAGTTGGTAGAGCGCCTCGTTCGCAATGAGGAGGTCAGGGGTTCGACTCCCCTCGGCTCCACCAGGACATTCAGCGAAAACATCGATGTGTGCTGCTTCGGCGCCCGAGGACGGGCCAGAGCGCGCCGACACCAAATCGGCGCCAGGCCTCGCAGACTGCCGAATGGTGCTGGCTGTGGCCAGAAGAAGCGCAAAAGCAGGCGACCGTTCCGTGAAAAACATCAAATGCAGAAGCAAGCGGTGCAAAACGCAGCTTATGCGGGATTGCGGAAATCTTGAGTCTTAGCCCGCGATGCCGTGACGGGTGTTTCGCGCTGTCATCTCCTGGTGATCCAAGGGTGGGCTGGAGCGCCCAGCCCGTCCTTTAAATTCGAGCGAAAGAAGGACTATTTCTTCGCGACGTTTACACGCTGCCAATAGACGGATCCGGTTCTACCTTTGACATAAAAAATCCCCTTGTTGTCAAAGCTGTAGGGTCCTCCATCGACCCATCCGCCCGCGCCGGTTGTCGCTTGCAAGCTCCACCGGCCGTCTTTGGCCGTAAATACTCCCCAGTGCGTCGGTGTGCCATCTGCCGCCTCGCTATGGAAATGATAGTCGCCATTGCGCTCGATGTTCCAGAACCAGCGACCACCTTGCCTGGTCGCCACCCAACTCCCGACGGTGCGCGGATCTACGGGGCCATGTTTCGGAGGACGCGTGCAGGGCCGCATGGCGTTTTGAGCGATCATGCAATCTGGGACAGGATGTATGAGGACCTGGGGGGCGGGCGCTCGGGGTGGGGGCCGATAGCATGGAACGATGCTGCTGTAGTCGCAGGGATTTGATTGCGAATAACTCGGCGATACAACGATGAGCGACATCGTCGCAGCAAATGAACACACAGCAATATGATTTAACGATAAGCCGATGAAAAAATTTGAAGCGGCGATTTTACTCATGTTTCGCACTCCAATTTTGCTTTCGACGTCTGCCGATCGAAATTTATTGATGGGCCTCCATAGTACAGAGGCGATACCGGATATCCTGGTAGTTTTTCTATACTAATCTTCTACTCTAAGCTCCTTCGTCGCGCCTTGGTCTCGTTCGACCGACTGCATTGCTTGACGACGGGAACCCAAGCTAGCAGCCTCGCTCGGAGGTCGCCATGTTGCCGCTCGTCGAAATCGCCATCGAGCCGAAGTCCACGGCCGACCAGGATAAGCTGAGCTCCGCCCTCATTGAAATGGTCGCTGGGGACCCATTTTTCGGGTTCTACACAGACGAGGAGAGCGGTCTGACCGTCTTAACCGGGGTTAGCGAGACCCACCTCGACGTAAAGGTCGACAGCCTGAGAAGCCTCTACCAAATAGACTGCCCAATTGGTGCGCCGCAGGTCGCTTATCGTGAGACCATAAGCCAAGAGACTGAGATAGACTCCACTTATAAAACGCTGACTGGCGGCGCTGGCCAATTTGCTCGGGTTACAATTAGGTTCGAACCTGGAAACCCGGGCTCGGGCTTCGGGGGCGCCAAGGCGGTGATAACGTGTACGGCGCGCCGCCTCGTTGCGCCAGAGATAGGCGTAACCGATAACAAGGCCGAGCGCTGGATCAGCAAGCGCCAGGCCCTACTTGGTTTCGTGACCGAACTGGCTTGCTGCCGCCGGAGGCTCTGAAGCTGCAAGTGCGCGAAGATCGTCGTCTCCCAACGCGCAGGGATAGAGCGGGGCGCGATCATTTTCCTTCAGTCGACGATACTCGTCCGCTGATAAAAGGACGTGCCGTTCACGGCCGTGGCTCGTGATCGTAACCGGCTCTCGTAGAGCGAGCTCGGTGAAGCGACCCTAGGATTTCAGAAAGTCGCCGGATGAAACTTTGACGTTGGGCATAGCAACCGCTCGACATAAGTTTAGTCGAATTTCTCAAAAAATTCAACTAAATACCTCTCACGCCCAGCAAACCGCGCGGGCCTGATGCAAGTCTCTGCGGGTGACGCTCAGCGACAGGCTCGGCCAGTAAGACCACTTAGGTCGCATATCCCAGAAAAATCAGAGTGAGGCTCACGGTGTCGACGAGGCCGTGCACGATGATGTTGGGCAGGGCGTTTCGCCGCCCAAAAAGGAAGACGGCGCCAAAGACCAGGCCCAAGACGCCCGTGGCCAGCATCCCGCCTGGGCCTTGATAGATATGCAGGGCTCCAAAGACAGTCGCCTGTCCCGCGAGCGCCAAGCCTGTCGCCCACCAGCCTCTGCCGAGCAACCGTTCAAGACGCGACATCAGAAAGCCTCGGAATTGCAACTCCTCGCCGACCGCGGCCGAGGTCCAGGCCAGGGCCAACCAGGCGACATAGACCCCGGGATTGTGGGCGAGCGACGACAGCGCCGTCAGCGACGGCCGGCTTACGCCGAGGCGGGGTAGAACCATCAGGATCAGGAGAGCATTGAGCGCAATAGCGCCGAAATAGCCGGCCACAACAAGGATGGTCGTTCGAACGATCGAAATCGGCCGTTTCAGAACGAGGGAGCGCCAGGTCTCGCCATGGCGGTGCAACGAGACCGTCGCCCAGGCCAGAAGGGTCAACATGAAGACAGGAGCGCTGAGAAAACGCAGGATATCTCTTGGGGCGCCGGCGCGGGCCAGAAGCCGCGCGGCGAGCGATGTCAGGAGGATCAGCGCGAACCAAACGCCGAGATCGAGCGCCAGACCCCAGCGCTTGCCAGCGCCAAGCCGCAAGAGGGGCGTTGAGATCATGTTCACGTTTGGTGCACGCATCACCCGAACCTAGCGCGGCGAAACATAGGGTCGGTTAACGGAAGCCCGGCTTGTCGAGCCGCCTGTCTAAGGAATGCGCCATAATGACGTGAGGGCCCCGCTACCGAAATTAGGGGCCACCCCCGCCAATCGGGTGGTTTTCACGTCGCCGAATCTGGCTCACATCGCTTTGAATAGGCGGCGGCGCGCCGTCTCGACGGCTGGAGGCAGGGGTCTTTATATGGTCAAGCGGGGTTTTGGGGCGGCGGCGGCGTTGATCCTCTTGGCGGCGACGTCCACGAGCCTGTCGGCGCAGGAAAAGCCGTCGCCGACGCGCCTCACGACCGAACACTACTTTGATCTTGAACGGATCGGCGATGCGCAGATCTCGCCCGACGGCAAGCGGATTGTCTACACGCGACGGCAGGTAAACCGTCTTGAGGACAAGTGGGAGCCGTCCTTGTGGATCATGAACGCGGACGGATCGCAGAACCGGTTTCTCGCCCGCGGCGACAGCGCACGCTGGGCGCCAGACAGCCAGCGGATCCTTTATATCGGCGAGGCCGATGGCAAGCCTCAGGTCTTCGTCCGCTGGATCGACATCGACGGCGCGGCGACGCAGGTGACGCGCGCCGTCGATAAGATCGGTGATGCGCGCTGGTCCCCCGACGGGGCAAAAATCGCCTTTTCCATGTTCACGCCCGAGCCGCCGAAGTGGAACATCTCCCTGCCTCCAGCGCCAAAGGACGCCAAATGGACCGCCCCGCCGCGCATCATCCAAAACCTACACTATCGGCAGGACCAGGTCGGCTTTCTGGCCGATGGCCGCACCCATCTTTACGTGATTTCGGCAGACGGCGGGGCCGCACGCCAGCTTACCCACGGAGCCTGGAGCGTCGGTGCGGGCGAACTGCGCGCCCCTGTGACCTTCGACTGGACACCAGATTCCTCGACTATCGTCTTCCAGGGCGCGCGCGACTTCGACAATGATCTCGCCTATCAGCGCAGTCAGCTTCTGGCGGTGGACATAAAGTCCGGCGCCCTTCGCGAACTCGTGACGGTAAAGGGAGCCTGGACCCAGCCGACGGTTTCGCCAGACGGGCGCACCGTCGCCTTCACCGGTTACCCCCAAAGTCAGAAGACCCACACGGTCTCGGACCTCTACAGTGTTTCAATCCTCGGCGGTGAGATCCACAACCTCACCAAGGGCTTTGACCGGGACCCGATCGATCTGCGCTGGTCGCAGGACGGATCCGGCCTCTTTCTGGACGCGGACGATCGTGGGACGCGCAATGTGAGCTTCGTCTCGCTCAAGGGCGGAGTGAAACCACTGACGCACGGCGCGCACGTGCTCGCCATGGACTCCCTTTCGAAAACCGGCGTGGCGGCGGGCGTGCTGTCCGACCCGGACCGCCCGCCCGAGGTGGTGCGATTTGATCTCAGCAGGCCGGACGCGATTGCAACGCTCACGCACGTCAACGCCTCCTGGCTGGACGGCAAAACGCTTGGCCGCACCCAGGCGCTGAGCTGGACCTCGTCAGGCGGCGCTCATGTGGAAGGCTGGTTCATCACGCCGCCGGACTTCGATGCATCGAAGAAATATCCCCTTATCCTGGAGATCCATGGCGGTCCTTACGGGAGCTATAACGCCGAGTTCAACTATATGTGGCAGAACTTCGCCGCCAATGGCTTCGTCGTGCTTTACTTAAATCCCCGCGGGAGCACGAGCTACGGTCAAGCCTTCATCGACGGCATCGACCACAATTATCCTGGCCCCGACTACGACGATCTGATGAGCGGGGTCGACACGCTGGTCTCCAAGGGGTTTGTGGACACGACCCACATGTACGTCTCCGGGTGCAGCGGCGGGGGCGTGCTCTCGAGCTGGGTCATCGGCCATACCAATCGGTTCGCTGCGGCCGCCGTGCGCTGCCCGGTGATCGACTGGATCAGCATGGCGGGCAATACGGACATTCCGCTCTTTACCTATAGCTTCTTCGACAAGCCCTTTTGGGAGGACCCCAAACCCTGGCTCGAGCATTCCTCGCTGATGTATGTCGACCGGGTGACGACCCCGACTCTTCTGATGACGGGCGTCCTTGATCGGCGGACCCCCATGCCGCAGACCGAGGAGTACTTCTCCGCCCTGAAAGTGCGCGGCGTGCCTACGAGGGTTTTGCAGTTCGAAGGCGAATATCACGGCACTGGATCTAAGCCGTCCAATTGGATCAGGACCCAGCTTTACATGATGAGCTGGTTCAAGCGCTGGACCCGGACGCCGGCGGGGGAGATCGTCGATGCCGAAAAGACCACGCCCGCGTCCTCAGACACACCGGAACCCAATTAGACCGAGCCCTCGAACCGGGAGCTCGGCCTCGAGGACGCCAGGATCATGTATCCACCGGTCACACCCGTCGCGGCGGGTCTTTCTGCGGCGTTGGATCGCCGGATCATGGCGATGGCGTCAGGGTGATTACCGTCTCCGCATTCGCGACCACAGCTGGCCTCGAATAGAGCAAGGGGACATAGCCCCCAGCGGCCCAGATCGGGAACAGATCCCGATAGTGAGCGCTGAATGGATCGCCCGACTGGCCGGGCGCATTGATCACGCGCGACTGGTCCCATGCGCCGACATCCAGAACCATGCGCACCGAGGCGCCGGCCATGGCGTTGAAATCGCCGCGATAGCTGGTCGCCATGGGCGTTGAGGCCGATCCGCCCACCTCAAGCGGCCCGACCGAAAACTGAGCTTTCATAGCGGGCGAGGCCAGGGACGCCGTTGCGGAACTCCAGGCGGCGTGATGCAGGTCGCCCCAACGCCACGTCGCAGGGTCGGCGCCGAGAAGGGCCCGGGTTTCACGCCAGGCCTCGCCGAGGGAGGTCAAAAGAAGGCGATCGCGCGCGGCCTCAGGATCGGGACCGAAGCCAGGATCAGGGCGCTCCAACCAGTCATCCACTGCCGCCAGCTGCGGATCGGCGAACAGGCTCCGGGCGGATTCCGGCGCCGCGGCGGCCACGACGGCCGCGCGAAGATGGCGCATGGCCCAGACCTCGTACAAGGCCGCCTGCCCGCTCGCGACGTCTTCGGACGCGTTCCAGCCCCTAAGATAATCGAGGGCCGCTCTCTCATCGGCGTCGCGGCCAGAAAGCGCTCGAAGAAAGCCAAGCGTGCGGGCGGCGAGGGGGCTGTGAACATCGGTCTGCAAGCGCATCATATCGAGAAGGCCAAGCTTGGGCTTGGATCCCAGCACGTGTTCGATCTCATCGATGCGCGAGCGATCGGCCCACTCGTAACCGACCTTACGATCGGCGGGGTAGTCCGCGCCGAGGTTCATCTCATTGGCGGTGGCGATCCAGCCCCGGGCAGGGTTTTTGATGCTGGGTAGAAGGCTGGGGTCGAGCATGCCTCGCCACTCATACCGGCCATCGCCCGGAACAGGCGCAAGGCCGTCCCAATTGGGCCGCACCGGGACATAGGCCGAGGCCATCCACCCTATGTCGCCGTGGGTATCGGCATAGACGAGGTTGAGCGGCGGTCCGCCCCAGTGGGCGTGGGCGACCTCAAAATCAGCCCAGCCTTTGGCCTTGAACATCCAGGTGGAGTTGAAATACCCGGAGCCGCCCGGCTCGTTCCAGATCGAGCGCACGGCATAAGCGTGGCCCCCCGCATCGTCCTCGGCGATCACGGGGCCATGGCGCGTGAAGCGAAGTTCGATCGTGCGATCTGGCTCGCCCTTCACAGGCAAGGCCTCATGCACGATCTTCATCGCCTCCCAGCGGCCCTGATAGCTGTAGGCGCCCGGGTGGTCCTTGGCGAGGTCATAGACGTAGAGATCCTGCTGATCGGCGTAAAAGATGGTCAGCCCCCAGGCCGACACATCGTTGTGGCCTAAACTCACCCCTGGCAGGGAAGGTTCTCCGGCGCCGATCAGATGAAGGTCCGGCGCGTTGATGTGCACAAGATAACGCAGGGACGGGACGCTGTGTTCGCGGTGGGGGTCGTTGGCCAGCATCGGCCGACCGGTCTGCGAATGGTCTGCGGCCACAACCCAATTGTTGGAGCCCTCTCGGGTGATCTGGTCGTGACGCGCCAGGATGCTATCGACATCCGTAGCTTCAGCCACAAGGGTCTTCCCATCGAAGATCACGGGCGTCGTGCCCAAAAGATAGTCCTTCAAGACCGACGCTGGGGTGAGACACGGATCAAGGCCTTGCGGCGGCGCAAACCGGTGCGGGGGCGAGATCTGGTGGCGGAGGGCGTCCTGTTTTAGCGCCCCGAGACAGACCGTCGCTGAGCGCACCACCTCTGAGGTGAGGTTGCCGACGAGGGCGTTGCTCCTGATCCGCACCACATCATCCGCGCTCCAGGCTTCGGGCTCGGAGCCTGTCAGCGCAAACTCGGGCGGCGCGGGGCGCAGGCCCGCCTTGACCTCGGCCACGTAGGCGTTGATCCCGGCGACAAAGGCGTCGGTCCACGCCCTTGCGTCGGTAGGATAGCGGCTCCACTCGGCCGCCATGTCGCCGCGATAGAGCAAAAGGCGCGCCGCCCGATCCTTGTCCACGAACGCCGGCCCGAAGCTGGCGGACAGCCGCCCAAGGCCGCGCTTGCGCCAGAGATCGATCTGCCAGAGGCGGTCGCGGGCGGCGTTCCAACCCTGAAGGAAGAAGGCGTCATGGGTATTGGCGCCGTAGATGTGGGCGATCCCCCAATGGTCGATGATGATCTCGCCGGGGGCCGTGAGCCCCGATAAAGGCACAGATTCAGTCAAAGTGGGGCCCAGCGCCTCAGCATGGCCTTGAGCGGCAGCAGCCAGGAACGCCATCGTCGCCGCTAGGATCGCCGCCGTCTTCATGCCCGCCCTATCCCAAGGATTGGGGATCAAGCTTAGAGCGATAACGGATGCGGGCAAGGCGCCCGCGCCCTCAAGGCGGCGGGCGGCGGGGCTTGGGTTTGCCGAGGCGCTTGCGGCATAGGACCCTTTGAGGCGCGATGCGCCAAGCTCTGGCCATAGAGAGGTAGACTGTGACCGCAGGCTCTGAACCCGAACACCTCGACGCCCTTGCCGAGGGCCTGGCCTTGGGGCGTTACACCAGCCGCAGCCTCACAGAGGTCTGCCTGGCCCGGATCAGCGCGCCGGAGGGCGAGGGGAAACATACCTTTCCTCACGGGGCGCTGGCCACGGCGCTCGCCGACGCCGACGCGCAGGACAGGCTGCGCGCGGACGGGCGCGCGCCCTCCCGCTTCGCTGGGATTCCCATCTCGGTAAAGGACAACTTCGATCTTGCGGGCGTGACCACGCGCGTCGGCTCGCGCCTCTTCGACGGGGATCCGCCGGCCAGGGCGGATGCGCCGGCTGTGGCCCGCCTGAAGGCCGCAGGCTTTGTCATCCTCGGACACTCGGCGATGACCGAGCTGGCCTTCTCCGGCATGGGTGTGAACCCCCATTACGGCACGCCGGTAAACCCAAGGTCGGACGGCGCGCCGCGTATCCCCGGCGGCTCCTCGGCAGGCGCCGCCGCGTCTGTGGGCTGGGGCATGGCCAGCGCGGCGCTCGGAACCGATACGGGCGGGTCCTGCCGGATTCCAGCGGCGTTCTGCGGTCTCGTCGGGTTCAAACCGACCAGCGCGCGAATTTCGCGGGACGGGGTATACCCGCTCTCGAAGACGCTGGATTGCATCGGATCGATCGGCCATAGCGCACGCTGCTGCGCAGCCCTCGATGCGATCATGGCCGGCCAATCTCCCCTTGATCTGGATGAGCGGGCGACTGGCGCTTTGAGCCTATGCGTCGTGGATGGGCCGGCGGTGGAAGGGCTGACGGCAAACGTCGCCTCGGCCTATGAGGCGGCGCTGGATCGGCTGAGGGCGGCCGGCGTGCGCTTGGTGCGCCAGAACGTCGGGTGTCTTGCGGCGGTCGGGCGGATCAACGCCCTCGGCGGCTTCTCTTCGGCGGAGATCTTCGATGCGCTCAAAGATCGCCTCGCCGCTGACGCGTCCCTGATCGATCCCAGGGTTCTGAAGCGGGTGATGATGGGGGCGGAACAGACAATGTCGGACTATGAAGGACTGTTCGCCGCGCGGGCGGCGCTCATTCAGGACGCTGCCGAAATCCTCGATCGGTTCGACGCGGTGGTCATGCCGACCGCGCCCCTTGAGGCGCCGCTGTTCGAGGACCTCAAAACCGACGAGGCCTATTTTCGGCTCAACGGGCTTTCCCTGCGCATATCCTCGATCGCCAATATGCTGGATCGTCCCGCCATCAGCCTTCCCTGCCAGCCGCTGGGAGCGCTTCCCGTCGGTTTGACCCTGATGGGCAGGACCGGCGAGGACCGCGCACTTCTGGCGATCGCAGGCGCCTTAGAGGGGATCGTGCGCGGGTAGCCCTCGTGCAGGGCGTGGGTGAGGCGGGCGGCGATCAAGGGCCGCCGCGAGGACGGCGCCCGAGCTTTAGGCGAAAGGGTCTAGGAGAGCGGCGATCACCGTGTCTCGGCGCTCCCTTTCGACCCTTGCGAACCATCTGCCCTGGAAAACACCCTGTGAACGGGCAGATTTTCGAGGGCCAGATCGATGGCGAGCCCTCGACGGGATCAAGTTGCCCATTAAGACGGCGGATAGGGCGATCGCCGCCGCCCGAGGGGAGCGAGCGCTTTACCCGGCCTGACGCGAGGGTCAAACCGGCGCCATGGATGCGCTCGAAGCTGCACCTTTACTCGACAAGACCGGTCTGATCGGCCGGTGCCTGCGCCTGCCAATCCGTGTGGATGAAGAACGTCTGCGCCGTGAGGTGGAGGCCCTGCCGGACGCGGTCTGGGACACTCAGGGCGAGCGGGTTGGCGTGCATCGCGCCGCCGGCGCGGTGTTCCTGCGGGGTTACGCCCCGGCCGAAGGCGATAAGCCCGTTGTCCCGCGCCCGGTGTTGAACGCCCTGCCCTATTGCCGTGAGATTATCGAAAGCCTGCAGGCGCCGCCCCTTCGCTGCCTCCTGGCGCGCCTGCCGGGCGGGGCGCTGATCCCTCCCCATTCGGACCTCGGCCCCTATTTCGCACGTACCCTGAGGCTTCATGTTCCGGTGATCAGCCATGCGCGCGCCTGGATGATGTGCGACGGTCTAAGCTATGTCATGGCGCCCGGCGAAGTCTGGGCCCTCAACAACAGCTTGAAGCACGCGGTGTGGAACGCTCACCCGTCAAAGGCGCGCACGCACCTTATCTGCGATGTCTTGCTGAGCCCGGCCTTAGAGGCCCTGCTTTCCCGCGGCGAGGCTGGGCTCGGGCGGCGCGTCGAGCATGTCGAACAGGAAATAGACGCCCGCACGGCAAGGCGCGCCGTGCGGGCGTAGGCGCTATCCCCCCGCCCAAGACCAACACCCAACCCTGAGGCGCCGGGGCTCAGGAGTGGTCGGCTCTGGCCTCGGCGGTCTCGATGGCGTCGATCGCGTCTTTGAGGTCAGCGGCGTCGTGGCAGGAGGCGGCGCACTTGGCGGCGCGGGTCTTGAGCGCAGCAAGGGCGTGGTTGGCTTTATCCGCCTGCCCAAGCTTGATGTCGGTGATCGCGAGCTCGCGCGCCGCAAGAATCTGCTTGGGATTCCACTTCAGGGCGCGCTCGAACGCATCAGCCCCGCCGGCAAGATCGCCGAGCCCCACATCCGCAACGCCGAGGGCGTAAAGCGCGTCGGCGTTGGTTGGCGCGAGATAGAGGACCTTGCCGAACTCCATTTGAGCCTTCTTGTAGTCGCCGGTCTTCAGCGCGTCGGCGCCCTTGCGGAATTCCACATTGGGATCGTAGGCGGGATGCTCGGGGAACGGCGAACAAAGCGTTGAACCGTCCTGGCAGGAGGCCCTCGGGATGCATCCGCCGCCGCTGCAGATCCCAGGGGTGTTGGAGCTTGACGGAGCCCCGCCTGCGACCTGCGCCGCGGCCACCCGCGGCAGGGCCACGGTTAGGGTTAGGGTTAGGGTTAGGCCCAGGGCGAGCGCAACACCGCGCGGGCCTGACGTGAATGGGCGCATGGGGTCCTCGTGATCCAAGACGTTCGACGTTTCTGGCTCCAGAATACCACGGATCCAGAAGGTCAAGACACTGGCGTCTCGCGAACGGGGCGAGCGCGGCGTTGGCGTACAGCCTGGCCCTTGGCTGGCTGAAAAACAGACAGCCGCCCTTCATCGCGCACGCCTCCCCCCATCCGGGCGGGTTGACCCGATGAGACCCGCGCCGCGTAGTCGCCTTACGGCGTCTGGACAGGGTCGCCGCAGGGGGAGGTCGAAGGGATGAAGGATCAAAACGGCGAGGAGCGCGCCAGGCCGGGGCGGAACAGGCGGGGCCGGCTGAGGACGATCCTGGCCTGCGCCCTGACCGGCGCGGCTGCAGCCCAAGCTGAGACCCCGCCGCCTAAGCCGCCGCCGCCCTTCGAGGTCGAGGAGGCCAGCATCTCGAGCGTGCACGCGGCCATGCAGGCCGGCCGCCTGACCTGCCGAGCCCTGGTCGACGCCTACCTCAATCGGATCGCCGCCTACGACAAGAACGGCCCCGGCATCAACGCGATCGTGACCATCAACCCGGACGCCGTCAAAATCGCAGACGAGCTCGATCTTAAATTCGCCAAGTCCGGCTTCGTCGGACCGCTCCACTGCGTGCCGATGATCGTCAAAGACAACTTTGAGACTGAGGGCCTGCAGACCACGAACGGGGCTTTGGTGTTCGAGGGCTATCTGCCCCTCCAAGACGCGACCGAGGTGGCGCGCGCCAAGGCGGCCGGGGCCATCGTGCTGGCCAAGTCGAACATGGCCGAATGGGCCTTCAGCCCTGTGGAGACGGTCAGCTCGATCCTGCCCGGCTACACCAAAAACCCGTATGCGCTTGACCGGACGACGGCGGGCTCGAGCGGCGGCACGGCGGCGGCCGTAGCCGCGAGCTTTGGGCTGGTCGGTTTCGGCAGCGACACGGGCGATTCCATCCGCGGCCCCTCGTCCCACCAGGCCCTGGCGGGCATCCGCTCGACCATGGGACTGACCAGCCGGGCAGGCGTATTCCCGCTCAATCTGCGCGCAGATATCGCTGGGCCGATCGCCCGCTCGGTCGAGGACATGACCCTCGTGTTTCAGGTGATCGCCGGCGAAGATCCGAGGGATCCTGTGACAGAGGCGGCGCGTAGCCATCCGATCCCGGACTATCGCAAATCCCTGGACCCGAACGGGCTGAAAGGCGTGCGGATCGGCGTGCTGCACGAAGCCTATGACCGGCCGACCACCGATCCCGAGATCGACGCCATCTTCCACGCCGCCCTCGAAGACTTAAAACGGCAGGGCGCGATCATCGTCGACCCGGCGCCTGTGGACGGCTATGCGGCCCTGCCCCCGCCCTGGGGCGGTCCGCAGTGCATGGGCTTTAAGTATGATCTCAATCAGTTCCTCGCAGCCCGCGCCGGGCAGCTGAAGGCCGCTGATCTCGCAGCGGTGATCAAGTCCCAGAAATTCCACCCATCGGTGGCCAAGCATCTCGAGGATGCAGAGAAGACGCCGGTCAACGGACCTGGGTCGGACGCCTGCAAGGCCGACGACGCCTACCGTGCAAGGCTGAGAGAGGCTGTAACCAAAACCATGGATGCCTTAAGACTAGACGCCTTCGTCTATCCGACCTGGAGCAATCCTCCTCGGCTGATCGGGGACCTGAATACGCCAGGCGGCGACAACAGCCAGATCTTCTCTCCGATGACCGGCTTTCCAGCGATCAACGTGCCCATGGGCTATTCGCGCGGCGGTAGGCTGCCCGCGGGCATCACCTTCTTTGGCAAGGCCTGGTCCGAAGCGGACCTGATCAAGTACGCCTTCGCTTATGAGCAGGCGACCCATCATCGCCGTCCCCCGACATCGACGCCGCCCTTAAGATGATCGCTGCCCGCAAATCAGTCGCATCCCAAGAGGGGTGCGGGCGTCAGAACAAGAAGAGGGCGCCGCAGGCTTGGGGTTTCAACCCGCCGATCCGGGCGTTGACAGCCGGGGTTCGGCGACCGCCTGATGGTTCAGAGGCGCTGATGCATCGGGGGAAGGCATGAGGCTCTTGGGGAATCTCTTTGGACTGGGGTGGGCCTTCCTGGCCCTGTCGACGCTGGCGTGGCCGGCGCTGTCGGCGCCCAGCATCGATCAGTCGCTTGAGATGCGCATGGTGCAGGGACCCAAGATATCCCCAGACGGCAGGCGCGTCGTCTACGAGCAGAGCCGCACAAACTGGGACGACGACGCCTTTGAAACGGACCTTTGGATCGCAGATGTCAAAACCGGCGAACGGCGGCGGCTGACCCCGCCGACGAAATCCAGCACGGATGCGGCCTGGTCCATGGACGGGCGCTGGATCGGCTTCCTGTCAGACCGGCCGGGCCAGCTCAAGGGCTCGCCCGACGGCAAGACCCAGCTCTACGTCATGCCCGCCGATGGCGGCGAAGCGGTGCAGCTGACCCGGTTTGACAAGGGCGTCCAGGGCTTTGACTGGTCGCCCGATGGGCGCAGCCTGATTGTCTCGGCCGCAGCGCCGGACACCAAGGCGAACAAGGACAGGGTCGATAGCTTCGGCGTCTATCACGTCTTCCATGCCGACTACGACCTTGTGCATCTCTGGCGCGTCGGCCTGCCGCTCCCAGATCGCACCGGCGAAATCCCGCCCGTTCAGGCGCCGACCCTCCTTACCCCCGCAGATAGCCTCAGCGTCGGCAGCTTCGCAGTCTCGCCCGACGGCAAGACCATCGCCTTCGACGCCCAGCGCGATCCGGATCTGATCTCAGGCTTCACGAGCCAGGTTTACACCGTTCCGGCCGAAGGCGGCGCGGTGAAGGCCCTGACCAGCGGCGTTGGACCCAATGGCGGTCCGGTCTGGTCGCCCGACGGGTCCCAGATCGCCTATCACACGGTAAACGGCGACAAGAACGCCTTCTACGCCCTTGCCCGGATCGGCGTAGTCGGACGCGACGGCCAGGACCCCCATGTGGTCGACCCTAAGTTCGACGAGGACGCCGTCCTTCTGAAATGGGGGCCGGAAGGGATTTATTTCCAGTCGCTCCAGAGGACCAAGGTCGGCCTGTTCCTGGCCGACCCGGCGACCCAGACCACCCGTCCGGTGAACCTTGGCGGAGAGGCCCTGGGCGGAGCCGATTGGGTCTGGGAAGGCCCGATCGTGTCCTTCTCCCAAGACTTCAAGAGCGTGGCCTTCTTAGGGGCCGAGCCCAATCAGTATCAAGACATCTACGTGTCCTCGCCGGGCCAACCCAAGGCGCTTCAGCTGACCCACGCGGGCGACCAGCTCGCCGGAACCTCCCCCGCGCATCGCCAGACGGTGCAGTGGACGTCCAGCGACGGGGCGGAGGTGGAGGGGGTTCTGATCACCCCTCCCGACTTTGATCCGAAGAAGGTCTATCCGCTCTTAGTGGTCATTCACGGCGGGCCGGCGGGGGCCGACATGCCGCTCCTGGTTCCGGACCGCTACTATCCGGTTGAGCGCTTCGTGAGCAAAGGGGCGCTTGTGCTGAAGCCGAATTATCGCGGATCCACCGGGTATGGCTCCAAGTTCCGCGCCCTGAACGTAAGAAATCTCGGCGTCGGAGACTATGCCGACGTCATCTCGGGCGTCGACTCGCTGATCGCCAAGGGCTTCGTCGATAAGGACCGGGTGGGCGCCATGGGCTGGAGCGAGGGGGGATATATCTCAGCCTTCATCACCGCCTCAAGCGACCGGTTCAAGGCCGTCTCGGTGGGGGCCGGCATCTCCGACTGGACGACCTACTACGTGAACACCGATATCACGCCCTTCACGCGACAGTACCTAGCGGCGACGCCGTGGGACGACCCTGAGATCTACCGGAAGACCTCGCCCATCACCTATATCGCCAAGGCCAAGACCCCGACCTTGATCCAGCATGGCAGTCTGGACAAGCGGGTCCCGATCCCCAACGCCTTTGAGCTTCGCCAGGCCCTGGAGGATCACGGCGTGCCGGTGAAACTCGTGATCTACGATGGCTTCGGTCATCCGATCGATAAGCCCAAACAGCAGCGCGCGGTGATGGAGGAGAACGAAGCCTGGTTCTCGCACTACATCTGGGGCGAGCCCCTCGCGCCTGACCTCACGCCGCGCTCGGCCAAGGCCGTCGGCAAATAGGCTCAGTGAACCCTGGGAGACGGATATGAGCGTTAAACCAGCCGCCCTGGCGTCGATCGCTGTCTTGGGCTCAGGTCTTTTTGCGGGAGCCGCCCTCGCTGCGCCCGCGGGGACAAAGACCGCCATCGCCGCGATCGAGACCGACATAGAGCCCAGCGTCCAGGTCAAAGGACAGCCGGTGATCGCCCAGACCCTCGCTGACGCCATGGCGACCCATCATGTGCCGGCGCTCAGCATCGCCGTCTCAGATCATGGCAAGATCCTCTGGGCCAAGGCCTATGGGTTTTCCGATGTGGCGGGACACACGCGTGCGGGGCCCGAGACCCTCTTTCAGGCCGCATCGATCAGCAAGCCGGTCGCAGCCAGCGCCGCGATGACGCTGGTGCAGGAGGGAAAACTCAGCCTCGATGCCGACGCCAATAGCGAACTGAAGAGCTGGAAGATCCCGGACAGCCCCCTGACCAAGGACGCGCCGATCACCCTCAGGGGTCTTTTGACCCATACGGCCGGGCTGACGGTCCACGGCTTTCCGGGCTACGCCGCCGGCGAGCCCTTGCCGAGCTTGGTGCAGGTGATCGAGGGCAAGCCGCCGGCCAATACGCCGGCCGTCGTGATCGACCACAAGCCTGGGACCCATTGGTCCTATTCAGGGGGCGGCATCAGCATAGCCCAGCTGATGATGCAGGACGTCACGGGCGAAAGCTTCCCTGTTCTTATGAAAAAGCGGGTTCTGGACCCGGCGGGAATGACCCGATCCACCTATGATCAGCCGCTGCCGGCGGGGCGGCGCGGCGAAGCGGCCCATGCCTATCTCGCGGACGGGACGGCCGTGAAGGGCGACTGGCACACCTATCCAGAAATGGCGGCGGCCGGCCTTTGGACAACGCCGACCGACCTGACCAAATGGGCGTTCGCGCTCCAGGACGCCTATGCGGGACGCTCAAATCGGCTGATGTCGGAGGCCAGCGCCAAGACCATGCTGACGCCGGGCCTTGGCGACTGGGGCATCGGTATTGAGGTCAAGGGCGACGCAGACGCCAAGCGCTTTTCCCACAGCGGCGGCAACTTTGGTTTCCGCTCCTACCTGGTCGGCTGGACCTCGGGCGGTCATGTTATCGCCATCATGGATAATGGCGACGACGGCTGGCCTGTGATCCAAGGGGTCGTCGAGGCGGTCGCCCGTCACTACGGCTGGAAGGGCTTCGAGACCAAGACCGTGACGCCGGT
>Ga0116231_10001763_pt1 | contig 44928 bp, 36 predicted proteins | sample S1TSphgellanicum_2_FD_89695 | JGI IMG/M metagenome (GOLD analysis project Ga0116231, IMG submission 89695) | Host-associated microbial communities from peat moss isolated from Minnesota, USA - S1T2_Fd - Sphagnum magellanicum MG | ecosystem: Host-associated > Plants > Peat moss > Unclassified... | reverse complement strand
CAGTGTTCCACTGGGTACAAATCTTGTGTCCAATAAAGCCCAAGGCTTTGGGCTTTACTGGAATAAGGGCCCATGCAAAGCAGAGCTGAGCATTGGCTCAATTCATAAGGACTAAGTGCTTGACGGGTTTCTTTTGGATTTTGGTGTTACCAACAGGTTTTCAATTAAGTGCCCAGTGCATTCCCAAATTTCCATGTGTTCCTCAAGCTGTTCTCAACAGCACCGCATGTTATCCCATATCCGTGCCCAAAGTTGTACCTTGTAACCAGTATTAGCAGTTCCTCTGAAAAAAGCAACTTTTCTAGTTGATTGATCTAAGTCAGGTTCTGGGGTGCCCAGCCCAGAGGTTCATAATTTTGTCAAAAATCAGAACGGGATCTGAATCATGTAACCACCTTCTTGCTGAAACTAGATTCCACTCTTGGACCAGACCCCTTTTAAACAGGTTCAGTTTCTTCAGACAGAGAAGTACAACTTATTTGGAAAGGCCAAAGCTAAGCCATTTTTTTAAAGCAAAGTTGTCAATTTTAATTAGTTGTGAACAATGGATTGTACAAAATATTTTATCGCCAGATCCACGCCCCTGTTCAGTGTTTTTAAAATATGTGTATATATCTAAGGAATTTCTTTATGTAGCATAAGTGAGGATTATCCCTAAGAAGATTTAGCCAAATTTGGCTATTAACCAAATGTAGAGTACAAATATTTAATGAACCTTCTATATTCATCGTTACACATTGAAAATCAAATATAAAAAATTAATGATTTTTACTTTTTTTTCTCAATTCTAGCAACTTCCAAAATCATTTCATTTTTTAATATATATATATTTGATTTCTAGCAAAATTTCACAGATAAAAGAGAAGGCTGCACCTATTGGCAAGAGCAGTGTTATTCAAAATTCTCAGTTGTCTGTAGATCAAGTCATTCCAGGGCTGATTGCTCATTAGTATAGCCTGTTTTGGGACCCTGGGAATACAAAAGGTCATAATAGGTTCAAACCAGTGTTGTCCGGTTATCAACATCTAGACCTAACTTGTGGATACCAATAGTAGATTTTATTTTATTTTTGGGCAAGGAAAGACATGTATCCCAAAAAAAAAATCAATCTGCTACAGTAGCTGGTTACAAATAATTTTATTTTTCTCCTTCATCTACCGGTTATGAATATTCTAATTTTCAGTTTTTGAAACATGACGGATATGCATAAAGGTTATGTATGCAAAATTTCCAAATTTGGTTGCTTAAAAGACTACAAGCTAATCTAGCAAAACAAAAACAACACAAGTAGAATCCAAAACAAAGTAACTTGCAAGGGAATTGAACCCCAATTCTTCATAGAACTGCGAAGAATTCTGCCCAATTGCAGCACAAGTTTCTTGCCCCAACCACACCCCTACAAAAACAAACCACAAAATTAATCATTGTTAACTTACAATTGTTCAAAGAAGTTAGCTTCTCCAAGCAAGTCATAGTTCTCCTCTACCAAAGAATCTTCTTTTTTTAAATATTCTTTCAAATTTGCATTTGGTTTGCAATTGTGAGGTGGGTCATCAAGCTAATTTTTCACCACCGTGCTAAGTCGATCCATGTTCTCCACCTATAAGTGACAACATCTTAAAGTTGTCAACACACGCTCAATTTCTACTTGTGAACTTGGGATTCCAAGAATTTGTTTTGCAAGGAAACCCATGTTTGAAAACTAACCTTCATGGATGCACCACCATGCTAATGGATCTCCATATATAAATGGCAAAACAAGAAGCCTCTTAAACAAAGATAATTCTATAGTAACTAGTGCACATGAAGATTCTTCAATTGAAGCCCCCACACCAAACATATTTTCTTCAAACTCCTCACCCACAAGATCAATTATAGCTGCAGCAACAGAGGCATTAACGGCAATAAACTTCAACCATTCAAAGCAAACCATCAAAAGAGTAATACCAATTTTGGCATCATATTCAGTGGCCAGTCGAATGGCATTCCCACATCCCAACAAATTTTCCACAATGCATAAAGATTTAAGCGTAGATCCCACATGATGGCCATCATATTATGAGTGTACCCTCCATCAAAAATTCTAAAAAACTACAAAAATAGCTTGATAACGTTAATAACCTCCAACCGCATATTTATATGCAAAACAAGGATTTCATTCTCAAATGAGTCAAAACTTTCAAGCCCACTAGAAAGTGGCAATCATGTTGCTTCCATGAACATAGTAAGTGCAATAGCTATTGTCAAAGCATTTAACAATAGCCAATGACCCTTTGATTGATTCATGACACATGCTGATACAACAAGGTTTAAGCAAGATGTGACTACTTTAGCAACAACCCACACTTGGGCTTTTGGCACTCTTTGCTGCAAAGCCACAACTTTCTACCTTCCATACCAAAGAATAATGGCTTATTTAAACTATAGACATTCTTCAAACATTATGACCTTGCTTGCAAATTTGGTCTTCATGAGAGTTTTTAATCTTCAATGTTGCATCCCATTATCATAGCAAGCCCATTCCCATTCTTGTGTCCCTTTCCTAAACTTTTTGGTCCAAGTAATTATTTTTTGTAAACCAGCTCGTGCATCCTTCACATTAACACTTTTCAACCCAATAGAAATTTTGTCATCATTAGTAACATACTGACACACCTTAAACATTACATGCCTAAAGCAAGTACCCTCATAAACCTTAAGCAACTTCAAAGGTTCATAATCAACAATTGATTGTAGAGCTACTGCCATAATAGTCAAATTACTGCTTTCATCCTTTACAAAGACAATTACACAATGCAATAATCCATATTTCTCTAATAGGGTGTAGAGTTATATAGCCATGGATTGCATAAAAGTCTCGTGAACCTCAAATAATCCCACAATAACATGCATCAGCACTCAAGCTTCATTCAAAAAATTTATAACTAGAGCAAATGTGTCAACACCGCCATGAAACATCCAAAGATCAAAATTGGCTGAAATTGTTGTTGCAATTTTCAAATTTGGTAAAACATGTTGGTCCAATGTCTTCTTTACCATCACAAGTAACATTTCTTCCATTAAAGAAGACCGAAAAGGAAATTAAATTTGGGGACATTGGCGTAAGACCAACCTTCGGAGCCAAATGTTTTCACAAGAAGATAATGGCATGTAACCCTTACAGATGTACAACACTAGATCTTCAAGAAACTATAATTGAACATCATTAGTTTTTTTATAAGGATTTTTGGCACCAAATAATGTTGTAATTGCATAGCTATAAGGACTTGCCTTTTTTTCCCCTTGCTATCAAGTAAGGTCAAATGTTACCACCTTCTCACTACAAATCTACTTCCTTTGAGCCCATAACTTTGGATGTGCAGTCTCCACATGAGTGTTCATGGGAGTTATGCCATTGGTTTTGCTATATTTTATCAAACCTTTACGGAGAACAGATTGTTGTGTCAAATCAATCTTAGATGCATGTTTAGATTTGCAAATGATGCATCATAGCATTTGTGGGTTTTCCAAATCCACAAGATGATTATCATTAATAGCAAAAAATCCCCAACATATAGAGATCCGACCATGAAGCCTCCAAGCAATAACTTATGTCACTATGGTCTCAACTTGGAGAACATTTGAATTTGGCACATTACTATTAGTTTGAAGGTGGACACTTTCAACATTTGAAAATGAGAATGTAGTTATAGGTGTTTAAGTGTGGGGAGTTGATGCATTTTCATCAATTCTGCCCACACTCTTGATCATGCAAAACTCTACCTCCTCAGTCATTCATGAACAAATAAACATAATGCACAATGCACCTACACACAATAAAGAAGATGCATTAATACACACTAAAACAAAACAAACTCAACTTCAAGCTCCCAAAACCAAAAAAATAAAATCAAAGGTGAAGATTTGTTGGATCATTGCCATGGATTGCCATGAAGAAGGATTTGACACATGATTTGTAGATTATTTATATATGTTGATGATGCATTATAGCTAGGATCACTCAACTTTGTAGTGGTGGGTTAGACATTGCATCAATTGAAGATTTAGTGTTCTTGATTGCCCAACAACACATTTTGGGTTTTACAATTGGCCTTTACAATTACATACTAATCATGAAGGATATATGTGATTAGTGACTAGTGAGTTGTTAAACCCATGTCGTTTCATCCATTTAGTTACAAAGGATATTTAGTTGCAAAGCCTAGTCATTTTAACAATTAAGATTTTCAATTTTTTTTATAATAATGGAATTCCATGTCATCATTAACCTTGTTATGATGTGTAAAGTGCATGTCATCTCAACTTAGTCCTTTTATTCAACTAAGTGTTATAAAAGACGCCTTGATGGATGGATGACATGTGTCAAAAATCTATAAACATGTTATGAATCATTGCACATGACCAAAAGTCAACCTAACCTAACCTAGTTAAGTTAAGCAACCTAGTCTATCCAAAAATCAATCTAGCTTAACCTAGTTAAGTTAGCTACCTATGTTATGCAACCTTGGCAACTTAACCTAGGTTGGGTTGCCTAGATTAAAAATGAATGTCAAACTCCTAGCTCAAGAAACTTAGATTAGGTTACCTAACCTAAGCAAAGTGGCCTAAGTATTATAGGTTGCAAGAGTGAAGATTTAAACTCCTCACCTTCATTTTGGGGTTCAAGTTTTCATCCATTGCACTACCACATTTTTTTATATTAATTATATTTATCACAAACTTATAAAGTTCAAAGTCTTTAACCTTGAATTAACCTTGGCCACCCTAAAAATGACCTAAGTCAAGCTACCTACTACTTATCAACCTAGCCTAGACCTAAACCTCCTTAGGTTGATTTAAATATATTAGTTTGTGAACATGTACTATTTATAACCTAATCTAGGTTAACCTAAGTATTTTTAGGTTTAAAAAAATGAACTTACGATAATTATGTCAGATTTAGTTGCATCTAGTCATACAAACTTGAGATGATTACAAACTTGATAAAATATATTGTAATGAGGGTACTTAGGTTGACTTGGCAAAAAACCTAAAGATAGAAACCTAAGCAAGCTTACCTAGGTTAACCAATTAATAAGATAACCTATTCTAGGTATATTTAGACATATTAGATGTAGTAAATTTCTTATGTTTAGTTAAATAACTTACAAGGTAGCCTATATTACAAAGTAGGTTTTCACTAAGTAACCTACATACATCAATTAATTTAATAGGTATGTTAACTTAAGCTAGTGTGTTAAGTAGTTAAAAAGTCAAGGAGTTATGTGTCACCTTTTTCAAAATGACTATTAATATTATAGTCATAATTACAAGTTAACAATACATCGTTTAATACACACACATGCATGTGAATTTATGATTTCAAAAACCTCACATGGCACACAAAAAATTATGGCATGCCATGACAAATATTGGTGCCATAAATTCAAGACACACAAAAACTTATGGTGTGATAAAAATCATGGGTTGCCATGAAAATTTGTGACACTTTGTTGCCAAATGGCATGCCATGTCATCGTCACATGGAAGACTGAGTTGTTATTAATCTCAAAGCACATTTTATTAATTAGCTAATAAATGAAATTAATTCATCAAATCAATGACATGAATCATGATGTTGAAAAATAGGACCACATCATTTTGCTGGCATATAGCATGCCATGTCATTATTATGGGAGATTGAGTCATTATTAATTGCAAAGGTGGATGGTTCTTGCAATTAACTAGTTAATGAAAAATAACTAAAAAAAATACGATAATTTACCAAAAAAATGAACAAGTTGTCATATTGATTATAGTTGCAAAACCATGATGCCATGTGGCATGTTGATGTCTTTTGCCATTACTAAGTGATTGTTATGATTAAATAATTATAAATATAGTTGAAAAAAACAATACTCATTTTTGTGTTTGGTTCAAAATAAAAGACTTGTTGTAACAAGGGTAAAGTTTTTAGACTTGCATCTTGATGCAAAGAATTACATTGAGGGATTGGAAATCATCTTTAACATATTGACCAACCAACAAATGCTTCATTTTATCCAAAGTAGTGTATGAGTCATTATGTTGACTAAAAGTCAAGTATTTTATTACCACGTGCATGTGGAATGCCACATCATCATGTTGTGTGATTAGAAGTCATTATTCTAGTCGCAAAAATCAAGGTATTTTTATTCAACCAATTTTAATTTATTTAAAACATATTATTACAATTTCAAAAATATATATATCTATCCAAAACAACCCATTAGTTGTCATACTGACTATAGTCGCAAAACCATGACATCATATGACATGATATCAATGGCTTTTGCAACTACATGGTGATTTTTGTGACTAAGTAGTTACAATTGTAGTTGAAAAGGACAATAGTTGTTTCTTTGACCAATCAAAAAACCCATCATGTGTTATTGTGTTGGAAACTACAAATCATTGGTTTTTCTAAAAGTAGGTGAAATTGGAAGAAATAAAAAGGTGTATATGTGAACCTTCATTGTGTTCCAATCATATGTGACTCTTTTCTTAAACATAACCTCCAATGTCCATAGGTTTCATGGGAGTGGGTGCCAAACAAGTGGATAATGTTTGGCCTATCTTTTGCTTGAATTGATACTATTGCGTTTCACGAATCACATGGGCAAATGTGTCTTGGATGTAGGCACAAAATATGTTAGTGCATGAAGGGTTGTGTAGTTGCTATTGCATAAGGTTATGCATAGTTGCAATATTTGGTCTTGTATATTTGTGACATGATCACCAATGTTGCATTTCCTATGTTAAAGGGATTGGTTGTTCCGTATAGATTAAATTGGTCCTTTTTGTTTTGTCCCCAAAAAGTGTGGAGTTGTTGCAAAACAATGGGTTGAAAAGATGTGGAGCCCAAGGCACATATAACAATTGCATACAATGTTGGCTTCTATGGGCCATGCATAAAGGTCAAAACGTAGTACAATTTCACCACTACAACTAGCTTTTTACTAATCACTCTATTCCATGGCAATGGTTTATGATCATGTTGTTGCTAAGTATTTATTATAGGCTAGATGCAAAGTTATATTGTATTGTGGGAAGGGCAAGTTACCATGTTTGTGAAAATTTTGAAGCTCAACCAGGACCAAAGAGATGCTATGAAATATGACATGGGCTTGCTCCCTTAGTTCCTCATTTACATTTGTGAATAGTTTATTGCATCTCTTTCACCTCTATAGTTAGGGGAGATTTGCAATGGATGTGGAACTAGTGGATAATTCAAATTTTGTTGGTGTTACAAGAGGCTCAATTAGATCCCTAGTAACCTTTGGAGATGGAGGCAGGGATCAAGAATAGGCCAAGAAGGCTAGTTGTGTGTTTGCTTGTTGCTGGATTTGCACAAGTGTACATCTTCACTTTCATTAGAGGAGATTGTTGCAAAATTGGTTCTTTATGATTGAAGGATGTTTTTATCATGTAGTAGTTGTAGCAATTCTAAAATTTTGGCCCATTATGATTACTAGTGCAAAATCAAGTTGCAAGAATTCATGACCAATTCCTTGCATGAGTTAGTGTACATTCAAAACGCTTTAGCATAGAATAAGAACATAAGACATTCACAATTGTTTCTATATTGATCATCAAGTCATTTTAAAGGTAATGCATACACTTCTAAAAAGCTAACAACCTAGATACTTTACAAGTGAGACCAAGAGCTTGCATCTAGTCTACCATCTCTCCTTTCTATATTCTCAAGTTCTAGAATCAATTTCTACTCATCCTTGTTTTAATAACACATTAAAAAACCTTATCCTTGTCTTCCTTGTCCATCCTTGCTTCCCTTGTTTTAATAACACATTAAAAAACCTTATCCTTGTCTTCCTTGTCCATCCTTGCATCCTCACAATTTTTGCCAGAAACATTTCAAAGAGTGCAAATAACCATAGTCGAAAGAGTTGAAAGAACAACAATAATAGCGAAGTTGAAAAGACATGTTTTTTCTTTTATGAGATTTTTAGGGTTCTAATCATTCATAAACACTCATGATGACAATGATGACGGGATCTTTCTTTTTGCGAGGTCTTTATGCTAAACCATTTATGCTATTGCGTAAATGGAATAAAATTTGTGTGACTTGACAAATAACAAAATTGGAATCAAGATTTTGAATTTAGAATGTTGAGATACAAATCATAAGTTTAGCAACAATTTTGTGCTTAGCACTGAAGCTGTCTTTCAAACCCTACTGTTGCGTAGGGTAATGGGGTGAGGTGGTGTACTTGTACCTTTGCCATTTGCAAAAAAAAATCTTAAAACATTTGTTTCCAGATATTAGAGTTTTCCTAACATGAGACTGTGGTGATTGTTTCTAAAGCCGATATTTTTGCAATTTTGCTATAAACAATTTGAGAAAACCCTGGGAAAATGTGTTTTTTTCAGCAAAAAAATTGCCACTTGTGCAAAATCAATAAATTGGAAAAACTAAAAACTGCTTTACTGTGTTCAAAGTTGAATTCCTAGTGAAAAAAAGGTAAAGAAATGCTTCTGACAGAAAGAGAGAAGGCTTTGGAAAGATATCTTTATGATTGATGTTTGGACCAGTATTGGGCAGTTATATATCTGATTATAACTAGATACATAACCTTAACATGCAAAATTCAATAACCGTAATTTATGGTTAACCGGTGGTTTGGAAAATTGTGATAACCAACAATTTAACCTAACTCTCTTAGAGTTTAAGTTGATATAACCATACCTGAAACATGTTAAATTTTTTTTTTTGGGGTTATATTGGATCCGGTTATATGGTATACCTACCATGCGTAAGTAGTTCATCTATCATTTAAAAATCATTATACTAAAAAATCCCTTTTTTTTAATAATGTGTGCCCTTTAATTACAAGACAAAAAATAAATGCATGACAATATGCATGATTGAATTCCTGAAAGAGAGTTGAATTTGAAGCTAGATCATAAATTTCTTCAATAACCACCATGTTATGAATCACTTTACAACTATCATTTAAAACCAGTGTACATGCCCAAGAATCATTTTACCTTTCTCTACACACATTACTTTTTTTTTTTTGCATAATCAACATGTTATGAGTCACTTTTTCAATAACGCTTTTATAACATGACCATAGGTTTTGGGACATTGAAAAAATGAGTTATAAATAATCATTTTCCCATAGCACCACACTTTTATCCCATATGGGACTGGCATACTGCCAAAAGCTGTTGAGGGTGTCCGCATGGGAAGCATTTGTTGAGGGAAAACTATGGGAAGCTTACATTGCATGTGGAGCACATCCATGCGTGTTGTAGTTTTCACCCACACACAAATCAGGGGTCTACACTTTGGGGTAAGGGTGCAAATGGTAGACTTGGCCATGGAGACACGGGAAGACAGGATTTGTCCCACTCTTGTTTATTACCCAGGTTTATCATGAATGTGAAACCATGGACTGGTTCATGTGAAACCAGCGCCTGCTTCAAGTCCTCACAATGGCACTGTGAATAATTTTGAAGGTTTGCAAACCAGGCTTACTACTACTATTGATGTGAGAGCAGCTAATGGGTTTTTTGGAAGGTGATACAAGTGGAAGACTGGAAACAGATCACAGGAATAATGATGGGGCTCAGACAGTGGGTAGTAGTTTTTCCATCTGAAAATGGAAGAGTTGTGCAGAAGCAGCAGAGTGGTAGAACAAGATGAATCTGGTGTTTATATCATGCTTACCTCATTACTGGGTGGAGGCAACTCAAGATCAGAACATCTTTTGTTCAGTGACGAGTGTAGCCTGTTGTCTTCAACACACTTTCTATTGTTCCAAGTGTCTCCTAACCTCCCAATGATGGTGCAGTTTGGACAAGATTGAGGATTTCTTTGAACAGGCTCTACTGTTCATTGAGCAAGTCCCAAAATGTAGTGAGACTCTGGTGGACGAGATGACTCCAGCTTGTAGCATCTTTTGGTGAACCCTCTTTTGTCATTGGATGAGCTTCACCCTCAATTGCAGGTACTCTGGAGCAAGCTACCTGAACACAGGCTACATGGTGTAAGAAGGGCAGATCCTGCAGAGGTAAGCAAGGCCCAACTAGTCATAAATAGCACTTTGTTGTGGTTGACCAATGTTGGACACAGAGCAATCTGCATTCGCTATGTATATCAATGAGGGAGATCCAACCCCCATGCACATCAAACACGAGAATATGCTTGGGAGGTTTGGATGGGTAGTCTATGACAGGTTTCATCACCCATTTCTTTATCAGCTGTCTGAGTTCTCCATATGCCAGGCCAAGAGGCATAAAACATGAGTGTAAACTGTGCAATTGTAGAATTCATTATTTGCCAGTGTTCATGTATGAAGTTGATGGATGCAATTTGGCTGCAATTGGAGTAAAACAACCCCCTCCAAGTGTAACTGTTGTTTATTGTACATGTTTTAAAGTGGTAAACTAAGTTAATGTCAAAAATGTGTGATGTGTTTCTACAACAATGTTGGAAAACCCTAAACCCTAAAACTGGACTGTAACCAATGCTTTTAAGCACAGTTTAAGTAATGTAAACAGTGTAAAAGAAAATACAAACAGACCAATCCCAATTTGCCACATCAGCCTGTCAGTCCAGTTTCAAGACTACATATTCAGGACAAAGGAGGCACCTGTGTATCATTTTATCCTGTTTAGACCCATTTTAGAGTATTTCATTGCACAAATCAAAGCATGTCTTTATACGAATCTCACTTTAGGAAAATAGGAGAGGATTGTTGCCGAGCAATACGTCTACTTGAACTCTGCATGGTTGTACTCCAAAAAACTTCAATTGTCAGAAGATTGTACTTCTCAAAAAAAGTCAATTTGGCAATCTCATTGCTACTGTTCATTGTATTAAATCTGCAACCAACTGGGATACTTAGAGAATTGGAAACTTTTTGCAAGACTAGTATTATCTGGGAATTGCTTCAATCTTTCCTTGTCTCCCAAAGCTGGATGGCCTAAAAGTCTTCCACTCCCACGAACTCCCATGATGCCAAAGTGCATTCCTACTTCTATTTGTGCAGCACTTTTTCCTGAGGTGAAGAAAGGGAGGAGGTGTACCTCCTCAAGGCATCCAAGCACTGTCGCCGAAAGCTTACATACACAGAAACGATGATATTGGCAAGAGGTGGATATTGAACCTCTGACAGATATAGTCAACACTATCAGCTTTGCCTTCTCATCCCCAATCCACCAAGCTGGCCTCTCAAACATCAACTTCTTATGCTCTGCCTCAAATTGTGCTGTGGCCCCAAATTGTAGGGTTATTTGTACACTGGAATTGGGTTTCAACATGCCTTTAGCTGGTTGCACCTGCCCCAAGAAAGAGTACATAGACTAAGTATGTGAAAAAAAACCTCACTTGTGGAGGCCTTTAGTTTGTTTATTTTCTAACCCCCTCAAAAGAGAAAAAACTAAGGACCACAATTCCAGGCATTTTCTCAATGTGTGGATTGTACTTGCACACAGAGTTCTTCACTTCTGAGAATCAGTTGATATTCATTGCATGTGGTCCGATTTATGGAATGGGTTGCAAGCATTTGAGAGCCTCAAATCACCAGAGAATGTCAGAAAATGATGGCAATCCTGGACACATAAACCCAATTCAGAGATGCACCTTAAGCCATTGAGGAAAACCGTAGTTGCCCCTCACAGAGTGTGGCTTGCTAGTACGTTGATCATTGTTGTGGTGTCCACAAGGGCATTCGCCTGTGAGAGGCTCACCATCACAGTGGACAATAAATGTTGCTGTAGAACTCCTGCTCACATTGGTGATATGCATGAAGGAAGGTGTGCAGTCCTGTAACATTATCAGGTTTGTGTTCAATGTAATCAGGGGAATCACATTACACTGTGCTAGCAGTGCCCGGACTTTGGGATTTACTTTCAGGATTTTCCCATATTCTCGCCGCCGGGCTGATTCATCCATGGTTGCAAGATCAACATCAAGCACACATCGCACAGGTTTGTGATCACTGTCCAATACTTCCATGCATGAATCATACCTGGAAAGATTCTGTAAATATTAGCACAATCATTGGATGATGACCTTGATATGATGAGAGAACTGAACTCTTTGTACTTGTCCATGTCTCTCCTACATCAGTTCTTTATAAGATCCTGCTAGGTGACTGTTGTTTTCACCAGAATACGATGTGAGACAGATACTATAGAGGAAGAAAAATGAAGGAATGAGTCTCCAAAAACAATGATGAAGGTTAATGAGTTGAGGAAATTTACATGGAAACTGTTGCTTTTACAGGTCGCACAAGAATGCTGTGTCGGGCACCAATGTTTTTGTCAAAGCTATCTCGGAACAAAACTCGATCACACCATGCAGGTATCCTTTTTTTCTCACTGGTGTCATAATCTGCCTTGAACAATGTTAACTGTCAGAAAAGCATGTTATAACAGCTAATGCCTCTTGTGCACATAATTAGTGTCATTTTACCTATATGGTGAAAGCATTTGAGAGCTGTGATTTCTTCCAAGTTTGTTGATAACTTGAAAGCATTTAAAAAGGTCTGAAAAATCACAAGGTCTGAAAGACATATATATATATTCATAACCTTGACTGCCTGGATCAAATTTGTAAGATGGTACAAATCTTATAAGCCCCTCTCGCATGCCATTGAACGTGCGTCCTGCAGACATTTCAGTTCGTAACTGGTCTTGGGTTAACAGTGAATCAATCTGATGCCTTTGGATCAGCTCCACGGCATCGTCATGAGATATGTCAATCCGGTAGTTCAAGTCCCCAAACCAAACTAGCAGATCAGCTTCAGCAAGATCAGGCATAATGATATTTTCCTCATCTTCATCTCCCTGCACCCAACATGCAATTCAAGTAAATTGTACTGTCAGGTTGTCAATCAGGTACCTGCAATACAGCGCCTTTGAAAATACAACCACCTTGGACCTCTCTAACCAGCAGGGCCTGTGAACACAAAAGCTGGTCTACTACCACAGGAGGATGTCAAAGGTTGCAATCAAGCAGTGACTTCTACTATATGTGTTGGGAATGCTCAGCTAATGGCTAATTTGAAGTTTTGGGTTTCAGGTTCCAGGGCTTGTCCTTGAAGCACCATTCACGTCAGAAAAGTTGAGGAATTGGGAATAAAAACATACCGCATATATTATTCGTTCTCTTCCTTCGACAAAATTGCCGTCAAACTCAGTGGTCAGACTGCTTATCCCATTGCTCACTCTTCGTTTTATAACATTTGTGATTTCTTCCAAGTTAGTTGTTAACCCTGCTCCACAATTCCACAACCAGTTTATATTAAATCCAAGAGAGATACACAAACACTACTCCTCTATTCTAAGGAACTACTCAAGCTTCGGTGCACCAAGCTTTGGTCCATAACTTTCTTTGCCAGGAATGAGGGGTTTGAAGAGCACACAAAAAAACAAAGATTGCCTGTTTGATAACAGCTATTTGCATTTCCAATGCAAATATCTAATAGGGAATACAGTCTTGTAACTTTCACTTTCTATTGAGAGACCTTCATTACAACTCTATAGTTGCACAAAATTGATGTTGTTACATAAAGAAACAGCTCTGCAGTGTTCACTCTTCCAGGAAAAAAAACCAGATTTACAGCAATGTTTTTTCTATGACCAAAGATCCACACATCAAGGTACAGAGCCTGCATCTGGTTGGATGCATTTTCACTGTAATGGAATTGACAATCAGCTCACAAGATGAGACTTTGATCCCCAGAAATTTTTCTTTGTGTTTGGTTTTAGCTTTTTAACATACAAAGGCACTCAGTGTTTTTCAGGGATTTGGGGTTCTGCATATATGCATTTGTGGAAATACCATACAAAAATATTGCACAGTAAAGCAGGTGGTATCATGGTTAAGCATGACATGTCCCAACTTTTTGTTTACATTGAACTGCGCACCAGCAAGAGGGGGCCAAATTGCCAGTCTGAGTGTTGCCATTGAGGCAAGATGGGATCCATCTGCTCAGATAGGAGTATTCTGATCCACCATAAGCTGCACAAAATACAACCACACAGATTCATAGCCAAATTCAGAAATGCAACCATTGGGCTTTTACAGCAAGATTGTGTCTTTTCCTTCACTGCATCAGTGGACCTACATGACAGGAGTCAAATCTAAACACAGAACATAACCATACTTTCCTATGAGGTGAGAAATTCAAAAGAGGTTGCAGTAGAGTATTGAGGTACGTGACTCTTGTCTGGAGACTTATAGGTGCATCATTCCAAGTGGCACACAAGATGACAACAATTTCAGAACCATGAAAGCATCACATGACTTTGATGGGAAATAAAAAGAGGCCATTTGAGACTGGGCACGAAACAAGAAACCTTTTGCAGCACTGGCAGTTGCAATGGCAGCAGCACCCACTCGGGACCCAAACACCATTTGACTGTAGATATATTCAAAATCAGCATTGCGAGCAGCAACTTTGTCCTGATGTGCTGCAAGGTGGCTATTCACCAAACAAAATGTCCGCCGAAATATTGACATTTTCACAGCAACTGCTCCCTGTAAGACACAATGTTGCACAAGTGTGAACACCTTCACTTTGACTACAAAGAGTGATGGTTCTTAAATGGCCTGTTGTGCAGGTATATCCTGACAAGTCACAGGTGTTTTATACTCATAGTGATGTGGTCACCTGATTTGCACCACAATGTCAAAGGAACATACTGAAAATAAGAAGATGGCTTACTTTATTACCAAGTGTACGCCCAAATCCACAGGCAACTGCTGTTGCATCCACATCGCCAACAAATGGAAGAAATCTTTTCCGCACCCTGTACATGTGACAATACCATTCCCATATGATTTTTCAACATCCACAGACAGAAAAGGAGACAGAAATTTCCTACTTTCCAAATCTTGGTGAAAAAGTGGGAAATTGTATGAAATAAGTATGATTCCACTATTCCTTGAGGGATTTCATGATTGCTACTGATAAACGGAGAGAGAAAAAATTCAAAGTTTGAACAACATTTGTACTTGTTCAAATACACCATCCAAAGCCTCTGAAACCATGTGAGTGCATGTACAAAATCAACCCTTCCAATGATGGGTTTAATGGGCACCCAGGATTCAGAGAGAAAGAGAGGATATAGTTTCATCAATTCCTTAAAGATGTCAATGTAAGTGCTTACCAGACACCTACAAGCAGGCCTGCCAGCTCCCGGAAGCTTACTTGCTCAAATTCAATGCCGACACCAATTGCACTGCCAATTTGGTCTAGCCATTTCTGACCCTTATCTGTCACTGTTTCCTCATATCCAAGCCCCACCTGTACAAATCCACAAGTCACAAACAACCCATCCATATTGCATGCACTCAGGATCCTGGACTGAAACGATTCATATCCAACTAGAAGAATTCACACAGCTAGTGATTTGTTACTTCCAACACCAGTGGCAAGCTTTAGAATCGCAGGAGAGAGTTTCATTTAAATCTCCAGGGAACTTTGCAGTGGGATAATTTGCTGGTCTACATTTGCAGTCTACCCAGGTATAAAATGGGGATTCCCCCATTTTAGTCAATGCCAGCAGCTGTGGCAGCTCATAATAATCTGTTGGAATATTCTACAGAAGGTGTGGGATTTGCTATACCTTGTCACAAAATGTCTACAACAGTCTACATAGGCAAGCAATCAGTGATCACTCACCCTCTCACTGACAGCTGCCCTGCCAATTGCACTTGCTCCCATATCGAATTCCTGCAGCCCCACACATACTAGGTTCACATCTGCTGCAGGCCCTGTCAGCCAAGCCTCGAGAGCATGTTGTTTTGCCTTTGCTTGTCCCACATTCCAAGTACCAACCAAAATCCTGCAGTTTCAAGAGAGTCACCCACAATCAAAATTTTCATGTTAAGCATTGAACCCATAAAATTGTTTTACTACCAGTTCAAAAAGCCTTGTTCTTGGCATAGCCAACAGGAGGCATAAGAAAAAAACAAGAGCAGTGACTGACTTTTTGCACAATGAAAAAAGAAACGTACCGAATAAGTCTCTGGCGTGTGAAATCACCAGCTTTTGCAGAAAGCTCACTGTACATAACTATATCAAAAGGGCTTGGAGATGCAACATGCCAACCACGTATTCCCCCATTTGCACCCAGAGAGAAAACAAAGTCACCACCTCTTGCCATCTGGACCACTGGTTTTCGGTGTGCTCCCCAGGCACCTAATGTCCGGCCTTTTGAGTTGGCCATAACCTGCTTTATTTTCTAACAGTTAGTGTGTTAGCTGGGCAAAAGAATGTCTAGCTCCATGCAACCACCTAGAGACATGTGGTTTATCCAGACTGGAAAAACTGTCATGCATGCCAGCATGTAGTTATGTTATTGAATCTGCAATTCTGAAGGATTGTACCCAGCGTCAGAGGCATGATCTAAAAGCAGCAAGATCAAATGGAGTTCAGTGCACCCTGGAGAGGAACAGTAAGCAGCTCATCCATTTCCTGTTTTCCTAAGTGCTAGTGAAGAGAGTAGCTTCTGGAGAGGTTGATTACAGCAGCCTCTTTTCCTGTTTAGGTATTGAAACTTTTTCTGAGAACAAACATCTTGCATGTTGCATTAATATCATTTGGTCCTGAAGGGTGAGACTACCTGAACCATTCCATTAGCATAACCAATCCAAAGCCGTCGACCTACAGCCACAATGGATTTCACTCCCACTCCAATTGGTGGCAGAGTTAATTCCCGCAAGCGAGTGCCATCAGCATCCCATTGCACAAGAAGCCCGTTTCCCATTCCACCCCACACTGTTCCATCTGCAGAAGCTGCCAAAGCCTCCAATTGTCGTGACTCCTCTGAACCCTGTTGTACCCTAGCGGCTGCACGGTGCACAGCATACTTGGAGCGTTGCAGACAGCCTGCATGCTTCTTCAACATCGCTGCATATCCTTTCTTTTTGTCTTCATCCAAATAAGGCAGTTCAGCTCCAGGCTCAGCAAACTTTTGTTGGATATTCCTTGGATCTGCATATGCACTGGTGGTAATCACATTCACTGTCTCCCTTGTTCTTGCATCCCTGAAACATGAAAGCAGAAAGAATGAACTTGACAAGCTTCTGGGTCAGGGGGCCTGTGGAATTTCAGGATTCAGAACTGAGTGGCCCACTTCACTAAGTTCTCCAGGCATTGAAACAGATAACAGTGCAACTGTGATGCACATCAGTAGAATTGGATCAATGATACATACCAGAGTGTAATGTGATTGAGCTCTCCTGCCCAAATGCAGCAGTGTGAGTGCTCTGCCACAAGAAAGAGCACCTCAGTCTGCAAAGGGGCACTGATAGCTGGTCCCCGCAGAAGAATTGATGCATTGGTAAGGAGTGCACAGGCTGCAAAATCACCTTTTGCTGCCCACATCAAACCACTTGATATCACTTCGCATGACCAGGCCCTCATGGACCCACTTTCTGATCCCGTCCACACCTCACCTGCCAAGCTGGATTGTAGAATGAATATCCACATGCATGTATGTATGTGCCTTTCCATGATAAAAGTAGTATTTGGAGCAAAGAGATGACAAGACAATTGTCCTCTCAAGGACCCCCCGGAATCATAAAAGAAACAAAATCCAAGCAAACTAGAAAACTTCAAGAAAGAAGAAGATACATAGATGCTTTGATGAAGCACATACCATAGGGTGTGACCACAATTGCAGTGATGCCAGATCGATGCCCCTGCCAAGTAAGAGTTGGCTCCTCCATCTTCTGTGTCTGCAGATCAGTGTGGTCAACCTGTGCAGGCCAAGCTCTCAACTTTCCATCTTTGTGACCACTCCACACAATCTGGGTTGCAGTATCCAGAACCAAAGACAAAGTTGGCGATCCTTCTGTAGTCAGAAGATGATAAGCAGCAGCATCTTCATCTCCCTTCAAATTTGATGAACCTACACTGAACTTTCCCATTGCACTCTCTAGATGCCACACCTGTCACCATGGGTCTTTCCTGATGTGAACAGTCCCATATGTGAAATTGGGAGGAATCTCTCAGGAACAAATGACCAGCATTCTTATGCACTAGAGAAGAACATCACATCTATTTGTGGCTGATGAAATGCCATCTAATCAATGTGAGCTCTTTGTGTTCTACAAATGGGAAGCACTTTGCAGAGAACCATAGAGAGATTGAAATGCCAGTGGAACTAGGGGAATTGCACCCAAACAATACCATAAGTCCAGGTTCGCAGGCAGCCCACACTGAATTCTGTGTGCAGAGAATTGCATATGTGGGTCGCTCAACATGAGTGTTTCGGAATGGATGGGGGCGAAGCTCCAAAGACACAGGACGACCAGGGTGAACAACCCCTCTGTACGGTGCTCTGTAAACTCCTACTCCTCCCCCTGAACCATGGAAATCGGAAGATGACATTCCAAAATCTAATGTAGAATTTATTGAAAAGTGTCGTGTAGGACCCATCACAGAAGCTCTTTTGGGTGGTCTGGCGGATGCATCATCTGTCTCCTGTCCATCAAGCTTGCAATCAGCATATGGAGGAGGACCCTTACTTCCGGGTAACAATGGCTCAATCACAGCTGGACAATTCAGGTCCTCAGATGGAGCATCTTCCATGCAAATGGACTCATCTATCAACTTGGACATTGAACAGGATCTTCTCATTTCAGGTGTTCTGCTTGTAGTTGAAGAATCCAGCATATTAGCAATGAGATGCGCTTCTGCCAGATCCTCATACACAAGGGTGCAAATCGTGGTGTCTTCTGTCAGCTCAGTTTGCCTGTTTGTTTCAGTAAGGGAAGCTGTGTTGGGAAGATCCAGAGTGGGTATTGCAATCAGTTCAGTCAGCTCAGCTGGCTCGTCTGTAACCAAACAAACTGGCAATTCAGCAATGGTAGCTGCCTCTGGAAAATCCAGCACGGGTGGTGTTGTGATGTCTTCTCTCAGCTTGGCTGGCCCAACTTGTTCTTCAGGGAGAAGATCTGCAGTGGGTGTAATGACAGCTTCTGTCAACTCACATGGCTTGTCCCCACCTACAAGAACTTGTGTTTCAGCAATGGGACTTGCTGTCTCAGGAATGATGTTGGCTACAGTATCTGTCACTTCTGACTGCTCAGGTACAATGATCAAAGTATCTGTCTGTTCTGCATCCTCATCAGACACTGGTGACAGGCTGCTTCCAACTCCAAAAAGCTGCTCTGCAATGCTGGACAACAGTGAACCTGCTCTTGGTTCTGGTACCTCATTTACAGTTGAAGGAAGCATCTCTTCAGCTAAATGGCACGAGTCAGGTACTCCAACATCAGCAGCAGCTACCACAACAGGATCTGCATGAGAACCTCGAGTCCAGTTCTTTTCAAGAAGAGCAATCTGCAGGCCTACTGGCTTCATGGCACCCCTTTACAGATTTTGTCCACCTGGATTCTGCAGAGATGCTCTCTCCAGGGAGACCAAAGTAGGTGCCAAAACCACATGATCTACTTGAGCTTGCAAGAGGGCATCACCTTGCTCTCTCAACCTCTCAGGCTCCGTGTCTTCTTCAACCTTAAATCCATGTTGCTAGGACCACCTTTGCACTGCAGCTCACAAGAGAGCAACAGACAGCAATCTTAACTGTGGATTGTGCTCAGAATATTACCTCCTCCATAGATTCTGTGATCAAGCTGCATCATTCTGTTTACAGTTTGAGCTGCAATGCCATCCAGGGAACAAAAAACTGCATGGAGGAGCTGATCATCACATTCTCAATTGAAGCATGAAAAATTTATCATGGTTTGAAAGTATATGGGTATGTACAGGGGGCCACATTCATGTGAAGAAGTTCAAGTTGAACTTGGATTCAGCCACAGATTGCAGCCCTAAAACACCAAAACCATAACAAAGTTCCAGGATCCATGAACCTGTGGCCCAAAGCTCCACAAGATTTCAATCTGGCAAACCTGAAATGAAATGATCCAACTTCTTCCTTCCGCCTCACATTGTCTACAACTCACCATCTGCCTCCAACAAAGATGCCCAGGTCATAATATCATCAAATGTAATAGGCATCAGAAAACCCTACATGGCAGCATAATAAACCCCCTTGCTCATGAATCCCTGCTTCATTGATCAACTTTCTCTATGGACAAAATCATCAGACCCACAATTGATTTCTCATTAAGCACATCAACATTCAATATGTCTCTCATCAAGCTGATCATGAGCTTGAAGCAAGATGATGTTGTGACAGCTTCTACATATATCCTCATCAAGAAGGCAGCATGATTTGAAAGAATGGCGATGCACTTTTGTGCAAATGGCATGGTGGATCACAATGCCACTTTGACATAGTATCTATGTGCCATGTGCAATGACTGAACATCTTTGCTTGGCACAGATGCTTTGCACATGAACAACAATTTCAGAAACTGTGATCATGTTCGATGTTTCTTCATGTCTTTTCTTCAAAAGAACAGGGTTGCAGCATCACAGTTTACTTACTTTTGTTATAGTGTGTCCTATAGAGGTGATGACAATGCACTAGATACTTGAATCCCCATCTTAGCAGAGAAAGATTTTTGTGTAGGAAACTGAAACACAGAGCACCCTCTGGTTGCTGAAAATCACAGTCATGGCAGGGTGGATTATTTCAACGTCCACTTCACAGGGAGATGCAGTTTGAAAACAAGGGACTTGAATTGCAATCAGAGCGATAATTTGATCTCTCTCATGGAGCACACACCCTTGCAACAAAACAGATATTCAACTATTGAAATACTGGGTGCTGAAATGCTTGTTGCAAAATGCAAGAGATATGTATGCCAGCCCAAATGCATGGAAGAAAGAGTTATATGCCTTGAGTCACATGCAGAAAGAGTCATACACCTTTTGACAAAAAAAAGACTTTGTCTATTGTGCATACAACCACGGTTCTTGTACTTCTTCAGAAGCAAAGAACTGTAAACAAAGACATACACAAAACATCCCAGCCTTTGTAGAAATTCACAAAACAGAGGATTGGGCTTGCATTGTGCCTGGCCAGCTTGAAAGTCCTGCATTCATGGAGCCACCAAAGAAAACATTTTCCTTGGCAAGCACCCCATGCAAGCTCTTGAGATTTGGTGTCAAGAATGAAAGAATTGGAAGCAGAGAAGACGAGGTCGAGCGAGCGAGCGAGAGAGAGAGTTACCGGGTGCTTAGCAAACTAGAGAAATGGAGAATGAATGCAGAGTTGTAACAGGAATCAGAGAACTTACATGATGATGATGATGATGGCATTTGATCTCTATGCATTTGATCCTTCTTGACATGTGGATGCCAGAAGTAGTTCTGTAGAAATGGGAAATGGGTGAGAGAGAAATCTCATAAGGATTGCTGCAGGTGGTTCAAACGAGAAGAAGCTCTGTAGAAAACTGTTGTGTTTGCATGGAGAGATGTTGTGGATTGTAGGGTTTGAACTTTGAAGGAGGAGAAGCTGCAGAAGTCGGTTGCAATGAGAACTGCTGTGGATTGTTGTGGGTCTGAAGGAGAAGCTGCTGCAGAAGTATGTTACAAGGAGAAAGTGTTGTGGATTGTGTGAGGTTGAAGGGGAAGAAGCTGCAGAAAGATCAAGACTGTGGTCAAGACGTAGCAAGTAGCAACTGCCACAGCTGATGAAGCTCATCATCTACTTGCACGAAGTGCTGCATTCATCTCTGCAGAGCTTCTTCTGATCGCGGACACATTCATAGTTCTTCTTCACACCCGTTCTATCTTCTAGGTACCTACCCCTTCGTTGCATCTCGCGAAAATCTCGCGAGAGCGAGAGAGAGACATTCAATCCTCGAAAACCACCAATGCAGTCAACAAGGTGACGCACGCATGCGGACAGCGTCCATCCTTTGATCAACCTGCGAACTATCCGGTGAAGAAACCGAGATCTGGACGCCTCGCGTCTCATTATTTCCTTGCCGGGCCCCACCCCCCTATGATCTCTTCTCGAGAAGTTGCGATTAGGGTTTGAAGCTCTTCACGACTTTGCTGCAGCAACATCCTCGTCGTTCCCGTCAGCTTCAGTTCATCCATGCCTCGGATCCACCGGCGCGTTTAAAAGCGAGACAGAGTTGGGAAAAGACAGGAATTTCTGTCGTCGACGGTAAGGGGGCGAGAAGTTTGCGTTGCGGTAGAAGAAGCGTTTGGAGGGAGAGAGAGTTCTGGAGGGGTGTTGAACTCAGGAAGCGGGAGCAAAGCAGCATGGCGAAGCATCATCCGGATCTGATTATGTGCAGGAAGCAGCCAGGGATTGCAATCGGAAGGTTATGCGAGAAGTGCGACGGGAAGTGCGTGATTTGCGATTCGTACGTGAGGCCATGCACGCTCGTAAGAGTCTGCGACGAGTGCAACTACGGGTCTTTCCAAGGCAGGTGTGTCATATGCGGAGGCTTAGGTATCTCGGATGCTTACTATTGCAAAGAGTGCACACAACAAGAGAAAGACCGCGATGGTTGTCCCAAGATCGTGAACCTCGGAAGCGCCAAGACGGACTTGTTCTATGAAAGGAAGAAATACGGCTTCAAGAAAAGATAGAAAGTCCTCCGCAGCAGCTGCTCTTGGTTCGGAACACGCTGCTCTTCGCCGTGGAGTGCTTAGGTATTGGATTGCAGGAAAAGTTGTGCAGCATTTTTTTCTTCCACAAACAGACACAGAGATGATAGTCATGCTTCTTCTTCTTCTTCTTCTTCCCATGAGCTAAGCTAGCCATATGCACATCATCATCAGCATCATGAGTTTGTCTGATCTCTCTTGGTGTGATGGGTTGTTGTTGATCTGCTGCGTGCATTCTTGTCCTATCCAGCTTTTCCTTCCTGGAGAATGACTCCGTTGCAACTTTGAAGGCATTTTGCTGTGTGGATCAAAACAATCAAGAGCAATTGACAAAATTCTCAAGAGCAGAATTCTTGCAAGCATTTCTGAACTTGACAGATTTCTTGAGAGCACAACTCTTGCAAGAGCTGAATTGTTGAGAGCATTACTGTCTCTAGATGTTTTTTGAGAGCAGAATTCTTGAGAGCAAGCATTGATGTTGCTGTTGCTGTTTTGCAGTTTGGCATGAAATGTGATTGCACCTTTCTTTCTGTGTTAGTTGTGAGGTCTTTCCATGGTGCTGTCAATTGGAACAGAAGATGGTACTTGTTTGTTTTCCCGGTTGCTTGCAACGGCTGCAAGCCAGAGCTGGCTTGTCCTTAACCAAGGAAAACATAGTTTTGCTTAACCATTGTTTCACCTCAAATCTTGAGCCCTGTTTTGAACCTGAAGCCCTTCATGGTGATGTAGACTTGGTGTAATAGAATGCACTTGCAATTCAAGCAAGTGCATATGGGTCCTATATAAGTCAAGAAGACTTCAGATCACTATCATGTTGTCATATTATAAACAGGAGGAGGGATTTTTGCTGTTCTCAAGTGCATTGCAGGTTTCTCTGGATGTTTTCTCTCAAGTGCTTAGCATGACCAAGTCTTTCTGTTGCATTTCCAGAAATTCAGCCACATCTCAGGACAGAGATTTATGTATAGATGTCCACCTGAAGGTTTGAGTACATCATTATAGTTGTCTACACACAGCCACCAGGATTTGCGGATGAGGTCAGTGGGAGGGAGTTCCTAATGGCAGCTTCTTAATGCCATTCATGATGAAGATGATGGTCTGACACTAACAAGGTTATGGCTGCATCCTCATTCTTGTGTTTGCTTTTGGTTTGGTTGGACCTGATGTTACCTTGATTGTAGAGTTTTAACTACAATCCCATACCTTCTGTTCGTACTACTTGTTTTTGTTTCTTCATTCTAGTTTGTCCCTTCTGTGATGCTCCTTCCTGGTTCCATAAGTCCTTATCTGGAAGACTTTCTTTGACTTCAACCTAAAGTTTTGAACCTTTGTTCTGGCTTTCTTCATTGTGAGTATGGATATTTCTCTCATCTCATGAGAGTTATTTTGGTCTGCAATCCCACAGATATGCATTTTTCTCTTGATGATATCCATGCTGAATTCTCAATTAGTTTCTGGGCAAATCCTTGAGAACACTAGCATCTGCATTATTTCATCTCGACTCTTGGAGCTCTTATCTTTCTTCAAAGTGCATGTATATAAGTTGTCTCAACTATCAATTTGTTGGGTCATCCTGATTTATCATCAGCTGCCTTTTCAGTTGTGATTCCTCATCTTAGCAAGGTGTTCTCACTGACATTCGTGGCATCTTGTCCTCTTGATTTCCATTCTTCACTGCCTTCATTTTTTTGCTTTCAATTTGTGGTGAAATTTGTTTGATGTACATCTTTTGACACATTTCATTTACTTGAACCAATACCAATGACCATGAATTGCCTCCCCCTCTCATCCCTGTCCACTTGCATTGAGAAGTGAACATGTTTGAGTTAGAATGGATATATCAAGCTATGTGGGCTGAACAATGGAACTGTGGGTTGTGATTTGCATCTTGTACTTCCCTTTGGTATGCTACCCTAGCAACGTGTCACCCAAAATCACCGTTTTTCCATTGATGTCTTCTTATGAGTCCTGTCATTTTGTGGGAGGTGCAAGGAGAGGAGGGTCATATAAGTGATAGCAATTGGATTTCTCCAAATTGAAGCACTGATTGTGGGAGAAACTATGAATAGCAATCCGAAGATTCAGAATGCGTAGTTGTGATTGGGTTCTGTTTCTGGAGCGACTTAAAGAATTAGGTGTTCAAAAGTTTACAGTTTGGATGTTTTCAAATCTTGTTGTGCGAGGTATAAAAATTGTGTTGGGTAAATCCTTGGGGTGGAGGCTCTCCCGAATTGAAGGGCCTAGGACAAGATGAGAGCTGCGTCCAGCTCATATTTTGGGAATGTCTCCCACCCATGGGTAAACCACACACACACGGTAAAGCACAGGGCTAATGGTACCATGAACTTCAACATATGTGGATCAGGACTCATGAGACTGAGGAAGTGGAAGGAAGGGGAGGGATCTTATGCCTACCCCTTAAGAGTAGGTGGGAAATTAGGTGCAAGATCCTTCTTTTTTCTGGGAGGGATATCAATGGATATAAGGTGCCCTTCAAATACACTAAGTGCATTGCATGTCAAATAATATAGTACCTTTGCAACTTCAGCACAAATTATATCACTTTTAGAAATGCTGAAATTTCAAAAATTACATTTCTTAAAGGACAATTTAGGAAAATGAATAATATTATGGAATTTTACAGAATATTCTTTTTTGAAAATGGAAAATTAATCAGCAGATGTGCTGGAGTTGGCCCTGTACTACTGGATCATTCTCAAGTTAGTAATAGGTTTTGTGCACGGAAATGCATATTAAAACTTTAAAGTACCAATTCAACCATTACCATTTTTGTGCAATTTGGTTCTACTAGAGTGAAATGTTCAACAAATGTAGTTTACAACAATTGAGGGGCTTTCTTACATTGTGTATGAAGAACCAAAACCATATGGGTGTTTGGGCTTAGATTTAAACAACCATTTACACCCTTTTAATCAAATAGATATATAAATAAATAAAGAAAAAAAACTTGGCAAAGAAACATGAGAAGAAAAAAAGAAAGGACCAAAGTCCAAACAAAAGACCACACCCAAAAGTGCAAAATGCACAATGGGGAGCCCAAAGATCTAACGAGAAAAAACCTTTAGGACCTAAACCCATTACTAGTAACATGAAGCAAATCGTGCAAGGTTATGGGTGAGGAACATGGAAGGACACCAAGCTTAGAAGAGGCCTTTTTTATTACCATAACTGCACAATGTAAAATAGTGACGGCTTCATTTACTCTTTGGAAAATCATTGACACCCTCTGCCTAGAAAATGAATGTATAATCGAAAGAAGAAGACTTCCAAAACCTTTCGTTGATCGTGTCATGTTAGCACATTGATGAAGAAAGTTGTCCACCTTTTGTTGCAAACATCCAAATATCTCTGTTGCTAGAGGTTTCAAATGCTCAAGGTTTTATCACACTTGGGTGGAATACCAATATGAGATACATGACCAATTATATTTGCTTTTGGTTGGTTTGGATTCTTAAGTCATGAACAAAACCATGTTGTTTGGTATTTGTAAGGAATGAACATCCTTTCAATTTATCATGAGCCATAAATGCTTCACTAGATTAACAACCTTATAATTTATCATTCACATTTAATGCTAAGTCAATGGTAAGTCATAGATAGATTTTCTTGATTTCAATTCCTTAATGCATGTTAATTAGCAACTAACATTGAGTTATCTTCTTGGAGTTTGTAATCTAGTCGACACCTTTTGAAGATAACACCAAGTGTGGCCATACCTACTAGTATTCTATTTCCAAACTTGCTAATTTAGTTTTTGACAAGCATAAAATATTTTTTAGTTTGTAAGATGTTTGTGATTTGAGGAGGAAATTTTGATGGTTAAGGATACTATTCCGAAGTAAGGTTTACATTAACCCTACTCTATCCACATCCACTGTATTGAGCAATTCAAACTTTGCAGGCTCCAAAATATAAGTTTTAAGTGTGAGATGAATCAAGTTGTAACATTTTGTGGACCCATGTTCCAAAACCCTAAATCCAACAAACTTTGAATGTAGTGTCACCAAAAAAGAAGGGCAAATACTTTCTCCATTATATAAAGCCTAACTTTGAGCATATAGAGATTAGTGTGTATTATAGAGGTTTTATAGAAACGGACTAATTTGCTTCAAGCATTACTTTTCCATGAAAACCCTTGCAGACATCTACATTTTGTCATCTTATTTCTATGGACCACAAAGGATCAGTTTCACTATTGATTTCCTTTTTAGGAGTCAACAAGTTGTTTGACAAAAGTGGTAGCTCATATCCAATAACAAAAACCCCACAGAGATCAATTTAACAACTTCACATGATTCCTTTTAGAGACTTAATAGAGATTCAGAGCATCATCATTCAAGGTAATATATTAGATTTTCTAGTATCCCCTTCCCAAAATCCTCGGAGCCCCCACAAATGCAAGAGATGCTTTCTCTTTAGGATGGAATAGAATGCATGCTCATCATTTCAAGATCCCCAAAATTATCACACATGAACTACCACACAACCGCTCCAAAAATCCTTGACACAATCATCATATGCCTTGTGTTGATCCCTACAAAAAAACATACCAAACCTCTAGACCTTTTCCTGACTCTTGACGCAGTGCAAATTCAATCGTCAGGGTTCTTCCAATTTAGCAGTCCTAATGTAGTTTTATTCTTAATAAATTACCACTCCCAAACTCCAGATCCTACACACACTTCTAGTTTTCAGAACATTCAGCCATTTAATTTTTTCTTGATCACCAAAAAGCCCCTAAGCTCCTCCTCGGCTTGCCTCAAATATATTCCTCCTAACTTCATCCCTTCGCTCCCCAGCAATCTTCCTACCAATTTCCTTGTAGAAATGTGATTCACAAAGCTCATGAAGAGTTTTCATTAAGTAGCTGAAATTGCACTCCATCTCCGAAACTAACTCACCAAGCTCCTTTCATCATAACCTACAAAGCAGCAAAACACACCAAGAACAGAAACACATCATAAGCAAAATTTTCAGCATTGTTGAAACACCGTGCCACCAACAATTCAGCCACTAGGCTAAATTAGGGTTTGTAGCCTTCATCCAGAGAAAACATCTGACACTGTTTATAGTTTACAATAATATTGCAAAATTCTAGAGCTTCAATCTCTCATTGCAATAATACTATAGTGATTTCACAATTGTTTGGAAGCTTAATTTCAATTATCAACATTTAGGTTTTTCAAATTGTGTTTTATCCATCTCAAGTTGACTGTACCAAAATCCTACATATGAACCTCATGGGTTGAATGGCAGAATGAAATATTGGTGAAACCGTTATGTTAGAAAATTATATGATCTGATAAAATATGGGCAGAAAGCTGTGTTGATCCACAACTGACAATTAATCTTTGTAGCTGATACACAAACTTCTTGTGCTTACTCTCTCTGTTAGATATCTACAAAAATCTGCCCACTGAACATCTGCCCACTGAACACTGTTATATTATCATGCAGAGCTGCTTTTCCCAAGGTTTGCTTCATTTTCTCCTTTCTATTCCAACTATTAGTGTAGGATGACGCCCTTGGGGCGAGCCATTCCAAGGGCGTTATCAAAGTAAGTACTTGTTGGTGGGTGCTTATTTTGGCAACACGCCTCTCGAGGGCCATCACCCTGCTCTGAGAGCATTGCCTGAGAGCTAAATCTCTGGCAGAAAAAATTATTTTAAATTATTTTTCCTTGTGGTATATCTGTGTGGGTATTGCAGCAAAAAAGTGGGCATTTCACACTTTTCAAAACACCCCACCCGTTGCGGAGGAGAAATTCTTCTGGATAAGATGCCCTCCAAATACACTAGAGATTTTCTGCTGGTGGTTACTTGTATTGTTTGTCCAGGAGAGAAGTTAACCTCAATGCAAACTATGTCCAAGGCAAGGGGGGCAGTTTGTTGGTTGCTGAGTCACACACTTCCAACAAAGACCTGGTTTTTTCAATGTGTAAGAGCATATCTCCATTGCCAATGGTATAATGGAATATACATGTTATTGGGATGAAGTATAGCTTTTAAAATATTGTGAAACTCTGACTTACAAGATACAATGCTCTCAAAAAGGGCTTCATCACATTTTCAACAAAGACCTCATTTAAATTTTTTTGTGATAGAATCTCCACTACCAAAAAAAAAATGATGGCATATATGCATGTTACTTTGGATGAAGTGTAGCTTTCAGACAGCATGAAATTGAGGTTGGATTTATAAATATGTACAACTTACAAATGCTCTCCAAAAGGGTCAGTAGAATACAATCAAGGCAGCTGAGTAGAATGATTGGCTGAGGTAGTGGCATTTCAAGAGTGTATCCCTTTATACTGTCATGTTTATGACTGGGGAATCTCAGTGATTTTGTTGTCTTTTGACAAAAAGCTTGGAATTTTTTTGGATTTTTTTTCCTTTCCTAATCCAAATTTAGCTAATTTTTCTAGTTTTTTAAAAATATTTTTCCAAATTTTAGATATCACAATTTTTTATAAAAAAACCTGGTGGGGATGTGGAAATAATTGACACTTGGGTGTCAGATGTGGTAAACACTTGTACAAGCCTGAATAGGGGGCACGAGTGGAGTTGGTCTTAGATAGAGATGTTAGTAATAATGCACAAAAAACCGTGTTATGTTAATCCAAATGTTGGCATGAACATATAAATTAAATAAGATATTTTTCCAGATTTCAATAATAAAGGTCATACAAATGAAGGCATTCTTGCTGAGTGCACACTGCATTTTTTACTTTGAGGACGTTTTGGCTGACAGAAAAGTCACATCTTACCTTCGGGTAAAGCTGATTTAACATATGCTCTAGGACAGGGGCAGCTTCAACACATGCCTATTGAAAATCTAATTAATTTTGAAGATTCCATGTCAGAAAAAAATTCCTGAATAGTCCAAAAGTTTCTGTATTTTCCTTCAAAATTTTTGGTTCTTTGAAAGAAGTAATTTTTGAAGATTTCAACATTTCTAACAATAATATAATTAGTGTGGAAGCTGCCAAGGGACTGTGATATTATATAAATATAACTATATATACATCCAGTGATATGCTGCTATGTTACTTTCCTAGTCTGGGCTGTGAATTTTGTTACCCCAACCTATCCTAATTTGGTGCTTTACTATCATTTCTCGTCTGCTGCTGTTGATTCAGATGAGCTTCATTGGTATTGTGCTTGAGGAGAGGGATCCAAGTTCATGTGCGGTGGTGCTCCAACAACCCCCATACCTGGACTTAGAGGTATGATAGTGTAGTGTAGTCTCCATGGTGACTGCAGGTTAAGATGGTTGAGCTAGCAATACTCACAAAGTAAGAAATCTACACTTGCGTAGCTAACCCTATTATTGCACATTTTATATGAACACATTCTCATACTGCCTGATACATAAATATTTCTTGCTGAAATTTGATGTACAGCACAAATCCCATACTGCCTACAAAACCCACTTTTCAGAGTACTGCAAATATGGTACATATGTGAAAATTGGTGACATACAACTAATTGATACAATTTCAGTTCACAATTTTCCATTTACCCCAGATGGCATACTTCATTGCACACCTCATTGCATGGAAAAAAAAACACAAATCTCTGTTATCACACTCCGTCATGCACATTACACACCATTGTACACCTTATATTACCCAAGATTACTACTTCTTTACAAGGAACCCACGTGCTATTGAGCAAGGATAAGAAAACATCAATGTCCGACAATACAGTTTTTTGTGTGCAAGGATAGGGAACAACAGCATGCAGCAATAAGGAAATTAGTGTGCAATAATAATAAGGGAATTGAATTGATAGGTCCCTTTACCATAGATCGTCAATAACTTGATGTGATAAATTTTTGGCCTTGCCTACCAAGGTAAGGATATTGTGTTTAGATTCATTGTAGAGTACAGTAGCCTAAGGGATTTTGGCTCGTAGGTAATAGGTCTATTTTTATATGATGATTTTTGAACAGATGATATTGTGGCTTGTGTTAGAAACTTGAGATTAGTTTTAGAGTTATAATGTCTTGAGGGATTTTGATTTCTTTTAGAGGATTTCTTGAAGATTAATTTATTTTTGCATGGTGAAATATGTGAGTTTCCATATTTCTTCTTTTGCCTTAAGATGCGTTTTAATGGCAAGGCCATAGTATGACATACCCCTTGTTACACTTAAATCAACATCCAATTGTAGTTTTGAACCTGACATTAGATCAATGTAAATTAGGGCTTCACATCTGATATAAAAGATCTAACAAGCTTTCCAACAGTGGATTCTCTGTCACCCATGTCCAAATTCACGTTTCTCCGAAATACTAGCATCTGGGAAGCCCTGACTAGTGACAAGAAGACCACATGTTCATTGTTGCATATGCAGTGCTTGGAAGTGAGGTTTGAAAAAAATAAAAACTAATTAAAAATAAAAACCCAAGTTTAAAGTATTGCAATAAAAATTTAGGCAAGCAAGAAGCCATAAAATGTACTCTGAAAGGGGGATGAGGGGGGAATCCTGACTAAGAAAAAAGAACATGTTCATTGCACATGCACTGATTTCAAGCCACTAAAAAACTTACAATTCAATTAAGCAACATGCAAAGAATGATGCCATGGGCTAGTATTTGCCGACCAAGCATGACTGAATATCTCTCTTTGGCCTTCAGGCAACTACTACCCGAGCATTGTAGCTAGTTTATAAAACAAGGCAATGTGACCAGGAATATCTTCCAACCACTAAGTCCTCAGCTCAACATTCGAATGCTGAGTAACCATAGCTTGACATTCTTGAGTATGTATGGCATGACCATTGCACACACCTCCCCACTCTTCCGGCCATCTCAAGGCTTTAGGACCAGACACAGAGATCCAACAGCAAGGGCTGGTGTTCAGGTATTATGTCTATTTAAAATTCTCCTATCTTCCTCCCTCCCTCTCTATATACCTATTCTTAAAGACCTGGCTTCTTGTTATTTAATGAGTACCAGTCTGGCCTGTGCCATCGTGCACGAATCGTTGTTGAATTTCCCAATCCCCAAAACTCCAATAAACACTAAATTTTCACCAGTTTGCAAAAAATCTCCAAAGAAAAACACTGGTTGGGACCAGAGTGGGGAAGGTATTAGAAATTGCACCAAACCTTGTTGGGTATCAAAGTTAATAATCATAATTTTAAAAAATTTCAAATACCCAGTTTTGATATACAATCTCAATTATCAAAAAAATCAAATACCAGGTTACAATATGTAAGCAGAGTTCTCAATTTTTTTGGGAAAAAATCAAAGGACCACCTAAAAATGGCTGGGTCTTTGCCAGTTTTTCATAGAAACCCGGTGGTTCTTTGAAGTTTTTGAAAAACCCAGAACCTGTGGTTCTTTGAATCTGATTTTTAAAAAAATACCCAGACCTGGTGGTTGTTTGAATCTGGAAATTTTCATATACCTGGGACTGATGGTTCTTTGATTCTGAAGTTTTTTCAAATACCCAGAACTGGCAGGTATTGCAAAAATCCAATACCTGCCCCGTACTGGTTGGAACCCAGTGGAAACCCAGCCAAGAAGTATGCCAAAGAAATGAGATCTACCAACATCCAAGCAGTATTTTGTTTTTGCCCAAAATTTCACCACGTGGTGACCGAAGAAAAGAAGGGAGCTGCGAATCCTAAAATGGCAAAAAGTTGCCATAATTTCAAGGAGAAAAAAAAAGCTGAATTCACCAGATTTAGACCATAGTTTCTAGGGTGACGCCAGAATATAGCAGGCTCCAAAAACAATTCTACTTTGCTGTCTGGCCTGTATCCAAACTTGGCTAAGTCTTCTTGTGGACGATCACCAGTCGACATACCTCACAAATTAGGAAAACAAACCCTTGCTACCAACCATAAAAGGCTCTCCATTTGTGCCCAAATAAAAAGCTCTTAGGGTAGACCGGCCTATCACCAATTGCCTGCCTATGACCAAACATTTATTTATACCTTCATCATATTTGCTTCATTTTGAGTGATTTAAAATGTATGGGAGTGCCACCTCAAGCAAAGTGAAATCGTCTTTGAAGTGCAAACCAAAACGGAGTAATGAAAAAATGACAAAAATAAAAATAAGCTCTCCAACTTACAAAATGAGTTTTTTTTTCCCCCCCTCTTTGAACCCCTTCTGCTTTCAAATCTCATAACTTTTTTTATTTCTTATTCATTTTAAATTATTTGAAGTGCTATAAGAGCACCACCTGAAGTTCTACAAATCATCTTTAAACTCTAATAGCAAGAAGGCAACATACAAGGAAATTTTGGGGTGTTTGAGAGCTGTCCTTTGTAATGTTCAATGGTTCATTTTTTGAGTTGTTGACACCCTTTTACTTTGAGGGGCTGTAACTTTATCATTTCTATTTTGTTTTCAGCAATTGTTAATGGGTAATATGAGAGATTCAAGTTTTGTTTGGACACCAAGAACAACAGAGCCCTCGCTTTGGATCTGGCGTGCCCTGAATGCTTAAGTATTTGATCACCAGCCCGTCTACCCTACGCTTGATATAAAATAGAGCCTCTAGCTATGGATCTGTTTTATAAACACGCACATACTTGGTGCCATTTGGAATGGCTATGCCATATTTGTTTCATCAATGAAGAGCTTCAAAACCAATAAAAGAGTCAGTCAAGTATTAGAAAAATAAAATGTTATTTATATGATAAAATGATGCAACATCAGAAGGAGGAATGATTAGACTTCAATGAGGATATTTTAAATTAAAAACTTTGGTGATTTTTCCCAAAATTTTAGCAATTTTTTTGGGTCAAAGAAACCACAAAATTTGTTGGAAGAAAAACATGGTTCAGGTGGGAAGAATGCTAAGAATGGTATATTAAACTTTAAGGTTTCTTGCCATTTTAAACACCTGCAGAAATCTCCAAGTGTATTTGCAGGTAACCTTATTCAAGTTTTCTTTTGCAGAAGGTGGGGAGCAGTGTTTTCACAAGAGAAATGCCCACTCTTGTGGGCGTTTCATATTCCAAGATGTCCTTTCTTGTTTTCACCTTTTTCCTATGATGCCAATGAGTATACCATAGCCTAGGGTAAGTTTTCACATTGATAAAATGAATAATTTAAAAAATAAAATGAGTTCATTTTTCATTTCTAAAATTATATATATATATTCAAAATCTACTATAATATTGTGATATGAGTAGTGAAATTATTTAGAGTGTAGCCTATGATAATTATGATGATTTTCAACATATCAACTTGATATTTTCACAAAATTTTACTTTATTATTTTGAGAATTATTTAATGATGAAGCTGACCTTAGGGTATGGTATATTGAGTATCACAAGGAAACAAGGAACATAAGAAGTTTCTGCTGGGGTGCTTTGCATTAGGTAACGACCCACCCACTTTGAGGGTGTTACGCTACGTGTAATGCACTTGAAAGGTGTTACATGCCACATAAAGCACTTGGAAAAATTGGTAGTGTATTTGAAAGCCCTTGGTATCTGTGAATATCCCTTCTAAGCAAGGGGAGGGATCTTATGTCATTTTCCAGGAGCGCTATTCACATATCACCTTACAGATGTAAAATTGCCTATAGAAGTCGTAGGTCACTCTTGCTCCTAAATAGTAGGTGTAAGATCCCTCCCACTCCTACAGCCTCTTGGTCTTTGTATGTTTAGGCTTATGATAAGGTTTTGTTTTTTTAGGGTGGGCAAGGCCTACTGGTGGACCTTCCCAAAATGGAAGGTTGGACTTGTCTACCACCTCATCCTAAGCCCCTAATTTCAGGAAGTTTTCTCATTCTGGGCTTTGCCCTACACAAGTTAACCTACGGGACCCTCACTCATGACTTGGACCACAGATGATTTTGGCTAAATAGATGCCAAATCCTTTCAAGGGTCAGCGTGAACCAGCACCAGTTAGTGTGCACCATGAAGGATGGATGATAAGTGGTCAGAAAACAGTTTTCTGTTGGGACAATTTGATACAAGTTTGTGGTGGCAAGTTGTCATTTGTGGTGTTTTACAATGGAATTTTTGAAGTCTATCTTCTGGTAGTTAATTATTTAGGTGGTCGATCTCTCCTTTTCATTTGCAATTATAACCTTAGTTTGAACTTTTGGGAATCACTCTTTAGGATTTGATTTGTTGTGAGGTGGTTTTGAGTGGTTGGTAGGAAACATTGATACCCAATAGCCTTTTGGTTGTGACTCATTGCCATTTGCAAATGGTCGTGGGTTCAATTCACCAATAGACCATCTACTAGTAGTTACCTACAATGTTTGGAACCCCAAAAGGGGGAACTGTGTAAACTAGTCACCAAAAAGAGAATTGGTTAAACACTTGAGGGAAAAAAATACTCAATTGCGTCAATTTGACAAAAATAAAATATTGTAACTTCCAATATGAGCCTAAGGTGAAGACAAACTCCATTCATAGATAGTTGGCAAAACTTGCATCCTACTCCATTTTTCATATGTTGGTCATCTGTCATAGCATTTTTATCCTCCAATTCCAAATATTTATTCATTTAGTTCCTTTGGATCTCCCCACTTTCCATTTTGGGTATGTCATTGATCAATTCTTTGATGACCACAATCTTCAATAGACAATTACTTAAACCTTTAAGCCTATTTGTTTTTGTGGTTATCCATATGGTGTCAATTGAAAGGTGTTTCTCCACATATAGAGGTGATCACTTGGGACTACATTCTCTGATGGAATCAAAAGGTGTTTCACCAAATATAAAGAAGATCACTTGGGACTAGGTTTGTTCATGGAACCCAACCCACTCATGCACCCATGCCAAGACCTAATGGATGATCACAAAAACAAATAGGCTTCAAAGTTTAGTTGTATACTGAGTATTGTGGTCGTCAAAGAATATTTCCTCACCTATAGAGCAAATCACTTGGAAGTACATTCTCTGATCGAACCCAACTCTCCCATGTTGGGACGACAACACTCAATACATGAGAAGATCTAAATCTCCCATGCAATGCCCATGGTATTTTGATGCATGAATCAACCTTGAATACCATTCATTTTGGTAGGGTTAATGAACCAAAGAATCAAAAATTAGATTACAGATATGGCATCATGGTGAAGGGAGTGCAACAACATATGCTTTTGACTTGGGACTATTCTCTCATGGATGCCAAATCTCCCATGCCTGGTCGGCCAAGGACATATATGCGTGTGTCTTTTTGGGGGTAGGGGAAGGCCCCGGTGTGGTGGGTGATGTGGTAGTTGAAGTACAAGACCTTATCTTAAGGCTTTTTATATACGTGAAAAATCTGAAGGGGCTTTTTATATACGGGAAAAAGTCATTGTAGAAATGTACGATGAGAGAATGCAAAATCTTCTCCTTGTCGATTAGTTATGAATTAATTAGCTAATCTTCAATTAGGTATTGGCTAATCCCTCAACTAGAGTAAAAAGGAATGAGAGTAAGAGTGTTTGGAAATTATTTTTCTATGATATAAAAACCAAAGCCATACACCAGTCCACCTGTTGGTTAGCTGCTGGTGACAGTCAGTAAGTCACCTACTAGTAGGAGACAGGCACCAACTGCCTACATGTCCACCCAGCTCCCTTCCGTCCCCCCCCCTTTGCCCAAGCTTTAGGGTTCTGGACTGGTGTGGAATGGCAGACAAGTTTGTATAATGTTGTTTGCTCTGGATCTCATGTGTCGGACTAGAATCGGGCAATGGGGTGTGGGTGGGCTGTCACGGTGAATGAATCGGGAAAACAAATCGTTCAAAGTGTGTTTTTGAATAAGTCTGACTGTTTGAATCATCATGATGGTCAAGATACCCTTCTCATGGTGTGTAGTCGTAAGCTTTGGTGTTTGGACACTTGTGGAACACATTCGAGGATGGGGATAACATGGAACTACTGAACACTTGCAGTCACCCAAAGCAATGAGTGGCTGATTCAAATGGACATCTCCTAAGCAATAAATTAAATTTTTTTTATGGCACATTTTATGGTTTTGGGAAGTTTTCTAGGTGAAAACAACTGATTTTCATCTGTTTTTCAATTGTCAAATGTGTTCTTTCTGCAGAAAATTCATCACTTTTGCAAAACCAGAAAAATAAGGTCATTGGTTCCAAGTACAAGAAAGCACTGTTTAGTATAATATATGATAGGCACAACCCTAAGTAGACTACTTCTTTTTTTCTCACCATTTGTTTAATACAAAGAGGGAGTGCGTAAAGGGCTCATCACCATTAGCAACAAAAGCAAACAGGCCATCCATATGAGAACTCTACACTCAATTCACAACTAAGAGTTGCCCGCCCAAAATTTATGTGCATAACCAGCTTTAGGGGCTGACTGGCTGGACATCCACGTCCCAATCATATCACATATTAAGGTGCCTGTATCTCATTGTGTGTGTGGACAAATACCAATGATACGTATCCATTCTGTGGATGGATGAAAAAAAATCCTCATCCACCTGCTAAGAAGTTTAGCATGGTTATGTCCAGTAATCACAGCTTGAGGCCGATTTTCACCAGAAATAGCCTTGATGATTCTCTCCAGCCTCTAGACTAAACAGTGGCCTCTCACTTGTTTACCTAATCCATAGTTTCCTCACATATGAACACTGAGGTTCCCAGTTATTATTGCTCAGTCAGGCTCTTTCTTTCCTACTACCATCCTGGATTGAACCGAGTGGCACCCTTTTACACAAAAATTATGAGAGTTGTCAGTAAGAAAAAAATCTCTTCTATAGGTGCTTGTTGGTTGGTATGTGCGGTTGTCTCTTGAGTTAGAATATATTGGAGCTCTTTGAGCCAATTTAACCTAGTTGTTGAGGTTTTTTAAAGTGTATCATGGACGCACGATTACCTTGCAAGTGGTTGTAAGTAGGTTCAAACTTCAAACCTCTGGACTTATTAGTTTGCATGCTATGTGATAATTGTCTATCTGCAATGATGGGGTCCAACCATTGGGGTGGGTGTGGGAAGCAATTTCAGACACCTGAAGGAACAGCTCAATTAGCATTGTACTTCTTCACATACTTTAATCACCAAATGCTCTTCTCTTCGCTTGCAACTTGGCATTGATCTTGTTGTAAGTTGTAACTGTGTGCTTGACTCTACTTTCCTAACGACCTGGGGCCAAAAATTTACTTTGTTATTATTGGGTGACCTCCCGAGTTCAATCTCTCAGTCCCAGCTGGCATGGGGACATTTTACACTGTGGCAAGGTCACTTTGCTGACAGGGAATAGTGATTTGTTGGTTGAGATCCAGCTCAGCTCTACAGCCGAGGAGCTCCTCATTTGTTATGCCTGGGAAAAGTCCTGATGTCAAGGCGTTATGCCTTTGATCGTGTACAGTCAGTGGAAGGCCCTGACCGCAAGGCCTTCCCCACTAAATATATGACTTTCGGGTTATGAACTACTAACTTTCATTCGAATTCGTTCCTCCTTATTATGCTGTAAAAGAGTGCGCACCTGATGATGGTCTCCACCAAAGACTTAGGAATTCATTAAGCACTGCCAGATTTTTTTAAGTGTATTTTGAGGTTATGTTATAAAGCAAAATGTGATGGTGAAATGCCACCTTTTTTTTAAAATTAAAAAATCATTGATAACCGGCGGGTACCCTTCAGAAATAATGGGTTACAAGTTTAAAAATTAAAAAATCTGGCAGTGCTTTACATTGGCCAATGCCCACGGAGTCTGGGCATTACTGAAATAAGAGGCCCCTTGGCGGGAGCTTCTTACAGGGGAGTTCTTACTTCAGTAATGCCTGCTCCTGGGGTATTACCCTACACGCAAAGCACCGACAAAACAATAGGGCACCTTATTCAACAGAATTTTTCCTCCACATAATGCCTGCCCCTGTGGTCATTTTGGTTCACAAAATGCCTGCCTAGTGGTTTAAGTTTTCACTTTGTTCCCATGATATCTGATGGATATCATGGATATCCATTGGGTATCACTAAAAAAGAAACAAAATTATGTTGGGGCGCTTTATGCCATCGGAGCATGGCATTCATAGAATAAGCACCTCTTGGCTCCACTCGAGGGACCCTTAGTTTGGCCATGCCCCATTCCTTAGGCATATTCCCCTACACATTATTTCTGCATTGTAAATCTTGCAAACTATACGAGTAGCGATAAGAACAAATGGATAATGCTCCATACAATTTAACCTCTCTAAACCCTTGGGTGTAAAATCTTTCCTAACATGTAAAGCATGTAAAAGTTAACAAATGATTTTTTTTGAGGAAAAAAGCAATAAAATTTTAATTTAAAAACACCTCTTCAAAGGAAGGGACCCCAAAATGATGTGTGATAAACATATAGAGTTCAAGCTACTTATTTCATTGTTTAGTTTTGCGAATGGATCATTAAGTGAAACATGTTGTAGATTCCAGATGATTGACTTTGTAATACATTTGTTCATCTATAAAGTTGTTGAGAGTAACTTTTTCTAATAATTTGAAAGGTATTACTTTTAGTGTCATATTTCATATGTTTGAAACAACATTGCGCTTGTGAAACCACCTTGTGTCATCTAGGGTGAAGTGCAAGTCATGTAATTACCTATAAATTACTTAATAATTTGTCCTCATTGAGTAAATCTACAATTCAAGGCCATTGCAGCGCATGACGATGAGTTGTTGAGGAGATGACGATAGTTACAAATTATCAATTTTGTGTGAACCTTTCTTTCTCAAAAGAAGATCTGGTGGGCAAGAATTGGGTATATGACCTTTAAGTGGTGTTTCTCAAAAACTCAGGAACCAGTTCTAACCAATGTTAGGGATTACTCATTTTGGGAGGTAAGAATTGCTGGTTTTAGATTTGTTAGTAAAAATCAAACAAGAACAAGTTTGATTTTTGAAGGAAAAAAAAAAAAAAAGATTTTTTTTTTCTTAAAAACCTAAATGCAAAATCAATTTTTCAATTATATTTGGCTATGAGTCGAAATTGAGTTTTCAAAAAAGTGACTGGAATTGGGGTTAAGTAGAGGTTGTTCAATAGTCAATCACTATCACAAGAATTAAATTAGAAATAGGTTTGGTTTTTACAACCAGAATTTGAAACTGTATTTTTTTAAGAACTAAACTTAGAACATGATTCTTGATTTCATTCGTTCATCAAAACGAAAGAGGAATTAAAATAGTTTTAGTTTATTTTTCAAAACCAAAACTAGAAGTTTTTCATAAAAGTAAAATACTGCCCAAGATTAGTTTAAAACAATGTTGCATGTATATGATTTTTGATATACTCATCAAGTAAATGTAAGTGTGAAACACAAAAAAAAAACACTATATGATTATTTAAAATGCCACAAACCTTAACCCAAAACTTGGCTTGTTTATGCAAAATGAACAAAGTTTCTACTAAATGAGATTTTTGAATGGCAAAGGTTTCAATGTTCATACTAATATTTATGGATGCAAAGACTTGGGTGTCCCTCCATGTAGCATCAATGGAGGCAAGTAGATGTGAAAAACTTCTTCATTTAGGAGAAACTAAGTTCATTTTCTTTATTTGGGGATGAGCCTAAAACCTTTAAATCCAAATACCTTCTCCCATTTGCCGTAGCCCTACACATAAAACCAAAACATGAATCATGAAATTTTGGATTCATGCTTCTAATATTATATTTAGTAAACCATTCATGAACCATAATCAAACTTTTGTACACATTTCATGAAGAAAGAACACATAAACGGAAATGGAATATGCATTTGTAACTTGGGTATGTGGTATTGTGGTCATTTTCCCACAAAAACTTGAAGTTTAAAACAAAATGGGGGCATTACACTTTCCATTGCAATGGAAGGACCTATGGTTCACAAAAAAATGAGGGTATTGCATAGGTCCCACTTATCATTAATGATTGTAAGATTTTAAACAACAAGGCAAAACCATGATGAAATCATGTGGAAAGTGACAAGGAATAATACTTACTTAAAACAAGCTTATGAATCAATGAAGCTTGCAACAATGCTAAAAATAAGCAAAATGAACATAACATTGCCGCCTACATTTACAAAAAAGTGTAAACGAAGAAGTGCAACACAAGAGTTTTCACCTTAAACCCAAAACCATATTATGCAAAACCACAACGAATGGAATTGCAAGACAACCATGACAAAAAAAACATGCAAATTGATAAAAAAATAGTAAGGAATAAAGTGTAAAAGGTTCACCTAAAGTAGATTATTGATATTTAGTTGATTGTAACAATGCTAAGAATTGCAAAATAACCATAGCACTAGCTACACTTGCAATTTTTTTTTGAAATGGAACAATATGAAAGGGTTCTCTTTAAACCCTAAACCTTATTGATTAAAACCACAATAAAGGGAGTTACAAGACAACCACAAGAAAAGAGAGTGCAAAATGACAAAAAACGTAATTTGTGTACAACATTTAAAAACCTCAATTGAAACAAGTCATTGGACCTTACAACAATGCAAAAAGTTAGAAGATGACAACAAGTCACCAATTACACTTATAAACAATTATGACAAAAGGAAACAACATGGGGAAGCTTACAGAACCACAATGAACAAGATTATGCAAGATATCATTCCTCCACAACTAGTTATCTCTTCTCTTATACATCCTTCATTTTTTTTCTTCATGCTTACCATTTTCCCTTATTTCTTTGTTGAACCAGCTCCACTTCCATTTTCACTATCTTGTATCTTACCTACTTCTCTTTTTCATTTTCATGCCTATCATTTGGCCCTTTCCTACAATTTTTTCCATCATTTTTTGTTGAATTAACCCCATTTCCATAATCATCATCTTGAATCTTGAAGAGAGGGAAGAAAAAAAGGAAGTGATATATGCATATGTTTTGTGTATTATGTTTTCATTATGTTGTTTGTTCATTTGTCATCCTCCCATAGAAGATTAGGGTTCATAACAAAATGAGGGTATTACATTTGCCAAGATCATTGACAATTATAATTTTTTTGGAAAAATGAAGGTGTTACATTGTTACATAGATTTACATGATGAAAACAATATACATGGCAAGGTGCAAGTGTACAAATTAGCAATATAGGCACACACCATAAAAATGTGTAAATAAAAAAATTGTGTCGAAAAAGAAATGTAAGTGTAAAATTGGGTGTATGTGTAAATGTAAATGATTTACACCTTAATGGCTTTACACATTGTGTAAATCATCCATTTAGACTTACACATATAACATTAATTTTAACCCTTGATTAATAACATCAAAAAACTTAAACTAGAGGTTATTTTATTATGAAATTTTATAAAATCAAAATTGAATGCTTTGTATTTTGATTTTTTTGAAAATTTGGTAATAAAGGTTCTTTGAATTTTAATTTGCTTGAAAGACTATAACCAAAAACCATAAAAATCAAAGAACCACCCAACACTAATAATTAACAATGTTGTAATAATATATGTATTTTCAATATTAGATTGGTCTTGGTATGAAAGATCTAAGCCCTTATTCATGTACCAAGCTTGTATGTACAAGAATTTAAGTATCACTTGGTAAAATACGAAGGGTGAAAGCACACTACAATGTATAAAATTTTAGGGAAAGTTGGGACTACATATAATATAAAACATAGTAACATGTAAGATTTCACTCACTTTGAATTTTTTTAAAGATCACATGTAGTTAATTTGAGCTTCAAACATAATCAAAATGTTATTAAACTCATCAATTTGCAATTGATTGGTAGTTGTGTCATTGTCTAAAAATACACCAATAATTTTATAAACATTGGTTTAGAACCCTATTTTACAGTAGATTACCATTTTTTATTAATTTTGAAAATCCATTCATTTTATTTAAAATGGTAAAAAAAGCATTTAACCCATCTACATCTTTAATGGAAGAACATTTTACAACTTTAAAAGATCAAAAATTTCATTATTATAACATCATAATGTATTAATAAATGTTTTTTAAACATTTGGTATGAATTTCACAACTTGAAAAGAAATTGAGAATTTTAGAGAAGAAGATTTTTTTTCATGGTTGTCTTTTTACATGTGCAAAATGAAAATGTATTCCAATTACTAATTAATTTGTTCACATTTACTCTAATTTCATGATACAATGATATATTGGAATGTAAACTACCTTCAATTGAAAAAAAAAATTACTATTTTTTTTCCAAACATCCACCACGATATATCAAAGTTCCACAAGTATCAAAAACTGTCAAATTGTGACAATTTTTTGTTTACACCATAATGTGCTTTCACCTCAAAGAAGGTATGAATACTTGTGAAATGGTTTGTATATGAATATAATATTGGTATTGAAATTTTATAATTAATGTTGAGAATATATAACATGGGTATGGTATTTTTATTGCATTTCAGACCAAATCATATATATTTCATACAAAACCTTTTCATGTAGATTGAAAATGACATAAAACAAAAAAAAAGTCTCAACTTTCCATAGGTTATCGTACTTCCAACATGACCTCAATAATTTCTATAATGATCACAATATCACCTACTTCATCATCAATGCAAGCTTGAAAAATCTAAAAACAAAATAGCTCCCATAGACCCCACAATTGCAAGATCCCAAAAACTAAAAACCCACTTGAAGAAAACCCCAAAACTAAAGGATAGACCACACATCAAACATAACACTTTGTGCTTTAAATTGTAAACATATAAAGTTATGAATTATCAATGGCAATGCAAAGGAAATGCCATAAGAAGAATATAATTTGCTAAAAACCTTGAATGCCTCATTCAAAGTTGAATCAAAACTAGTTGGGCAAAGAGATTGTGACAATTTGGCACAACCGCAAATATTTCATTGAAGAAAGGCAAAAGTTTTGCGTTGTGGGTGCTCCTTGCACCCTAAAAATCATACCCCCTAACTAGCTCCATCCAATGCCTTCAATCCTAAATATTGGTACTACAAACAACATTGCAATGGACAAAACTTACATGGTATGGTATGGTATTTGAACCCCAACTTCATACCTAACTACCTTAGTAAGTATATTGCATAGGTATGCATGAACTTCCATACAAATTAGGTATTTTTTTCATTACATTACACATACAATACCTTATATTTAGGTTGGACCATAAGTATGTACAATATTAATAATTAATAATTATCCTATTGTTAACAAAACCTTGGTTCTAGTTAAAGGTACAACTTTTTTTTAACAAATGGAAAAATCCATTGCAAAGAAGAAAACATTCAACACTGGTTGAAGGACATCCTATAGTACAACATATAATTTCAAAAGGTTAGTCTATCATTTAATCAAATTAAATAATTGCAAATTCCACCTAATCCCTTGGTGGTCTATAACACAAATTAGAAAGTCAAAACTTAACCTTCAAAGCTCCCCATAATTAATTCCTTTTCAATAACATGCACAATGGCTATATATATATTTAAGAGTTTTCTCCCATTTTAATCTACCATATACAATAAAGTCATCCCTAAAATCATTTAGTCCAATTTGTGACTCAAGAAAATTTTATCAAATTTAATATCTTTTCATTCCTATCTATTTGTATAAATTAGGCAACCATTCTTTTTTGGAGTGACCAAATAGGTGTAAAGGGCCAAGGCTTTATAGTATCAAGGAAGTTTTTTGTTTAAATATGCATTGTTGAATGTCTAACATTTTCATGCTTCACTAGGTACCATTAGTGGGTGCCTGAGCTAGTAAATTCTCACATAGTTGTGCCCTTAAGCATTCATGGAACCTATGTACCAAAGTTTTAGGTGCCATTAAATCACACATGTGGGGTAGTTGATTTCAATATCCTTACATAATTGAACCTTTTAGTAGTTGACATGAGTTATGCCCTTGAAATATAATGGTTTAGAGGAAAATAGGGTCTTTAACTATATTCTTTATCCAAATTTCACTCCATTTAATTCATAGGTTGGGGCTAGGAAATTAGGCCACTCCAATAGGATTTTGTGAAACAATTCAAATCTTCATCGTTTAAGAGCTTCCAACCTTTTTTGATTAATTATATATTTGATCAATGAAGCCTCGTTTACCCAATTCCATTGATGGGTGGAAGCATGGTTAGGTGGTTCAAAAGTGGCATTTGAAAGTTCATAATCTAACACTAATGATTTTTTTTTGCAATTTTAACAATTATCAAACCATAAATCCTATAATTATCCCCTATGCTTTGAATCATAAATATTAATAAGCCAACCTATTAATATTCCTCAACATGTGATTAAAAAAAAAATCCATGCAAAAAATGAAAATTTTAAATATAAATTAATTGACTTTAAAATAATAAAAAAAAAAACAATCATGTTATTATATATATATATATATATATATATAAGGAAAGTTTCAATGCATTTCATTAATAAATTATCATTTGATGATGTTTTATTTTTTAATTTTTTACACTATTTTAACAT
>Ga0116231_10001762_pt1 | contig 44931 bp, 34 predicted proteins | sample S1TSphgellanicum_2_FD_89695 | JGI IMG/M metagenome (GOLD analysis project Ga0116231, IMG submission 89695) | Host-associated microbial communities from peat moss isolated from Minnesota, USA - S1T2_Fd - Sphagnum magellanicum MG | ecosystem: Host-associated > Plants > Peat moss > Unclassified... | reverse complement strand
TAAATAAATAAATAAATAAATAAATAAATAATTTTAGAAAAAAAGAATGGGGTCCAATTTGCTACATTATGAGGAAAAAGAAACATTAATGTTTCGACCTTATGTCAATTGATCATTAATTAATTGACATAATTAATTGATAATTAATTGATTAATTAGACATCGTTGGTTGGTAGTGCGGAGCAACATGAAACCCAAGTAAAAAATAAATATAAATAAATAAAAATAATATATATATATATATATATAGAGAGAGAGAGAGTTCTATTACTTTATAGTTATTATTTGTAATATGGAAATATAGTGAGATTTATTGCATATGTAAAACATCCATTTTGCCATAAGCCAAACATGCTTGATATTTTTGGCTTTCGATTTATTACATAACAATATTATTATACTCATTTTTTTGTGAACTAGAAAATTTATGGTGTTCCCATAACATACAAATTAGGTCATAAGTCATTTGCATTGGGAATGTGTGTGTTAACAATTGAAAACTTCATTGGCCTTCTTCTTAAACACCCATTATTCAAAATCCTTCCAAAAGATGGGGCAAGAAACCAAAAAGCCTTAAAAAACTAGTGAGAAATTTTGAATAGTGAAAATTCACTATGAAAACCCTAAACTCATTCCAAAATTGTATGATTTCCCCATAATTTTAACTTTGAAAAAAAACCCTAAAAAATCATCAAGGTGGGTTTTCCATTACCAAATATTATCAAACTGAGGTGCTATTTGGGAACAAATTGGGGAACCCACATGGGAACATGTTGAAAACACATTGGGAACAAGGAAAAAAAAAACACCTCCCTCCCTTCCCTTCCCTTCCCTTCCCTTTGCCCACCTAAATTGATTCCAAGAACACAACTTTCAACAAAGCATACATCCACAAAAAAAGGGTGAGGTGCTATTGGGAACACTTTGGGAACTCAAAGGGAACTTGATGGGAATACATGTTGGAGAACCCTAAAAAAATCCAAAAAATCCAACACTCTTTTTACCCCCACCTCCACACTTTGCCCAAAAGGAAAAATACAACAAGGCCCTTTGGGTGCATGCTAGCTCACCTCATTGGCTACCAAGACTCTCTCTATGTCTTACCTTTGTTCTTTACCATTTTTGACCTTGGCTAATGTCAAGGGAACAAACTAGAAGTACTCCATCCAAAAGGAGGAGGAGAAGGAGGAGAAGGAGGAGGTAACCCTAGTTTACCACAAAAATTGATGGTTTTCTGAGTTTCATCCTCAGTTGAATGCTAATGTACTTTTTTGGCAGGTTTGTTTTTGAATCTGACGCTTGTGTATGATCAAACTCAGGGTTCTGGTGTTGTGTTTTTCTTACTTACTAAACTCAGGGTTCTGGTGTTGTGTTTTTCTTACTTACTATACTCAGGGTTCTGGTGTTGTGTTTTTCTTACTTACTTTACAGATAAACTCTAATAAGGTAGGTAGGTCTATGAGCAATTGTGTGATGGGTTGGAACAGATTTCAAAGAGATTGTTCAGACGATACAGTTGTGTACATAGATAATTGCAAAGCATGTTCAGAAGCTTTTTCAGGTTTACAGCTTTTTGCAACCAAATGGTGGTAGGACCAATCTCTTAGGAAGGAGGAGGAGGAGGAGGAGGAGGATGGGATATCACTACTAGAGACAAACACTATAGACACATAAATATAGTAATTTAATCTCCACACACATTTTTGAACAAGTGTATTAGGGTTGGGTGGAGAAAAAACTTGGCCCACTATTTGTGGACTTTTTTAAAAAAGGGTGAATTTGCATGCAACCCATTGAATTGTAGTATTATTATGGGTTGTTATTTTACACTACAATAACTTGGGTGGTAGTAACATAACTTGCACACTAGCCCTACTTATTATTGTGGGATATGGAAGAAGAAGATAAGAGTTTAAAAGGTGGCCCATGAGTGTAGCCTACAACAACAACAACTCTCAACAAGTGTGTAAGAGAGTTTTCTTTTAGTACAGCTTGCTTGATGGGCAACTTGGAATGGACTCATCATCATCATCATTGTCATCCATAGGTATGGTGTGCTTTGTCGAAGGCGTATTAGCTCGAGGCAAAAATAAATAAATAAATAAATAAATGGTGGCAATCATGTCTAGGGATAGAATATGCATATATATATGGAGACAATGAGATGAACCCAACATACATTTAATTCAAGAGGGTTCATCTTTTCTTCCTTTGGTGGCAAGGGTGTGATGATATATATATATATATATATATATAATGTTTTCTTGTGTTCCCATCATGTTCTCATAAGTTCTCAATGATGTTCCTCAGGTTTTCGGTGAGTTTCCCATGATGTTGTTCCTCTACGGGTGTTGTTCCCAATAGCACCTCATTTTCTAATCCCATATCTCCTTTGTCCAAAGTTCTCCCATTCGCATCTATATAGGTTCAAAAAATATTCATCCTTCTTATGACACAATCTTAGTGAATAAAATCGATGAATGATAATATTCATTCACTTTCTTTTTTGAAATATTTAAATGGGTTGTAGGTGGAACATTGAGTTCATTCATATATATATATATTTTTGTGTTCAAATTCTCTTGTAAGACTTGTGAGGAGGCAACTTTTTTGTGTGTAGTGTAATCAATGTAACAAAAAAAAAACAAATGTATTATTTTGATTGCCAAAGTATTCACAAAGGAAGGAAGTACTCAACTTGGGTGGGATGAGTTGGGGAATGAGTTGCATAAGACAAGGTCTTTTAGGAGATTGCCCCCAACTCATCCCAAGCTACAATACTACCATCATTGTTTTGACAATAATTTGTTTGAAAATGGCATGAAAGGAGGAGGGTAGAGTCATTTGGTGATGAGCTCCTTGTTTCTACTAACCACAAAAGCAAAGAGTAAAGGTGAAACCACTACCGAAGAAAAAAAGAAAAGAAAACCCACTTTGACCATTTTACACACATTATAGAGAATAGGGGGAGATGGTGGAGCTTGGGATAAGGGGCTTTGTAGTTGTGTGAAATTGCAATCATGCATTTTGGAAGATTTCGTGGTTTGAACTTTGAACTTTGGTATAGAATTGGGGGGCATAGCCATTGACACATGATCAGCTTGGTTGTTGTTATTGTCTCTTGTGAGCAATTATTAAAGTCTTATAATTTTGGTAACAATTTTAGTTCTCTCCCTGCCAGGTTTTTAAATTTTTAAATTAAAAAAATTTAAATTGAATATTTATTTATTTATTTATTTAGTCAATTCTGTGGCATCAGGAATTTGGTGAAATTAAAATTTCTAAAAATTAGTCAAATTTTAAGAATAAATGTGACTTGTACTTGTTAGCAATCACCATAAATTTTTTTTCAAAAAATATTCAATTTTAACATTGAGCAATGCCCTTGGGCCAAGCAATCTAAAAATAATAGGCCCCAAAGCTTTAGGGGCCACTTATTTTTTTGGGAACACCTCAACCTTAGGGCGTTACCCTTTATTGTGCAAACCCTAAACCCTAAACCCCAAACCCTAATCCTTTAAAAAATGCAATGCAAAATCTTTAATGAACCGATAATTTTCAAAATTTTAAAAACCTTATAGATAACAAAATATCAAAGAATTTTGCATGTAGGTTTTAAATACAATGAATGAAGGCGGCACCTTTTCATCTAGTTAGATGTAGCCTTGATATTGATATTGCTATGTTAATAATGTGTGTACACAATCTTCTTATTATGATGATGATTGCCAAATCTTTTTTTTAAACATAAATATTAAGCCAAAAAACTCTATAAATTATTATTAGTTTTTTCTTTGCCAAAGTGGATTGTGAAAACTAAATAAATAAATAAATAATTATTTAATTATTTGGCACCTTAGTGCTATTGGTATGATGATGGTATTCAATTGATATCACAAATTTTTTTAATATTGCGTGGATTGTACTTCCACACATTGAGATATTTGGATGACTAATAGACCTCTTCTATTTGTCAGCTATTTGTTGTCGACATTCGGTTTGTATTGTCATATTTGGGTGTTGGTTGATTCTTGAGTGCTTTTGCTGTTGTTGTTGTTGTATATGGCAAGCAGCAACCATCACTAACTTACAACATACTACTACTACTACTGAACATGCAAAATTTTTTCTCTATGTTGCAAAAGTTGGGAAAGGATGTGTGAAAAGTTTTCAAATAAAATACAAAAAATAAAAATTATGCTTGTGTGATGATTTTATTTGTCAAATGTGAAAGATAAGACGAAGTACTTGGAGTGAAGTATGAGGTCAGGTAAGGCTATATAAAAAGAGTAGGACTTCAGGCAAGCAAGAAATAATTCGGGTGATTGTGAACAACATGCGGGAAGCATGAGAATTATGCCAACGACATGGCAAGAAGATTTTGGCAATGTCTATCGGGTAAATTCAAGGAACACATTTGGGGACGCATGTGAATTGTGGGGACAACAATATAATATAGAACATTTTGGCTAAAGCGCATTTCTCAAAGAACCAAATCAGATATATTAAACACAGTTCTCAATATTTCCAAAAAAAAACCTCAACAAACCTGCCCACAAATCACTGTTGGGTATTAGCAAAAAGACAACAATAGTTTGGGAAATGACAGCATGTAGAGCTTGAGAGCTTGCTCCCCAAATGTTTGAAAAGACAAGAAATGAGTTGCCATGCCAAGCACTAATAAGTTGAATCTGACAAAAAGAGCATTAACCTTAGCTATTACCCAAAAATGTTGCAACCTTGTGTTGGTTGATTTAACTGCAAAAGTCTCCTATGGGAGAATTCTGTGTCCAAAGATTTCTAGCCTGGCTAGAGGATCCTTCTACAGGCTTAATCCTGATGGGAGATCACCTTTTACCTTCCCTTCAAAACCAAGTCATGAGAAAGAGGCACCGGAACACCGCAGGAAATTGACAATATCTGGCTTCACCCCATTCCTGTTGCACTTGTGGTTAAATGCTAATGCCTTCTTGCCTTCTCGTGGTTGCTGACAATTCAGATGTCCATGATCACAGCAGTGAAAAAGACTGCTTCACCTGTGGGCCAACGACCACCCACAGAAACACCAGACAAGTCATATGTCAGCTTTCCATTTGACTGCATGTACAAAGTTGAAAAGCTCCAGCAATTGCAAGAATGGCTCTCCTTCTGTAGAGCACAACTAAGAGAAAGATCCAATATCAAAGCTACATTCAACGGAAGATGTGAAACAGGAATGTACCTTATTCTTGATCTAACACCTGGTGTAGGCTTAGAACAAGAGGATATGGCAAGTCCTTCCCACAGATGAAACATCAATCAGAATAAGAATCATTCAGAATCACTGAAAATTGTTCCCAGGGGAGAAAAAGAATCTACAGGCATTAATTCCTCAAGGATGTGTTGAGTTGACATATGAAGCAAAATGCCTCCACTGGTAAAATGCCAATGACCATGAACTTGTTTCAACACAAACATGTAGTCCTGTAACACTAAAAATGGGATCTCTGGATGATGGGATTGGATTTAGGATATGGAGGCCCTCTGCAGCTGCACAGGAAAGGCATACTAGCAAAGGTGCCAACATTAGTGGCAGCCTCTTGCAGTAAAGGCTCTTACAACTCTTGAGATAAGCAATCATGTCACTCTAGAATGCTACTATTCACCAATTCAAGTCGTCAAACCTGGCTATCTAAGTCCATTAAGAAACCCCCAACAAAAGCAGGAACACATATCTCTAAGAATTATGTTCAAAATCATGGCAACAAAACCTTCCTCTATTGATCATTAGCACAGACTTTACACTAGTACATTTCAGCCGGACTACGATGTTCAATCTATCAATACCAGCAGTTCAGTTCAGAAACAACTGTGGAGGCTAGATGACTTGTCTATCATCCATCTACAGAAGGAATATGCACAGTTGCAATCAAGTCACTTGGGGGCAGAATAAAGAGATTTGAGTCTAGAAGTTTGTTACTATTCCTGGTGGTCATAGTAACCAGCTACTCCACAAGATGAGAACTGTACAAGTGGACTTCACCGACAAATGAAGGGAGCATCAGCATTTTGATCACTAGAGAACAAGCAAGGATGCTGCTTATATCCTTGCTGGGCAAGCAGCCTCCTTGCATCAAATACTAACTGACGGTTTGTAAGCGGGCCTTGAGACTCTCCAACTATGGTCTGAATTGCATTGCTCAGAGCTCCATAGGCATGCTTAGGATTGCTAGTTGGGCTTGCATCAGCAGATGCTTCGTCAGACTCACATGCACTAATCAGGATACCAACATCACCCCTTCTCCCATATCTTGGAGGTTTATATCCAGCAAAGGCTGCTTGAATAGGAGCAGCATGTCCCCTACCATATCCTCCTGCCCCAACTGCTGGCTGCACATGATCTGAGCCTTGGTCATGAAGTTTGATTTTTAAAAACTGAGCTGCAAGACTTCCAATTTTCCCCACTAGGCCCCCATGGCCACCACCACCACCACCAGTGGCACCACTGTCACCACCACCAGCTCTTCCCTGTAGCCAGTATCAAAGAAAAGAATGCCAAACAGAAGAAATTAGCTTTGGAAGCACATAACTCAAAACCACATGTATGAATACAAGAGGTGTACTGATCCCAACCAAACATTAACATGTGAAGAAGTCCTTGCATAGGAGATACATAGAGGGGAGAATGACCTGGAGCTGTGCAACGACAACATTTACAAACACCTTCACCATGGGGCTAGCATCCTCCCCAAACATATTGTACAGAGTGGTCCTGATGTTGCCAACTTTAACATCATGCTGTGTTCGCTGACTCAGAATCTGAGTAAGAGTTCCAATATCCAAAGACTTATTCACCACTGGGGCATGATGTCTTCCAATGTGCCCAGTTTGGCTATAACTGCTGTCACTCTCTGGAACACCACCAGGTCGAGGACGTGGTGGATATGGTGGACGTGAATCATATGCTGCATCTCCACCATAATACCCCTCTCGCCTCTCTTGTTCCCTCCTCTTGTCAAACTCCGGCCTCTCATATTCTTCTCTAGTGTATCTACGTCCCTCCTCATCCCCATAATGGTTGCCATATGTTCGCTCTGGACTTCTGTGGTGTTTGTGCTCTTCATGTGGTCTCTCTTCATACCTGACAACCCATCAGTACAGGGATGTGTCATAGTGCATCCATCTAGAGGTACTGACTAAGGAACATGTATGATGCCATGATAAAGGACTTGAATTTTCCATCCTCCACATCAGAGACAATGCACCATTGATAGCACTCTGTTTTGAAACCTTAATGTTAAGAGGTCATCAACAAATTATAGACAACATTATCTTGGATGCATTCACAACAACCAAAACATGTATGCAGATTGGAGTTAGGAATACAAGATTTGGGCAGGTGCTGAGCTGCTGCTGCTGAAGGTCATACAAATTAAGAGCTCATGAATGTAATTTGGGCTTAGCTCTTAGTGTATAGATAAGGCAGTGACAAACCAAAGGATTCAGATAGCTTGCCTATTATACATGGCTCCCTCCTCAAGCCTGCCATGACTGCCACCTGGATAGCTGTATATTCCTTCTTCAGGCCTCTCATAAGGTCCAGAGATTGGCCTTTGCTCTTGTGGCCTACCATAAGCTCCTTCTGGGTGGCCATATCTTCCATCTTCTGGACCACCATAAGTTTCTCCTGGATAGCCATATCTTGCATCTTCCGGATGGCGTTGTCTTCCCCCATCTGGCATGCCATAAACTGCTTCTGGATGTCTACCCAATTCTGGCTCACCATAAGCTCCTTGTGGAGGGCCATGCACACCATAAGATGATTCCATGTAGTCTCGTCTGATGCCCTCCGGCCTATAGTAAGCTCCTTCTGATGGGTAATCAAATATTTCTGGATGTCTTCCCAGTTCTGGTTTGCCATAAGCTCCTTCAGGAGAGCCATGCCTGCCATAAGATGTTTGCATGTAGTCACGTCGTGTGCCCTCTGGCCTATGGTAAGCTCCTTCTGATGGGTAATCGGATGTTTCTGGGTATGCATGTGCTCCCTTCTCATTTCCTGCAAAGCCTCTCTCTGTGAAACCACCTCTTCCTGATGCCTGTTCCAGCTCAGGGGGAACAAATCCTTTGTTACCTTGATCCACAGGTAAGCTCCGTTGACCAAACTCTGACTCCAGTCCTTCAGCCACCACACCCATCAACCCTCCATTTCTCCCACCCTGTTGACCACCTGGGTAGGCTTCCAGGCCCTGAGCAACCATACCCACAAGACCTCCATCACCACCACCCATACCTGCTTCTGGTCTTGTTGGTCTTGTTGGTCCTCCTTCTGGTCTTGTTGGTCTTCCTTCTGGTCTTCCTCCTGACAGAAGACTTGGGCCAGCAGCATGGGGGGTATTTCCTATCTGTTGTTTTTCGTGGTCAATGAGTCCACCACTATGGCAGGAGTCAGCAATGAAAGTGAAGGAGACGCCTGGTGGGATCTCATTCACAATTTCTCGGAAGTCGTCATCTATCCATGAGCAACCACAGGGATTATCAGGAGGATGTTGAATTGAAAACAACTTGCAAATGGTAGCAACTACTAGCTCTCTGAAAAAGACTAAACCTGCAAAAGAGGCCATATATGTCCTCTGGGAGCAAAAAGCTTTTCCCAGTTCTGATGAATGATAGAAGTTACAAATGCAAACTATCTGTTACCAAACACACATCTTCAGGACAGGTCATCTTGAGCTAGATCAAAGGAAAAAAAAAGGTAGCATGAGAATGGGCAAGAAGTGTGCTCCAAGGACTCAAAATGCCTACAAGATCCAATGTCTGAAAAACATCACAGGGCAGGGTACAGGTCATGGGACTGAAGATCCACCAGTTACAGGAGCAAGTGGCCAGACCAGACTGGCCAGCTGATAAAGAAGTTCCCAATTGCACAAGCCCAAAATGTGTGTAGCATGTGTGGCACATGCTAAACAGATGCTAGTCCATAAGGTAGGTACTCTTAAGAGCATCTAGATACATAAATAAATAAATAAATAAATAAAGGAAAAACACCCAGCAAGGGAACAAGAGAAGAAAAAAGAAAGGACCGAAGTCCAAACAAAAGACCACACCTGAAAGTGCAAAACGCACAATTTTGAGCCCTAACAGGAGAAAACACGAAACCTAGGACCTAAACCCATCACCAGTAGCACGAAGCAAGTCGTGCAAGATATCTAGATACTCTTCTACTTGCAACAAACTCCCCTACTGCTCACTGGAAAAAGTCATTGCCAAGATTTTAGGGTGGAAAAGAGGGTCCAAAATTACCTGAAAGCAGGTTCATATCTGATGGCACTATACATTCCTCGTAGCCTGTATCATCTGGAATTCCACTCTCAGCAGGAAGCTGTCAAAGAAAAAGCCAAAATGTTTTTAAGAAAAATTGTCCACTACTACCTGGTCAGTGTTGCAGATATGATTCCTATTTGTGGGTGCGGCCGTGGAAGAATTCATCATCATTATCATCATCATCTTCTTCTTCTTCTTCTTCTTCTTCTTCTTCACTGTTGCATTTTCTTTCTCATTTCCTCTTGATTTTTCATTTTGCATTTTCTCTAGAAAGCATCTGTCTCACCTCAGAATTCATTTCTAGACAGACATTCTTGCTTCCCTAGGTACATGTGAGCGTGGACTTCACTCCCTCTGTGTCCCTTTCTCTGTCTCTTTCTCTGTTTCTCTGCGTCTCTCTCTTGTCTCTGCGTCTGTGTCTCTTTGTGTTGACAGGAAAAGAAGAAGGAAGTTCTGAGAAGGGAGTTCAGGACCTGTGTGCCATGGCCGCTGAAATGGAAGACGATAGCATCACCAGGCCGCACTCCTTGTATCAGCTTAGCCAAACACTGGCGGATATTAGCGCCGGTGGGCTGGCGAGAACTCGGATCGTCATCGACAAGCTGAAGGATTTCGTCGTTACGGAAACCGAAGCGCTGCACCAGCAACACACGCATTCGATCCACATCGTTCACACATCCCTTCAGCTCACACTGCGTTCCCGGGTAATTGCACCCTACAAGCAAAGCTCTCTTGGCCATGATAACTCCTCCTACTCCTACTCCTCCTATTCCTCCTGCTCCTCCCTCGTTTGATGCACTTCTCCCGCGCTCCTCCTCGAGACCCGGAACCAAACCAATCCCCGCCGAATTTGGACATACAACAACAACACGATCTCTTCACCTCTTTTGTTTATTATCTTTTCTTGTTCGTCTCATCAAATCCTTCAAAGAATCCCTTGCAGCAGCAACAGCCGCTTCTCTCTCTCTCTCTCCACAATTTGTCGCTTATCCAGATTCTTCGCTGCTCTTCTTCCTCGACTGCAATTCTTCGTCGCACGCGCGCGGGGTTGCTTCCCGACGCTCTTGTGTCTCACGCTCCCTGGTCCCACGTCCTACCCTGTGTGAAAAGGGGAAAGCTTTAAGCCTATGTGGAAAGGACACACGTGTCCACTGGTGTGAAAACAAAACACGTCTCAACCTGTATGAAAAGGATGAAATTATTACGTGTATTTAAACGACACGCGTCTCAACCTTTGTGAAAAGTCTCGAGTCTCGACCGGTGTGAAAGGATGCAGAAAAAGAACCAATAAAAAAATAACCCGGGAAAGCTGTTTTGTCCCTTCTTGGTTAGTTCTTATGCACAATTTCCAGGTCCCAAAAATTATATCCGGGTCTCAAACTCGGAATACGAGATGTCTATCTGGACAGCTGGCATTTTGTTAGAAGTTGGGGCGTATGAGGTAGCCTAACAAAAAAGCGCACGGTTGGTTGGACCAAATTCCAGGTCCCGTGATCAGATCCAGGTCTCAAACACGTAATTCGAGGTGTCCATCTGGACAGCTGGTAGTTTCCTATAACTAGAATGTCTGAGGTAAAAGGGCTGGACGGATGGATGGATGGATGGATGAACGGATGGATGGTTAGTTGAATTTTAAGAAATTTATTGAATTTTTTTGTTTTGAAAATTAGGGTTGAGGTCTAAGAAAAGCTTTAAAAACCTGGTTTGAAAATTTGGACCACATTTTTATAAACAAGGAGGAAAATTGATGCTTAGGTTTTACTTGGGAAATTTTTCATTAAAATTGCAAAAATGTGTGATAATTTTTTTTTAATTAAAAAATTCAATTTCTACAATAATTGAACTAATTTGCCATTCAATCACAACTAGTGTAGCCTGTGCTATGCCATTGGCCCAAGTGTGAACTCATTGAGGGCTCAACATATTTTATTTTTTCCCTTGGAAATTTCTTCAATTTTTGCAATTTGTTTGAATTTTCAACAACAAAATCCACTAAAAAATTAGTGATGGGCCAATCGATGTGGCTCCTTCACCCAAAAAAAAAAATTAAAAAAAAAAGTGTGAATGACCCATGAACTAATTACTATGAATCAAATTATGAACTATATATATATCTTGTCAATACACAAGGAACTTGGATATTAATGGTTAGGGTTGTGTAGAGTAAAGCCCAAGCATGAGGGCTAGGGTTGTAAAATGGTGTAAAAATTGATGTAAAAAATTCAAAATGAGGGGCTTTAGTTTTGCGTAGAGCTTGCCATGAAATCAAAACACTTGCTCACATGGTGACAAATGTATTACAAATTTATAATTTGTGTGTTTTTTTTTCAAATTTGTGAGGTAGGAGGTGGGTAGGCTTTCATCCACAATATGACTTAGCCAAATTTGGTTACATGTCAAAAAGGAGAGTAGAAAAGTTTAAGAATCATGCTATATTTTTGCAACATGTTAAAACCCGTTGCCTAAATGTGGTGATTCCATTCTCTCATAATGTGGCAACTTTGGGTCATTTTTTTCCCAAAAAAAAATAAAATTTGAGAAATGTGTAGGAGTTTTTTGTGTATATGAATACCCTTTTCAAAATGGTCAATACATTTTGACTTTAAATGAATGAATAAATAAATAATACTAATAATTTCATAATCAATTTTAAATGATTCTAACATGCATGAATTACTTAGAGTGCATACACACGTGAAGATACAATTGTTGATAACATGAACATAAACTAGCATTGGTCACATATCTTGGCATTTGATTATCCAATTGTTAAGTAGTTGATGCAATGTGCTTACATGGTTCTTTAACAATCACAATATAATTTGTGGTAGTGATTAGAAGTAAACTATTTCGTGAAAAAAAATCACATGTTATTTTAGTGTTTTTATACATGTGCATCAAGAACCAAGTTGGGGTAGGTTCATAAATGCGTAACACATGCCTAGCCTAGCAAAGGGGCTTCCACATAACCACCTCTTCATTTTAACACATGTTGAGAATTTTTTTTCAAAATTGTTTACACTAGGTAATGCACAACCTTTCGAGACTTCACATGTTTTCACCTTTGTGAATTGTGTTATTTAGAAAGGGGCTCAAACTTGTGAAACCCTTCAAGGTAAATACCTTATCTTGCGCAAAATCTTTGAAAATTGAAGATTCTCACCATTAACAATGAAGTTAAGTTGTCTTTTATAAACCGCTAGTAAAAACTTGCTTAGTCTTCCTATTCAACCATAGTTCTTGATTCTCACCTATTGAGCACTTTGTTGTTACAACCATTGGTGTTGTTGTTCCTCCCCTCACTCCCACTTCTCCTCTTTCTTCCTTTCTTTCTTATTGTCATTGCCATTTTCGTTTTTGCAAGCACATCCAAAAGCTTTCTAACAAGCTTGTAATAATTAGCAAGGATGTTCATGTATAATAATCCTCATCATCTTTTTGATGAATTTGTGACGTTTCTTTTTCGGTTGTTTGTTATAACAACAACAAATTCAATGAAATTTGTGAAGAAGCTATGACACAAAGTTGTTTGTTGTTGTGGTTGACTACAACTAGTATCGCCTCTTGTTGTTGCATTTCATCTTTTCATACAGGAGACCTTTTTCCCCTTTAATGATATAGAAAGAAATGTTAATAACGACTCATCTCTTAAACTGGTAGTCAAAGTCCTTTCATGATATTAAAAATTTGTATCCAATAGTTAAAGAAAACTAGCATTTCTTCAAGTTCCTTTGTTGTTCATTAGTTTTGCTAGTTGTTTGCATGCTAGAGGTCTAAAGCTTTAGATGGTTGCCATGAAAGAGTGATGGTGTTAGTGGGAGATTTTCGAAAAGGGTGGCCATCCTCACAATCATGAATGCAACTTCATGAAAAGGGGTAGGACTTAGGGTTAGTAAGTTTGCCTTGTATGATGCAGGTACAAACCTCGTATCAAGATTGGTATAAGCCAGGTATGTACATGGTATTATCTCAGGTCTGACACCATACCAGGCTGATAGGGGATGGATGCATAAGGCCGGTATTGCATCGGGTCATACCAGCCTGGTAGGGTTCCTGATACCCGTGTTGACGGTTATTACCAGGCACCCACCTCTCTACCAGCCCGACACTAGTACTAACTTATTACCCTTTTCTGCCCCGTGCCAGAAGGTTGATAACAAGCGCCATCCACACACAATGTGACCTGTATACTAAAAGACGCCATCCAAAGTGACTGGATCTTCCCCAAGGGAAGCCTCACCCTCCCCCCACACCATCTACTGCAACTCTCAGAACACTGGGAAAATTGGAGTACAGTGAAATTACAATAGTGAACAAATTCAATGAGTCCTAAGGGTGCAACGGGTTTGTTATGTGTAAACTGCAGCCAAGGATATAAGCTGCAGTTGTTATCAAACATAACCACACTAGTTTCACTGACCCATCGGTCTTCACCACCTCTTCTTCATCCTTAATTTCTACTACTGGTGCAGCATCATTTGAAGGCACAGCAGACTCAACAGCATGTGCCATACCTGCTGCAATTCTGTTTTCTGATAAGCTTACATTGCTTCTGGAAGAAACAGCTGTTTCTAAACCATCCATTCCCTGTGAGACACCCTCAGGCACCTGAGCAGCTGTTTTGATTCTCTGTGCATCTGTGATTTCAATTCTTTCCCTTATTAGTGTAGCATTAAGTCCAGGACCTCCTGCGGTGTAGCCAGCTCTTCCCCTTGCTCTCCTTGCTACTCCTGTTCCTTTGCTCTCCCAGGGATCCACTCTGAATGCTGAACCGTTTCCTTTGCTGTGTCCTTTTGGTAAATGACCATTCTGTTGCCCACTGCTATTGAATGGTGCCCCATTTGTGTTCCATGCCCTGTTTAATACAGCTTCCTTTCCAGCACCTGTATCCTGCTTTGATTCACCTTTTACTAGAGAGGTGTCTTCCATTGCCTGTTTTTCCTTCTTTAAATGACCTCCAGTGGTTCCATTTTGTGCGCTTGTTGTACCCCTTGCACTCTTACTTTGATGTGTGAACTCCATTGGTTTTGATGGTGAAGCTTTCGGGACACTTTTCACTTCAACAGCATCCCCTTTTTGTTTCTGGACAATGTCAACACTTGCATCGTTTCTTATAGCATGCTCAGTTTGGCGTTCATGATGTTCAGTGAGTTCCTTGCTCATGCTAGAAGAAATTTCTTCATGCAGACTGCCCTCAATCTCCTCCACATTTTCCACACCAGACTCACCAAAGACCTTAATATATGGAGCAAAACGACCATCCTCATCCCGACCAATCTGCTCGTCTTCATTAACAAATGACTTGTATGTTAGAGCTAGACGCACTCGCCCTGGCACTTTCTTGGAACCAAAAGGTCCATCTCGTTTCAGATTAACCCATTGGCTCCGGGGCACACAATCCTGGAGACACATGTCACATGTGTAGCTTAGCAGGTTTCCTTCTTCAGGACAGACAACAAACAGTCACCTGTGTCATGACTACAACCAACATGAGATAACAGATTTGTGATATGTGACAGTGAGGACTGAGTCCAAGGTTGACAGATATCCCAATCTTGAAAGCTTTGCTTTGAATTGAAGAAAAGGTCATGATTTACAAAAATGCCATACATAGGTCCAGGAAGTACCTTGAGGTCTGTCAAAGAGATTCGACAGTAGCCAATATTTGGGTTGAGAGTGAGTGTGCTGTCACGAACCCGCAGCATAAGCCTCTGCCTCCCAGGATCTTCAACCAAGAATTGAAAGTCCTGATTCCAAACGGGATCCTTGTGACCAGCAGGGTGGGAAGTCTCTTTGTTGCGCTTGCTTTCAATGACCTGATCTCCCAGTGCAAGAATGCAATAAGGGTTGCTCCACCCTGTGAATCCACGTATGGGTAAGTCCCGGGCTTCACACACAGTCACTGACAATTCCCCAACAAAGGCCTCACTAGGCTCTGCAGCCTGCTGTGGTGCCGTCTCTGTCACCCCTGATTTCAACAGGTCCAAAACACCGGAGGCTACTGACTCATCCATGACGCCTGATTCGAGTGAAGCTTCCATTGCCTCCACAGATTCCATAGCATTTTGCCCTTGCGGTAAGAAATCAAACGTGATGTGGCGTGGAAGTACTAGGAGGCGGGGGAGGTCGACTGTCAACAGCTTGGAGAGAAAATTGGACAAGAAAGGAATAGAGAAAAGATTCACCAATCTGAAAGGGGCCAAGACCAGCTTTATTGTTGGAAGTTGGACAAATGCAAGAGACAGGGTTCCCACATAAGGCTTAACTGGTGCCAACCGGAGCTTCAACCACAGCTCTCCATCAACATCAAGGTCATACACACCAACTGGGATTGACGTTTCTACACCAGCTGTTCCGAGTTTCAGATTGAGCAGACACCTTGCACCGCCTGCATATCTTAGTCCAAATTGGTACTGCAAATCATTTGCTCGCCTGTTTACACAGTGATCAACAATTCAATATCTTCACAGACAAAGCACTGGGCAAGAACAAGCTCATATTGTTTGAAGTTTCTGAAAACCCTAAAGAAGCCTCAACCAAAAATTCTCCACAAAATGCTGTTTTCTTGAGAAGTGAATTGTCATCACCTTGATGTCCGACGCTGTACGTTGCGCACAATTAGTGGCTCATAGTCCAAATTGAACTCTGCAATTTCCACCCGCTTCACATACTCTGGCTTCCCCAGCTTATCAATTGCAGGTTGCAACAGCTGGACGAGCCAAACCTCAAGACTTCGTCTGTAGACTTTCCAGATTTTGTGGATGACCATATTCACCCATTCCACTGACTCCTTCTGCCCAGGATTCGAACCCATCTCTGGCATTGCTGGCTGACCCCTCTCTGCTGCAGTTGCTCGGACATAGCGCTCTTCTAAACACCAGATCCTTGCAAGGATTCCAGCAAACAGGAATGCCGCAACTGCACCCACAGTGGCAAATAGAAAATCTCGTACAGGACCAGCTGCTGGGAGGAAAGAAACAAGATGGGGAAAAGCTTGCATGATAGCTCTTGTGCCATCCCTCTTCTGCAAGGCGACCAGATAACTTCCATTCCTGGCTCTTCTGTATTCAAGCCTCTTTTGAGGTTTTCTCTCATTGAGCAGCATCCAGCTCCTTCTACCAATTTGACTACAAAAGTTGGCTGCCCTCTGTTGTGGAGAGTTTGTCACTTGCTGCTGCTCCCTCTCGAATGGATTGAATCTGGTAGTCTGATGTCTAAGAGTTCTGACTACCAATTTTGACAGATTGCTGCTTCTTTCTTCTAGCCAAAACTGAGGAAAACACGGAGACCCAAATGCTGCAGCTGAGAACCCATGTGGCAAAAGACACCCGGATGAACTACTATGATGCACACTCCTGTGCACTGGACATGTTTGTGCCATGGGAAAACTACTCCTGTAGGTGCACAGTGCACACACACCCAAAACAAAAATGTCTCGCAATTTCCTCGGAGTGATTGCTGGCTGGGTCAAGACGCTGGAGGAGATGCAGAGACAAAGGAGCCTACTTACAGATGCAGAATCTCAAAAAAACACTGACCTCCAACAACAACTCTCCCACAGCAAAAACCTCAACAAGCGAACTCACGCTTGATTCTTCATTTCACAAGGGGGGCCGCATCTTTTCCAGACATGACGCACCACCACCAAGCTGCTTCCACATCCTGCTGCTGCCGTTCCTCGACGTGCTTGGAAACACCCAACACCCTAATTTCAAATCCACCGCCGGACAAACCCCGCGGGACATGGAGGATTCCTCTTCTTCTTTTCGATTCCACCATCAGCAGCACCCGCATCACAGCAGCATTTGCAGCTTGATCTCCAGTCCTTCGAGCCATCACCGTAAGCGACCTGTACGTCGTGCACATCTTCAACCGTCCAAGAGTTTCGAATTCCAGGCCGTAAACGCAGCCTGAGCCGCCTGCGTGGCCCCAAACCACGAGGCGCTTCTCTTCTGTTTGTCTCCTTGCCTTTTTTCCCTCTCTCTCTCGCCACCCAATCTCTTTCTCTCTCTCTCAGAGATCTCTCTCTCTCTCTAATGGTCGCTGGATTTCTTGCGTCGGATCCGACAGCCCCACTGCCGAACATCCGCACAAATTGCGGTCTCGCATTCCTTTGAGACAGTGTACAGTGTCCGTTCGTGGATTGCAAACAAGGAACGTGTCCATTCCCTAGCTAACGGCAGTTCTGCGATGGATATGAAAGCAGTCAGAGTCAACACGAGACAGCAGACGAGACGGACCCACTGACCACAACCATCAAAAAGATCTACCGTATCTGTTGTCGCACTGGGATCGAAAATTAGGGTTTGACTCTCTGTCTTTTTCTTGTACCTCCTTGGCATTTTCTTTCTTCCATACACTTGCTTTCGGGAGATACGAAAGAGAGAGAGCGAGAGGACTTATCAATCAGAGTCAACAGAAGACAGCAGAGGAACCCATTCACCGATACCCACCAAAAGGATCTACATATCTGTTCTCGCACTGAGGGCCGGAAAATTAGGGTTTGGCGCTCCATCTTCTTCCTCTACTAGGCGTGTTCTTCTATAAACTTGCTTGGAGATCGGAAAGAGAGAGAGGGGACTTATCAATCCGTCGAAGCTTCGATCGCAGGAAAGTTGATTGTGAATCAACATCTTCGCCATGTAAGTAAGAAATTCCCCACACAGCTTCCATCCATGTGCGCGTGGGTGGTGGCGGCCTTAGAGTCATGGCGCTCTGATTCCTTTCCAAATCAGATGCAGTAGCAGAGATAGTTGCTCTTTCTTGTGTTTGACACTGTTTGCTTCAATTGTGAGCGATTTTTCCATCCAGTCACGGACCCACCCACCCATGTCGCTTGCTGCTTTTGGGGAACACAGGGCAGGAGGCAAGGTCTCCTTCAAAGTAACACTGACTTCAGATCCCAAGCTCCCTTACAAAGTGTAAGTCCTCCGTTGCTAAATCAAAGGACATGTTCTCTTCCTCCTCTTCCTCCTCCTCCTAGTCCCAGAGTTCTATATCTCTATGACCTTGGTGCATGGAGTTTTTGATGGAGTTTGTGATGAGGATTGTGGGTGCCAGTTTCAGTGTACCTGAGGAAGCACCATTCACGGCGGTGCTCAAGTTTGCAGCTGAGGAGTTCAAAGTACCACCACAGACGAGTGCCATCATTACCAACGGTTTTGCAACTTTGCACCTTTCTCCTCTCCTTCAGAATGTGGTTTTTTGTTGTTCTTCTTCTCCCTCTCTCTCAGATCACAACTTCCTTTCTCCATTACAAATCATTTCTGCCAACTCCTTCTTCTCCTACAATCACAAACAATTTCTCCTTCAGAATGTGTTTTTTCTTCTCCTTCTCCATCTCCCTCTCTCAGAGATCACAGCTTCTTTTCTTCATCACAAATCCTTTCCTCCACCTTCTTCTATGATCACAAACAAGTTTTTTTGTACACGAATAATGATTTTTTCCCCATCATCTTCTCACTAAGTTCTCCTTTCCTTGTGTTATGCTCTTCTCCTTTGTCTTTGAATCACCATCACTTTCTCTCTCATGTTTCTCACTCAGTGGCATTTGTTCAATCATCACTTTCTCTTCTCATGTTGTGTGTCTCTCATGTTTGTTTCTTTCTGAGGAGGTGATTTTAATTTTTTTGTGCACTGCTGTTTGCTTGTTGTGTAGATGGTGTGGGGATTAATCCGCAGCAAAGTGCAGGTAATTTACTAATCATCTGTTTCTCTTTCTCTATCTCTCTCTCTCTCTCAGGAAAACAAAATCTGTTCTTTGCTGCTGCTGTTGCACCCTATCTACCTACCCTCATGTTGAGTTAGTGTTACTGCTCATTTTGCTTGAGATGGGTTGTGTTGTTGAATCCATTCATCTGTCCATCTGTGTGTCTTGTCTCTCTCTCATTCATGCTGTGCTTTAATTTGTTTTGCTTTGCTTTGCTTTTGTTGGGTTATTTTTTGGTTTGTTTTTGCTTTGTGTTGTGTTGCAGGTAATGTGTTTCTGAAGCATGGAACAGAATTGAGGCTTATTCCTCGGGACAGGGTTGGCACTATTGCTTGATGCCTTAATAGAGTGTGGCATTCTTCAAGTGCTCAGCTTCCTGCTTCTTCTTGTCATAGTATGTTTGCCATGCTATGTCAACTGCTGGTAGGTACCACCAGGCTTGACAGTGTTGGATTATTTAATTTCTAGAATGGGTATAATTTTACTGCGAGAAAAACAAACAAACATCTCATTTCTCTATGTGGAGTATTTGTTATAAGACAGCCAGAAGATGGAAGAATGAGATTTGTACCTGGAAATACAGGCTATATGTAGAGACAATTCTTCTTCTTTTTGTTGTATTGCAGCATCTCTCATTGCAGTCTTGCATGAGGAGATTTATCTATGAGAAAAATTCACGAGGAGCTTTTAGTGCACAATGGTAATGGGATGGTATGCAGATGTTCACTTCAATTGATCCTGTGGGCACAAGGATTATGTGTCCTGAACAAAGAACACAAACTGCTATGCTGTTGATCACTTAGTCAGGCCTCTACACACTTGTGAGAGGTGTGCAGCATTTTGCAAAGAGGTGTTTCAACACATTTTCTTGTGCAATTTTAAAACATACTCTGCTGTTGGTTGGTTCGGTAACTTCCTTCCCTCCTTGTTGCCATATCTGCATCTGCACAGAAGAGTCTTGATTTGAAACAAGTCAGATGATGGTCAACATATAGAATCTTAAGGGAATTAGGATAGAGGAAAGACAGTTGGGGCTGCAGATAGAATCATATGATGTGGACATCTTCCTGCTGATTTCCACACTTTGTGTGTATCTGTAGCAATACTCCCAACATCTGCTACATGTTCTCCTTCCACAATCAAAGCCCCTCTTTTTTCTGCCATTCACTGCACTCCATCTGACAAGTGGCAGCCTTTCAAATTTTAACCTAGATTGTTGAAGCTATGTGTTGGCTATACCTCTCAAATTCTGCAGGCCATTCCAGTGAATCAAATGTAAAATTATTGGCAACCAAATGCAAAATGCAGTAGCAATGGTGGCAGTAGCAATGGGGCCACCAAAATCTTTGATAACTCAAATAGTTGCAAGTCATGTCAAGTTAAATTAATTACAAGTAACATCTCTTAGGAGAGTTGAATCCTGATCCAAATGAACCCTGCCCATTGCAGCAAGAGATTGCCTACCGAAAACTATAGATAATAGATTAGTTTTACATTAAAAAAAGCACACCAACTACCAGCAAGATCAAAACTTCAGTCCATAGAGTCACCAAACAAACTCAAAAACACACCAAAACTACAAACATGAGCAAGTGCACTAAGGTACAAAAACTAGGAAATGCAAAATTGTCACTTTGAAGAAGGAAGCTTATGCTTCTAACTTCAACTCATCAAGCAAGGGAGGGATGTACATTTGGTTGGCCCCAATGTTCTTCCCATGACAATAATGAGCCTTCAAAGTGCTCAATTGTGCCAAGAAAATCCGTTCAACTTCTGGCTGAATCCAAAACTAAGGAAAAATAATCCCAGTTGCATTCATAATCTCTTGTGAAGAGAAGTGCCACTACAACTCTTCCATTAGACCTCGAGTAGCACAAGTGCACTGTTTTTTCACATCTTGCATTGCCAACAACCAATCAACTTTGGAAACCTAGTTCAAAGCACATGTGACTATGCACCATTTATATTGCATATAAGTGCGTCCATAGAATTAGAAGGTTGCATATTCAAACCCAATGTTTTGATCAAGAAGCCAAGCATGATGTAAAACATCATTTGAATACTCCATAGTGTCTTAAAATTGGCCAAACTCCTACCCATACATGGTCTGTTGATCATAATACATCTGATACAATTACACCTCACATTCTTTGACAACAACAACAAAGTCGCATAAAAAAATGTCATGATTCTAAGCAAACTTTGACAAGCCTTGGACAAGGTCTAGCATGGGAATAATACATGTCGGTCCCAAGAACATTTCAACATCATGAAGCAATTCCAAACCTGCATTAGATGTGTCATGGAATGTTTGTTCATCAAACATATGAATCACAACTATTTTGTATTCTATCAAAATCCATTTTGCAAATGAAAGCATTGAAGTCCAACATGTCTTCATGTTGTGAAGAATCTTCAAGGCCTTTTGCTCCAGAATTTTTCCAAGCTTGCATCTATTCAGATGCCTCTTAGGAGTTAGATTGATTACAACATTGCTTCAATCTTAGACACCAAAGGTAGTTTTGACAATGTTTGTATTATTTGGTTTGTCGAATGTGCAACACAATGTACCCCTAGCAAGTAGGGGGGAAATTTCTCCCTGAATTGTGTTGTAACACCATTTTTTACACCCTAGAAAACTAAAGCTCCACTTGCACCAAAGCTTATGAGTTTTGAAATAAGGTCAAATTTTGAAAATCCCCCATATTGAAGCACATTGTCCATTATAACCTTTGTGAGGTTATCTGTTGTACCACCATTGACTAGATGTTCAAAGGTTAATAAAATAGGGTTAGGCTTCCAACCATCAAGAAGGTACACATGAACATTTAGCCAAGGTTGGCAATCCATAATGGTAACTTCATCAACAGAAATAGAAATGAACCTTACTTTTTGAATAACCATCCGTGTGTTTGTGAACACAATCTTATGTATGCACTCAACCATGATCCAAACATTTGAATTGCTCCAATGGTGTCAAGGGTTGTTTGACACTTTGACAAAAATAGATAATTGTCGCATATTTTCATAATCTATAAGTGGCTGTTTTTGTTGTAAAAAGTGAAAAATTGTCACAAACTGGAAAAGCTTTCATTTTTTTTTAGCGTGCAAACTAACATTAACCTAGTTAATTATAAAACCTCTTACATGCATTGAAGCAAACTATTGTTCGTTTTTAACATGTTGGTTATTCAAACTTGTAAAATACTCTCCCACCTTCACACCGAGCTTTGCAATAGTAGCCTTTCGTCACCCATCATGTTTTTGTAAGCCATCAAACTTTAGGACAAACAACTTGTCTATTTCTAAATAGAATTTCAAACTTTACATTTCACCATGGATAGTTTGCCATTAGGACCCATCACTACTTCTACCCAAGGCAATTTTGCAATCCAAATATCTTGAAACACTATATTAAATTCCCATTTAGCCTTCTTATTTTTTTTGACTTTGGAACAATAGGGTCAAAATCAAGTGAAATAGGTTCTTCAACACTAATAATAGTGCATGAGGAATAAACACTAACTATAAACAAGGATTTCCTACTACCATCTTGTAGTTTGAAGGAGGGGCGCAACAAAATGCTTGTTTCTATCACAATGGATTTGGAACTCAAGGAAGGATCGATGGGAACCAAAGAAAAAAAATGCAAATTGGTTCCAAGTTCTGCAATAAAAATTTATTTTATTTTCTACCACAAAATTAATCAAAGAGGATTTAAAATTAGATGAATGTGCAAAACATTTATAATTATTGCACAATGTTATCTACATATTAATTATACCTTAAGTTAGGGAATTTTTAAAGGGAAACAAACACAACCACATATATTGAAAACATCCAACCCCTTTCTTCTCTTTTCAAAATGATTGGAAACGTCTTTCAAGTTTGGAAAACTCAAAGTAAGAATTTTTACCTACACTCATTTGAATTCTTAAAATTTTTAATTGTGATTTTTTAATTCATAATTGTCCCTTCCATAATTATACATGTAAGGTCTTGTAAATAGGGTTTTTATTTTTTTTAAAGTGTACAATTTTTAGGTTTTCTCTATCACTAGAATTGTTTAGGTTTTTAATTATTTTATCACTATATTTGTTTAAGTTTTATCATTAATTTATTTGGAATTATTTTTGAATCTAGTTTGGATAGCTTTGCAAGATGAATAATCACCTTGTTTCTTCAATTTAATGATATGTTTTTTCTTCCAACCCCCACATTTCTTAAATATTGGAGAAGATTATTAAATTAAATTATTTGGTATCCATGTGGGTCTTTTTTAAATCCTAGTTAAAGAATCTCAAATACATTAAGGGACCCCAAATGTTGGTATTGAATTCATGATTTAAATACATACAATGTAGGTTTTGTTATGGAATGTGGGCATTGCATGATGAAGTATCAAGGGCTATGTGGGTTTTAAGGCTACATGCAAGTATTGCATGGATGGGTTTTCTTTTCTTGTGTAAGTTGCATTTGATATGTATGTATTACATAGATGGGTTTCTTTTTCCATTGCAAATTCTATTTGGTATGCAAGTATTACATGGATGGGTCCCCTTTCCCAGTGAAAGTATTTTGTGACTTGTAGGAATTGCATGGATAGGTCCTTTTTCCAGTGTAGGATGTATTTTGTGACGTGCAAGTATTACAAGGTTGGGTCCCATGTTTAGTGTGGGTTTTAAGGTCTAACTGTGGACATTACAACTAATGGATTTATATTTTTACAATTGGTATTAGATAGGATGCAAGTATTGCAAACCTAATAATAATTGTTTGATGAAGGAAGAAGGTAGTGTAGGTGCATTTTTCTTATAAGCATGGGTTGAATCCCCAAATCATAATCAATATAAGTCTAGAACTCGACAAATCCCAATTTTCAAACATGGACTTGGCATGGATTCCTCAGGTGAGGCATGGGGGGGGGCAAACAAGGCATCCATTGAAATTGTTCGCATACGGCATGCACATGTGTCCGAGTTCTTAGAAAGTGAACAAGGTGATGCAAAAACCCCAATGGAGTGGAATATATGCAAGAAGTTGGTCTTGTAAAAGGATATCACAAACCCATCAATAAAAAATCACCAAGGCCATACTTGGTATAACATGATGCTTTTATTTTATTCTTTTGACATGTACTTTAAAATAGTACATATGATGTTTATTGTTTGTATGTTTTGTAAGTATGAATGTGCTTATGGTCCCAATGTCATTGTAATGACCCAAACCATGCAAGATCAATCAAGCAAGGATGTTTGGCCTTCTTTTCAATCAAATGATTGTACACATGACCCAAGGTGGTGGAGTTATGCTTTTACCACTAAAACACACATTTAAGCAAATCAAGAACCAGCACATGGCCATTAGGATCCCAAATCATTAACTCGCATGTCATGGTATGCTTGTCAAATTTCTCAAGCTTTGAAAGATCACATTTGGACTCAATTGAGTTTGGGCCACATAGCCAAGCAAATTTACAACAAGCACAAATATATATAGTGGGAACATGTGAATGTAAGGGAAGTTATGACAAAGGATGACTTCATCCGTTTAAAGGACATCACCTATTTGGATCAGAAACATAAGTGAAGGAGTTGGCAATTGCACAAAAACTTGGCCATTTTAGTTCAATTTTGGGCTTTAAAGCATGTAAGTAAGTATTTTTCATTCAAGAAACAAACCAAGTGAATGGGATCCATGTCCCATTCACCTTAGGCATCTAGACACCTTCACAATGTCAAGCCATGTTTACATTTGGTCACAATGGAACGAGTTCCATGGGTGCAACATTGGGGCGAATGACGTGAAATATCATTTGTTCACCTTGAGGGGCTTCGATAGCCCATCATAGTAGAATCCGCATAACATGGGTCATTACAAGTTGACAAAATGTGGATGACTTGGTGGAGTGGCTCGAAGCTTTGAAGGCAAAGATCTTGGCTACCATGCACTTAATTGGAAACCAAGTTGTTTCATTAATGATGACAACCCTTAAAAGTCATGGTGGCAGTGAATATGAATCTTACATTACCTATTTCTTCTTAATTATGTTTATTGAACAATGCACTTAATCAAGTTATTTCCAAGATTTTTCATTCCATAAAGGTTACAATGTATTTACATATGTAGTAACTATTAAAAGTTGGTGTGATTTGCATGTGCATACTTAGGATTGTTTGGGTTATGTTGGAGAACATCCCCATCTTCCTTTGTACATGGCATATCTAAAAAGCATGGTGTTTTTGTGCAATGGAAAAAATCAAGGATGTTGAAGTCCGACAAGCAATCTTGCATGACATGTGTGATGTGATATTTATGTTTATTGAAACTAAAAAACACATTAAGGCTTTTAAAGAACAAGAGAGAAATAAATTCCTCCAAATTTTGAGCAACATGCTCTTAGTGACACTTGGATTAGTTGTTTCTGGACTTATTATAACCAGCTTGGTATGTGCTCATAAATGTAATATGAGGTTGTTTAGAACATGTTCATAATTCCATAAGTTTTCCTCCCCTCTAATGGATCCAATCATGTTCCATCCACCCTAGAATGTGACATTTAATGTTGCATTGTGTGTTGTGTTTTAGGGTTATGGATGATTAATCTTTGACGTGTGCCACATTCCAACCAAGACACCCAAGCAAACATCAATTGAGTTTTACTATGGTGCCTTAAAACATTGGTTTTCCTTTGAAACAAAAGGTCTTTGAGGGCATCAAATAGATTCGCTAACTTATAGTGACAACTATAATTACACAACATTACATGCACACATCTAAAATGAAGAAAAGGTGATTCATAAAAAACAAGGTCATGGAGCAACTTGTGTGGATAAAACTGCATTAATCCCACTCATCCATGTGACCAAACCATCCATGCAACCTAATTCAACTTGGATTGTACGAAATCAACATTATGCCCTTGTGTCATACAAGGTGATGCACCAATTTACTAAATATGCATCTTGCACATGTGAGTGGGCCATGCGAGGAAAACTTTGTAAACACCAATTGTGATTTTCTAATGGTCATGGATGTTACCCAAGAGGATGTCATTGAGTATTGTGGAACATGGTATGGATCTAATCATGGTGGGTTGCCCACCATGTTTGTAGACCCCAAACATATTGTCGATGGTTCGGATTCTTAAGATGATGGTTTTATGGATGATCATGATGAAGGCGTCATTGACACAAGTGGGATCAAACCCATGGATGAGAATCTTCCCCTTATAAATGATGGTGGTGCATGCATTGAATTCAATTGCTTATTTGGATACAACATTTGTTCATCTGCATCACACTATGCAAGAAATCATGAAGGAATAGAAGGGGTCACTTTTTCAAACCATGCCAACTCACTTTTTATAATTGTTGCATCAAACATTTGGAACATTCACCTCACAAAGGTGAATGAATCCTTACATTCAGGGTTGAAATTGCATCATGTAAATGATGGTCTCGGGAATTCTGTATGTAGGTTGAAGGATTGGCATGAAACAATGTTTTCAATAAATAAAAAGCCCATGAATAAAAAAAGTTATTTGCCCTTTATTCATCATTGATGTGTACATTATTCGCTTCTCCATTTGTGTTTAAGGCATATGGTCAAATATATGGGTGCAAATGGGCTAATAGGAGCCACTTACACCCTTTTAAGTGACTGTTTTTGGGGAATGTTCTTGAAAAAATCTTTGCACTATTTTGTTAAGGTTTGTGTTAAAAATTTGTCAAAAAATGTCATTTTCAAAGTTTTCCAAGTCTATTTAAAAATCATTTTACTCCTTAAAAACAATGGTTACAACTCCTTTTACATTACTTTTGAAGGTCCAAATGTTAATGAAATAATTTCATATTTTGAACATTTATAGAATAAAAATTTGATAATGTGCAAAAAATTTAACTTATTTTCAAATTAAAATTCTTTAAAAAAAATTTGGTGTAAAAAACACAAAATTAAGAAGTGGTTATGACTACTTATGGTTCCTATTAGCATAACTACACTCATATACCATATTTTATGAAAAACATTTTGTACCTGATAATGCAATGTTACACTTTCACCATTTAAACATTACAATGTGAAGCAAATTATCTTATGTGAGTTTAAGGAAATTATGTGCAAGTATTACCCTTTGGGAAATTAGTTTTTTGACCTCAAAGTGTGGGTATTGCGTACGAGTAATGTTCTTACTATATATTAAGAAGACATTGTGTTGGTATTACACCACAAAAAGTAAAAATCAGGTCACCCTACACATGTATTGCATTGTGAAGATTTATCTAATGTGTATTAAGAATGCACCATGTGAACAATGCAAAATTCACATCTAGAATTTAGGCCATGATGTAATGCAAGTATTGTCAATGGATCATATACCCAATGTATATAAAGAATATTAACAATAGGTATTGCTATCACCACAGTGTAGGTTAATTCCTTAAATGTGGATATTACACATGTCACAATACGAACTTATGTTATGTAATGCAAATATTACCAATGGAACTTGTATTGAGTATATATAAAGAGGATTAAATGTAGGTATTGTTTTTCCTTTAGTGTAAGTAAACTCCCTTAATGGGGGTATTGTAGTTAGTGGATTTTTACGATTTGTATTAAATATGTAGAATGGGAGTAATGCACATGTGATGATAGGAGGTTAGGCATGTAATGCATGTATTGTGAATGGAGTTTATAACCATTATATATAGAGAGGATTAAATACAAGTATTGGTATTAAAACAATGTAGGTTAAATCTTTTATTATGGGTATTATTGTCATATGTTTTTTCCAATTTGTATTAAGTACACGACATGGGGGTATTGGACATATCATAATACAAATTTAGGATTTTTGGGAATATTACAAAAGGTGTTCATTGAAATAATTATCAGTAATGCACTCATATATATATTAAGATTGATATTTAGTGTGAGAATTCAAATATTTAATTATTATATTCAATCTTTCATTTGAATTAAAAGAATTCCAAAAGTACAAAGAAAAATGAATCACTCTTCTTTAAGATTATGACAAAAAAAATCAATAAATCAATGCACTTGGTATGAAATCCAACATTCTCCTCCTTGTAAAATCAAATTGAACCTTAAATTTTCTTCATTTTCATATTCACATATATATTTTTGAAATACTGTCATTTATGTTTCAAAAATATAAAATGGGTCTTGAAATATTTATAGCAACCATGATAAAGCCTATAATGGAACTTTTCTATTTTTTATTTGAAATATTTTTCTTTCCACTTGAAATTGATTTTTAGGGTGAGATTTTATTATTTAATTCACAATTTTGGAATTAATATTTATTCATGTCATGCCTAGAATAAATTTTCATACATAACAAAAAAAGTTCATAGATTAAGATTGAACTTCAGTGCAAGATGTTCAAAATTTTGTTTTAATTTTCGATCCTACATTTGCATTAAGATAATTCTAAAGGTTTTTCCAACTACAAATTTATAACAAATCCATGATAGGCTTTATCATGATTGTTGTAAATATTTGAAGATACCTTTTATATTTTTCATCTAGAAATAGAAGTATCTCAAATAAAACATGGAAAAATTCCATGATAGGCTTTATCATGGTTGTTATAAATATCTGAAAATCCCATTTAGATTTTTCACGTTATATTTCTCCATATAATTTTCAACCTTGCAACACCACTTAGAGTCGTCCTTCACCCTTTCAACGCCTAAGTGCACTATGGGCAAAGGGTGAAGGGGTGCATCATCTGCACCAAGTACTGCGGGCATCCTAAACAATAACGTATTGGTCAACATCCATAGGAGCTTCCTAGACCTCAAGCTCTTCACTATCCCATTGCTATACAATCAAGGCCTCCAATGGAGATGCATCTAAAAATGAACAAAACATCACAAACAATTAAAATTAATTCAAAGTAGGTATTGCGTGTGAAGAAAATCCTAGTTCAACCCTATTATCATACATGGGTATTGCAAAAAAAAAAGACTTGACATATAAAAAAAACCCCATATGGAGGAGGAAGTTGAAAGAAAGCCTTCCCACACTTTGGAAGATGCATGTGGAAATTGGTATGTCCATAAACATGGTAAAGTTTATGTTTTGAGTATGCTTTCAAGCTTGTAGGTAACAATTTTGTTTCTTAAAGAAATTTCATTACATAACAATTAAAACCCCTCCTTCCTTCTCTTACATTGGCAGTTGTTGTTGCTGAACAAGAGCCCTAGTGATGTTGTTATGCACAACAATGCCATCCGCCTCCTCCTGCTACCACATAGTTGTTGTTACACCCGCATGCCATCCTCCTGCTCCTACGATGTTGCTACTACGATAATGGTGTTACTCGAGAAGCGACAATGGTTGCATTGCTGCTGCTACACAAGATGTGATGATGGCATAACTTCACACAAACAAAAGAAAAGTAAAAAGTACGCTCAAATGTGGTTTAGGGGTTTGGATGGGGAAGGGGGGTAGTTGGAGGTGAGAGGTAGGTGCAAGAAACCTGGGCACCTGGTAGGAAGAAAAAAAGAGGGCTCCTAGGGCCAAAAAATTTTGGGTCCCGAGGCCTGATGAACTTGGATTCATCCCTCTCAGTGCTCATCCATGGATGGTGCACTGGTGGCTGCTGGGTCGCTCAGGCCGCCACTTAAGATGGGGGCAAAATTGGGTTGATACCACAATTATGGCACTTATTAGTAGGGAAGCCTGTAAGGGAGATTTGCACAGTACCTTCCTCTGAATGCTTTACATTGGGTAACCATCCTACAAGCTCTCGAGCTCCTGCTCTCAAACCCAGAGACTTCAGATCAGAAAACATTGCCAGAAAACGTTCCAAACCTCACACTAAAGCATTAGTTGGAAAATTCCTTTTGGTTTGACAAAGTGCTTTAGAAACATGAACCCTCCTCCTCTCACAGGTCCGTGTAGACATTCAGGAAACATGAGCCCCTTCTCTGAACAGCTCCACGGAAACACAGTCCTACACATCTATGTATGTCCCAAGTAACAACTCAGCAGAAACACTCTCAGAAGCATGAATCTCCTCTGACCTGAAAGAAATTTTCGGCCTGGTGGGTTTATGCCGAATAAGGTACACCCTAGCTCAGGACCTCACCAGCTTTCCACCTGCGAACTAGGGTGCCTTCTTATCCCCAAACCAAAACACAACCAAACAAAACGTGCATCAAAGACACCCAGAAATTGTAATTCAAGAGACTTTCTATGTAGCTGAAAAATGAAGTAAACTGTTGCACTTTACAGGAAGATTAAATTACAGCCGAAGCTCTCCAAGGGGAGCGTGGGAGGGAGCTCCGGAGCAAATCAACTCTTCTCGGAGAACGAATCTCCAATTAGCCTACAGGAAAGAAAGCAAATCCGTGATCTGTATCAGATCAAGAGCCGTAACATATATACAGAGCCAGCCCTCAAGGAACAGTCTCAGATCTTCAAACACAAACGGAACTGGAGAACCCTGATGAATCCTCCCTTATTTTTTTAGCCCTGAAGTTCGGCTACAAGGAATTTCTTTTTTTTAATCTTTTTTCTAAATCGATCTGCTCGTGTGGAAATCTGGACCGGAATTTGAGGAGATTAGGGCAACGACTTCGTTTTCTGGATCTTCGTGGGAGGCCTGGAAAAAAAATGGGTCGCGACAAAGGCTTGGCGAATTAGGCGACGTTCTTGCAGCAGGCTTTAGGTTTGCAGGAAAATTTTGTTGCATTAGATCTTCCTTGAAACCGTTTGTTTTTCACACACATTATCTTTTGGTGTTACCACCACCCCAGACACGACCGCCGGGTTCGGCGTTTCTTGTTGGAGAAAATGGCAAACCTGAGATAACGTGCGCGTGCCTGTTGTCGTTGTGGTTTTCGACATTCACGAGTGGAGCACATGCATGTTCTGACGCTCCCTTTGCGTCTGAAGTCTCTGATCGTCATTTCTCCGCCAGTTTTGATGACGTGTTTTGTCCCCGTACTGCACGCGTCGCAAACGTTCTCCAATTCCTGCGCGAATCGCAATCTTTCTCCATTTCTTGCTTCGATCCAGACCTCCGAAGATCGGGCGACTAATATCTTTACAGAAGCAGATTATCAGCGGCCATCAGATCCTTGAACTCTAGGAAATCCACTTGACCATCGCCGTTGCTATCGACAGCAAGGATCATCTTTTCGCAATTCGTGATCGTCAAGCCAGCGCTTATTCCAAGGCTACGGAGCACGGAATGCAATTCCTTGACGGAGATGAAACCGTCCTTGTTTTTATCGAAGACGTCGAAAGCCTCTCGAAGCTCATCATCGTCGGCACCGGCGTTTCCGTGTTGTGAGCTTTCAGGCGCTTCCGAATCGCCTCCTGCCCCGGATCCGTTCTTGTTGTCCGCCCATAAGGACTCTTGGAAGTCGAGAAACTCGTCGAAGTCGATGTAACCGTCGCCGTTTTTGTCCACGGATCTCACCATGCCGTTAAGATCGTCTTCCGAGATTTCCAATCCCAGCTTCTTCATGATGCTATCCAGCTCGCCACTGGATATACGTCCATCGTTATCCGCGTCGTATGTTCCGAACAATCTTCTCATCTCCGGTGTCTTTCGACGTGCATTCCGAGATGCTGTGCCGACTGCACTGTCCGATTTGCGGAGCTTCATGTTACTCTGTGACCTGCGTATCGCGGGGATCGATTTCCAATTTCCATCAGAAAAAATCGAGTTTCGATAGGAAGAAAATCGGCCGATCTATCTATCGTCTAAATCGAGAAATACTGGACGATCTTCAACTGGACAAACAAGAAGCTCTAGTATCAATTCGCACATGCAAGTGGTTTCGAAACACGTACCTTTCATGAGTCTTCTCTGCCTGTGCTGGAGACGCGAGCGCGGGAGCTTGCTGTGACATGGATGGACGTTTCGTGCAACCTGGATCAGAATTTAGTACGCAACCGTAGAGCCACGCATCTTCAAGATTGGATTCGAAAAAAGGTAATTCTGACGCCGACTGGTCAAGTTCTGCGATTTTGGACGTCTTCTCCTCCACATGATGATGATTTCCATTCGGTATGATTGACGGCAAGTTCATTTTCTTCAACTGATGCACCGTGTGAACATCGACCGTCGACCAATTTATCAACGGAAGAAGTAACGAAGCCGTGGCTGCCAGCGTTGACGAAGCGGATCGAGTGGAAGAGACGCTCAAGAAAATCTTTCTTTGTTCCTCCCGCCGGGGGGGAGTTGAATGTCCCGCAAAAGAAAAAAACTGATGAGATTCTTGACAAAAATTGTGAGATCTATCAACAATCCGATTCATAAAATTCATTAAGGCGAGATCATGAAGCAATATGTCCGTAGATCTAGGAGTCGAGACAAGAGATCACGCTCGGAGGGGGAAAAATCACATAAAGGAGACAGAGATAGTAGTGTATAAGATATAACGAGGAACACAAGAACATGGAACAAGACTTGTAGCAAGACCGTTTTTACTCACGACACTGAAATTGCGGCAATCGTGATCATGAGCAACTAACTACGCCTGAAGCCTTGCTGGAACCAAGACGATTTTCAAGAACTGAGAGTATGATCAGGTGCAGAGAGAATAATATAATTATTGTTACTGCAGGAAGTTGTAGTTGTAGCTAGCGCGTGGAGGGCAAAAGCGTGACGATACCTGGATACTGAAGTTTGTCGGAGGATGATGGTGGAGTCGCGTGAGGAGCAGCGTACGTGCTTGAGATCGAGAGGCAGAGTGTCGAGAACGCGTTTGAGGATTGGAGTGAGAAGGGAAATCGACGATCCTTATCTTCCGAGGAAAGTAAACTCACGTTTAGAAAGGAGCCTTTTTCGCAAATCGCGGGCAGATCGCTTGACGAGAAAGAGCTTGAAACGCAATTCAACGAAGAAGACAAGCGTGGGGGGAAAAGCACCGCTGAGCACGAGAGAACCTTCAACGGATTTCCTTCCTGCCTTCCTTCCTTCCCATTACCGACCATCTACAAAGAAAACACTGAACGCGCACGCACCCTCGGCACGCACTTACTCCGTTGGTGCTCCCTTTTCTTTTTCATTTATTTTTAGTATTTCTTTTGCGCGTCGTCACCACCCCTCCGTGCCTCCCTCCGACCAGTCGCCTTATTTTTGAGGAAATTTGATTTTTAAGTCGCCATATTTGGACAAGTCCGCCATTTTTTTTTTTGACAATTTTATTTTATTTTATGGAATTCAAAAAAAAAATTCCAGTCTAAAAGTTTTAAAAAACCCTCATTACATAAGTTTGGCTTAATTTTTTGGAGAAATTTGAGAGAAAAAAAATCAAATAATATTCTTTGTAGACTCGACAACAAACTCGGGACTCGTCTGGCCACAAGTACCTAATTAAGTACACTTTGTTACGGGAGAATAAAACATGTCCGCACTTGTATCGTCACCAACCAACCAACCAACCAACTATTCGGCCCAACAACGACTTTAGATACCAACCATTCGGCCAACAACGAACGACTTTAGATACGATCAGGGTTCATTGGTCCGCCTATCCAATCCATGTCAAGCTTTTGAAGGCTCCCCCTTTATTATTGGCTCTCCCGTGTACGTAAGGCAAGGAAGAGAGACCCTTTATAACGAGGAACCAACCCTAATACCACCGTATAGTAACTTTTCAGGTTTAGTTGTAAATAAATTATTTTTTAGAAAATGTTCAAATTTTTCATAATAGATTTTCTGTTTGAAATGTCGAAATTTATTTAAGGAAATTATCAAAGGAACTCCCTATACATACATATTTATTGCCAATTTTTATTTTATTTTATTTTTGCCAAATTATTTTTAAATTAAATAAAATATTGGGCACGGTGGCACCCCGGACTTTCACTCTGGGTGGGTGCCGTACCGGAAAAGTACTACCGCAGTTTCCATTTTGGTCCCACATTTTTATTTTATTTTTTGGTGCGGAATGTTCACAAGGCATTACTCTAAAACAACCAGCAAAGTTCCAGGCAAGTTTCACAATGGATGAATGTAACTATGGATGAATGTAATTTTCATTTGAGGTATTACTCTAAAACAGCCAGCAAAGTTCCGGGCAACTTTCACAGTGGATGAATGTAACTATGGCCGAATGTAATTTTCATTTGAGGTATTACTCCAAAACAGCCAGCAAAGTTCCGGGCAACTTTCACAATGGATGAATGTAACTATGGATGAATGTAATTTTCATTTGGTCCGACATTTTTGTAGAAAGTTTCCGTCAGTCGGTCAGCCTCTACTGTGTGAACCATGAGTCCATTTTTGTTGCGACCTTCGTCGAACACTTCTTATTTGTGACTGTTGCTCAGTTGAAAGTTTGAAGCCGGGTCAAGCCCCATGCCCACCGATTCGGACGGATTATTACCACGTTAAATTTCAAAATTCTCCTCCGAATCAATCATCTTGGAATTGTGTGAGCCCGATGGCATCGTATTCTTAAAACGTAAGCACACCTGGTCGGACTTATTCTTAGACATAAGCACACCTGATTGGACGAAACTAATAAATAAGTGACTGAAAGCTTTGGCTATTAGAACTTAATATTCTAAGCACTACGACTACGGATGGTTACAAAAAGTCGGGTTTCTGATGTAGGCTGACTTAACACGTTGTGGGGGGGGGGGTTGCCGAAAAATAACACTGTTATCTTTGCCAGTTTTCAGACCCGGATATCACCAACGATTTCATCTTTCCAAAACCCTTGCCCCTCAGAATTAATTGACCGGAGAAAATAATAATAATAATAAATTTGTGGTGCTTGCCCTTAGAACTGAGCTGCAATTTTAGAAATTTTAGTTAAATTTACACTAGAATTATTTATTTTTTCCAAAATTTTGGCAAGAAAATTTGGCTAATTCTACTGAATATTTTTGGACATTTTAGTTAAATTTACACTAGAAATTCTGCTTTTCCAAAATTTTGGCAATGGTTTTCGTTGAAAGAACGACAAAAATTTGTTGAAAAAAAAATAAAAATCATGGATGCAAATTCAGTACCTTACACTTCACGGAGTTGACTCCCTTGGTCATCTCCGGATCCGAACCTACGAACTTTACACTTCCCAAGTCATACAAGTTTTAGCTCCACGACTTCACGCAAGTCTATATTCTTGCAAGCCCAAAAAACTGACCAAACTCAACTCCTAATTTTTTAATATATACTAATTTTAACCCTAAAAATTTATAAAAATTTATAACTATTAATTTGTCTTTTAGGGCCTCCCTCGGTCTTTCAATCACTCTATATACTATAATCCCCTGTTTTGTTTTTACTCCCCCGTTTTTTTTCAACCCCCAATTTCAGTGTGTAGCTTGAAATCGGGTTTGGAATCGGTCACCTTGAATGGAACTGGGTATCAAAACCAGTTCACAAGATTTGCGCCCCTTTTATTCGGGCAAGACTTGATTTAATGCCACAAAAATTTTAAAAAACAAAAAATAAAATAAAAAATAAGGCATCACAAACACTCTGGCCAATAGATAAAGATGTTGGGCCAGAATGAACCAGCAGCCACCAGTTGGCCGTTCTGTCCACTGGATGGGTTGCATTTTTTCATTCGGCGTCAGATGGGGTTCATCACAGTTCATTTCTTTTCGTTGCTGATCATTGTATTTTTATTTTTTATTTTTTTCTTGTTTTTGGTTGTTTTTTCCCTGGACCTAACCTCACACATAGCTACCTTACTCACCTTCCTATCCTCATAGGTATTATATATTAACCTCGGTACATTACTAATTATTCCTTATTGACATAGCTATTGTGATAATTAGTTATGTTACTAATCTACTACTATACTAACTACCTACCTTACTAACCTAGCTACCCTGTTAACAACATATTCTACTAACTTAACTTCCTTCCTTACTGACCTAACCATCGAATTAACTACCTAGCCTACTAACCTAGTTACATTACTATTTAACAATCCTGTACACACAATCACCTTATTGACATAAATACTCGACAAACCTAGTCACCTTAATAAAATGACTTATTTCTTACATATTAACTTGCCTATCTACCTAGTTACCTTGCTAATGTAATTTTCTTCCTACTTATTAACTTGCCTACCTACATGCCTACTTTCTCTAATAACTTATCTACTTTGTTCCTTGAATTTCCTTTTTGCTTATTAACTTGCTTACTAACCCAACTACTTATTTATTTACCTACCTATGCATCCACCTTTTTACCTACCACTATGTTCACCTATTTATCTATGTTTTTCACATAGTCAAATACCTAATTAATTATCTACTGATTTTCACCAACCCCCCCCCTAGCCTCCAATCCTACCTATCAATCTATTAAAATTTGCCCTAGTTCACAGATGATGAACATAGGTTTTCATATGTAGGTATTACAGTCAATTTATAGTGGAAACAATGTCATAATTGCAACCATTTTGATTTAATTAATGCCTATTTAACTAAATTTTGTTCACATGATTTATTTATGGAATGAACATTACAATACATCTTGTCATGTAATTTTTATAAGTATGTATTATTGGATTATGATTTAGGTTTAAGGTTGGAACACGTAAATTAATTAGAAAATTTTTCACAAATCCATAGTAATTAACCTAAATTAAGTTAAACTTGGGGGGGAAAATTTTAAGGTTTAAACATATGTGAAGTAATATAATTTCATTCTATATATTTTTTAAAGAGAATGTAAAAAAATAATTTGGAGTGATCACACAAAAGTAAAAGATTTTTTTTTTAATTCTTACAAAATTTATTTGATTCTTTTTAAAATTAAAATTTTTTTTCTAGTCAGTAAATCTTTGTAATTTAAAAGCATTAAAATTTGGTTTCTAATTTTTTTCCTATCTTTTTTTTTGCATTATATAATTTATATAATTTGTATGTTTTCTAAGTTTAGGGCATATATCACTAGGAGTTTTTTTTTGTTAGGGTTGTAATAAGACTTATGATAAAATATCATTTGGACTTTTAGGGTTATGTCTTATGATTTAAAGTTTAGGAATTTGGTTCATATATATCAAGGCTTAAGGTTTATATTCTAAACTTTGCTCATTGTATTGGTTTTTTATTTTATCATTTGTTTATATCTATAACATAATTATGAATTTCCTTTACTTCCATATGTTCCATAATTGTTAAAGTTCAATATTTCATAACCCATTTTTATTTAAATATAATACCCATATCATATTGTGATAATTTTTTAACCATAAAACATAAAAACATTTTTTCAATATTTGATTCCCCACCAATACATCATGAAATTCATGTTTTCAAAATTATTTATTCACCTTATAATATGATTTAACATATTACAAACTTGGTCACATTAATAATACACAAGGTTAGGGTTTAATGTAAAATTTATTACTTAATGTTAGAATTATGGTTTAGGTCTAAGGTTTGGGACATACAAATTAATTAACATTTTTTTTTACAAGTCTATAATATTAAAATAAATCTAGGGTGTTTTCTGGGCAGAATCTTTAGGGTTTAAACATATGTCAAACAATGTAATGTCATTTTTATTTTTTTTAAAGAAAGTGAAAGAACTTAACTTGGAAATATTACCAAATGGTAAGACACATACCTTCTTTTGTGTTTTGTTACAAATTTTATTTAATTATTCAAAAATTAAAGCCAAATTTCTAATTAGTGAAAATAAGTACATGTGCGGGTATTGCAAAATTATATGAATATCTAACCCTAAATGCAATACCCATATTCAAATTCATTTCAATATAACCCATAGGTGATTTAGGTGACATGAGGTGTAAACCTAACTTTAAATGCAATACCCACATGTAGGGTCATTTCAAAATAAACCAGTATGTAATTTGGGTGGCCTTTCAATGAAAACCAAAACTTACATGCAATACTTGCATGCAAGTTCATTTTGTAATAATCCATAGGTGATTTAAATAACCTTAGATGAAAAATCAACCCTAAATGCATTACCCACATGTAAAGTCACTTGAAAATAAATGACTTGGGTACCCAAAATATGTCTTTTTATATACCTAAATTAATTTTATGATAATTAATTATCTAAAATAATGATTTGAATAACTTATCAACATAAAAAATTTAATTAAGATAATAAATTAAATATCAAATTATTGATTTGATTTTTAGATTTAAATTTTAATTATCTAAATAATTAAGGTTCAATTAAATAATCAGTTAATTATTATTGAAAAATAAATGATTATTTAAATATGATAATCAATCATTTACATTATCTGAAATAAATTTTTAATAATTCTTTAATTATGACATTATTTGTTGATACTTAGACTAGATTATTATGTGATATGAGTCCCATAAATATTACAATGGAAACCTATATGTAAGTATTCCAAAATATGTTAAAAATTAGCAACTATTTTTGGACCTATATGCAGGTACTGTAATGGATGTTTAAAAAATCAATTACTAGACCTATATGCGAATATTGCTATGGATGGTAAAAAAACTAACAATTATTTAGAAAACTTATATTTGAGTATTTCAATGGATGGTAAAAAAACCAACAACTATTTAAAAGACCTATATGCGATATTACAATGGATGTAAAAAACCTAACAACTATTTATAAGACCTATATGTGGGTATTGCATATTTGAAATGGCCATATAGGAATTATAATAAAAAGGATGTAGGTATTACATAATGTTCATTTTGATCTTTGTAAACCCTAGACAAATTAATGTTACCTATTCATATGGCCCTATTTAAGTTTTGATTTTTACATTTAAAGTATTAAAAAAATAATGAAAAAAATAAATATACATATATAACCATGTATCCATCAAACAAGTGTGACTAAATGAAAATATTATATTGATAAAACATGTATAAATATGGGTGGATCAAAAAAATTTTAAAAACTCAATGAGAAAAAAAGGTTTTTTATAATATATCAAAGGACTAAAGTTCAAAAATTGGATAGTCCAAAAAATGATAGGGTTGAAAAAACTTAGCTAACTATATAAAGTGAAAACCCTAAACCATATCATTATCTACAATCCTGTGTTTAGCTCGGTAAACAATTGTTACATTTGCAACCCTTGTTACATGACAAGTAATGTACAAATGGTGACGTTGCATCTCAACCTAAATTACATTTATAACAAATTTTTCCTTTGTTATGCCTTAAACCTTATAAGCATTCAAAAACCACCAAATTAAACCCTAACACACGTTGATGAAATAAAATTATAAAAAAACGATAAACATTGTTTATTATTTTTTTTAACCTTCCATGAATCATTCTAAATTCATGAAAATCCAATACAACTTCTTTTTCTTTTTCTCAAATAGAAGGTTATAAAATTTCCTGATGTATAGGTCCACTTCATAGGCTCCACATTGTGGGGGATGTTTTATGGACTGCCCGAAAATGTCTTATGTCATTTAAATATATCGGCTCTAGCATTGTGCGCACAATAGACTCCAGAGCTTGTTATCGTCACCTTCTTCGCTACAACAACATCATAGAAAAAGACGACAACACATTGTTGTCATATTTTTCTTCTCTAACAAAGAAGAAGGCAACAACCTTCTTCATTTTAACATCACTAAAGAAGAAAGCGATGGCAGCAAGTTATCGTCACCTTTTTTGCTGAAACATCACCATAGAAGAAGACAATAGCATGTTTCTCAAACATAAAGAGCAACAACACCTCAAACAACAACACCACAAAAGAAGACAATAGCACATTGCCATCATCTTTTTCTTCTCAAGCATAGAGAAAAAGGCAATGACAACAAACTACAATTACCTTTTTTTGTTATAACACCACAAAAGAAGACGATGGCGCATTGCCGTCGTTTTCTTTTTCTCAAACACAAAGTAGACAAAACACAAAGAAAACAACAAAAGAAAACCAAAGGAAAGGAGGGAGCTCACCTTCAAGCTCCTGCTTTGCCCTCTCACTTTTGGTTCATGCTTCTGCCTTTTCGCTTTTACCCTTCTGTTTCAAGCGCTTTCTTTTAACTACCACTTTTGCCCTCCCTCTTATGCCCTCTCGCTTCAAGCTTTGACGATGGAGTGAGCACAAAATGAAATGAAGTAGGTTTGTAGGAGAGGAAAATTTTGGGACAACAGTAAGCTTGTTGTTGTCATCCTTGTTCACAACAAAAAACAGAAGAACAAAAAAGGCAACAACACTCTTATGTCGTCACCTTCTTCCTTCAAACAGAAATTTAAAAATGAAAGAAAAAGATGGTGTCTTCTTCTTCTCAAGCACCAAAAAAAAAAAACTCAAAGAAAAAAAAATCATAAAGAAGAAAAAAAATGCAGAGAAGGGAGGGAGTTTACCTTTCTTCTCTTACTCTGCATTTGGGATAAAACACTCCTCTTGCCTTCTCCTCTCCACATTCCTTTAACATTGAGTTCTCCACCTTCCTCAAGCCTTGTGTCACACGTCTCCCCGAAGCTTTATGCTACTTAAGCTAGGGAGCTCTCTCGAACTTTGGAAATGGAGTGAACAAGAAATGAGGTGAAGGAAGTAGGAAGGAGGGAAAAATTTTGGGGTAAAAAAGGGGGTTGAAAAATCCGTGGGCAAGGGGAAAGAGGAGATGTGTTTTTGGTTCATCCCCCAAAATGGCTTGAAGGGCCTCGTCCTAAACTGGTACATTGGTGGCTACTGGTTCACTCCAGCCAAGATGTTACACATTTATCTACCTTCTGTGTGAACACACTGAACACCAAAACAATCTGTTCCAATTTAAACAGTCTAAACACTTTCACCAAAAAAACCGGTTCACTAATGTGAAACCGGTTTTAATAAGGTAAAACTTCCAAAAGTTGGATCCAATGTGAAAGCCCCTGTCCCTGTGAAGGCAGGGCCCAAAACTAGGAGCAAAGCAAAGCAGTGAAGGTGCAAAGTATCCAAACCCAAATCCAAAACTGGTGGTGAAACTCTTGTCCAAATCCAAAACTGGTGATGAAACTCTTGTCGAAATCCAAAACTGGTGGTGAAACTCTTGTCCAAATCCAAAACTGATGGTGAAACTCTTGTGAGGACAGATAACATTTTTTCATGGTATTCCAAGACTGATTAAAAATTAGAACCAGATTGACATTTTTTCTGTAGCTCGCAAGACCATAAAATGGACTCCTTAAAAAATAATAATAAAAATAAATAAATTTCATAATTCATTTAAAAATTTTAGATGTTGGAACTAGAACAAGAAGAAGTTATCCATAACTGACAGTATGGAATTGAGAATTGAAATTGGCCTAACTTCAAAAAAAAAATTTTAAATTAAATTTAAACAACATTTTTTAAAAAATTAAATGAATGATAATAACTCAATTTTAATGAAAAATATTTTTTTTTCACTAATTCAGACATAAATGTTTTAGTTTAATGATAGTTTAATGATAAAATAACATCGAATCTTAAAAAATCCTAAATTTAAGATTAAAAGTGCAATGTTATGTTACCATACCAAAAAGGGCCTTTAATTAAGTTCAATATCTTGTGTACCACATACTTTCAAGCTTTCAATCCATTCTCAAAATGTTATTCCAACAATTGGTGTGGCACACTCTCTCACCTTGCCATTTACATTAAAAAGGATGTTAAGGCAAAAGAAGAATTATGAAAACTCAAATATCTCACCATGCAAAAAATATATATATAATCTTCAAAAAATCCTCTAAAAAAAAAAAACCAAAATCCTTCAAGATATTAGAACTATGTAACTAATCTCAAGTTTCAACACAAGCCAAAAAAAATCATCTTTCAAAAATCCTCATATAAAAATAGACCTACTTACCACATACTCACCTACTTTACCACCACTCACATACCCACTTATCCAACCGGCTACCTAGTTTTTAGGTTAGGCCCTCTTGAAGAGCCCCTTAGCTTTATACATGGATACAAACTATGAAGGACTCTTAGTGGGATGAGTGAAAGATGATGAAAGAAATGTTAATATCTACTTGAGATTTAGCACTTAATAAATACTTGCCATTATCACATGTATGAATGGTTGTGTGTAAAGCTAGTTAGATCATCATAGTTAACCTATAAATTCTAAAAAGTTTGGTGCTAGAACATTACATAGTCTTACATAGGAAGCCATCAAAAGCCTACATAAGGGGCTAAATAAGACCTACCTAGAGCAAAACTAAGGACTATTCAGGAGGTTCCCAAGGGCCTACCTAGATTATGGGTTACTTCAAAATTATTTTGGGAGGTACATAAAGCCTAGTTGTGGAGCTAGTTTAAAATTTAGGGTTACTTAAGGTTACCAAGGGTTTATTCATAGGGTAAGAGGAACTTACATAAGGCATTACTTTAAGAGACATCTAAAAGCTTACCTCAGTTATGGGATGTTTAAGGACTATTCAATAGGCTACATAGAACTTACCTATGGGACTAGTTAGGGAGTTTTTTTAGGCTAAGGGATACTTTGGGATTATTTAGGGAATTACATAAAGCTAACTCATAGCCCTTATGTAGATCGTATGTAACTTTCAAATAGCACTTTGGTAGCTCATATATAACATTGTAAATAATCTTTATGTAAACCCCTATCTAAGCTTTGATATCCTTTATCTTAGATAGGCCATAACCCGAGTAGATTTTTAAGTGGTTTTTAGGTAGTTTCTAAGTGGCCCTAGGTTATTTAAGTAGCCCCCTTAATAATCCCTAGGTATCTCTCAACATAAGGAGTCTTTCTATAAGCCTCTAAGTAAGATTTATGGAACCTCCCAAATAACCCATAGATATCCCTTAAACCTAGGTAGACCCCTTGATAACCTTAGATGATTTCCAAATAATTTAGAAAGTTTTCAATTTTTAATTTCACCCATAAATGAAAACAAAAATCTAATTCTAGGTCCAGTTTAGGGTTTAGGGGTTTTTTGTTTCTTTTCTTAAGTCCTTTTCTGATACTGAAAACTTGTTCCAAATATCAGGCCTGGCTCCAGTTGAATTCTTATTAACCGAAACTAAAAACCAACATTTCTGAACCCTCCAAACCTAGTACCTTCTCCCAACACTCACTTCAACTTTCAGTTCAAAGGGCAGAAATTAGTGCAAAAGATATGGGACAGATAAGGTACTCTTTGGGAATATATTGAAACACACATAACAACTTGGGGGAACTCACTGGAAAAAGTCATTGGGAAACCATTGGAAACCTTGACAGAACAAAGATGAAATCGATCATCTAAATAGAGATATAGTTATTTATGAAAGCAAAACCAAAGACTTTAGAAGTTTAGAGGCTTTTCGGGTTATTTTTTTGTTCCATCCCTCCTTTGTTTCAGATCAATTCTCGAAAATCAGCTAGTCCAAATAACATGTCTAGAAGGTCAAGACATGAGCTAATAACTCTTTTGAGCCCTCTATCTTGTGTGTTAGAGCATGTGCCGGGTAGAGAGAGAGACCAAAGACCATGTGAATAAACAAAAGCCATATCGAAGCTTCAACATAAATTGGTCATAGGGCACAATTTAAATTTTCATTGAGGCCGTGCCGACTAATGTATGTCGAGGAGTCAACTCGAGGTCTTTTGGGGGACGATGAATGCCGCCTACCAATGGGTATTCTATACCAATTCTTTGAAAATCGTGCAAGTCTTGCGATGCATCCCAACCCTAAGCTTATTAATCGTACCTATTAGTGATAATTCTTTGACCTTGCAATATAACAAAATTTCTTGCAACTTCGAACATGCTCTTTAGTTCCTCACAATTCAAACACATGGTTTGTTTGTGGACCCAATAGGAAAAAACAATGGAAGTTAGTATTGTCGGCCCAATACACATTGCACCATGATATAGTTTTTTTTTTTGGTCTCCCGATGTTAGTAGGCCTTGGCTCATGACACATGTTTTAGTGTTGCACATATTGGGTTAGTCCTAGTGTGATTAGAATTAATTTACTTTTGGAGAGGATAGTCAAGAGGACCTCATTAATTGGTCCAACACCAAAAAAAAAAACTTAATTATAATAATAAATTTTTTTTAAAAATCCCCCGCAAAGAAACCCACTTTGGCATAATCCTAAAATAAAACATCCATTTGGTCTCATGATGTACATAATGTTAAAGCAAACTTTTGGCATGCTCAAAATACAAATAATGTAGCCTTGGGCTACATACATATATAGTTTACAAGGGGAAGACTTTGGGCAAAACATATGGGATAAAGTGTCCTATTGGGGACCAATTGAGAACTTGGGGAACAAAGTGGGAACATCATATATAACCCATTGGGCACTTGGTGGGCTTATGGCAAGGCGCATGAATTGTGGGTAGATAATTGAACTAAGATGAATATCACACATGTTTCATGCATGACCCAAGAAGGTGTAGTGCCCATTAGGGAAAGCCCTAATCTATTGTAGTGTTCAAGTGTAAGAAGAAGGGATGGATTGTACATTCTAGTCCCACAAATCTGAAGCAAGAAGAGGTTGAGGAAAAAAGGAAGCTCATAATATGGACATATTGCAAAGATGTAGAGTATTTAGGGTCTAGGGTTTAAATTGATACAATGTCGGAGTTATGTAATGTTGTTGAGAACTTGTTGAGACTCAATAAGACTACACTAGTACCTACTAGCATGGTCCGGGAGCAAGGTGCTTGATGACAATGAGGTCCACTCATGAGACTTGCAATGAGGTTGTAGAGAAATCTGCACAACAAGCATTTGAAGGTAACAACACATTGACAATGAGGTGCAGTCATGAGACCTTCCATGAGATTGTAGAGAAATCTGCACAACAAATATTTGAAGGTAACATATTGACAATGAGGTCCACTCATGAGACCTGCAAAGAGGTTGTAGAGAAATCTGCACAACAAGCATTTGAAGGTAACAACACATTGACAATGAGGTGCAGTCATGAGACCTTCCATGAGATTGTAGAGAAATCTGCACAACAAATATT
>Ga0116231_10001761_pt1 | contig 44939 bp, 31 predicted proteins | sample S1TSphgellanicum_2_FD_89695 | JGI IMG/M metagenome (GOLD analysis project Ga0116231, IMG submission 89695) | Host-associated microbial communities from peat moss isolated from Minnesota, USA - S1T2_Fd - Sphagnum magellanicum MG | ecosystem: Host-associated > Plants > Peat moss > Unclassified... | reverse complement strand
GCCACAAAATGGCAGTCTCGCCCTTCCCAAAGATGTGGAGGTGAAGCCACTCAGCCTTAAAGGCTTTTTCAATTCGACTCTGAATGTTCTGGTCCCTATTCTGACTAGAGGTTCTAATGGCTTTCCAGGTGACCATGCCGACCTCAACCGTAGCCTCCCAAGCCTGAAGTAGGACTCTCTTCAGGGAGTAATGGTCGTCGAAGTGCCTGCGGCATCTTTCGGACCAGAGGTATTACAGCAGGAAGCTCCTAAGAATGTCTAGGGGTTGTCTGATGTAGGAGTACCCACCCATGTGGTAACAGTGGAGGTCCGGAGGATCGTCATCGAGCTCGAACACAGCCTCACCTAGGAGGATGAAGGGCCAAGAGATGGTGAGGCGGTCAAGCGCCTTCCATTCTTTCCAAACGCGGTTGAAGGCCTTCCAAGCCCGTTGAGCACGAACACAGTCCATGAGGCAGTGCTAGGCAGATTCCGGGAAGCCGAGGTCGCAGCCTTTGCAGTTAGTTTGGATACCCATTGTTTGGAGCCAAATGCCCACCGGCAGGCCCTTGTTGAGAGTCAGCCAAATGAGCGTTCTGACTTTGCGTGGGCGGGCATTATGCCACATCCTTACGATGACTTGGGGGACGGTGGAGTTACGCAGGTTGAGATGCTGAACGAAGGATAGGATATTAGGAGTGTGGTCAGTTCCCCTGGCGTTTTGGTAGCCTCTTTAAGCTGAGTAGCCAAAGAAGGGAGCGTCACCCATGGTGGACGTTTTCTACCAATGCCAGTCGCCTGCGTCCCAGGGGAGGTCGGCAATGAAGCCAAATTCGAAAATCCAGTAGAGGGGAGGTTTCTTACCTAGGGTCGGAAGGTCTTTGGCCAGACTGAGTGTTGTCCCATGCCCTTATGGGTGAGGACTCTGACTAGCGCGTAACCCTCCAATGGAATGGTGATGTTCTGGCTGTTGGTGGCTTGGATGTGGCCGGCAGAGGTGGTCCTGCGGAACTCTCTGGCGCAGGCTGTGTTTTGAGATGTCTCGGTGATCTGGTAGACCCACTTGGGCGGGGCGTTTGTGTTGGGCTCCCTTCTGCTTACCCAGTCGCCCACCTGGGGTCTGCTGTTGAGAGTGGTCGGGTTCCAAGGAATGCTAGAGGTGATAATGTCTTTGCCCTACCTGTTGGAGGGATGGAAGTTCATTCCGAGGGCAGAGAGACTTTTCCAGTCCTGCGCTTCTAGGTCCCAGGAGTCCCGAACCCTGGAGTAGCCTGTGCGCTAGCAAATGCGTTACCTTCGCTCCTGCCGCTGAAGCCAAGTGGTCTGCTCTCCTGGTTGGTGATGAGCAGGTTCCCGAACACAGGTTGTCTGAGTAGCTCCGCGTAGATGGTGGGTTCTGATTTGCGCAGACCCGGCGCCTATTAACCAGGCGCCTATTATGTTCTTCCATAAGGAGCAAGGGAGCCTTTTGAGTTTAGGGGCTGCAAAAAGCCAGTTGATGTCCTGGGTGCTAGGGCCCATGCCGTGGACCGAGAGCCTGACCTGATCAGCCCTGTGCCTCAAGAGCTCCTTCCAGGGTTCGCCCCCTGGGGCCAGGCCCCTGATCAAAAGCTTTGCTAGTAGGGTTTCCGATTGGGTCTTGGGATCTATGATCCCAAGACCTCCTTTGGTGGTCGGGAGGGCCAGGGTATCCCATTTGACCTTAGCTCTTGCGTTTGAAGCTTTCCCGCCCCAAATGAAATTTCGCACTACTCCCCGAACCTGGCCGCACATCCTGGGGTTCGGATTCCAACAAGCAGTCAGGTACCACATGGAGGTGAGGAAGACCTGATTTGACACTAGGACCCTCCCTGCCAGTGATAGGTGACAAGTGCTCCAATTTATGAGCTTGCTCTTGAGGGCGACCATCATTTTATCAAAATTGGCTTCAGTGGGGAGGTGGAATCCGACTTGGATTCCTAGGTACTTCACTCCCTTGCCTTCCGGGATCCATTATAGACCCACTTCCTGGCCCCAGTCCCATTCTTTCCTTTTCCTGCTGGCCCACATTGCGGCCGATTTGTTCCAATTCACTTTTGCCCTTGACGCTTTGCAAAAGAGGTCCAGGACTCTTTATGTTTTATCCATGTTGGCGTGAGAGCCTCGCAAGTATAAGGCGGTGTCATTCACAAAAGTCTAGTCCTTGACGCAGCCTCCTCTTGGGAATGCTAGGCCCTCGATTCCGAACCGACGGTCGTCTAGCATGTGTCCAAGCACATCCATGACTAGGATGAAGAGGTAGGGGGCCAGCGGGCACCCCTACCAGACTGATCTAGCGAGGGGGAAACTGTCCCCTACCACCTCGTTGAGTTTGATCGCTGAGGTGACCGAGTTGTATAGTGAGCTGGCCTAGCGGGTCCACTAATTGCAGAAACCGAGCTTGGCCAGGGCTTCGAAAAGAAAGCCCCATTCGATTTTGTCGAAGGCTTTTTCAAAGTCCAGCAGCAGCAGGATTAAGTCCTGGTCGCTTTCCACAGCCCACTCCAGGGCTTCCTGGGCCAGGAAAATGTTGTCGAGGATGCTCCTCCCTTCGACGAACCCAGTCTGGTTGGGTCTGACTATGGTGGGAAAGATGCCCTGCAGTCTTCTGGCCAGAGTTTTGGCCAGGATTTTGTAGAGGCTTCCAAGCAACGTTATTGGGCGCCAATTGCCTAGCCTGGCATGGTCCCCGAACTTGGGACTTAAAGTTATGAGTCCCTTGTTGATTACCATTGAGGTCTCCCCTAGTTTGAGCATTGTCATGAATGCTTTGAGCAGCGTTGGGGCGATGTCTTCTGCGAGCTCCTTGAGGTCCCAGAATGGGCTACATATGGGTGAGCCATCATTCCTGACTATAATAACATTCAACTGATTATAGATTTATATAGGTTCACCCTGGCCTTAAATTGTAATGTGTTTTGACTACTGTTCACAGAAACATTTTGAGTCTCTGAGCTTAAGCGAACAACCTTTGGAGATGCGTTGTAACTAATTTTCCCTCACCACAAGAACCTCAGAGGCCCTAAGAACTGCAAAAGGAAGTTCAAGCTTGGCTTTTAAAGAATCAAAGACTTTTCTTCTAGCACTTAAGAATGCAAAGGTATGATGTGAAAAACCATATTACCACCATTGAGATACAACTAATGCCCTCACTTATACATGATGAATTTCTTGAGCATTTGTGCCTCATGAAGGGTGTGTGTGATGACTGAAAAAATGCCTATGATGAAGAGGTTTGTCACAGCCCTTGAATTTGAGGAGCAATGTGAATATGTCAGTTTTGTAATAAAAGGTGACCATGCCTATCAAATTTCAAGACTATCTCGTAGCATAATTCTCACCTCATGGGTTATGGGATATTTTTGTGTTGCTACAAACATTCTAATTGTGAGGTTTCAATTGTATCCGGTTGGTACATTTGGAGTCCATCCATGAGAATTTTACTCTCTTGCAAAGGTGGCTATAGACTACTTAAAAGATCATGTTGGTCACCGGCATACTTTAGTTTCTAAACCAATTGCCAGCAAGAGATGTGATTATGGATTGCTTGAAGTCTTTTTGGTTATTGCCAAGGATATTTTCAAAGATTCATGCTTGCAACAAGTGCTGCAGCTATTGGGAAGGTCAGACATACTTTGTTGGATTTGTGTTGTGCAGGGCACAAAACAAGTGGTTCAATCCTCTCGTGCAATGGATCTCTCAAAGGGCACAACAAGCTATGATGCCACCTCAATACTATACATTGTGTTCATAGATTGACATATTTCCACCTACATATGCTGGAGACCTCGGCACACTTGTAGTGTAAACTATATGTTTGGTGTTTTTGGATTTATTAGGTTGTTTTGGGTTACAAAACTATGTAAACTTTGAGCCATTATTTGCATGTTGTGAGGTTGGTTTTTTGAATTCTTGTGCTTCACTTAGTGGCTTGAATAAAGCTTCTATTTCACAATTATTTATTTGGTAGGGCCAGCAAGAGGTAGTGTGGTGGGTGATTTTGTTGGAAAGGTACATTCCACACATTATAGGAGTAGCTTTTGGACTTTATGAATCTCTTTTTAGCATGTGCAAGTCTTAATGTCTTAGCTCTCTTGCCTACTGTGGCTTCTTTGTTAAATTTTATTTCTTGATGTTGCTTTGCATTCTGGTTCACCTGAAGTGGCTAAATACAGTTCAAATAAATGTTGGAGAAGGGTTTGTTAACATTCCCTTCAATATGAAATTCCTCGGTCTTCCATTCCCAAAAAAATAGGATTCTTCTCCCCAGCACTTATCCAATCTCATTTTACATATTTTCCAACATTTGAAAATCAGGAAAGCAATACTGATTACTAATTGTGCTATGTCGCAAATTTGAAATCTTTGGAAGAAATTTCAGATTTGGATAACAATGTATAAGGGAAAAGTTCCATCCACACCTTATTGACAATGATGTTACATTGTCATACAAATTGACTATGTTGATCAAAAGCATTACATAACTTGCTCATTTAAATCTCTTATCTTGAAGCTTTCCATGGTACTAGAAGAAAACCTAAGAATTTTTTTAAATGAGAAATAATGTCATTGGTCATGCAATGAAAGGCATAAAAAAGGAACGATCTAATCTCATAGTCATTTTCTAGGTGCTTTAAATGCACCTTTAGATGGTGCTTTTGAAATGCAATTTATAAATTTGGATGTTAATCATAACCAATGTGATAGGTTAGACATACATTCTAAAGTCAATTGGAAACCTCCTATCTCTTCAACAAAGGTGTCTTAACTCACATTCATATAGTCAATAGTTAACTTTCTACTACCCATTTATAAGGGGCTAAGGATTGGTTCTAAACCACTTTTCCAACTATTCTAAAGGCTCGTTGAAAAAACCAATTTTCCAACCAGTCTAAGAGCTAGTTGAAAAGGTTGCTTGTGAGGGTTCAATTTGCATGCGTACACTCATTAAATGAAATTTGTCTTTTAAAGGATAGTAGCAGTGCCAAAAAATAATAGTGTCACCCTTTTCAATATTATCTAAAAAGGTTTGATTCCTTATGTCTTCATTATACCTACTTACATCTATACTAAACTTCATGCGAGGGACCTTATTAAACACATTTGTATATTTTGACTCCTCTTTCCATTGGTTAAAGGTGAGTGCAAGTCTAGGAATGTTCTTGTCAACATGATGCATGTCCACAACTTGTAATTCTCCCCAAGTCCAATTTTGGTCAATTGAATTGCAAGTTATTGCATATTCCATAACCAAAGAGATTTTTTGTGGTGATGAGATTTCCGATTTCAATTCCAAGAGAATCATTTTTTCTCCGTACCTCAAAGGAGGAGGAGTTATGCGGAAAACTTCATAAGAAGTTGGATAATCTAATGCAAGATGTAAAGGTTGCATTGCTTTGTCAATAAAACTTCTGAAGTCATACTTGGAAAATTTTCTTCGATAGAACCTAGATAAAGCATCAAGAGGACCAAATGCCTTCGTTACATAGTAGGTTCTTGGAAGTAAATCATATTGTGTTGGATATTTGAACAAGAAATATGGTAGCATCATATCACTCAAAGCTTCCTCCAACATATGTAGTGATTTGTTCCTCACAACAATATTCTCCACCTCCACATTTGGATTGTTGCTCACACTAGGAAATTGCAAGTACAACAAAGTCTTCCACCTTTTGAACCTTTCAGTCACATATTTTTCTCTTTGGCTTCGTGTGTTGTTCCATTTTGTATTGTGGTCACCACCTTTGGTTTCAACAATGATTGCAACCAAATGATCCTCTACAACCATCAACATTTGTGTAATGCGCTCCTGCATTATTTTCACTTCTGTAGATGTGTTTCCACATTGTTCAATGTAGATGATGTGACTATAACTCCCATGTGTCATGGGATCTTCAATTTCTAGGAAAAATGGACTGCAAAAAACATCTTTGCTTTCGACTAGAAAAGGGTGAAAATTTAGTGTAACATTAACAACTTGCCATCCTCTTCCTTCAAGCTCCTCATACATAGTTGCTTCAATAGTGGGGACATTTAGAGAAGGTGTAATATCCCTAGTGGATCCACTTATTGAAGAGGAGCAACTGGCTTCATCTTGTTGTCCTCCTTTTTTTCCAATTATCAAATTGGGGTCTAAAGTCCCATTGACAAGCAACTTTGCAATCATGTTTCTAACACTTGCACATGTCCCAAGCAACAATACTCTTCCTTTACGCATTGTGGAACGTAATGAAGGCATAGCTAAGGGGCATTTGTAGTTATCAAGTGCATCTTGAAGGCATTTTAAAGATCTTGCTCTCATCATTTCATCTCGTCTTGATCTTGCAGGATTGGAACCCTCATGCTTGCTTGAACATGGGGGAAAATCAATAGCGATGTATTTATTACATCCTTCAAAGCTAGCCTTCACATCTTCCAAATTTTCTTCAAGTGTGGAATGCTTGCAATGTGTGAACAAGATGACAAAGTTTTGCTCCACCCCTTCAAATGCTTTCTTGAAAAAACTCCAAAGATGAGTATCAAGCTCATCTATTTTCCCCCACTTGTGCACATATGCAAAGTAGTTGTAGCCAGTTTCATTGATTTTGGTGAAAAAATCGTATAATCGATTTCTTGCCTCCACATCGCTCACTGTACCTTGTTCTGCTTCTCCAAACCCCACAGTGTCAACGACCATATATTTTTCATTCTCTTCTTTTTGGAAAAATATTGTCTTCCCTCGAATTCCAGAGCTTGTTTCAAAGAGCAAAGGACTATTCAAATTCCCTTTGATCATCATGTTGGCAATAGTAGACTTCCCAGACCCTGTTCGACCAAATAACAAGATCTTGGTCTTATAATTTTCCATATTGACAAATGCAAAAATATCAAATCTGCACACAAAAAAGAGACATACATGTTTCAAAATAGTTGAAAAGTAATACAACAAATGTCAATTGACAAATGTGTAGCCTCTTTTTGGAACAAAGTGCCTTCCTCTTGAAGGTATTAGCTTGGGTGCTCATCTTCATCATTGTTTTTCTTTAGTTGATTCTAAATTGGTGTGTTTGGGTCAATAAGAATAGGACATATAGAGATGGAAGATTGATGCTATTGATATGTGAAAAAAACCTCCTCTTTATGTTGCATGTGTAACATGTAATGCTCTTTAAAGTTTTATAACATACTATAACACCAAAAATGATAAATTGTTGGATCTACCATTTGACAACTTGCCTTGAATGTTGTTGTATTGGTGCAACTCGAATGATTTTGTCACAAATATATGGTGGTAGTCTTTTTGTCTCTAGCTCTCTATTGTAGGCCCCCGTCTCCTTGACATCGACCTAAAATGTCACAACTCTACTTGTAAGATTTTGAATTATTCAATTTGCAAGTCCCAAGTATAAAAGGTATGGAAACATTGAGTTGCTTGTAACATAAATATCGGAAGGAAAGCACACACAATTAGGAAAGGAGAATTGATTATTGGTCCTAGAAGTACTATATTTACAACCGATTGAAAAGTGGATAGCAAGTAAACATTTGCTTAACAAAAAAATTTGATTGCAATCACTATGAAAGTAGGTATATCTGCAAGGTCAATTCAACATCTTCTGCTCATCTTTAGGACGCGCAAAGACTCTGGTGGTTACAGGTAGGTAGGTTCTCGGACGCAAAACATATACATAAGAATTTAGTTGTGAACAAGTATTACATCACCTTAAAACATTGGTTGAATGGGTTCATGTTGCCCAGGACCCCCCACAAATTCTAGAGAACCCCTTCTGATTTCAGATAGTAATTTGTGTGGCTAGAAAAAATAATTAGAAGGTACCTTGGTGCGCACTGATGACTGGTGGGAAGTCTTTTGTGTGAAATTCCACTCCAGCTCCAGTTCTATCATGCACCTCACAGGAGCCAGGAGGTGTTCCTGAAAGCAACGCCTTCATAAGATTGTCATTTGCATGCTCACCATACTGTCCGACCTGTGATGAACACTAACTCATGAATTACTTCCAACTTGATCCAGGTAGGAAAAAAGTTTCGCACACAGTATATGGAAAGGATCTAAATCTTTCTCCAAAGAAGATCCGTGCTCTATTCAGGGGACGAATTGGCACAAAAATTGACATGAATGGACAAAGCATGAGACCGAAAATACCACAACCAGAGTAGAAAATCCAACTGTCGGAAAACAGAAATTTCAATATGTTCACCTTAGAGAGCAAGCTCCTACAGTCAATCAGGTGGTGATGAGTTCGTTCCTGATATTTCCACCACAGTAGGTACTGGCCTTCGTACCACTAGATGGCAGCCTGCACGAGCCTCTTTAAAGTGATGGAAACCGAGTCGATAGGAAAATAGGAAGGACTTTTCGAACGCGTATCGCCAGCAAGAAGTTGCAAAGAAGAAGAAGAAGGCGGAGGGAACCAATGCGGACTGAGTAAAACTCCCACCCAGGAAGGAACGCTGAGCAGAGAACACTAAAAGTAAACACTCTTGATATTCCCACGCTAAGGTCCTCTGTACCGGTCCTTTCCGACGCGCAAACAGAAAGTAGTCTCCTCAGTCATTGCCTTCTCCTCACTAGGAAATTGCTTTTGGGGGGAACCAGAGAGGGTCCTCAAAACAGCGTAGGCGCGTTTTCTCCGCCTGTCTTTGTAATCTTATGTGTTAGTTTTTGTGAGCCCTCCATCCCATCCACACGCAGCCCAATAAATTAATAGTGTCTTTGCCAACCTTTGGTGTGAGGGGTGCTTTCTTTAAAAATGACATGTTGTGTGTCCTATGGCGTTGAGCACATATTTTGTAGCCCAGTTTGCAAAATATTTTTTGAGTTTCTCTTGAATTTCAAATGACAAAAATTACCCAGAATTCAATAAGTCCCACATCACAGGCCTGAAGTTCAGAAACCACTACTCTGAGCAATTATATTCTCCATCAAGGGCTTCACACCTGTACCAAGAACACACTCCCAATTTCACTAAAAACTTGATTGTTTATATTGAAATTTTAATGATGAAAATGCTCAAAATTTTATAACTCTTTCATTGCACATCTAAACATTACCAAATCACATTGGTGCACCCTTACTCATTGAGGGCTTTCTAGTTGTACCAAGAACACAAAGTGGGGCTCCGTGGCTTGGGAGTTCTCAACAAGCAAACAACCATTTTTAATAGTAGGATATTCACCTTGCAGTTTGACAAGGCGCTTCAAAAAATAACCTTCATGAGACAAATTAATTTTTTCTTGAGACTATGACCAAAATTTCTTATTTCACCAAGGAAGAAATCAAAAGTCCAAATTTCTTACATTTATTCATTTTGAAGGAATTTGGGAATCCCTCATTTCCCTACCAAATATGACCAATAATTGAAAGTTTGAAAAGTGTTTACTGCATCATATGGCCTTTTTTATAAATTGTGTAACTCAATGATACTTTGATCCGTTTCACCACTGAAGGCCATCCAACTCTTTACCCCGGAACCAAAGGAGCTACTATTTGCACCATGTTCAGTTTGTCATGAACTACAATTTTGCTTTGGACCATTCACCAAGCTAAGCTTTGATTTGTTTGATGGATTTTCTAAACCCTTATTTGGTGCTTGCTGAATAGTTAAAATTGTGCTCATTTATAGATTAGCTGAGAGATTATCTTATTCTATTTAATACAAGGTGACAAAGATATTGGGGAGTTTTGGTTTGGCTGGTTTCATAATGGCTGCAAGTTGCAAGTTTAATGGCTGCTCACATCAAGAATGTCCTCTGTACCTCTCCTTTCAGACGCGCAAAGGAGAAAGAACCCTCCTCAGTCATTGCCTTCTCCTCCCTAGGAAATTGCTTTTGGGACCACAGAGGGTCCTCAAAACCGTGTAGGTGCTTTTCCTCCGCTTGTCTTTGCAATCTTATGTATTAGTTTATGTAGAACCTCCATCCCATCCACAAGCAGCCCAATACGTTAATAGTGCCTTTGCCGACCTTTGGTGTGTGGGGTCTCCTTTGCCAACTCCTGCATTGCACTGCACGATCATGTGCAAGAAGACAAGCGAAAGAAGCGCCTGAGAGAGCTCGATGGGGGGCGGGGGGGGCCCGGGGCCGGTAGATAGCATGTCGCCGCATACTCTTGGAAAATTCAAAGGTCACTCCCCCACATAATACACTAGAACTTTTGACAGTGATCAATGTGAATGACTCAGAGCAGCTTCACCGGTGCTCATTATGTGGTCCAGCAAAATAAAACCGGCTGAAAAAAAGTCAAAACATGGACGTAATTTTGGCTCGGCAAAATGGTTTTGGCAGAATACTTTTTCTGCAGGGTGTGTAGACTGGTTAAATGCATGGGAGAGCCTAATAAATATGATCTGACAGAAAATATGATCTGACTGGTTCTATTTTTGATTGGCCAGCCATAATGATTGGTCCAGGTGGTTTGCTATTCGAAGTCTCCCACCTATTTGTAGTCTCAATCTTATGGGCAGGGTAAGAAAAAAGTAAATAACTAAACTTGGATGTGAGAAATATTTTTGCCGGGTGACTCACATGCCCTTTCAGGCGAACCCTCAAGTGAGAGGGTTTGCCTAGTCAGGGCCCAAGTCACGACTCTTGTGATGAATTGACTTACCAGTCTAAGTGTTGGGCTGGGCTTGACACTCAGTTTGACATTGCTCACAACTTGCATAGGTGCGGGGAGTGAGGGTTGGAGTCGAAGGAAATGTTTTCAATGTGCTTAGTGCTCAAGATAGACAAAGAGCATGATTAGGACAAAAGACAAGAATGGTAATCTTAGGTGACAAGGTTTTGAACCAATTGGGAAGTCCACAATGGATTTTAATCCCACTTGTATAGGGGTTAGGATTAGCCCAAGGCTAAATAGGTTACAAAAAAGATAAATGCTAGAATTGATCAAGTGCATGGCTTGCCATGGCAGGTAGTTTAGGTGTTTGCGAAAAACATGGTTGGAGGTGTGGGCTCTAAGGTGTTGAGGCAAACCGGGTGCAATAGTGACATACTCAACATTGCTGGAGTTGTTACAATATTTCAACCTAAAGATATTAAATTACCATTGAATCCTTGTTGCAAGCAAATCTAGTTCTTTTTTTCCTTGTTTGCTCTTGGCTTGATCCTTTTTTTTTCAAAAAAACAAATGGATGATGCCCAAACACCCTTTGGCCCCCAATGTTGTGCACCTACAACACAAAAGTGGCTTGGACACTATATTTTGGATCAAATCTACCAAATCGTTAATGTGAAAGTCACTTTGACTTATAAATGTGGAAACACTTTGATGCCTTATTGGAGAACCAATAAAAAGAAACCACTAATTTTGATTGATTAATTATTATGATTGGCTTAGGTGGTAACATTTAAATAATTTCTTTCACTATTCTATTCACTTTTTCATATTTATGGGCAAGGATGAGAGAAGAAGTAACACTATATGTTGGATGTGGTAAATATTGGTACAAGCCCAGACAAAGTTGTAGCATTGGGTGAACAAGCACCATCACTCAATTTTGTAATGTGACTAAATTGGAGATCATTTACAAGAAGATTTAGTCAAAATTAGCTACAGACCATGTATGAAAATAAGAACATTTTAAAAATCCTTCACATTTTTGGTTACATGTTAGAGCCCAATAGAAAAATTTGGTGATTTGTCAAAAAACATTGTTGAAATTTGGCAAGTAAAGAACCAAAATTTTAGCCATTTTTGAAAAAATAATCAACTGGCTAAATTTACTAGAAAATATATTGGTTACACTAGTATGATGGTAACAACTTCAAATTTCTTTGGGTTTTTTTCCAAATTATATATATAATCATTTTCTTTGAATCAAACTTCAATTTTTAGAATTTCTTTTAAACATTATTATAGGTACATACCAACATTGGGCGGTTATTTCAAACAAGGTCAAATATTTGTCATTTTTATATTTTAATATATACCCATTTCATTTATGGGTATTGAAAATGGAAAGGATTGGAGATGTTAAGAACCTCTCAAAACCATGGCAATTAAAGAATTGACAATGGACAAAACATGCAATTTTTTTTCAAAACTCCTATTACACTAGAAGAAATTATGTCCTTTGCAACCAAAAATCTATGACTACAAGCCCTAAGTGACTATATGTATGACGTTAATCATAAACTATTACCCTATATACTATGTGTAAAAACTCATAGTCATATATTAATGGGGCATGTGATTAGTAGATGATGAGGTGATAACAAGATGGGGATGTTAATTTTCATCACTTTTATTTCATCTATATGGCATCCATTACTAATGACAAAGTGACATGGATGTTCAATTGTCATTACAATGATTAAATAATGACTATAAGTCATTTGATATGAACATAGACAACCTTACCCCCTCACCTACCTATGTACCTACCTATTTATTTACCCATCCACCCATTTATCAACCTACCTACTTACTTACCCACCAAACCACCTACCTACCTACCTACTTACCTATTTACCTACCCACGCACCCACCCACCTACCTATTTACTACCCATTTACTAACCTATCTACTTACCTACTCACCCACCCACCCACCTACCTACTTACCTGCCTACTCACCCACCCATCCACCCACCTACTTATCCTCCCAAGCACCCATCAACCCACCTACCCACCCATCCGCTTATTTACTTACCCACTCATCCAGCTACCTACTTATTTACCTACCTTTTATTTCCTATTTGTTATAACCTACTCACCTCCTACCTATCATCCTACCATTTGTTACCTATGTCATAGTTTTTTAATGATATGAAATAAACATGTGAAGTAAAAAATTTGATCAAAGTTAGACTCCTTTTGATGATGTAGTCCATTGATAAGGACTTGATTTATCATTATGAAAGTGAAAGGTTCAATTCCTAATACTTGCAACCTATGTGCATTTTCAAAGGGCTAAGGTAAGTAGGTTAAACTAAAGTAGTTACATAGGTGGGTTACATAAGTTATATAAGTCAAATTAAGCAGGTTAAACTACTACTCACCTATCAACCAGCTAAAAATGTTTTTTAATAATAATATTAATCTAGGTATAAATTTGAATAATCAAATGGTCTAATGTCTATTAATCATATTTTAATCATTCATTATATGATATCTTAACATTATATGACTAAAGGCCCTTAGTGGTAATGAACAAATTGTAAAGGATAAATAGTCATTTAATATTTGATGTGGCACTTTTCATCCTATAGTCATCTTTATTTCCTATGTTTGGGATGTGTTTGGCAACATAATGTTTTATCTTTTTATTTTAAAACAATAAATATTTGAAGGTTGCATGATCTTTACATTGTGTAACTTTGAAATTTAAGCAAAGCAAAATGTAACAATTATCTCAAAGGTTCGACAATCAACACATACAAACTTTACAAAATCACATTCTTGTCAACATTTCTTTTTTGTTTTATGATTTTTATTTGCTTAACCTTTAAACATGATAGAGGTTGTAAGTTGCAAAGTTTGCATTCCAAAATGAAAACATGATAAAGTATATAGAAAAATTAACAAACTAAAGGCAAGTTTTAAAATGAAATATTTTTTTGACATAAATACAATAAATTAGATTTAAAATATATTCAAGCTTCATTATAAATCATTTTTCTTTTCATTGAGTTTAATCTACATTGATTACAAAATTTGAAAAATAGTAGAATAATAAAAATAGAAAATAAATACGTCTGAAATGAACTAATCAAAATGGTGTTCAAAAGTATTTTTTCATTAGAAAACTTGATAAAAATAAATTAATGAAATAATGTATTATGTTAAAATATAAAGATCATTGTATATTCAGCAAGGAATTGAAAACAAATTGTGTTTTCTCCATCTTAAAACAGACTTGACACATATTGAAACAAATGTTACATTACAAAAAACAACCTTCAAAAGTTATTTCCATTTTTAAAAAAATATTTTCAACCTATTTTTCCAATGTGAAATTTCAAAATTAATGCACAATAATGAAGAAATGTCTTGTTGTTTATCATTCATGTAAAAACATTGAATTGTATAATATTTTTGTTGAATTTCATTGTTACTTTATTAACTTAACAAGTAAATTACATAGGTAAATTATTTGCATATTTTATCTTATTTTGACCTTATGACACAAGCACATTTTGTGAATATGAACTTCAACAAGTTCAATTGCATGATCCCAAACTTATTGAATAGATTTTTTGTAGGGTGTGGAAATGACAACATACCTAAAAATGTAAAAAAAGAAAGCCAATGTGTCAATTAAAACTTCAATTTTTTCACAAGCAGGTGGCAAGAACAAGAATTTCAATGAACATTTTGGTGCGTTCAAAACACCATCTTTGTTGATGCAATTAAATGGAGTGGAAAAATCTAATGGGCTCACTACAACATAAGTTGTCAAAGCTCTACATTTCTTTAAAGACAATTAATATTGTTGGATAGGGGTAACTAATTATTGATTTTTTTTTTTTTTAATGTAATCAATGTTGGTGGTGGAACTTGTAGGTTTGTTACATTTAGCAATATCCATGGGTTTTGAAGGTAGAATGGAAGTTCTTAATGTAGATAGTAAACATAGCTATGAAAGTTGTTCATTGGGTTTATGCACATGACACCCATCTTGGTGTGCAGTGTGTAGGCATTTCTTTGTTTCCTTCCATCCATAAATGAAATCAAGTTTGAAGAATTTAATAAGTTAATTAGCATTTGGTAAAGATTGTGTTGTGCACAAGACTATGTTGTTCAAAAAAATGGTGGTAAATTTATGGAAAAAATTCTTTGTGCTTATAATTTCCTTCAAACATTTTGATGACAAAGCTTTTTACTTTGTTATTCATTCACAAAATGTTTAAACAAGTAGTTAATAAATAGGAACCATGACATGGTTTTTTAAATTAAAAAACCACCACAAATGTATAATTGGTTGTTTTTAAATCATGAGATAGTCTTCTGTTGAAAGTGAAATATGTAAGAATTGAAATTGGACAAGTTATTTAAATGGGTAGAGGAAATTATATTTTTGTGATATTTGGATTTGCTCATGATGAGTTTTTAAAGACCCATAAACATTGTTCTTAAAAAATTCAAAGAACTACCAAACATTGGTAAATGTTCATTCTTTGACTAAATTATTGTTTTTGAATTCAAATTTAACATTTCACAATTTAAATGATAAGGCTTCATTCAAGGTGGGAAATATTAATGTAAGTATTGTTTCACCTTGACTAGGTGTTTGGGTGAAAATGTTCCTATCATGGAAAAGTGGATTAAAATTGGCAAAACATCCACATGTCAATCTAACTTGGAGAAGTATATTTGACAATTTAAACCACACAAGTTACTTTATAGTGGCAAGCTTGAATATATGAAAATTAAAAGAAAAACCATCAAGACCTTAGGTCAAAGAACCTAGACCAATCAATTTACAAAAGGGTTTTGCATGCAATCCTATTGATATTGGCACAACAAAAGGCTTTGTTGCAAAACTTGTCCAAATACCGCTTCTAGTTACATCACCAATTGTTTCTTTTTCCAAATTTGATATTGACAAATATTTTACCTCCTATCAAGCAAGTTGTATTTGACAAGTCATATGAAACCATCCAAAAGACTTTAATGAATGTGTCAATTAAATCATCTCAAGGAAGAAATGTTTTTATATTAAAAAAAAAACTTGTCCAATTGTTTTTAAAATAAGGGAAATAAGGCCAAAACTATCAAGAATGCAATATATTTAATGAATTAATGTTGGTAAAGTGAGTTATCAACAAGGGTCCAAAGGTAGGTTATTTATAACTAATCTATTATTTTTGAATTTAATTAAAAATCAAACAAAGATCCTACACACATGGTATTTATTCTTTAGAAACTTGACACCCTTAATATGAGTCAAATATTAGAGTTACAATTCTTAAAGTCACCTTGCCTTTGGGTTTGCCTTAATCTCTCATGTTGACTTTTGAATTATCTTAAAGTCATTCATACAAAAGGACCAACATTCAAAACTCAACACAAGATGGTGACCTTTCCTTTTACATATTTTCCCATTAACCTTCACTCCCACAATTCAAAACAAAAAATTGGAAAACTTATCTCTCACAACACTTGCCTCCCAACACACAAAATTTAAACCAAAATCACAGACATATTGCTTCCCCCACAACACACTTTTAGCCCCAAACACACAAAGTTTCAATAGAAACTGAAACTAGAAACTAGATTTGGAAACTTCCATAATTGTATGGAAAGAAAAATATACATATTTGTTTCCTAGGCCAAAAATAGGGCACCAAAGAAAAATTTACTAGGAAAAGTCACACCTAAGCAAAAGATGGCATAAACTCCATTGTTGTGTTTTGAGCACAAGTGTTGTGAACCAATTTTTTTTTATAAAAAAAATGCCAGAATATGGATTGAAAAAAACAAATAATTCCAAATAAACAAAAGAAAAATTTATGAGAAAAGTTTTTGAAATTCCAAAATTTATGCAATGAAGAAGAAAAACATTTGTGACGAAAAACAAGGAACAAAAAAAAGATGTGCACACAAAGTGGTGAGGATGCTTGTGAAAGACAACTTGCATCTTTATTTGGAACACAAGAAAACAAGATTGAGACCAAACATGAAAACACAAGACAAAATTTAGTGACCACCAACTTTGGTGGGTTTCCAAGTTTGACTCAATGTTATTTTCCTTTATCACACATTCATTCATTGTTCCACCCACTTGCACCTTGTTTCAACCAAACTTGGGAAAAGAACTCCCTTAACCCGCCTACTTTACATATAACTATATTGTTGATGAATATCACAATCCACCTTGTAGCTTTCCATGTTCCCTTCAAGAGGTTTTTGAATTCTTGAAATATAGAACCTTTGAGTTGGCATTTTTAGTTGGTTGCAATTCTCCAATTTTAGATCTATTTTTAACTTGAATATAATAAGTGTGAGTTGGCAATTGTGAGGAATGAAAGTGGAATGATGTTTTCTTTTTGGGTTTTGGAACAAGTTGTGCATACAAAAACCTACCTTGACATTATACTACGTGGTTTTTAAATCAAGCTTTTCAAAACCAAACCTTTACACAAAACAAATGAATATTATAAAAACATGTAACATAGGAAATGAAAATTTATGCATGGGAATTTGGCAACTAAAGATGTTGCTTATATTTGCAAATTGATAATAATAATTTTCAAAATCCTATGTGGGACATAAAAAAATAAAATCACAAAGACCATGCCCCATCAATTATTCTATAATCAAGCATGGATATTTTATGAATTGACTAAAAGGAAAACACACATCACCACACTTTACTTCAACTTTACAACATGAACTTATGTAACCACATAATATTCCTAAACACAATCACACACTAAAACCAATAACAATGCTATAGAAACACAATGCTTACCTTGCCTTCTTGAACAAAACACTAAAATCACCTAAAAACACAAATAAATTACCATCACACATTCACTTACTATCAAATAACACATGAAGTGCAATATAGTAAAAAGTTAAAGAGGTACACCCATCCTCCTTAATTTCCATTGATCCTTTCCCAAATCTTTTTCATACACCCTAATCATTACAATCACCAAAAGCGTTCTTGCTTTCCTCCCATCAACATCTTCTTTTTCTTGTCATTCGCAATCCATTTAGGTTAGACACTTCTTCAACTTTGTTCCCACTTGCTAAAAAATGCCCAATCACCATTCCACATCACAATGGGTCACATATATCCAATGAGGAAAATGTGAGGTGATTGGACAAAAGAAACGACATTGAAAAATGGATAGTGTAAGGGTGAAAAGGGGAACAAAATTTTGTGAAAAGAAAGTGTGAGAGAGTTGTATGGTGGAGACTATACATATTTTAGGGAAAAACAAGAAAACTCCTAGTTTGGAAAGAAAACTAGAAAACGAGTTTGCAAAATTGAGCATAAACGGGGATGAGCATGAAAAATAAACATAATATGGCATTCAACTGTTTGTAGAACGTGAGTTTGACGTTTGAAAGTAGGAGATGAATAAAGTATAAACATCAAGATTTCAGAAATCTTGAAAATTCTAAGTAGGAGTTGCAAAGGTTTGAAAATTATACAAGGATTTGAAGTTCTGTACAAAGTGAATCCAGGATTGTGGCATGTTAATCCAACTCAGCAATTGACTCCATGTAGGTTTATCTTTTCTTTGCAGTCTCAATAGCCAGATTTGATCCTCCTCGGATAAGAGCGATGTTGAATTGTCCAACTAGTTGAAATACATACTCAAGTAGGAATTCCATACAAGAAAGCAAGCAGATTCTGGTTGGTAGCTCTTCTGTGGCCTTGGGTGAGCTAGGGAGCCAGAATCAGCCTAACCCTGCCCGCTCCCTGGCATTCACAGCTGTTAGATCCTACAGGACATAAAACATACATTACAGAATCAGCAAGGCCTGCCTATTATGTCCACAAAATCGGCACCCGTGATGAACAACCCATTCAGCATGAGAATGAGTGGATTCAAAGGGAGAAGAAGACCTAAAGGTGCATTCACTTGGTGTTAAGGACTCTAGTATTAAGTCCCCTAACACCAAGCTAGTCATTTAGGACCTAAACCTATTTACCATGAAAGTTTTTATGTTAAGTTAACATTCACTTAATATTAAACAATCACCCATTTAACATTGGGTGCCACCTAAGATGCCACCTAGATTTTCACTTAACACTGACTTAACATTAGGTGTGAATGCATCTTAACAGCTGTTGTTAACACTCTACATGGTACAATATCAATACCTTTTCAACACATCTGAAGCATTGCACATGTATGTAAAGCACTGGCAGGCACATTATCAAGTGGAACTTTTCCTCCACAAATGGCAGAGCATTTCAAAAAATGATTCGCTTTTTGAAATGGTCAGCCTCTTTTTCTTCTGTGATATACTGAACAGATATCACAGAAAGGAATGATTTTTTTTTTCCTGCCAATGCTTCATGTCAGGTAACAACTAAGAACCAACAACCTTGGAGTGGTGTGCTCCTGTAATAAGCACCTGCCCCTGTCCTTGTTTCGGGAATGCCCTTCTCCAAGGGCATTGCTCTTCACAAAAGGTTCAACTCACAGAGGACAATAACCACAATGATTAAGTTCGATTCATATTTCGAATGCAAACTACACCCATTTGCTTAATTTAATTACTTCCTATGTCTGGTTTTAAATCTAAGTACCAGTTTCTCAAGGATTTTTCCGCCATGTTCAACTGAAGTTTTATCAAATTTTCGATTGTATCAGTAGTTTGAACATTGGTGATAGAATTTTGAAAATTGACATTTGGATGAGGTCTCAGGTCATATATTGTGCAGGAGATATTTGGACAAAAGCAAAAGAATGCAGAGAAAGTGACATAAAAATTGAATGCGATGCTTGCAAATATGGCAAAAATTACTCATTTCTGTCAATTCAGCAAATGGATACTGTTTCCAGTAAGATTTACACTTGTACTGATCGGAGAACCAAGGCAAAGCAAGGAAAAAATGTGTCCTTGCACACTTAGTGCTGAAACATAATACATTCAACAAGGACTTGAAACTCTTTGTTCACCACATCACACAACAGAATCCTTTTGGCTCTTCTGAGCAAAAACAAATCTTTTTATATGCACTGATGATGTGAAAACAGATTCAAGAAAAACCACAACTGCCAACCAACACTAACTAAACCATAGTAGCTGAATTCTGAAACCAACACTCAAATGAAAATTTGATTGATGAAAATTTGTAATGTTCATTGAAAAGTGAACATTTATGTGCAGATCCAGCAGACATTTGTATTGACATCCAGACAGCCATGTCAACTGAACTACAAACACTTGCATCAGAATTGAGAAGAAATGGAACATTTTATACTGGTCAAACATCCTCAGCAGCAGGGACTTAGATGTCAACAGACCTGAGCAGGAAACCTGCATTGCACAAAACAATTTCATATATGCCTGATTAACCATCATCAGCTTTCCTTGAATTCCAGTTGATGAGTTTCTGGTGCATTGGCACCGGATTCTCCTGATCAGTCAACCCATTGAAGCTCCTTGTCAAAATTGTCACATCTACTACAGCACGAAAGATTGATTTCACAACATGTTTTTGTAACACATGGTTGATAAACAGAGCAAGTACAGTTTCAAGAGCTATACAAAACATGGATTTTGCACTTAGCAGATCCCTAATGCACCTTGTTAAATCACATCCACAACCCAGCTGTCAATAGCTGACACAACTTTGAAACAGAATTGATTGTGACCAAAACCATGAGAAGCAGGGGATGGAGATTCCTAGCTTCAGAAATGATATGTTGCACAATGAAGTTGCAGAGGAGACATGACTTCAACACTTTGAAAGGTAACACAACAGTGATTGCAGTCATAAGGTATGAGTCTCAATGGTCATCACCTTCATCATGAATGGCAGTGACAAGCTGCCACAACTTCTCATTGACTTCATCAGCTCCCAACAGTGGGTTTAGGTAAGTACATGAACTGCCCAAAAGTTTGAGCAACCAGCATTCTACAAACAGTTGCATCCTGAGTTTCTGATGTGTTTCTTGATGCAACTACAATGAACACTCAGTCATGGCATTGGCTAGCCCTTGAGAGATATCAACCAGCATGTAGAGACATTGCCCAGTCTCTTAACAAGTATGCAGCTATATGCACAGCAAACTGATTGGTAAGTTTCAAGTGCTCGGCTCTAATACTCTTGAGTAATTGTTGAGACACACTTCCTATGCTGCAATAGTTTCAGAATGTTTTCCCATAAAACTGCAAGCTTTGTGATGCCATCAAATTAATGGGCAAAAACATCCTCCAAAGCAACAGCAATAAGGAAACTGGAATATGAACAATTAGCCAAATTGTGATTAGAAGAAGGGAAAGTTTGGATCCACATCCTGAACCCAAGATTGAAATCCACCAGTTATATCATATGCTGACAGCCCAAAACTCCGAAGCTCATTCACAGCTGCCTGTGAGTCATTACCTCTCCTACAAATCACATACACCGGCAAGCTCTTGACTCCAAGGGAGGTTGTGACTTCAGCTGCAGCAACAATCGCATCCCGCTGCTGTGGTAACAGTGAAAAAGGAATGTTTAGGGAGCTTGGAAGTGCGGCAATGGCGTATTCATGCTGTTCTCGCACATCCAGTAACAGATGGGCTTCATGAGCTTCCCTCACTTCCTTATATCCTCTGCACGTAATTGATTGATCCTCCCCTACTATTTGCTGCCGTGGGGGTGGAGCATCACATAGGGGTGAGGATGTAAATGCTTCATAGTCAAATTCTGGCAGAGTATTTCTGTCAACTTTTGGGTTGTCTCCGCAAGCTGCACACTGTGGGTTTCTTCCCCTGAGGTTGAAAATGCGAATCTTGGTTGAAAGTGCATCAAATACCAACATGCGCTCTGAAAATGGCTCCCCAACACCAGTGAGGATCTTGATGACTTCAAGAGCCTGCAAAGTGCCAACAATCCCTGGCACAACTCCCAGAACGCCGGCATCGGCACAACGTTGGCAAGCAGACTGTGAAGGTGGGGTTGGAAATAAGCAGCGATAGCATGGGCCTTGTGCATGGTTATACACAGTGAGCTGCCCATCCATCCCAAGTGCAGCTCCTGAAACCAGTGGCTTGTTTGCAACTATGCACGCATCACTGATGAGGTACCGAGTTGCCACATTGTCAGATGCATCCACCACAATGTCATAGTCTGAAATAACTTCCAATGCATTTGCTGCTTCCAGGGCAAATGGATATTCTCGCACCTGAGCAGCAATGTCATCATCACAGAGCAATATGACCTAAACCAATCTTTCAATGCTCGTCACAGAAAAAAAAGAAAAAAAGGAATTGTAATCCAAAACAGATGTAGAACAGAAACCAGTCAACCCACAACAAAATTCAGCACCGATAGCTTCTGATCAATCCAGGATTCAAAAGCTTTCTTCAAGAAATCACACAATCAAATGACGCAAATGATCCTGAGAACCTGCAACTTCCAATCCACTGGATTTAAAAGCTTTGTTCAAGAAATCACAAAATCGTGTGATGCAGATGATCCAGAAAATCAGATGCAACTTCCAATCAACCCTAGATTCAACAGTTTCCTTCAAGAAATCTACACAATCATGTGATGCAACTTCTGATCAACCCTGGATTCAACAGTTTTCTTCAAGAAATCACCACAATCATGTGATTTAGATGATCCAGAGAATCAGATGTACAGTCATACTTTCTCCAGACTTTCCAAAATCCTTTCTTTCTTTCTTGCTTTAAACTGAGCAGAATCCTCGGCAACAATACATGTTGAAGAACACATTCTCAGCAGCTCGGATCAAGCATCTTAAGCTTTCTCAATTGCAAGATTCTAGTATTGCAAGGTTTTGCAGGCTTTGGTTGCTTACCTGGAGAGAGGAGTTGATAGCAAGGCAAGTCGCTGCTGCAGACTTGACCTTAAGCTCACCAACAAATGCCTCAGAATGGATTACCTGGCGATGCAGATTATGAAGCTCCACAGAGTCAGGATCCATGATGCCGAGGCAACCGACTCCAGACGCAGCAAGATAGAGCAAAACCGGCGATCCCAGACCACCGGCTCCTACTACAAGCACTGAAGCTTTTGCAAGCTTCTGTTGAGCTTCAACACCAAATGACGGCAGAAGAAGCTGTCGACTGTATCTGCGAATCTCAAGTCCGCTCAAGCTGTGGCGTGCTCCTGCTATCCATTGCACTTCTTCAGGGAATGCAGAAGCGGCAGCGTCGCCAGCGTATCCGCCGGAGGAGATTGCAGTCGGATTTTGACTGAGGTTGCCATAGGCAGTGAGAAGAGACACTTGTTTCTTCAGGAGAGCGTTCTCAACACGAAGCTTGTGAAGCTCCGCTGCCAAATCCGCCATGGTTTTCCCTCAAAAACAAGCAATTCTACAATTGCAGTAACAGAAACCATACACAGATTTGCAGTCTGAGGCAACATTGCAGCGATTGTCGCAGCCTCTCTGCGTTTCCCTGCCCTAGTAATGCCCTAAAGAGCTGTGCGCGGCGACGATCACGGCGCGCGTCAGAAAGCAACGATGGAATGCCCCGCAATCTGATCATCTTTTTCAATCCGCGAACTCCTCAGCAAGAAGTAGGCCTGCAGCCGGCGTCTCTCTTCTCCTTGAGCCGCCTTGAAGATCTGCCAGGTATCCGTCTCTTCTCTTCCACAACGTTTTTCATGCTCCTCGCTTCTTGTGGTTGCTCCTCTCGATCTTCTTGTTCTGTATCATGACTTCTTCGGAGGCATTCTTTGTTGATGCTCTGTGGCTTCTTCTATGATCTTCCTTTGCTCGGATCGCTGCTGGCGCCCTGTAGTCAATTCCGTGATCAGTTCTTTCTGGTTCTTCAATCCCGCCGGCCTACACTTGGTTGTCATTGTGTTTCTCGCCATTGTGGAATTTACGATGTCATGGAGAAGCTCTCAGTACTTCTGAAGATGCCACAGGATCCTGTCTGTTGCAAGGGAACGAATAGCATGAACAACCTTTCTTCTTTTGGTACAGGAATCCTACAGCTGGTGCAGATCATCATGCCACAGGTTTTGTGACTGACATGTTTTCTGATTTGGTTTTGCAGCCATCGCAATCTGTGCTGATTTGATCAAAGGTGCGATGGAGAAGGATCTCAAATTCTCTCGAGGGACCAGTGCGGATGCCTATCGGGATGTTGCAAATCTCCTTGTAGAGAAGAAGATAAGTGTCACTGCTTTGAGAATTGATGAATCACATTGTCACAGAGTTATGACATCTTTCATGAAGTTTGCTTGACTCTCTCTGGCATCATCATGTGCAGAGGGAGGTTTTAGCTTCTTTGAACCTTTTTTTTTCACTGCGGGGATGAGGCCCAGTGGTTGCTTCACTTCTGCAATTGTCTGTTCTCAAATGATTGCTTTGGTGTGAAACACCTGCAAATGCACATTGCAGGGATACTCGTGTTGTGGTTCTGTTGAATTCAGGTACAAATGCTTGGGATAGATTTGAACTTCACTTGCACAAGCACATGGATGATTGATTTGTACAGTCCCAAGCCGAATCTGTGAAGTAGATCATGTCTGTTACCATTTAACCTGGTGTGGAAGTTGAGCTCATGATTGCTGATGTTTAGATTGGTATGCACTGGATGCTCTTCATGCCAGTATGCTACTTTGTTCAGGAAACTGAAGCTTTTTGCTTACAATTTTTAGCATTTGTCCTTGTGAAGCAAACAAGTACACTTTTCTTTATGCAAACATCATCCAACATTTTGTAACAGGATTTCAACTGGCTGGAAGTGGAGGATTGTGAATTTTGAAGACAAAGGAGGATGTTCATTCAATTCTTGAAAGTCTAAGATGCACATCAAAGATGCCAAAAAATCCCTTTGAAGCAGTCACCTGTTACCAAGCAAGGAAAGGCTGGAGACTCAATGCCAGCTCTTGCACTTGACTGGAAACGACTGTAAGGAACTTACCTCCCAGTGCACTCTAGTCTTCAGCTGAATTGAGTTTCGTATGATCCAAGGCATGTTGAACAACTTGAAGGCTGCTTGTAAATGCAATGGCAAAGTGTGGGGTACGAGAGAAGAGAAATGCAACAGTTTATGCCTGAGATCTTTAAGGACCTTTCTTGGCTATGGTTTCTGCAGGTTCAACCAAGTAATGTTTTTGAATGGTGCAATATTTGGAGAAGAAGCTCCAGAAATTTCCCAAATGTGGGTTGTGCCCAAATGTGTGAGCAAATGCCCTTAGAACTTCCATTTCATATGATGCTCTTCCAGCAACCTGGAGTCCTGAGCTGACAACCAATGCTAGGTAAGAACCAAAACCAATCCTCCACACCAAGAGTTCACTGCACCAACAACCCCAACTAACCCCCAACCCAATCTTCTCAGATGTGTGTGCATCCTGTTTTTGATTAGAAAATACCTATGAAATTTTCCAGATGCAGCCATCTAGCTTTTATCAGCTTTTTTCGTAGAGTTTGTTCTGTGGGACCAAAATCTAACCAAGCAGTTACATCAATTATGCTTGGAAACATGCTACTTAAATAGGTAGTAGTCACTTCTTAGTCAATCTAACTCTTTTATACACAAGGTGATTTATGCATGTTAGTTTCCAAATTATACCGAAGTGGAGGTATGTAAATGTGAGTAGTAAGTGTCCTATATTGGTTGTGCACCCAACTGCTTGAAAGTCAAGGGAGATAGGTAATTTGTTCACTAAGTATCCAACTTGGATTTGTTGGTGCTACAATAACATGGTTGTGACAAATTTTGGGATGGACAATGAATGGCAAACTGTCAATGAGGAAGATAAAAAAAAAGTGATTATGTTGTGAAAATTGTAATGCAAATGAGTAAAATTTGTCAGTTAAGAATGAAAAGAAATGAGAGATGATGTTTCCTCCAAGTACTTGGAGGACCAAGTTAATTATTTGGAGTGAAGATTGATATCCAAGAAATGTGGAGGGCTCATCAAAGGGGCATGACGAGTTTTTTTTCTTTTTAATTGTGACCAATTGGCTCTGTGCATCTCTTGAAGAGGAATTGGTAGGTGTAATGCTAATATTCTGTTCGATCATTTTAATCCCTCAATGGTGCAATGCTTATTGACCATGTATTGCATAATGATTGTTGTCACAAATGATAGGGTTAGGTACAACTTGGGGTGTTGCATTGACAACTCAAATTTGGTTTGTAGCAACAACTGAAACTACTTGTAATGAGTACTGTTGTAGCAAATCTTTTTTTTGTGTGAAGCTTCAAGAAAACCATGTAATAAAAAAGTAAATAAATTTTGACCTTTGATCAACAGTGACAAGACTAAATTTCAATAAACCAAGTAATTGATGCCATAAACTCTCACAGACGACAAAGGCAATTTGAAGACTTCAGTGAAATCTATACGTTATGATATTTTAGCATGATTTCTTTTCATCTTATGATCATTGCATGAGTTTTTCTTCGAATAATGAGCCCCATGTGTTTGGTTTGTTCTGGGGAGAATAAATCCTCTTGACACCAAGATTGTTTTGCTTATATTTAAGAAATGTAAAGTATTCAAAATCTGGACAAATAGGTGTCAGGTTTTCACAGGCAAATTCAATTCCTAAACATTAGCAATACGTTGCACAATTAATTCCATGGAGTGTAAGTATGAATCACTCGCAAGTCAATGGTATTCTGAGAACTGTGAAATCTTAACTTGTCACACATCTCCTCATGGTCAAGAGATGGTTGATGAAATGTACTATTTTTTGAGTATACACTAAGCTCTATTGGTAAGCCAGTTGCCAGTAAGAACTAGCCACATAAAGAATTTCTCAAATAACCCCTGGGAATCTATGGTTTAACTGGCTGCTAACAACACCACACAACCAGCACTCAGGATATGACAGTCATTCAACTATTTGATTTAGAAGTCTGGCTGAGTCATCGACAATGAGACATAGCAAAACTATCAATCTCTTCTACAAAATTTCTGTTTAGACGATGGTGGTCAAAAGCATTCAATTGTTCAGTCAGTATCATGTCTATGTTGCTCCTCTCTGTCAACTTTGGTTTTCTGAGGCTGGTCTGACAAAACATAATACAACTTGGGCACTGCGTTTTCTAAAGAGAGGGCAGATGAGGAGTGCATTCTCAGTAGTTCAGAACATGTACAAACCTAAGTAAACAAGAGAAGCATGCATGCATCCAAGACCAAGACCTAAAACCACAGAACTCAACAAAAAGAATCTAAACAGCAATTACAACCAAAGAGAACCATTGCCAAGACATACCACAACCATAAAAAATGCTCAAATTATCAAATGGCCAACCAACAACAATGCCTAAATGCACAAAAATCCTTAGTATTCTGCAGCATCATCCCACCAATCTTGCACATGAATTTGGTAGTCCCCATTTGCAGTAGTTACAAATCCCAGTCTAATTTGGCTAGAGGAAGATCTCTCTGGCATAAGTTAAGGTGAAAAATTTACAAGCCAGGGTTCATGCAGTGTCACCTATTGTTTGCCTTCACATCTCCCAAGGGAGCTTGAGCTCCAATCCTCCATGGATTCAAGCATATTTACAGCTGCCTTTTACCTCTTTACACATTCAACTGAAGGTTTTCTCTGGATTGACTTTTGGGGATTGTACTTGGCAAATATTGTACACATATGCTTGAGGTTAAGCTTAACACACATAAGTCAAACACTTTCGATTCCTTGCACCTGCAACTTCTTTGCCACTGTGTTCTCTGTCCAGAACCATTTCTATGTACACAAACCACAGATACCTTGATGGAGTAAACAAACGAGCTTAGCAAAAGAAACTGGATTAAGAGTTTGCTTGATGAAGAGATCGATCATAACGCTTTGAGGAAGAGCTTGATAAAGAACTTGATGAGGAGCTCAAGCAAGAGGACAATTGGAACTTGCTTGGTGAAGAAATTACACATAAAGCTTTGATGAACAGCTTGATAAAGAACTTGACAAGGAGTTCAACCAAGAGGAAGGATTGGAGCTTGCTTGATGAAGAGACCGACCCTAAAGCTTGATGAAGAGCTTGATAAAAAAAAGTTGATGAGGAGCTTCACCAAGAGGGAGGATTGATTGGATTGATCAACATCATGAGCAAAAAATTCTGGAAAGGTTCAGAGCTTAGGGTTGTCACAGGTTCTCCTTCCTGCTCTTGTGGAGTCTGATGAGTTCGTCTCTCCAATGTGCAGCATCTACATACCGCTCCTCGGTCGCAGCAATCAGCATGCTCATCACCAGAGCTACCTCATCTGCCGCAAAAGAATCTGCTTCACTTGCCACTGTCTCCCAGAAAGAAGTCCCAGCCCCTCTACGCTTGAATCGCTTGGAAACCGCAATCCCACTTCCAGACTCCTCTACCACCACAGGTCGCACTGCATCAGCTGTGATAATCCTCCTGTTGATGAAGATTGGCACCTTACATCGCACTGCAAAATTGATAGCATCAGAGGGTCTGGCATCAACACTGAGCAAACCCTCCTCATCTTTGTCTTCCTTCTCATGCACTTTCCCTTTCTTTCCAAGGAAGATGCGGGAATAGTAAGTATCCACAACACGTTCTGTGATCTTCACCATTCGTGCTTCATAGTTCAAAGCTTCCACCATCTCCTTCATAAGATGGTAATAGCTAGGTCGACCGAAATGCTCCTCATCATGCAAAGCTTTCATAAGCATGCTCACGGCTCCTTCTCCAACCACAATGGGGAGCATAAGGTCCGATCCATCTGTTACCTTGAGGAACATGGTGGGCGTGCTAGTCTTATAGAGCAAGCGTCCCTTGCTAGGGTTGATATGATCTACCTCTTGCTCTCTGCCATTCGCCAACGTCATGAGAAGCTTCCCGTGCAACGGCACCATGCTCACAGCATCCATCACTCGCGCCTCCACATACTCCACAGTACCATTACTATCGCCGTCGTCCTCCAAATGACTGCTCCCGTCCCCACTCGAGCTCTCATAGCTGCTGCGAACTCTGTCAGATCCCCAAACCCTAAAGCTGTCTCTGCTGCTGCTGCTATATGTCCTTCCCATCCTTCCTAGCGTTTGCTTCGATCTCCCCCATTCCAGAAGCCCTTGCTTCAGTTTCAGAGGATGATGATGACGATAATGGACCGCAAGCTTCAACCCGTCTCTTTCTCCTCCAACTCCTGGCTTGCTTCTGACGGGACTAGCAAAGAGCTCGTATAGACGAGCTTGAGGATGCAACGACAAGTGCAGGGATTCCATGGAAGTTTTTGCAAGCCAAAGAAGGGTTTATTCACCCCCAAAACAATCAGAACAAACTGCGATGCGGAAATTCAGATCCAGAGAAAACGAAAACACAATCTCTGATTCTGTTTACGATCTGCAAAGGCGATCAAGCTCCGGGGATGATCCGCTTTCACTGCATCTTCGTCTTCAGCTTCAAGCTCTTCTTCGTCAGCAACCGGCACAAGAGTGCCACTGTGAACAAAATGACGCTCCCTCTGCGCCCTAAAGTCCATATTAACTGTTTTTTTTTTCGGTTGGCCTTGCCTACGAAGGCAAGGATATTGTGTTTGGATTCATAATAGAGTATAGTAGCTTAAGGGATTTCGGCCCCTAGGTAATAAATAATAGGCCTATTTTTGTACGAGGATTTTTGGAATATGGTATTTTGGCTTTTGTGTTGAAACTTGAGATTAGTTACAGAGTTATAATATCTTGAAAGATTTTGGTTTCTTTTACAGGATTTTTTTTTGAAGATTATATTTTTGCATGGTGAAATATTTGAGTTTTCGTAATTCTTCTTTTGCCTTAAGATATTTTTTAATGTAAATAGCAAGGAGACAATGTGACACACCCCCTTGTTTTTGTTCGTTTGTTTGTTATTTAGTTTTTTTTTTTTTGTTTTTTTTTTTTTTAGCTCCAGGGTGGTTGTAGCCCTTTGAAGTAATTTTTATTGTATTAGGGGGAGGAGCCCAAGGCCATGGGTTTTACCAGAATAAGGGCTTAAGGGCCCTGCATGAGTTCAAACCCAGCACGGCCTGAATTCAGTAAAGCCCACAACCAAGGGCTTTGTCGAGCATAATGACCGGTATTGATTTTATGTTTTAAATTTTTTCTCATGATACCTCATGGATACCGGACGATACCTTATGTGTATAGCCAAGGGAAAACACAAAAGTGAGTGTTTTGTTTTTTGGGATTTACGGTTTTTCAAAATGCCCACTATTCACTGAGGGAAAATTGGCCACTCTTCACCGAGGAATTTTTTTTTCGGCCATCTACACTACTTACTAAAGTCGAAAACACATGTGTTTAGGCTACTCTGACTCTGAATTTGTAGCCATGAAAATACTTAGAATTTAATAATGTTTGCATTGTTGTAAACATTAAAAAATCACCTCCATGAACACCTACGACCATAGTACCTGAACGATTTTGGCATAAATTAAATTATTTTTTTGTTTTGCCAAATTTTTGAAAAATTATTTTTTAATTACATGTGCCAACAAAAACAATGACCAAGAGTACACCTCAATTTCTGTAAAAAATAGTTTTTTTTTGGTTGAATTTCTGGGGGTTTGGAAGGGTTGGGGCATAGTTTGTTTTTCAACTGTTCCCAATGGATTCCCCCAAACAGAAATCATCCCATTTTGTGAAGGAAAATATATCATCAATTGGAACGCTTTTGGATATTCAAGAATATTCTGTGTTTCAGCATGGAATTCTCGAATTTAATTAATTGGTTGAAAGACATGTGTTGACTCCACAATGATTTATTTTTCGCAAAATTTTACAACTAGTGATTAAAGGGGGCTTGTGGGTCCTAGAGTTTTTTGGGTGCAAAATTCTGTCAAAATGCAAAAAATTAAAAGAGACTATTCTGTCACAATATACTCTTTTTTAAAATTTAAAAAAAAACATTCTAGAATTTGTTTTTAGGGAAAACATTTCACCACATTTGGACTCTGCTTTTAATTTGTCAGTAGTTTAAGTTTTTAAACTAGTTGTTTTACTCTTTAGATAGGGAAAAGAAAAAATTGAAGTCGCCATATTTTGACAATAGGTTGTAGCATGTCATCAAAATATAGCATTTTATTCTTCAAATTTTCTAATGTCCTCTCTGATGTGTAGCCAAATTTGGCTAAGTCCTCTTGTGAATGATTGCCAACTAACCGACTTTGGAAAAAAAACAACACTGGTGTTGAAGCTGCCTTCCGCTATGGTGTAAGAAATACACATTCCCCAGCGAGCTCATTGGTAAGAAACAAGTTTTCTTACCAATGCCATCACTTGGACCAATCATTATGATCAACCAATCAGAAATAATAATTTTCTTTTGCTGAACTTTTTAGAGATTATTGTACCCTCTTCAGTTTTACAGATCCAACCTCAATTTGACACTATTGAAACACGTTTTTTTTTTTCCTTTTTTTTGGGGGGTCCAAATAAAAACTTCAAAATTAATTAATTATTCAACAAACATGTGTCAAAGCTGCCAAGCTACTCCAGTAGCATTCAACTTTGGCCCAAAAGGGCGTTTTGAGGAACCCCATTTTCAGGAACCCACCCACTGGGGGAGAGAGCACAGCAGGAAGGGGGGAAGATGGAACCCCTACGTCACATCTCAGTTGGGAGGTTTTGTAAACCCTAAAACCCTCCTCGTTCTTGTTGTTGTTGCCTTCGAACTGCGATGGTGGAAATTTCTTTTTCTTTCTTCCAGTTTCTCGGTTTTTTTGTATACTAGAATCCAAGAGTTTCGGTCCTGGTTTTGGGTCGTTGATCGTCTCCTTCTTGTTGTTGTCGTCATTTTTGGTTTTGCAAAGGAGCTTCTCTTTGAAGCTCCTTTTGCTTGCTGCACTGGGTATGGAATTTCTCTCTCTATTTCTTATCTTTGTGCGGTTTCAATACCCCCATGAGTGTGTAAAATTCGGGTGTTGGGTTTGTATGTGTGGGAGTGTTTAGGGTTTTTCTTTGGTTGTTGTTTCAGTCAGCAGATGAGCTTGAACAGTGCTTTGTTATTCTTTTGTGGGTTTCTCCATGACAGCTATGGTGGTCTGGATGTTCAGCTCAAGTGAGCATCTTTGAGTATAGAAGCTTTGTTGGTGCTGGAGCTTTTTCAGCTTGAAAGGGGTGGAGCTTGATCAAATGGCATCATCAATGTACCAGCACACACCACCTGCAGGAAGGCCACCACCTCAAGCTGCTGCTGCTCCTCCACCACCTCCCGGTGACCACGGCCACTATGCTCAGGGTTTGTATCATTCATATGCACCTCCTCCTCTTCCTCCGCCCCCACACTACCCTGGGATGCCGGCTGCAGAGCATAACCCTTACAATCCCAATTCTCTTCCCCCACATCATCAGCATCCTGGATACGCTGGACAAGGATACAATCCTTCCTCTCATCATCACATGCATTCTTCTTCCTACACCGCCCCACATTATGGTGGTCCTCCGGTACAGCATTCTTCAGGCAGTTATCCCTCACATCCACACCAAGGGACTGGACCTGGTCATCAAGGGCAGGGCTTGGGTCCCTCAGCAAATCGATATAACCAGGCAACTCATCAGGTAATACTCTCTTTGAAAGAGTATTATATTTGGAGAACCTTAATCAGTTTCCATTTTTGAGACTCTCTGTCTTTCAGGGGTTTTGAACTTGGTGATAGGAACCTCTTGGCATGCCCTTGTCTTCACAGTCCTGGACTAGTTGTTTCATCCCATGCAGATATTGTGCTGCTGTCTTTGGTTTTGAGGTTTTTGAGAAGAATCCACACCTATGGTGGTATTCTGTGTGATGATGATATAGGCATGGTCTCAGAAGATGCCACCAGGCCAAGGAAGTACAACAATAGTTCCACAAGGGGCACACAGTGGGTACTCTGGTCAAGTGCCTCCACAAGGTCTCCAAGATACTATACCTGCACGGAGACAAGAAACCAAGGAGGAGAGAGCAGAAAGGAAGAAACGAGAGTACTATGAGAAGAAAAAGGCAGATGAGAGGCACCAACGGGAGAAGATTGGAAGTGGAGCTAGACCAACCTCTATGACTCACAGGACTGGAGATCTGAGGGGGGAAAAGAAGGTAGTCCCTGCTGACGAGAAAGTCGAGAACAGGCTCAAGCGATCATCAACTTTTCTGTGTAAAATAAAGTGAGAGGTTTTGCCTCAAAATCTGTTCAACACCCTCTAGTACTGGCACATTCCTTCCTCATTTTCAAGGACTTTGGAATACATATTTCTTGTATTTTCCCTTCTCATCACCAACTTGATGGGTGTGTTGCTCTGACAGATCTCATTGTTGGTGTCTTGGGTGCAGGTTTAGGTCAGAACTGCCAGATTGTGTGTCCCAACCTAAGTTGCTCCACATCAATACAGACAAAGACCAGTGTGTATCTCTCTTTGTCTCTTAGCTTCTCATCCTTTCTAATGATACTTGGTAATGAACTGCTCTTTTCAATGCTTGAGCCTGTATGCCTTGTGTGCAGTGCCACTATAGTGATGAAAACCCTGTGGCCTTAAATTTTGTCCTGCAAAAGCTGAAACAAATCAACAGAAGAAATGAACAGAGCCCTTGTTTAGGTCAGGCTGACAACAGATTGTAGGAGAAGGATGGAATGAAAGGAAAAAGAACAAGACACAGATTTTATAGACATCTGATGTCTAAAAGCAATTTTGGTGCCTGTAGTTGGAACCTGAACTCATCCCCTGAAAAGGCGGGATTTTGTACATTGTGAACATTGAAGAGAGAGAGAGAGAGAGAGAGTAGCTCAAGATTGAAAATTGGGTGAATATGGCAGGTACACAAAGTATACCATTACCACTCTAGAGAAGACATATAAGCATAAGCTGTTTGTGGAGCCAGATCTGGGCATCCCTCTGGATCTTCTAGATATCAGTGGGTACAGGTAGCAATCCACTCTGAAAACTCTCTGTTTGGATGCTGTTGCTTTGTCTGCTGTTTGTAGTGGGATTGTTGTTGCACATTTTATATTAGTAATTCTTCTAATAGTTATTGTTTGGGTCATGTAGGAGACATTGAAAGGACAGTTGATTCATGAGTATGCTGTGGTTGCAGGCCACCAGCTGGCACAGTACCTTTGGATCCATTGGATGCAGAGCTCCTGCTGGATGATGAGGTTCTTAAGAAGAAGGAACCAGAGAGTATTCGTAAGAAAGAAAGGCCAACTGACAAAGGTGTTGCATGGTTGGTCAAGACCCAATATATATCTCCCTTCAGCCTCGAATCTGCAAAGCATGTGAGGAGCTACATCACACTTTCCCGAGAGTTATTGATTTCTATAAGAGAGCTTCTGAGTGAAGGTGTATCTAGAAGTATAAGACTGTAGTCAGCAAATAAAGTGAAAAAAATGACTTGTTACAACCAATGAAGGATGGCATGACCTGTTAGATTGCCTCTTTGTCCTGTGCAGTTGATAACAGAAAGGGAGGCCAAGGTTTTGAGAGAAGAACGGGAGGGCCGACGGCTTGATGTTGAAACGACCAATGATAGGCAAGTCTAACCCATGGATGATTTTTCTTTGCCCAACAGACAGACAGTCATTTTCTGTTCTGGAGGTTGCCTGCTTTGGTTTGATATTCTTTCTGTTCACAAATATGTTCTGGATTGCTTATACATGGGCAGAGATCAGCAAATCCAGGCAATTGAGGAATCTTTCAGACTGTCAAAGCTCATGCCTGTGCATCAAACAAAGCCTGAGCTGGAGCCAGTTGAAATTATACCACTGCTTCCAGATTTTGATAGGTATGATGGTCCTCTTATTTGTACCTTCTAGGGTTCAGGAAAAGGATCTCTTGGTCCTGTACTCTGATCAGCTACATCTCTGCTTCTTCTGAAGAAGCACAAAGAGGTTTTGAAACAAAGTGTTTAATGTTGGGTAGAAGTTTTGTGGCGTAATTTCTCTTGTGGCTTTGGATTGCAGGGTTGCAGATCAGTTTGTGCACATTGTATTTGACACAGACCCACTTGCAGAAGCGGATGCTCTCACAGATCTAGACCAAGAAGCTCGCTATGAACTTGAATCACGGGTATGTTTCACTTGCCTTGCCTTCCAGAAAGCTCCATTATCTAACTACAAGATGGAAAATGAGCAAGGTATCAACTATGCAGCCCTTTTCACTAAAGAAGTGAAAATGCATCAAGATATGCCCCCAATAGCAAATTGTCAGAAGCAAATGGTTCAGCTTCAAGATTGTAGTGGTAGGATTCTAATGGTGATTTTGTGATCGATGCAAACTTGGACTTGACAGGCAATAATCAGGAGTTTCACAATACCTGGTGCAGAGGAGGATTCACAGCCTGAAAGACTTGTAGGTTACATGGTTCCAAAACCAGAAGAGGTACGTGCCAGAGTTTTTCTTGCTCATCTTGCAATGTGAACATGTGTTTTCTTCTAGTTTCCTCGCTGCAAGTGTTTCTTCACTTTCACTGAGTAGATTGCAGTCTTTCCCTTGACAACATGGACATGTTTTTTCTTCCAGTTCCTCACTGAAAGTGTTTCTTCAGTTTTGCTGAGTAGATGGCAGTTTTTCCGAACCATTTGTGCTCTTTTGTTCAGCCTCTAAGATGGGCAAATGGTGATGGATGTTTACAGTTGCAGAGGGATATCTATGATGATGATGAAGAGATAGGATACACATGGGTCAGGGAGTACCACTGGGATGTAAGTCTCTTATGCACCATCTTTTAGTTTTTCCTCCCCTATGTTTTCTCCTTGTATTCTGAAATTACGTAAATCTTCTTGGTAGTTGTTCTGATTCATGAGGTTTGCAGATTTGATCTTGCATCAGAAATTTAGTCCTAATGATTTGTGCAACCATGTGTGCAGATGAGAAAAGAGACTGAAAAATCCTATGTCTTTTGTTTTGGTGGGGACACTGTCACATATGTGGTAGGTACTCTGTGCACACTATTGACCATTGTCTTTTGGCTGAACTTTTGGTCTTGAGGTCAGTATCTGAATAACCATTAGGGGTTGAAGAGTCTCTCTCACTGTTCTGCCTTTCTCATGCAGCCTCTCAGCACGAAGCTGGTGCTGCAAAAGAAGAAAGCTAAGGAGGGGAAGTCCAAGTATGAAATTGAACGTGACTTTGAAGCTCCTTCTGAGGTGACAATCCAGCGAAGGGACTTTTCTCAAGAAGAAGAGGATGAGAGGGACGTTCTTAGACAGAAGTTCATGGAGGTGGGTCAATTCACATCTGAATATCAAACCCTTATATACCCTCCTCCCTTGTGTACTCTGGAATTCTTTCTGGCCTGATTTGACCTTCAGCTTCTATGTTACCTGCTTTCAATGAAGTGCTCACTGTGAATACGTATGATATCTTGACTGTTTTAGCTGCTGAAAATTTGTAGTGCAATGATTCCAGGGAGGTGTAAAGCGCAGGCATTCACCAGATGTGCACCCCAGTAGCTCCAAGAGACAAGCACGTGTAGAGCAGTACAGTGATGAGGACAATGAGGTATCTGACTAGGATAATTGTAGTTGATTAATGTGTCGCACATACATGGTGATTGTAAAACATTGACAAGCAGCTAGTTTCACAATGTGTCTTCCCTAGAGCATGGCTTTTTGGTGCATGTGAATACAACTTCAATTTGCCTTAGAACTGGCCCTGTAGTAGATATGGCCAGTCTTTTGAAAGCAGCTACAGTTCAAATAGGAGATGTTCCTGAAAATGTTCAACCAAATAAACTCTGGATCGGTTCATAGTCTCTCCCTGAGAGGCAAGGCCACTAAAAGAATCTGCATCATTTCATAGTCTCCCCTTGAGAGGCAGAGCCACTAAAAGAATCTGCATCATTTCATAGTCTTCCCTTGAGAGGCAGAGCCACTGGAAGAATCTGCATCATTTCATAGTCTTCCCTTGAGAGGCAGAGCCACTGGAAGAATCTGCATCATTTCATAGTCTTCCCTTGAGAGGCAGAGCCACTAAAGTATCTGCACTGTTCCATAGTCTCACTGTTCTGTCAGAAGCTTTTGGAATACATTCTTCAATTCAACTTGGCAGTTGACTGAAATCAGATGTCAGAACTAAGAGCATGACCTGTGCAGACTTCTACATGCTATCATATTGCCATAAACAGCAAGAAACACCTCCACTACTCCCCAAGGAGCATTTTCAGTTACAAAATACAATATCTTGCATTGGAGGAATTCCTATCTCTTGGGCATTCTGCATCACAACTTCTCCAACCCTCCATTCCTCCACATTCTGGTCAGCTTCTGCATATCCCTCACACTCCACCAGTCTTTCATTAACTCTGATGTGAACCATGCAATTCACTTTGCTCCATTCTCTTTTGTTGGAGAAGGCAGAATGGCTCCCTTATAGGCAACATGTATGCTTCTTTTGTTATGACACAAACAGGAAGCTCATGTCTTAGACACAGCCTTTGAGAATTTATGCTATGCAAGAATGAGAAGAATTGTTGTTAAGAAATCAAGGTTGCATCGTGCATCATGGTCTCTAAAAACCTTTGAGTTTTGTGACTTCCATCTTGAGTACATAGTTATTAGAAGCCTCGGAGTTATTAGAAGATTTTAGAAGCCTTGGAGTCATTTTGGATGTTGTGAAGCTCTAAAAGTTTTACCTAGTTGAAGGAGATGCTTTTTGGAAGTATGCACATAAATCAACCAAAACTAGGTGTTCATTAGAGTTTTTCTTAAAGTCACCACGTCTTCACAATCTTTTGGCATCCTTTCACCCACTATCTCCTGTTTGAGGGTAAACACTTAAACAATGGTAACAAGTTAAATGTAGCATCGGGTTTGATGCATTTACAATACAATGCCCAACATGAAAAAAATTCGAATTTTTATTTATTGTACCACAATGATTAACACTATAAATATCTTTCTTACACAACAATTTTAGAGAAAAAAATGTGATGTAATGGTTAAAATCTTTTTTTGAATCCAAAGATCTAGGGTTCATTCCTTTTCTCAATAATTTTTAATAATAAATGAAATGGATGAAAAAAATACATAAATGATTTAAATAATTTTTAAAAATCGATTGACTGTAAAAAGCAACATCCCAAGGGAAAAGAAGACTAAGTGTGAATCCCAAGCAAGTTGTTTTAAGGAACAATGTAAGTTTTCCATGGAACAAATTGAAGTTCGAAAAGCAAAAAAGTTCTCTAAGGAAAAAATGAAATATTTCAAAAAAACAACTTGAACAAAAAATAAGAAAAACTCCCTAAAGAACAATGAATTTTCCTTGGGGAAAAGTTCAAGTTCCTTAGGGGAGAAGGGTAGCTTTTTTGAGGAACAATGTATTTCCCTAAGGAAGGGCCCAAATTTATTGAGGAATAATCATGTTTTGAATCATTTTGCAATCATAACCATCTCATGTTTATTTTTATATAGGCTTATAGCCTATCATTGGAAAGGTCTCGAAAAGGGCTACAACTTTGTAGTTGGAAGCACTTCAATTAAAATTCATATGAAAAAAAATTATGATCACACAAAATTTCGAACACATTTATTCCTTGAAAAACATGGTTGTTCCTTAAGAATTATATTGCAAATGCATTAAACTTGGTGTCACATTTAACTCATTACCATTGTTTAATGTTTACCCTCTTTGAATGAGCTCCACAAAGCAATGAAGTTTTATTAAATTTAAATATGAAATGTAAAAACTCAACATTTAATGCACAAGGTTCAAGGTAATTATAGTTGTTGTACAAGTAGGACAGTGAAAATATATGTAATTGTTAAGCACAAAATTACCCTAGCCTAACAACTTACATTGAGCCACTCCCCTTTGCCCTTTGGAAGACATCCAAAAGGTGTCATAATTAAGTCATGAGTTCACTATCTCCCTATAAATATTTTATTCAATTCTACTTTGTTTGATCTAGATAACAACTCCTCACCTTGTTCACAACCTTGACCCTTTATTCATGTTATAATTAATAGTAACCCTAAACCAGTGAATTACAATTAGGAACACACACACACAACATGTAGAAATTGGAACAATACTTTCTCAAATTAAAAACTTCACACATAAAAAGAAAATATTTACATTGGAATCATTAATCCCTAGTTGTTGATTTCCTATTCCAACCAAGCTCTTACTCATCATACTCAACATGACATTCTGCTACTTATAAGTAACTTTACATTTTCTCCTTTTTTATTTCCTTCACCCTCCACTTCTAACCCTATTAACAACTAGTACTTGCTCAAGCTTCTTAGACCAATTCTCCTCTTCCTACTTCCCTTGCTTTCACACATGAGGTAACACCTTTTAATTCCTCTTTAGGTCTACCCTTTCTTCCTCTTCATCCTCCTTTTCTACTCCCTTTACCAAGCTTAGCACAAGTTTTGTGTATCTCTTCCTTCCTTTATGCTTGAGTGAAATTGCTCATCAAAACCACCCTTGAGGAGCCCACCATCACCCACCAATGATACCTCCACTTTCATCTTTACTGTGTTAGCTAGTTGGGTGCACTTGGGCAACTCACCTCCTCATAATGTAGTAAGCTCCTCCCATGGTTTTGCTTCATGATATGTCCAGTCTCTCCATAAGCCCAACTCTCACAATTTTCATCGTTACTTTTCACTCCCTCCCACGTCCTCACACACTATTCATCACTCAAAAAAATGAGAGCGGTCAACAAGCTTCAAAAAGAAGAATGATTGTTATCTTGAGCTAAACTTAATTTCTAACACTTTCCTAGAAGCCACCTTTGCCATATTCGTACTTCTTTATCTGACAAATTTATTTGGCCCAAGCCAAAACAAGATAACCATGTTTTAATCTAGGGGATGGCATGTGGAGGTAACTTTCATGTCATAAGCACCAGGCAAAAGGCAGTTTGTCAAGCAACTCAAGTGAGACAAATTGCCTAAGGGAAAGAAAGAGGAAGGTTGTGAAGGTGGCCTCGTTATCCACACTAGAAGTCTCAATAGAGATGAAGAAGGGGACTTCAGTCCTTTACTATGGTTGACTCAAAAACCAATTACCAGGGTTTTTCAGAAATGAGAACACGTTGACAAGTCTTGGAATGTTTGTCAAAGATGCATGCGTATTCCTCCGAGGTGATTATCATGACCAACCTTCTTCACATCTCAACATAACGAAATGTGTAACCGGCCTGAGGTCTCATTTCAACTTTAATTTGTTCTTGAGATGGGTAGCTAGCCCAATTGTCTTACCCTCATCTTATCCTTACTAGGTCACACATCCCTTGATCATCCATCTTGGATAAGATCAACTTATTATCCTATCCCATGAATATTAGATTAACCCCAAAACTTCATTAGTTGACTTACCTATGCTTAACCAAAATTGAGTTAAACTAATTGGGGCACAACAATAGCAAAGTTTCATCACTTTGTAATATTTGTTTCTCAGGATTTTTTAAATCTCACCTAGTTGTGGACCAAACTCAAGGTTCTGGTGCTGTATTTTCCTGACTTTGCAGAAAACTCTATTAACCCTAATTTTTTACCACATTAATTTGTAACCTGAAAACCAGTTAGGAATCAGGATATTAAAATTTTGGGTTGTGAAGTTTTTGTAAGGATGTTCACCAAGATGATGATTGGCATCTTATTGTGTTATTTCTGTAGGTAGCCTTTTTGAACATCATATTGAAGCTTTGTGAGTTAATTTAGGGAATTTTTTTTTAATGTATGGTGATCAACCTTAGGAAGATGTAGAAAAATGGGGATCATCCCTTGGGAGATTTAGCCAAATCTGGCTATAAACTAGATGTGAAGTAAAAACCTTTAATCAATCCTTTATGTTTATGGCTACACACTGAAAACCAAATCAATATACGTAATGCTTTTTACTTTTCTTCCCTAACATCTGGTTATGGAAAATTGATCTATGAGCGGAGAAGTGGAGCCCAATGTTTATAAAGCAAAATTATAGACAAAAAGTGTTGGTGGCATTACAAAGAGCACAGGCCACCTCCATTTCGAGGCAGGCTGTTACTGCAGGGGAGTGTTCTTCTAGGCTTGGAGCTTTATGGGGCTTACCTCCCCTTTCTTTAGTTGATATGCTTCATGTGACTAGTGGAGGTTTTGATACTTAGTAGTTCCCTTGCCTCTGTGTGGCTCACCTCTTTGGGGCTCTTTTACGTGCCTGGACTTTGACCCTTGCTCTTTGTTTCTTTTTCTCTCCCCTTCATTCTTGGGTGCTTTCTGTTTATAAAGTTTGGCAGGGTTTCATCAAATTTAACCAGTTTTGGTATCCTGTTCAGGTACTCTAAACGGCTGTTTCCTGGGCAGGCAACAAGTGGTTCCACATTTTGGTTCTGCAAGTTCCACTTGTGAAACAACCTTGGGGAACACGCCAGCAATGTGAATCAACAGTTGAGAGCACCAGTTACCCTCTGGAACAACCCCCGGTAGAACCCACCTGATAGAATAGCGTCCTACTAGTGTTGACCCATTCCCAGGTGGAATGGGCACTAGCAGGCCCATTCCATAGTACAACAAAAGCAGCTTGATGCCTAGGCTCCCATGTTGCGCCTTAGGAAAACATTATGGGGCATAACAAGAGCCAGTTCATGTCTGAAAGACCACAACTTAAGGTCACTTGTGGCATATCCTTAAGCATGGTCCTGACTCAGTAGGGACACCGGACCCTACAAAAAAGATAGGCCTTGCTGATTATGCATAGCTTGGATATGGTGTACATATTGTGCTCTTAACTTTCGTGAACCAGCCCCACATGGGCCTTGGTGTTCCAAGGCTTAATTGGCAGAACTGAATCTCTAGTAACATAAAGCACTTCAAGGTGTTTCACTTTGTATTTGAATGCATCTCCTGACAAAGAAGATTTGTTCATCATTTGAGGGAGCGTTTGCCTGATCACATGCAAACCTCTCATCCTTTGAATTAGAAAACCGTTCATGCTTTATGCTGGGGAAGGCCTGTTTCGACAACCCTCCACTAATTTCAGGCCTACACCCTTGGGTTACCACCCTCAGGGATATGACCCTCAAATTAGGGATGCCCTGGGGAGCTCCCCAGGCCTTCACCTATACATAACTACATTAAACTGGCCTACTATTGAACATTGGCATATATTGGGCAACTGCCATGGCCAGTTCTCTAGTACATTCAGTGCAGGGTAAAGCCCAAGGGTGAGGCCATTTCCAAATTAAGGGACTTAAGGCCTCTTTCCATTAGGCTGATGTGATCACGGTTACACACAGTTCACAATAGCCTAATGAAAAGCCACTGATATAGGGCCTAGTTTCTTTGCAGCAAGGTCAGTTGATTTGCACTAGAGCAATTTTTTTGAAATTGACTAGAGAGCTGCAAATGTGTTGAAAGTATTTAATTAATCGTGTGAGGAACTCTGGAAACACATGTTCTCATATTTCAAAACAGATGAATCACAGTTTGACGTAGAGCTCCTGCAATTGATTCCTCAATGCATGACTGGGAGAGCTGTGAGACGACTATAAGCACATATAGTTGGAGAAACATAATGAAAAGCTACTCTGATCACATCAGCCTGATGGAAAGATGTCTTTAGAAGGAGGTTGAGTCCCACCCTAGATTTTGGCAATGTCCCCCATCCCTGGGGATTCACCCATCATGAACCCATAGATTCAGGTGTCTTACAGGCTCTTCATGTGCCCTCCAAATACACTAGGAATTTCTCTAAGGGCTTCCTGACAAGGGGCCAGTGTTGTATAATAAGCCAGTTTGTCCCAGTTCCATGTAGAATTAAAAACCCCCATAAGACTGTCTTAACTTACATGTCTGTCTAGGGAACTAACGTTTGCAACTAGAGTAGAAGATCAGGTATCAGCAACTGTAGCAACTCAATAGCCCAAGTAGTCACAATATCTATATATATGGACAATTGCACGTGAACACCCCACCAATTGAACTTGGTAGCCTGGATATTGGATGATCTCAAAATTACATGTTCACATGCAGAGAGACTGAAATTTGGGTCCCATGTGAAAAATTCATTGATGCTTTACATACCAATTGTTAGCTAGCACAACTTGATCAGTGACTAGACATGAATTTGACCAAAGAGCAAGCAGATTATGTAAGTAACTTCAGGTGAGCTCACAGGGAGCTGTAACTTGTAAGGGTCTCTTTCAATTCAGCTGCTGTGATCACAGTAATACACAGTGTGTTGTGATCCCAGTGGCCTAATCTAAAGCCATTGACATAGGGCCTTATTTCTTGCTGCAAGGATAGCCACTTTTGATTGGAGCTGCAATTGTGGTGAAAATATGTAATTAATCATGTTAGGAACTCTGGGAACACTTGTTCTCATAAGAAAAAAGGAGAGATGTCATTGTATGGTGAGTCACAGTTTGACTCACTGCTCTAAGCGTTCATCGTTTAATGCTTGAACTGTAGTGCTGTGAGATGACTGTGAGCACAGCTACTTGAACCAATATAATATAAAGCTGCTGTGATCACAAAGACTATGATCACAGCAGCCTAATCGAGAGAGGTCTATGCAGCTGCAGGCTCTTGAATTTGTAGCAGGGGAACTCGCAAAACGGATCCATAGTGAAAGGGATGAATTTGAGTAGCTTGGTCATAGATTTGTAAAAGGATACAAAATGGGGTGTTTGAGAGCTGGAGCAGTTTTAGTAGTATTGGAAGTTGTGGTCATCTTGCAGGCTTGCCAATACTGTTGTATGGGATTAAGGCAAATCCTTTCAGCAGGACATAGCATTTCTCATGGAGGCTCGTCAATATACAGTAGGGAGGAGTCTACACAGTCCCCACATCAGTATGAAACATCCCCTGCAAATTTGCCAGACAAAGGTACATTATGAAGTACTGGGTGGTTTTGTGCAGATGCAGAAATGGATATGAATAATTTGCTAAGTCAATTGAAAGTGTGTTGATCAAGTCTAATTTGTACTTTTGGATTTCACAGGTCTTGAGAACACAGTTGATACACAGAGACCATCCTGATTCACTATTGTCAAAGGCTTACAACACTAGCTCATATTCTCAAAGGGTAGTGGCAGCAGTGAAAAGGAGCTTGGCTCGTGGGGATTACTTCTCTGGTCGATTGATGAGTTCTAAAGGAGGATTTGAAAGCCAGGTGATACCAGTTGAAAGATCTGTTCAGTACAGCACGCTGACTGAGTACATGATGGCAGTGTCAATTGGCATACCTCCGCAACAATTTTGTGTTTTCATTGACACTGGAAGTGACCTGTTTTGGCTGAACTGCAAGCCATGCAACCAATGCATCAGTCATTCTTATGGGTCCCCACTTGATCCCAGCTTGTCCTCTTCTTATGTAAACACATTGTGCACCAACAAATCCTGCCAGGTACGCAGATGCTTTAATCAGAAACTTTTAGCCCAAATCATGCAATTGGTCTTGGAACAAGTCTCCCCACAAATATAAGCTGCAAAGACAATATGACTGCCATGGGCTTCTCCTCTTGAAATCAATTTCAATTCAACAATCCTCCAGATGTTGATTGATCATTTGTTTAACCTATGTTAGTTTGTCATTCAACCTCATGTACTTGACCAGATATTTTCCCTTTTGAATCTCCTGGAACCAACTTGATGTGAAAACTTTTCAGTATATAAGAGTTATCTGTAAAGTAACCCTGTCTTTGGGCCTTCTTTCACCCCCAATCCCCTCTTTCAGTGGTATCCACAAAGTAAGGAAATTTTATTAAATCTCATCATGAAATGCTGTAACTCAGCATTTAATGCACAAGGTTCGAGAGTAATTATAGTACTTGTACATGTAGGAGTAGTGAAATATAATTGTAGTAGCAGTACAGGCGCTCAGGAACAAGGAAAGATAGGATGAAACCCAGTTTATCACCAAAATTGACGGTTTCCTGGGTTTCATACCCCCTTGAATGCTAATGTACTTTTTTGCAGGTTTTTCTTGAATCTCACCATGTGTATGACCAAATTCAGGGTTTTGGTGCTGTGTTTTCCTTACTTTACATATAACCCTATAGTCTGAAAATATTGGGGCTGTCTAGCTAGCTCGGACAAGGGTTTTTTTTGTTCTGGTGTCGTTTCTGGGATGTAGTCACACTGGCAATCTTCCACAAGAGGAATAGGCCAAATTTGATTGCATGTGAGAGAGGCAAATAGAAGAATTTAAGAATCCTGCTATATTTTGGCGACTTGCTGGAATCTATTGTTTTAAGATGACAATTTCAGAAAAAAATTCCTTGAAACCTTAATGACTTTGGTGCATTTTTTCACAAAAATCTTTTTATGAGTGACACTTAATATTTTTTCAGGGTCCTCAAGAGGCAACTAGTTGGTCCCTTCTGGGACCTGGAGTGGAGGTAGGCCTAACGCCCAATTGTATGAAAGGTATTCATATTTTTCCCTTTAATTGTTGGGTCATTTTTTAATTCTTTTCTACCAAGTAAAT
>Ga0116231_10001757_pt1 | contig 45029 bp, 46 predicted proteins | sample S1TSphgellanicum_2_FD_89695 | JGI IMG/M metagenome (GOLD analysis project Ga0116231, IMG submission 89695) | Host-associated microbial communities from peat moss isolated from Minnesota, USA - S1T2_Fd - Sphagnum magellanicum MG | ecosystem: Host-associated > Plants > Peat moss > Unclassified... | reverse complement strand
TTCACCGCCCCCAACCAAAAAGAGAAAAAGACAAGAAGAGATGAACTTTGAAATCACCACTCACCATCAGTACTAAAAAAACATTACCTAGTTCATATTTTTGAAAGTGAAAAAAAGGACTAACAAAACCCACCTAAACCAAAGAAAAAAAAACCACCCACCCACCCACTAAAATTTATAATATAAATCTAAATTAATTAATTAAAAAAAAAACCCTACCAGGTTTAACTAAGAGATGCCTTCTTCATTGAACTAAAGTGGATAACTAAAGTAGTAAGTTCACATCCAAATGAAACTGCCAAATAAAAAATTTGGATAATAAGATAAGTACAAATCATGTAGGTAGTAAGTAGTCTTTGCTTCCCTAATCCACAAATGCTAATCATAATTAGTGGAGCCTGATTAGCAAGGCAAAGCGCTAACCCAACTTCCTAACCCTTCCGATTTCCGCTGCTCCTGCCGCTGTTGCACAGTGTCAGTAGCCCTTTGTGCTCCATCATCGCTCCTCTTGCTCGCTCTCTCTTGCTCGCGCTCTTTCTTTTTTTTTCTCTCTCTCTTTGTGTTGCATCTCTCTCTGTGATTCTCTGTGTTCTCGAACATCTTTTCTTTTTTCCATCGGGGGTTTTTTTTTTCTTTCTTTTTTCTTTTTTCCAATCGTTTGTTTTTGTTTCTTTTGTGGTGCCTGCTTTTGTGTTTCTAGATCTTCTTCTTCTTCTGGGAGTTTTGTTGTTGCAGGAAGTTTGATAAGAGGGAAGAACTGTGTGTGTGTGTGTGTGTGTGTGTGTTTTTTGGGTTCGTCTTTGGATGGGGATCTGGACTATGCATGGTTCAAAGAGGTCATCGATGCGGAGAATTTGGAGGATTCGTGCTTTCCCATAGCCTGATGGAATGAAGACTTTGTTGTGAAGCGCCGGATGTGCGAGCGGCAATATTTGTGCGCCTTTTTGCTGATCTGAGCATCTATATACATAACTCTGAGGATTTGTTTGTTTGTTTTTCTTCATGAAGAACTGGTGAGTAGCGATCTGGTTTTGTTGATGTCCGGGAGTGCTTTGATGCGCTTTTGAATTCGTTTACTGGTGTGTGTGGAGATTTGCGTTGCGCGTACTTGTTTGTTTTCTTTAGGATTTCTTTGTGGAAGTGTTTTCTTTCTCTTTTGTTGCGTGGAGAAGGTTTGAGATCTCCGGTTTGTGCTGCAATGATTTTTCCTTTCCTGTACGGGGATCTTGCTTCCTTCCTGACGAGGAACTTCATGATGTTGTCGTGGCTTGGATTGTGGCGATTGCAGAGGCTGCTGCTGTCAGAGCTACTGTCGTATAGAGGAGAAAAAGTGAGGACCGGTGTTTTGCAGAGCTCGTGCGGAAGAAGAAGAAGAGGAGCTTCGGAGGCAGCATGGCGATAGGGGGAGCGTTAGGATGTATGTCTATGTCGTATGGCAACACTACTGTATGTGTGAAATCGGCCGTCGTGGTGAGGTCGCGGCGCGTACCGCAGTGGAGAGCGCAGTCGATTGCACAGCAGAAGAGCAAGAGCAATCAAACCGCACAGATCCTGTTGTCGGAGTTTCGTCAAGCTTCCGCCACGCCATTGCACCGGTTGCGACAAGTATCAGACGACATGACCGCGGAAATGCACGCCGGTTTGTTGTCTGAAGGCGGCAGCCAACAGCTCAAGATGCTTCCCACATATGTCGAACATCTGCCTACCGGGTTGGTACCTCTTTTCCCAAACTGCAATGCATTCATCAAATGCTTAAGCTTACACACAACTCTCAGATTGGTGGAGAAGATCTGCAGAATTGTCACCTCCTGTGTGAGGAGAATAGATCCAGTCTATATGTGCAAATTCATGGTAGCAGCAGATTGCATGAAATCTTCATGGAAGAATGTAATCTTTGAGGCAGATTTGTTGTCTGTGTACGAAGATTGTGTGTCACTGGATTGGAAGAGTTTGCACAATAGATCGGGCTCATTTTGCAATCTATCAAGTGTGTTCACATGAAGACTTACTTGCAGCATGTCTTGTGAACCAGGGATGAGGAAGGACTGTTCTACGCAGTAGACCTGGGTGGCACCAATTTCCGTGTCTTGCGGGTCCAGCTGGGAGGAAAAGAAAAGCGTATTGTGAATCAGGAATACCAAGAAGTTGCCATACCTCCTGAGCTCATGCTAGGGACCAGCAAGGTATGAAAGACATAACTTGGAACTTGGTAGTTAAATCTCAAAGGCATGCATACACACACACAGATGGGGATGAGAATGAGAATCAGATTGCTTAGCTGAATTTATGAAAGGTATGACTGATGGGTATTTCAGCTCGAGTTCTGAGGATCAGACTGTTGTTGTGACCTGGTTTGTGTGAGCAGGAGCTTTTTGACTTCATTGCTAAGACGCTTGCTGACTTTGTGGCAACAGAGGGTGAGGGGTTTAACGCCCACTCTGGTCAAATCCGAGAGCTAGGATTTGCCTTCTCTTTTCCAGTTTTGCAGACATCTGTTAAATCTGGCATTGTCATTCACTGGACCAAGGGCTTCAAAATTGATGATGCGGTATGTCCCCACTCTCTTAATTGCCTCATTTCACATGCTCACCAGATCCATGAGCTCTCTAGCTGGTCAATTAAGGAAGCAGTTGTGATGCCTTAACAGCATCATCATACCCTTCTTCTGTCCTGTCTCCTTCACACTTAGAATTTTCTTGGTTTTGTAAACTTGATTGATCTGCCATGGATAAAATGCCAACAAGATGGCATTTTGCAATGAGCTGTATGAACATGCACATGTAAGTTTGGAACATTGGTCAGACCTTTCATCTTGTTGTGGTGTCAGGTTGGCAAAGACATTGTAGCGGCCTTTGAGGAAGCAATTGGTCGAAAAGGAGATCATATTAGAGTTGCTGCACTGGTACAATTTGGATCCTTCACTCACAAGCCTGGAAGAGATTTGCATCTGCACAGATGTATGGGATGGCCTTTTGGTTCTTTGTGCATTTTCTCTCCAAGTAGCCCATGGATCTGTCACAGTGTGTGCCTCACAGGTTTATTGAGGAACACAAGTAACTGGTTGAATGTAGTCAACTGTACTGAACTCAAAAGCATGTAGCCATGTTTGAGTGCATTCTACATATGCACAGGGGTTAAGGGCAGCAGAAAACTTCTCCAGAGTCAAAGATCCTTCCAAGCCCTACTTTCAGGCTAAATGATGTGGTCATCCAAGCAGCATATAGGATGTCAGTTAGAAGTCAGAAACCTGGGAGAATGATAGCCAGGACAAATGCTCATAACTATGATAAGAATGCAGTGACTGTAAACTATGCCTCATAGTCCTTATTTGTCACAAGGATTTTTGCAGGTGAATGATACAGTTGGAACTTTGGCTCGAGGGAGGTTCTGGAATGAGGATACAATGTTGGGTGTCATTCTGGGAACTGGCACTAACGCATGCTATGTAGAACGAGCAGATGCTGTCTCCAAATGGAGAGATCCTCCCCCAAAATCTGGCGAGATGGTATGATTCTGAGCATCTTCTAAGCTTCCTTGCTTTCTTAGTGTGGGTCCTTCTGAATCATTCTGAGTCAACCTGACATACACTTTTTTGCTCATCAGAAGTGGTTCCCTCTTGAAAGTAATTCTTGCTTTTATCAAGAGGCAGCAGCTTAGTGATTAGTTTTCTCCAGGTGCATTGTCTAGTGATGGGTAGATTCTAACATGGATGGCTTGTGATGCATCTCTCTTATTTGAAACATACTCAGACATGTAGCTGGAGGGGGGTTTGCAGATCATCAACTTGGAGTGGGGCAATTTCAGATCACCCCATCTTCCACGTACTTTTGCTGATGAGGAGATGGATGTAGAAAGTGTAAATCCTGGTGCCCAGGTGAGGATATACTAGTAGAAATGGAGAAAGTAAGCAAACAGTACTCGTCCCTGTTTTTAATAAAACTGAGAGAGATGTGGATGGGCTGTGCAGTGGTTTGAGAAGATGTTAGGAGGAATGTACCTGGGAGAAATAGTACGTCGTGTGCTGGCCAAGATTGCACAAGAGGCAGGCTTGTTTGGTGGATCTTCCTCACCCAAGCTATTTGAGCCATTCTCCCTCAGGTATGGCAGCTTCTTGTACTGAACTTCACCAATATCATATCCACATTTTGCAAATCCCCATCCCAAAAAGACATTGATATTAGTATAATACCATTTACCATAGAAATCCCAACAGACCTACAAACTGTCTCTGGCACAATCTCAATGCTGGTGTTAAGAAGTTGGCTGGAGCCAATCGACACTTGACATCAGATTTTCTTGCAGAGTGACACAGCAGTTTTTATCTGTGGGTTCAATCAGCAACATGTGCTGTCTTTACTAATGCCTGACTGGGATAAGAGAGGTGCTAGTTTACTGTAATGTAACAGTGGATGTGATGTAGAGCTGATGACCGATGGGCCTGATCTGTTGACAAGTTGGATAAAGATGATAGCTGAGGCATTCTCACCAACAGCAACTTCCTGAGAGTCAAGAATAAGAGAGTTTGTTTTCAGAATGAGTCTCTAGACACATAAAAACTCTTCATTTGTGACCATCAGTCACGTTTACCTGATCATTGATAAATGGGTCAGATGTTTGTGCAAGTCATCAGTGAAACTTTAAAAATCTGTAAAAGGCTATTGCATGCTGAGAGTACTGATGATTACAACAAATTAGAGAGACAGAAACTTTGTCAGGGCCACTTCATGTTCTTCATTGATACTAATCAGTGGATGGAACCAAATTCTTGTGATAATGGCAGCACACCATATGTCTCCAAAATGCACTCTGATGAGTCTGCTGAGCTTACTGAGGTGGCTAAAATCCTAGAAGATGTCTTTGAGGTTAGCTATTTCAGATACCATTGCTCAGACATGTGTGCTTGCTTTTGCTCAAACATGAGATTGCTTTTACACAGATATTGAACACTGTCATGAATTTCTTCATCTTGCATTGTTGTGTCTTAATTGATATGGTCCATAACAATATTCAGAGACTCATAACAGAATGTTGGGATGTGTCTCAGATTCAAAGCACAACATTTTCTGAGCGAAAGATTGTGCACGATGTATGTGATATACTTGCAGAGCGTGGAGCACGGTTGGCAGCTGCAGGTATAGTAGGCATACTGAAAAAAATTGGAAGAGATGGGTCAACAACAAATGGAAGTCAAGGCCCGAAAAACAGCAACAGCAAGACTGTTATTGCCATGGATGGTGGCTTGTATGAACACTACACTCAATTTCGGTCGTACATGCAGGCAGCCATAGAAGAGATGCTTAGTGAGACTGCAGCCAAATCTGTGGTGTTAGAACTGTCCAAGGATGGGTCAGGTATTGGCACTGCTCTCCTTGCAGCCTCTCATTCCCAATATGGTACAGTATTCTGATTGTGTTGATAGAAGAGACTGGCAAATGTTTCGAGATGACTATGTCACTTGCCAGGATAGTACTTTGATCAGGTGCATCTGACAGAAATACCCTCTTTCACCCCAAAACCTGAAATGGCAGTGACCAAGTCTCTCAATAGGTTCTGACAAACATGGCAGCTTCATGGTGGCTTGCTGCTTGCTTGCTGATGCTGGTGCAAATCACCATCAAGCACAGAAACATGATTGTATCATTAATCAAGATGTAGCAAGTGCAGCAGGTCTTCAGCTTTTCAAATTGTAACAGAGTTTGTTGGAAGGCCAACCAGTGTTGCTTACCCTGAGTGGCATTCTTATACTATGCATTAAAATGGTTATGATTTGCAAAGGATTTGTCTCAAAAACTCCCAAGTGGATCAATCAATATTGTTGCTGTGTGGTGAAATCATGAGAAAAACATTTTGTGCCATGTTTTGGTGGAGCTCGTTTCTGCAAAAAGATGGCAGCAGCAGCAGCAGCAGGATTGATGCTGTGTTGTTTGTTACACATGAGTTATTTCCATCTACATAAAATCTCCAGAAGAAATCTCAACAAAAAAAAATCTCCAAGCAGAAAAGGAATCACAAATCCACTGACACAACAGAAACATCATCTTCCCAGGAGACACAGCGAGAGAGAGAGAGATTCAGGAGCTTGAACTCTATGACTAGAAAAACATGTTCCTGAAAAATCGACCAAGAAATTCGGATTCTTTCGGACTTGTGTCTTCTCTGACTTGGCAACTGCAAAATAGGTTTTGGAGTCTTGCTTTGCGGAACTTTGAAGATGTGTTAGCCGAGCATGCAAGAACCCTAGTTTTTGGAAGAAGAAGAAGAAGCAGACGATGAGAAGCAGGCCTGCGGATACGGAGATTGTCTTGCACTCTTTCTTTCTTTCATGCCGATTACGTCCGATGCTGAATCCAAGCTTGCGGTGAAGGGAGGGCAGTAGGGTTTGGAGGAAGTGGTAGAATAAGAAGATGACGACGATGATAAGGATGATGTTGGGCAGAGAGTTGTTGCGGCAGCCGTTCTTCTTGAGTGCTGCTGCATCTTCTTCCCACAGGAGCCTAACAGGACTTGCGGATTTCTTCGAAGAAGGACGGGATCCCAAAGGAGATCAGAACGTGACCTATGGTATTCTTCTTCTGCTGAAATCCTCGCATCTGCTTTGTTTGTTTGTTTGTTGGGGTTAGATGGGGGTTTTGCGAGCTTTGCCCTCTCTTCTGTCGTTGTAGGATTGATGAGAGCGTGAGCTTGGGGTTTTTGTTGGATATTCCAGGCCGTAGCTGGAAGGCTTCGGAGCTGCGGAACAAGTCCTGGGAAGATCTGCATCAGCTCTGGTACGTGATGCTTAAGGAAAAGAATCTGTTGCTATCCCAGCGTCAAATGCTGCTTTCTCAGAACTACCGAATGCCGAACCCGGAGCGAGTTCCAAAGGTGAATCTTCTTCTTCTTTTGTCCTCCCCCCAAGTCTGCTTCTTTATGTGATCGGCTCCATCCTAGTCATCGCTGAAAACCGGGTAGAGACGAAGGCATGTTTAGGGTTCCAGTTCACTGCCATCTTCACAGTTCAAGCATAATAATAAGTATTCTCGAATACCGGTTTTCTTTAGATTCTGTAATAAGGCATCATCATCAAGATGGCCATGGAATTGCAGCTTTGCTCTTTGCACCAGTTCACACCTGCCCTTGAAATTGATTTTTCTTCTGGAAGTTCAAGCTCTCTCTTTCAATGATCAGCTCTTCTTGGAACCATAAGGACTTCCAGAAATGCTTCCACAAAGAAACCAGATGTGTATGGATTGATGAGCTCGAGTGTGTAAGTCATGGGGGTTCTTGGTAGTAACAGCCCTCAGGCTAGCAGCAGCAGCAAGCAAGCAATCTGTGATGAGCATCTTGTCAATTTCAAGGTTCAGGGTTTAGTGGGGTTGACATAGATCACAGCAATAATAATTTTTGTGCAATGTCAATTTCACCTCATCCAAATAGCAGCACACTTTTTAAACTTGTGGTGATGCAACACGTGCAGGTGCGCAAGACAATGTGTCGCATTAAACAAGTGCTGACAGAGAGAGCCCTTGCAGAGGAAGATGCCAGCAAACGCAAAAGGTTACGAGAAATGATAAACGCAATGTGATTGAACCTTGTTGTTGTTCAGCATGAAGTCAGCTGTCTGCAAAGTTATTCATTATGAAACGGGAGATAAACAAAGGTTGAAAAAGGAAGGGTTTTGGAGGATGCAGCCATGGTTTTGGAGTAGCATGTATCATTAGCAGTCATACTTACACTAATTGCAATCAATGACATCAGCAAATGGCTGGCAGGATTGTTCTTTTCAGCCACCTATGTTCTACATTTTAGAGGAATTGATGGAAACCTGGATTCCTACATTGATGCTGTCATTAGTTGTGCATCCATCCTTTGAGCAATGCTAGCAGAAAGACATCAAGCTTAGTCATGCAGATCCTGATTTAAGATTCTTTTCCTCTTGTGCAATTGCTCAAAGTAGCCAGTATAACTGGTTGGTAGTCTTGCTTAACATGGGGAATGTGCATTGAGTTTCTGGAGACTTTTTTGTTCATGCCTGGACATGGAGAAGTTCAAAGTAAATGTAGGCTGGTATCCTTTGTCCTACTCTATAGAACTTGCTTGTGTTTTCAATTGTTTGTTTTCATCATGTTCTGTGTGAGTGCTTACACGGATTGTGTGGTATTTTTAATGCTGATGGGATTGTGCAATCACTGTCTGTGTGATCTGATGCTTTTATTGTCAGTTTACTAAAGCAGTGGATCTGTTTGTGGCCTACTGGTGTATTGTCTAGTACTAGCACATGTTGGAGTGTGGTTGATTAAGACATGACAAAGAATTGAAGATGTTTTGTTGAGAAGAGATCATCTTTGCTTTGGTGATACAATCAGTGCTCAGCCAGTGGGATTCTGGGGACTGCTTAGGAAAGTGAAAGTCAATAGTTTGCAAGCTTTGATGATTCTATGCAGTATTTAGTGATTCTATGCAGCAGGCTTCATGCTCTCTTGTATGAGACTGTTTGGCATTAGATTTTTTGGGTGATGTTATTGCATGTGGTAGAAAGGGAACTGAGAAAGAGGTTTGTTGTAGGAAAGAGATGACCTAATAAGGTTGGCCACTGCAGAAAAGTCCTTGATTTCAGAAGCCATGTGTAGCTCTGAGATTCATTAATCCAGAGACTCACACAGTTGCAGTTGACTGGCAGACTACTGTTCTCGGTTCTGAATCCATGTTCTTTGCATAAACAATTGCCAAAATGGTTGGCATGCAGATTGCAGATTGTAGCAAAAGATCCTTTTGACATGACAGCATAAGTGGCATATTTCACCACGGAGTTCCCAATCTGATGATGTGCAAGAGGTGCTTGAGATGTAACTTCCACTGGGAACCAAGAAAGAAACAAAGAACATAGAGTCTCATCACTCATAACTGCATTGCAAGACATCAGACCACAGAAAGGGTGCAAAATAGTAACAACACGAAATGATGAAACATTTAAGTGCAGATCTGGAATGAAAAACCGAGGCACAGTAATGTAGCATGAAGATTGTGAGACATCTTTCAAAATCCGGATCTGGTTTGTGTGATCTATGGTAGATTCTGGAAGTTTTTAGGGTTAGGGTTTGGAGCTCAAGCAGTAGTAGCAAGTGAAGAAAGCAAGACGCGAAGAGTAGGGAGGAATAAGGAAGGAAAAAACATACCCACTGCTGCTGCTGCGGCAGACATGGAGTGCTCTAGCTTTTCTCTGTCGGATTCCGTATTGCACACTTCCTGGAACTATTCTGGTGAAAGATATGCGGCGGCCTGCAACGATGGCAGCATTCAGATCTGGAGCAGGAGGAACGAAAGTGGTGACGCACCTTTCTCTTGCACCAGTCAATGGAAGGTGAGAAAATCATAGAAGGAGTCTGTTGCATCGATCTTAATATTTTAGATTTAGGGTTTAGTGTCTTACATTGTGTTGTGTTTGATTCTCAGAAGGGGGGACTATAGAGGTAAATACATTTGCAGCAGCAAAACAGATGAGCAAAAAATTTTGGTGGAAATTTTGTGCAGGCGCACAATGGTCCTGTGTTGAAAGTGGTATGGGCTCCTCCTGAGTTTGGAGATATGGTGGTGTCTTGTTCCACAGATGGATGTGTGACATTATGGGAGGAAGTTGCAGAAGGTAAAGTTCCTGTTTCCTTGTCGAATAATATCAGGATCGGTTCTTTTGCTTTTCCCTGGAGCTGCAAGACAAAAGAGAGGAAGGAATGTAAACAGGCCGCTGGCACAACGCACAAATAGAAATTTAAAAAACTCCTGCAGAACTATAACAATGAATGCAAGTTCTTCTCCTACAGTCTTCTTGGAGCTTTTGAGTCCTTATACATGAAGAAGGCTTATGAAATCCTCTGGTTTGCAGTTATGTAGACTGGCTTTCTTGGTCACTTAGAAGTTGTGGTTTAGGGTCTAGGACTGGGTATTCGAAGCTCCTCTGATCCAGAGCTTCTCCAGCATTCAATCTTCTGTCGACTGGTGTTGTGTGCTCTTTCTTACAGGGGATGGGGATGACACTTGGAGGTTGTGCTCCCATCTTGAGCAGAGCCAGACCACTGTCCTTGATGTTCAGTTCGGAAACTGTTTGTCAGGATTGAAACTTGTAAGGAGCTGAACACCCTCTGCAAAACTGAGAAACCCTAAACTGGCAAACTCTGTCTCTTTTTCTTTGAGGAGGAGTAGGAGGGGTTGAAGCTCTTTGAAATGCAAGACAGGTGGACTAGGCTGAGTATCACATTGTTCTTAGTATGTGTGACATTGGGTTGGTCAGTAGCCATTGTTGTAAGTGAGAACGGTAGCTGGTTTGTCTCCTCTTGTCTTTATGTGCAAGTAGTCTAAAGGGTTTAGGGTTCTACTCTGCCTTGATGTCCAGAGCTGTGCTGGACCATGTTATCAACTACTAGTTATCCTTGCTATCTTTCCTATATTGGAAGTGTCTGTGGTCTGACTGCTCAAAGTTATGTTGGTAGGTTACAGCTGGAGCAGATGGTCATGTCAAGATCTATGAGACTACAAATACTTTGGAACTTAAGCACTGGCAATTGCAGGTAAAGATTCTCTCATTTTGATTTGAATTTGAGTATTATCTTCACAAGGAAATGGTAGACATCACAATGGGGATTTATGGTTTTCACGGAAATCTCTGCTGGTCTTCTGTGTATATCAAGAGTTTGGTGCTAGTGCCAAACCTAGGTTGCTACTGGATTGCTGAACTGATCTTTCAGGGTTTGCTCAGCATGGACTAGAATGATGATAGGATTTGTATTTGTGCAGGCTGAGTTTTCCAGTGTGCCAGCTTTGAAAGAAGGCACTGGAAAAGTGTCCTGCACTGCAGCATCTATTTCTTGGAGGCCACCTGTTGACTCAATACAACGTCTGGTTTTTGTGCTTGGATACTGCTCATCTTCTCAACAAGTTGGACCTGCAAAGGTGAGGGCCCTTTGATGTGCCTAACAACAAGCTTAATGAAACAAACTTAATGGTTGTGAAGCATTTTCAAATGGCATCTAATGTGGATGTATATGTTTTGTTTATCCCAGGTACAAGAATTCTGTTACATGCAGGATCTTGTGGCAAACACTTGCAAGTAAGTTGCTCATTGAAAGCAGAACTTATTGTGAGTGGTTTCAGGTATGGGAATTTGCAGAGGCATACCAGCGCTGGCAGTTGCTCACTGAGCTGGCTGAGCCCAATGAAAAGTTGGAGCCTGTGCATCATGTATCATGGGCACCCAATGTAGGCAGGTCAATTTCATGTTTTCAAATTTTCTCCTCTGTTTTTGTTAGGATTCCTGTGAAGAGGATCTCTATGCTAACCTACAAAAGTTGCAAATGTTTCCAATTTTTCTCCTCTGATTGTTAGAATTCCAGTGAAGAGGATCTCTCGATTCCCCTACAAGAAAGTTGCAAAGTGAACAGAACTCAAGATGTTGGTATTCCTTTCTTGGTTACATTAATATCAGTCAACAGCAATGATGGATATTGTAGGACATTCTATGGAGTATGAACCTTGCAAGGTTGTCCTTTTCATATGACAGTGGTTACATCCCACTTTGCAGAATCATATTAGGAATGTTTCTGTCTCATCTTTCTTGTATTGAATGGACGCAGGCCTTACGAGTTAATAGCAGTTTCCTCTGGGAGAGCAGTTTCCATCTGGAGACTTGAGTTTTCTTCAGACTCTCAAGGAAGGATCTCTGTCTCCAGGGTGGCACACTTACAGGACCACAATTCTGAGGTTTGTGTTGCATATAAATCTTTCTGCAATGTCTACTTCAGTTTTCTTGTAGTGCAGTTTATGATGTCTGAAAGCTTGTCAGATACTCTCGGGTGCCCTGTGACAATGGATGCTGGACTTTCAGCTGAATTCTTCTGGAGACCTTCTGGATGTAGAAATCTATCAGCATTAAAATGGTGAATTTTGAAATCTGTTGAAGCCATTGCTGTTCTTTTTGTTCCAGGTGTGGCACTTGGATTGGGATATGTCAGGTATGACACTGGCTACTTCAGGAAGTGATGGAAATGTGCGCCTCTGGCAAGCCAGCTTTGGTGGGCAGTGGCAACAGCAAGGAATTGTTGCAAGCATGAGAGAGTCCTAGCATAATTTTGTTGTTGCATGTACATATTTCTGAAGATCCAGTCAAGCACAGTTATGTTTTTTGAAGAGAATAGTCATCGTCAAGTTGTGCAGCTGAAAACTGCAACACAACACTGAAGGTATTCATGAGATAGCGATTTTGCAGACAATTATCAGGTGGAGAATGCAGTGCTGGTGTGCACCCATGCAAAGTGAACCTTCTTCACTCCCTGTAAGTTGCAATTTTTAAAAAATGTGCAAAGGGACACATCTAGCAGGAGCTTCCAGAATGTGATCTTGTTGCACCTGGTGAGGTTCTTTGCATATAATCTTGCAATGAAAGCACATGAGGATACATTGACAGGCAAATTCTTGTTATGACATGAAGAGGCTGAACTAGTAGAACCTCTTCATGTCATATGGCATCAAAGATTTGTGGACTTTTTTTGAACTGCCAGTTACTTTTGTTTTGAGCATTACACAGAACTTCTTATTTCACATGGTAAAGCTCTGTTTTAGCTTCAAAGTCACAGTTTCTATCAACTTGCTCAGTGGATTCACCCTGAGAGTTCCTTCCTTTCCAAGTTTTTTGAAGTCATAATGGGCAATTTTCAAATCCTGAAGATTTCTGTGTTGTACCCGACACAAATGTGCTGAAAGCCCACCTCGACAGGAGACAGAAGCTACAGCCTAAAGCCACTCTCTGAAAGGATGGCTCTAGAAGATGCATGTGGCCCACGTCAAATAAGGCAGTGTTTACAGTACTAGCAAACCAGTGAGAATGGGTTGCAGATGGCTGATTCTGCCTGGTGACCCATTGGGCAAATGTCAAGGTTGTGTAATTTGAAATGGTCAAGCCCCTGCCCATTACGTTGGACAAGGCATCAGCTGAGCCCATTAGGGCATGCTAGGTGATGCACCCAACATAATGGGCAAAGCCATTCCATAACATCAAGGTCTGGGATGGCAGATTGCATGTTTTTTAAAATTTTCATATTCAATGGACATGTTTTGTTCACTGTTACAAGTGTACAATCATCAGCCAAAGATCATGTCATATAATGTGGTCAAGAAAATGATGTCCCATACCTGGCTTTTGTACAAACTCCTGGTCTATGTTTTTCCCTGCTGTCCTTTTTGGTGTCTTTAGTCTCTTCTGTTCTGTGGTCATGTTTTGTGCTTTCTCCTTGTGTTGTTGTTTGTTGCTACCCAGTAGCATGGCTGAGTCTTCCCTGTGCTTCTTGATTTGTAACAGAAGCTCAGTACACCAGTTAGTGTTTACACCGGCCTCTACCCACTCTAGGGAGCTGGTGAAGTCAGTGACGAAGTTGTGATAGAGAAATCACGATCATACATGTTAGTGTTGATGGTCCTTGAATAGGTGTGAGACTAACACTGTTGTTCATATTGCAAGCTTGTTTATTTGAGTTTATTTCCTTGTTTTCTATTTGTTTTTATGTTCCTTTGTTCTCAGTTTTGTCTATCCTTCTCAGCTGCGAAATTTTTGTGAAGTGTTAACCTTATTTTTCCTTTTCTTCATCATGAGACCTGGAGATTTCTCAATTCTTATGAGAGAGATTTTGTACAAATTCCTGCTTTATAAAATAGTGAAGATAGTCCTGCTTGCCACAAATAGTACACCCCTACACAACAAAAGTAGTTGTGCCATCTATTCTGAAGTTCCTTGCATTCTACAAACAGCATAATAGTTTTGTAAGGATAAAAAAAAATTTGGGTCCATTTGCAAGATGTGCATATCCATCCATTTTAGCAATAGTGCAAGTTCCGTTTCACAAAAGTTTGCAAGAGATTCCTACTTATGCAAGAATACTTATTTGTTGTGTAAGAAGGAATTGAACCGTATGGATGACAATCAAACAATTTATTGAGAATAGTTGCAAAATTGTCATCCTCTAATCATCAACAGTTCATGTTATAAAACATTGAACACTTATGTCTGAGGTACATGAGCAGACAATTTTGGTTTTTTTGGTTTGCAAACAAGCCTTTTTGGTCCTCCAAGAGCTTTTTTCGTTCAATGCATTCTCAATTGTCATTGACCGCACCAAACCTAGGTGCTCATGTGCTACATTATGTAGCATTTTTGACCATGATGCATACTGGAAATGGGCATCAAAACTCTGAAAATAACCACCAACATAGATATTGCAAAATTCTTCAGCAAAAGAATTCTAAGACATGGGAACAAAGAATCAATCTCAACCACCATCTTCTTCTGTTCAAGTAATTTCCCAAGAAGGTTGTCATTTTGCACTAGCCATATGAAGAGTGCCCCCCAAATTACCTATTATTTTTTAATTTTGGTTATATTGAATTTTGAATGACAAAATTATTCAAATTTCAATATCTCTTACACCAAAGGTCTAAACATTATGGAAACATACCTCAGGGGTAATGGCTTTAGTGGTATAGCCCATGCTGGGACCTTGAGACCTCCCCAAAAAAAAAAGGTTCTGGGTTCAAATCAAAATGTTGGTTGGTTCTTAAGGCCTAGGAAGAAACGTCGATTTGGGTTCCTAAAAATTTCAAAGGATTGATTCTGATTTGGTTTCGATTCAAACCCACTAGTGCATAGGTGAAAGGCATGTCAGCTCTCTCTACCACTAAAGCTTGACTTGGGTGTGCCAAGAGCTTGTTAGTAGTAGGGTCTCCTATTGTGCTTTTCAATGGTACCACAATTGTCATGGAGCAACCAGTGCCTGTGCTTTGGGACGTCTCAATGTGATGAAACAAAACAAGACCAAACAAGGGGTGTGTCACACTATGGCCTTGCCATTTACATTAAAAAGTATGTTAAGGCAAAAGAAGAATTATGGAAATTCAAATATTTCACCGTGCAAAAAATATAATCTTCAAAAAAATCCTCTTAAATAAACCAAAAATCCTTCAAGATATCATAACTTTATAACTAATTTCAAGTTTCAACACAAGCCAAAATATCAGATATTTCAGAAACCCTCATATGAAAATAGACCTACTACTACCTAGGGTCCAAAATCCCTTAAGCTACTATATACTCTATAATGAATCTAAACACAATAGGTATCCTTGCCTTGGTAGGCAAGACCAACAAACAAACAAACTACCTTCCTAATAGATGAATCAGAAATGTTGTATTCATATATGTTGCTAACCCATAAGTGACATCATCCAATATGAACAAATTCCTTTCCATAAATGATACTTTTCTAGACATTTGAAACCTTAGTTTTCTAGACATTCTTGAACCAAGATATGTGTACTTGGACATTTTATGGATGAGTCCCATCTCAGAGTGGTCATCTATGAATTTTTTTTAAAATATTTTTTAAAAATTAAAAATCTTGACCCTTTTTTCAAAGGCTTTGGTTGGAGCCATATGTTAAAGCTTTGAGCATGTCAGTTGTGAGTCAAACATGCCAGATAGTTGCCAACATATGCCAGCCAAAAATTTGGGTTGTTGGGTGGATTTGTCAGGTATTTCAAAACCTAGTTGAAAACCAAATCAATAAAACCCTAAAAAATTCTTTCAATATTTATCAATTGTTAATTTTTTTAATTTTTAATTTTAAAAAAACAAGAAATTCATTATGTTTTAAAAACTGGTTTGGTTTGTTTCTGACATGCTTGGTCTGTTTGGCATTCTCCCAACATTCCAGATTTTCCAAATAAAATTTTAAAAAATATTGAAGAATTTATAGTTTATTGAGAAAATGTGCTTTCTAAGTTGGGGTGAACATGCTTCAGTAATTGTTCAACATGTAGGCCACATGTTTAGGGCTGGATGTCTTAAGATGCTGAACCCTTTATGCACCTCAAAACATTCAAAAGAAATTCAATTTCTTTTTCTTTTTTCTTGAATTTCTGAAATATTAAAAAAAACACCCATTTCTATTCACTTTGATGTGCCCAAAGTGGTCCCAAAAATAACTTCATTCAATATTTTACAAAAACAGGATTATGAACTCTTTCACAAGCTCATTCATCAAATTTGTGGAAAAAAAAAAAAAAAAAAAGGAGGCCAAAGTCCCTAGATTTCAAAGAACCAATTTCTGAAATCACCATATTTAGCCAATAGGTTCCTGAAGGTTGCCAAAATATAGCAGGATTTTTTTTTAATTTCTAATCTGTAGCCAAATTTTGGCTAATTTCTCTTGTAAACGATCACTAATGTGCCTCCATCACAAAATTGGGAAAAATAATAAAATTTATAATTATTATTTTAAAAATTAATTAAAAAAACACCCACTCATGATAATGTCACTCCTAACTAACATTGCCTAACATGTAATAAAAAGGCATAATTCATTAATAAAACCACCATGAAAGCCACACAAGTTTACAAGTTCATGCTACATGGAACTTGGTAGTTGCCATGGTACCACCCTACCAACATTATTACATCATTCCTGGCTACCATTACACCTATTTGTCTTCCTATAAATCTTTCACTATTCCCACAAATAATCAAAGCCACTCCTCAAAATCTTCTTCCAAATCTTCACACAACAATGGAGGTTCTTAGAGGTCCATCATGACCTTAATCTTTGATGCAATGGGCTAAGTGGTACCTACTTCCTTTGTATTCCCACCAAACAACCCTAACCCAACAAATGGAATTACTTATGTGGTGAAATAAAAAATCAAAATCTCTTTTTTAATTTGTTGTCTATTCCCTTAAAATGGAGATCAATGGTAATATTTTATTTTCTTTTAAGCATCCGTAAAATGTCCTTATCTACTATCAACATCTAACAATTAGCTTGGTTCAAAAGAGTTTACAATTTTCATTTAAGTAAAGATTGCACATTAGAAAAACTTTTTTTGACCTTTTGGAATCTTAAATTACCTTTTATTTTGTGTGCCTTTGTCATGCCATGATATCATTTTAGAATATTTTATATTTGAAAAACCAATATTTGACATATAAAAAAAGGTCTAAATTATAGAAAAATATGGAATAACATAAAGTTTGGTTTTGTTTCATTGGGGTATCAATGTATTCCATCTACCTGGTTTGATTACTTGAATATTTAAAAATTTCAGGGGTTTTAAGATTTTGAAAGAAATCTTAACTCGGCCCACCATTTTGTTACCCAACTACCCATCAAGCCAAGGCCCACCTATTGGACCCAACAAAAAAAAAAACTATTATCTAGTCATAATTTCTATTTGTATAAAATTGATATCAAGAATCAACAAGACAAAATGGTCTTTTAATATTCTTCTAATATCATGGGATGTTCTTTACATCTTTACAAATTATTTCATGAAATGTTACATTTGCGTAGTGTGTGCTATGAATGAAATATATGTATGTACTATGCACCCATTCTCGAGCAAGCATTTTTTCCTTTCAAAAAATGCCCCAGCATTTGGATAGGACAAATTCCACTTGATAACTTCAAGATACACCGAAACAATTTCTGCCAATGCCTTAGGTAATGTTGGAGAGGAAGTTAAGAAGGAATATCCACAATTTCAGAAAAAATTAAAGAAATAAAATAAAAAATCCTTTTAATTTGATGACTTTTACACTTGTTTTTCTCACAAATATCTTTTGTATGAGTTGAATTGGAATTATTTTTTTTGGGTTGCCGAGTGGCATAAATTTGCCAAAAAGGGTGATTCTACTACACACACCCATTTGCAGATCACATGGAAACAACCATTTTTTAAAAAGAACAAAATTTGCAAACAACTTTTTTGAAAGATTAAAGGATGACAATTTTTAAAAATTGCACTTCCAACATTCAACACTCACAAACTAGCACATCAAATCACATCTACAAAAAACTACTAAAAAAATCATGTCACCCAACAAACTGAACTATTATAGAGAGAGAGAGAGAGAGAGAGAGAGTCTCTAAATCTTTCATGGTCTCTTGTTCATGAGCATTGTCATGTTCTCTTGTGTTATCATGAGTTTAAAAAACTTTTTTTTGATGAAAATGTGTTTAGTTACATGACATATCCCCACTCAAGAAGGAAAAATTATCCAAGTGTTGTACTTCTATGTCCCTTGCACATACCAATTGGGTACTGGTATTGAGTCCTTGACAACAAAGTTGCCACGAATCACAATTTCTAACATTGCAAGATATCAACTTACTTTTTTAACATGATTTAAACATGTCCACAAACTATGATATTAATTAGTAATTAACATTGAGTTATATTTGTTTGGAGTTTTGCAATTTTAGTTCACAACTATAAAAAAATGATATTTCTTCTCTTTTTTTTTAAAGATAAGTAAATAAATAAATAAGGAAGGACAGAGAAGGATGTATGCTGAAAATTGAGTTAATTTCTCATTTTCTGAGACTTTAGTTGATAACAATATTTGGCTCTAAAATCTACTTTTTATTAAAAAAAATTTAATGTCAGTTACCAATGGTTACTAACATCATCTTAATATCAATGCAAAATTATATAAAACAATTAAAATTTAAGGTTAGTTAACATATTAGGTGTGAACTAATAGTTAATTTTTAACATCGTTAGTATTAACCTCACATTGCAGTGAACATGATGCAACCAATACTTTTATTTACCCAGATTGCTCTCTTTATGAACTACCATTGTTGGCCAGTTCTTAGAAATAAGAACCGACCTCTACTAGGGTAGATCGACGACCCATCACCCATCAGCTGCTTATGATTGAACATTTATTTATATTTTCATCATATGTGTTTCATTTTGAATGATTTAAAATGTTATGAATGCACTGCCTTAAGCACCCTAGGAATCATCTTTCAAATGCGAAGGAAAAAGGGTAATGAAAAAATAACTGAAAAAAAAACTTTTCAAGTTATAAAACAGGGATTTATTTATTTATTTTCTTCTCTTTAGACCTTGCTATTTTTAAATCTCATAACTTTCTTATTTTTTATTCATTTTAAATAATTTGAAATACTATAGGAATGCCAGCTAAAGTTCTACAACTCTAATAACAACACCCTGCTACTTTTTAATCTCATAACTTTCTTATTTCTTATTCATTTTAAACAATTAAAAATATTATAAGAGTGTCATGAAGTTTTACAAATCATCTTTGAACTCTAATAGCAACAAAGCAACATACAAGAAAGAAATGTTTAGGTGTTCAGAACCAGTCTTTGCAATGTTTGATGATTCCCCAAGTGTATAATACCCAGCCGTGTGGTGGGAGTGTTCTCCTACGGAAAAGTACTTAAGAAACATCATATCATCAAGTAGGGCTAGCATGCATGATGAGTTTTATGGACAAAAAGAAAGAAAAACCCATCATGATGATGAGCCCCATTGCTGCTTGTTGTTTGCAAAATCTTCAAAGACAATTGGGCTACTAGCCCTCCTAGTTTGGTTGTTGAAGAGGTGGAACCACCAGGTTGAGAGATTTGGATGATGATTATGATGATGATTCATTCATTCCACAATGATGAAAAAAAATCCCGAAGCTCATCTATATTTTCAATCCTTCACAATCAAACTCCCCAACATACAAGATTCCAATTCCTTATTGCAATGAAAATTTCCCCATGCCAAGAATACACCGACAAGTACTCTTGTTTTATCAACTTCACAAATCAAGAATCATCCATCCATTCATCCAGCCATCCATCCACAACCTTTCTACTTGTGACAAGCATTGGGTGCTTGATCTAGTAGCACATAGTTATTATTTGAAAGCTTGGGTATGGTGATACTTACAATAATTTATTTATTTATTATTATTATTTTATTTATTTATTTCAATTTTGTGATGTAATCACACTGGCAATTATCTGCTAGAGGAATTTAGCCAAATTTGGTTACATGTCAGGGAACAAAAAATAATTTAAGAATCCTGAGCATTATTATAAAGGCTACCCACAAATCTTTAAGGACAATTTGCTAAATAAGATTTTTCCAAAGTTATTATTACTAAACACAGATTAAAATGATAATTAAAAACTCAGATCCAAATAAATAAAATAATTTTATGAAATAATTCAAGCTTTACAGATCAGGGGATTTTTTTTTCCCCAATTTATTGAAGATTTTTTTCCAAAATTTAGCAAAATTACTTGAATTTACAATATGAAAAAAAGAAAACACTATCCTAAAATCTCCCAAATGTTTTGTCAAGAGATTTAAAGAAATCTTTATTTATTTAAAAATGCTCAAATTAAGATTTTTGAAATAGATTGAGATGTACATCAAAGAATTTTGCTAAATTTCAGATCCAAAAATATTATAATTTCAAAACTAACAGAATCAACTATCTGTACATACTAAGGTTCCAGAAAATTTTGAAAAATAAATAAATGGTCGAAAAATATGAAAATCAAAGGAAATTTTAATTCCAGCAATTCAAGGGTGTTTTTTTCTGACAGATTTTGTCGTTTTTTCAACTAAAAAATTGGGAATTTTTTGGATTTTTATTTTTTTTCTAGTTTGAATTCGACTAATTTTGATTTTTTTTTTTAAATCCCCAAAATTTCAATATCACTTTCACAAATTTGGTAATAGAAATATTTTTATGAAATAAAACCGTGGTGTACTCGTCTGGTTTTTTCCAGCAAAACAATTGGGAAATTTTTTGGAAATTTTCGTTTTCCAAGTTTAAATTCGACTAATTTTGCACTAATTATGCTAAATTTTTAGGGGGAAAATCCCCAAATTTTCAATTTCACGATTCAAAAATTTGGAATTTTTATTTTTATTTCAAATTTCAACAAAAAAGACCCTGGTGTACATGTCTGGGTTTTTCCACCAAAAGAATTGGGAAATTATTGGAAATTCTATTTTTCCTAGTTTAATTTCGACTAATTTTTGCTAATTGTTTGGAGGAAAAATCCCAAAAAATTCAATGTCACGATTCACGAAATTGGTATTATAATTTTATTTTATTTTATTTATTTAGAAAAAAGACCCTGGTGTTAGGTACTTGTGTGGGTGGTGGAGCTGTGTGAGCGTTGTGTGAAAAGGGATTTTTTTGAGCCTTTCCGTGTTTCAATGGAAGAAGTTGAGGAGAAGCAGCGCCATCACTTCTTCGTCTTCTTCTCCTGCGTCTCCCTCTCGACTTTTCTCTTCCACCTCTCTTCTCTCCTCCTTTTGTTCCACATTCTTACACGGATTTGTGCTCCGGATCAGCGAACTTGGTAGCTACTTACATTAGGTTTCTGCTGTTTCTTGTCGTTTGAAAAACACTGGTCTGTAGAGAAAGATATCGCTTCTCAAAGAGAGCTGTTCTGGTTGTGTATCCGTGTGTGCGCGTGTGTGTTTTGTTCTCCTTCTTCTTCTTCTTCTTCTTCTCTGTTATTTGTTCCTTTGGCCGTCTGGGTGGCGCAATGGGTGTTGTCGCATTGGTGTTGGTGATGGGTCTACTGGCGATGGCATGTTTGTTGGCGGGAGTGGCAGACTGTGAGCTGCTTGCGGAGCAGCAGCAACAGCAGCAGCGGGCTTCTTCGAGAGTCGTCGTCGGGTTGTTGCCCGGTGGGGAGGAGGATCTCAAGTCCTCCGAGTCGCGTATTTCTGAGGAGTTTGAGAACTGGATTCGGCATCTTGCAGACGGAAATAAGGAGGAGCAGAACAACGGAGGTATGCTCGCGGAAGAGAAGGATCGGCCGTTTCTTCACAATTTGCGTTACTCTGAGGGGACCAAGATCGAGGGCACACGGAAGTCGAAAACGGGAAGAAGCCATCACGTGAAACAGGCCGCCGATGTCGTCGTGGAGTCCATCGACCAGTTGCACGAGAAAGACGGCGCTGATGTCGGCGTCCCGGAACAAGGCGGCGGCGGCTCATGGGGTGTTAACCATCATCTCCTTTCGCCCTCTTTTTACTTGCCCTTTTTCTTTTGTTGAGCTCGCTCCCAGATCCTGTAGAAGAAGAAGAAGAAGAAGAATTGTCGAAATAGAAGTCAGAAGTCTTTCCCACTTTGGGTCGCTGACAGCTTCCCACACTTTGGAGCAGTGCTCAGAACATTGAACCCCATGAGATTGCATTCCGGACGTGAAAGACACATACCCATTGCGCCAACCAAACCCACTTCCTGCCTTTTGGGGACTGAACTGAACTGTTGCAACAGTTCATGACCATATCAGACCTTGGATGATCCAATTCCACCTGCGAGGACTGGAAAAGAGAGTCCTCTTCCTTGACTCCTGCAGCCATCAAGAGCTTGAGATTTGATCCATCGCCACTTGTTGCAAGGAAACGATGCTGCTGCGAATGCAGTATTCTGTTTAAAATCTTTCAGAGAAAAACAGTTTGTTGGTGCTTGCTGACGATGCCCACAAACCCCCCCTCCACTCCTCTTCCCTAGAACCCGTAGCATCAACTGGGTGCCAATTGCTCTGGAGGTTTGATCAAGTGTCTTCTCATTCTCTTTTGGGTTGTTTCTGTGGAGATAGTCTTCATTTCTGCCTCTTTGTTTGCAAGGAGGTTGTATTTCCATGAGTTTCTTTCTTTGAAATCTCACAGGAGGTCTTTCTTTCTTGATTTAATTGCAGGAGAGACTGTGACTGCAGCAGTTACAGCACAACCACTCATGCAGCAACACACCAAGGTCAGAACCTCTTCACCCTGCATTTTCCTTTGATTTCCTGTGGTACCCATCAGAAGCCTTTTTCGGCAAAGGAATGCTTATTGCAAAACAGTTTGAATGTGGGCGAATGTGAATGGTGAAGGCTTGGGGAATGTAATGGGTGAATTGGAATCCCTGCAGGACCCAGAATAGAAAAAGGCATCATGATTTGTTAGCATTCTCTTTCTTCCAGTGTGATGAAGAATCCGTATGTCCAGAGTCCCAATAAGTCAGTCACACTGTGACTGGGATCTGAGCTCTGCTGTTTTGTTTGTAGTCATTGTGAGGATCATCCGCTGTACATGTTCCAAAATCCAAATAGGCCTTCTGGTTTTAGAATATTGAGGCTTTGGTGGGTACTTGCATGCTTTACTGTTGTTGAGATTGCTCAAGAGAATTGATAAAACCACCAACACTCTTTTGCTGACAAAAGATAGGGATGGATGTTGGGCATTTGTGTGAAATTCAGGAAGATGGACTGGATCAAAGCTACCAAAGTGGGGCTTCAGATGAGGTACTGTGAATGTCCTTCTGCCTTATTCGCTTCCTTCAATTGTCTATCAGTTTAAGTCACAGTAATTGCAGATATACTGACAGACAGACAGATGAACGAAGTGATAAAAATTGTGATTACAGGGAAGAATTCATGCCAGGATCTTCAAGGAGACTTGTTAAGGGCCATCTTTCAGACACTAGTTGAATGAAACTTCTGATCTCAACTTCATAGGTCAAGAATGAGCATTGTGGAAATGAAAGAGCCCTCTGTTGTGAAAAATGTCTTGATGAACAGGCTAATTCACTGAGGAACTTGCCTGCCAAATTTTCTTGCACATGTGGTCAGCCAAGGGATCAATAGAAGAAAATAGCTTTTTTTTTCACTAGGTTGGTTTGCTGATCCAGCCTGATGCCTGATCAGGTGGTAAGAGACGAATGGGAGATAATAACAAGCTCCCTGCTGAGAATGGAGGTGGTGAAATTCTCGAATGGAACAGAATTGCAACTGTTTCCATCATCAGAGCCCATCCACAAGCAGTTGAATGAGATGCGGAGAAGACTGGGTGATTTTCAGCAGTGCTCACCATGCACTTGCTGTGACCGAACACGCAGCTGGTGTATCCCCACTGCCTGCTGTTACAACATCCGATGCAACCTCCAGGGTCTTCCATTTGGCCTTTGTTCATTTGTCCCTATCTCCTGCACTTGCTACGGATGCACCAGCTGAAGAAGAGAGTAGTAGGTGTTTGGGAAGATGAATCCCCCACACAGGTCTTGTTGGTTGGGCTAAATGACAGTGCCTAGTTCTGAATGAAAACCATGCACAAAAGGTAGTACCCACCTTGATTGCCGGAGATGAACTGGAGTGATCAACTTGAATGCATAGATACAAGGACTTTTTTGTTGTTTTTAGCAGAAATATTTGTTGCTGAGAAGTTTGTTCATTCATCTCCTTATCTCAATGTCCCCACTTGGAGGAGCAAGGAGCCCACAATGTGTGAGAAGAAGATCAAGGGTTTGGATGAACACCATTCTTGCAATCTGGTAAATTGTTGGGAACACGAAAATCATGGCTGAGGAATTTGTATAAGAGAATGGTTCAACTACTCATAGAAAGTCTTGGGTCCATGTGTGAATGGTAGTAATGCCTGTGGGTATAAAAGTGAGGGGTGGTGGCCTGATACTAGTGAAACAAGTTTTCAATGTTTCCATGTTAGGGGAGTTGGGTATGGGTTTTGTAGTGGTTTTCCTCAAGCTAAGAACTTTGCATCCCATCCAATTATCTCAGGCCCACCCAGGTTCCTTGAACCCTTTTCAATGTGCTGTTCTGAGTGTTTTCTAACCAGACAGCTCCTACACTAGTTTTACACTCAGTCCGTGATATAAAAAATGCATGGTACTATGGTATATGAGCTAGTTCCTGCTGTTGAGATTGCAGGTTGAAACTTGATTGTAGAGAAACATGGATCTCCCTCCCAAATCCTTGTTATTTATTGAGTATGGAAATACAATTTGCATTTGCTGTTTTATTGGGTGTGTCCCGATTGTCGCTGTTTGCAAGGGCCTGTCTTGTGCCATTCAGGCAAGCCCAAAAAATTTGCCTCTCTTTACCCAAGAGAATCTACTCTTCTGAGATTTGAACACAACCTTCAAGGTGCACATTTCCCATCAACTAACTGTTAGGGAAAGCTTAAGGTAGGAGGATGGTGAGCTACAGATTTCAATACTGAAACTTCACATTACTTGCTACAATGCACATCAACTCGCACTCAAATTTTATACTCTCCTGTGCTGAAAAATTGCAGCTCTTAGTTTAAACAACATTCTTCATGGAGCATTTCAAAGACATGGATGATCATCATCTGTCAACATGGATGAGGTTTAAGCATGTCACATTGAGTATCACCAATTGCAAGTTTTCCATTGAACCAGTGTATTTTTTATGTAACAAAGGTCTCATTACATAATTGGTCTGCTTCTTATGGCCAGTTAAAACCGGTGTTGGGTAGGTACAAGGCTGGAACTCTGGTATATAGACTAGTACTCATTCTGGCATCAAAAAACTGACCAGACTGGTAGTATGAAACTGAGGCAATACCAGTTTAATATTAGAGCTAAATTGATCTCAATATCAGGTATATATACTTGTCACATTTTGTACCTTTATGACAATATGCACTTCCTCATCAACTTCTTTACTTTAGAAAACAAAGTTGAGCAGTTTCAAATTTAATTTTTTCAGAATTTCAGGAGTTGAAGAACAAGCATGCAAAGTACACCTTGTGTTTGTGTTTGTGGATCTGTAATAGTAACCCAATGGTGAGGACTCGAGGTTGATTCCCAACAATTTTTTTTGCAACTGTCAATTTTTGTTTCCAAAACAATCTTGACTAGACCTTTTTATGAATTATTTTGTGTGGAACATCAATCAGTCTTAAGGTACAGTACCAGCCAAAAATAAGCCTTCTAAGACCCTAATACCAAAACCAGAGACTTGTAGAGAAGAAAGTTTTAAGAAAGATCCAATACCAGTACCTGGGCTGGTACCAATTTAATTTTTTTAAAAGGATTTTATACCAGTGACAGCTGGTATGTTCAAAAGTTTATACCAACCCCCAATATTGATCCAAAGTTCAAACCAGCAAAATGGGTTAAATTAAGAAATGTTTCATAAACTTTTATAATAATAATTAATAATTAATAATATTTTTTATTTTAAAAAATGAACTCACAATTCTGAGTAACACCCACTCGGTGAACATTTCTCAAATTGTGGGACCAAATGCAAAAACTACATCATTCACCTTGTGTAGTCTCTCATCTGCATTTGCCTTTTGTCAAAGCATTTTGTAGCCCATTTTGTCAAAAGTTTCTGGGAGCAATGGACTTGCTTTCTGGGGATTTGCAATGAATGGGGAAAGATGATGGGCAAGCCTTCTTGGTGGGGAAGGAAGGCCATCACCACCACCACCACCACCACATTATTAGAGTGCTGAGAACAAACAGAGCTTGACTTCCAGTTTATTTGCATGGCATTTGTTTCATGGGTCGACTGCCAAAATTCTGCTTTGTTGGTTCTGTCCTGCCCACCTGCAAGGGATTTTTCACCACTGGTTTCATAATTTTGAAGACCTTCTTCTTTCCTTCTTCTGACATGCTTCTCTTCTAAAGTGCCTGCCTGAACATTGTTACATCTGTGTTGATTCGGAAGAGCTTGTAAGGGCACAATGTTTTTCAGTCTCTTTTGTTTTTGTGGCAGGGCAACATGTTAGTCCCGTATTCGGGGGTGTACAACAACGAGTACATCATTACTATTGTGCAGCTTGAGATTATTCGAGCATGCAAATTGCCTCATGGCACCAAGCAGATTACTCAGATGGGCTAGTTGGTTGCCTTCAGTCTTTTTTTTTTCCTGCAATGAAAATCATTTGTGGAGGAAAAAAACCACCCCAAAAAGAAACTTATTAGATGGGTGTTTTGTAAGGAGGGAACTACATTCACTCTTTCCATAACCCTCATCTAAGCACATTAAAAAACCTGGAGAAGAGTTTTCTTTAGTATAGTTAGAGGGGCACTTTACATGATTTGAATGTTTTGCATGACATTTTGTTTGGAAGATTTATACTTTATACGAACCCTTGTTATGCATTATGGTGTATTGTGTTGCTAGGAATGATAGCATTGGTTTTTACACAAGACTATTTTTGTGCAAGGTGCTATAAAAAAGGCTGGCCTTGATTTCTATGCTAGGTAAGGCCCTAAGGGTTGGGTGGGTTGGGTGGGGGAGTAGCTATTACCAAAATAAGGACCCATTGCAAGGACATTTCCAAAATTGGGGCTTGATGGTGCAAATTGCCTTGCAATGGGTCATTGTTTTGGGAATGTCCCTGTCCTAGGGTCTTTACCTACAATAAACTCCATTAATGGAGTTATACAATGGGAGATTACTTGAACAAATTCACATTGGATCAAAGAAGCATTGTGGTCCTGAGAGAAAGGAAGTTCATCCTCTAAACCTAAGAAGATGTGGTTTTTCCATTTTGCTTTTGAGGTGAGAAGGAAAGTGGTATGATTTGCGAGTCCAAGCTCCTTTCCATATGTTCCATCAGACTTAAAAGGGACCGGGGGAGCGGGGGAGGGGGGGTTGTGAAACATGATTTGTAGCTTGACATTAGCACCAAGAGGAAAAAAAGAATATGTTTAAGGTGAAAATTCCCATGAAGATTACACTCACAATTGTCCATAGATTTGTGTGTCATAAGTGCCACCCTTAAACAACAACAAAAACTGCAAGGCAGAGGAAAGAGTACAAAGTCCGTGACTCCCAAACAAAACCTAAAAAACTAATAATAAAAAAGTATGTGCCCATCCGTGCATGGCATGGTGGGTTTCATACGACACACTAGATAGAAAGAAACCCGATGGGCATCTCTCTCTGATGTTTTTTTGCAGTGTTTTATCCACCAAAAAATTCGCAGATATGCCTGGACTCAACAACATCAAACAAGACAAAAAGGAAATTCCCCCATCTGCAAACTGTTTTGCATTAGTTGTCAAAAGTATGTGTCTGGCCACGACCAGTTTTGTGTCAGAAATTGTACATATTTTAGGGCTTAAAACTCAACCCATCTGTGCAACCGCCAGTAAGGTTTAGAAGAAAAATCATAACCTGCAACAAAAAAAAGAGAAAGAGCGCATCAATACAATCCAAAAGTCAGTTTCCAGATACGTATCCAAATACTCCAAATTCCCAAAACTTGAGTTTAAACTTCAAACTTCTATAGTGATAATATAGTCCTCTAGTAACTGAACTTTGTTTGTCCCAAAAACAAAAAAAAGGAACTTATATAATAATAACGGTGTGTTTGCCAGTGTTCCATTGCACACCGTTTGCAATCATACCAAACGGATATGGTCATTACCATTCTATTCTAATCCCGCCGCCATGGTTCCATTCATGTGTTCCTATGTTTTCATAACTTTGGATTCCTGGGTTGCTCATAATTGCACCTAACTTAGTTGGCTCTCTTATGGGTTGGGTTGAATGATATAGTGATGAATGTTGACAACCACTTTTGCAAAAGGGTGGTTGTCATGAGTTGGAGCCATTAAATCACCAAGACGGTGTGATTGTTGGTTGTTGCCATCAAAATGTCCCATTTTCAGTACCTCTCCGTGACATTTCATTTGTACCTCCTTTGTTCTTGCTTCAAAGACACGAACAAAGAAAATTCACTAAGCCGCCACCAATGATGGACCTACTACACTAAGTAGTTAGCTGAGAGATAATGTCAAGGACTTCCAAAATTATTATTTATGATAGCACTACAATTATGACCCAAACTTGGTGCTGAAGGTTGTTTGGATGCTTTGTTTTGGATGACTTTAGGCTACCTTTGAGTGGAGTGCCACCATGAATGTGGCAACAAACTATATCACCATGCCTGACCCCAACCCCCATCCTCCATTCACATCTCTCCCCCCCCCCCTCTCATATGCCATTTCAATCCACATCCACAATGCACCATGTCATGCCATTCATTGTTGTACTCTCTAGTGATTATCCTTCCCTACCCCTTGGCCATTATTGCCTTGTCTTAACCTAATTGAGAAAATACCAGTGTTGGGTGGGTATCAAAATTTCCAATGGCTCCCCTCTCTTCCCTAAACCCTAAACCCTTCTTGTGAATAGAGAGGGACTGGAGTCCTCAAGTTCTTCCTCTCCCACTTGTTTGTTGATGTGTTTTAAGTTGCAAGGTCTGGTGTTTTATTTATGTGCTGCAAGAATTCAAGTTACTTAAAGGTAGTGGGTTTTTTCTTTTTTTCCTTAAAGCCCTGTTCCATCATTATTTACTGTTTTTTTCTCTTCTTTTTGCCCCTCATCTTTTTTCCTTTTCCTTTTCCCTTCCTCCCTTTCTCTTTTGCTTATGTCGTCTTTCATCATCATTTCGTGTTTTTCTAGCTTCACCCTAGTGCTTCGCTTCATGTCTTGTTGTCTCATCTAATTGTTTCATCGCACCTTGTAGCTTTGTCACGCCTTGTTACTTCATTTCGTTGTTTCATCCTACTACTTCGTTTCATCCTATTGCTTCACCTTGCTTTGCTACTTCACTTTGTGGTGTGCCATATTGTTTCCCACCTCGCCCTATTGCTTTATGCACCTTGTTCATTTGCCTCGCCTTGTTGCTTCACTTCATGCCAGACCCCTTTGTGCCATATTACTTCCCCTTGCCTTGCTATTTCTTACAATTTGCCTCATTGTGTTGCTTCTTCTTTTGCCCTATTGTTTTTTTTGGCTTGCCCCATTGCTTCGCGCTTTTAAGGTACCTATTGTCACTCCCTCCCATTGTTTCATTTCACATTTCGCCCTATTGCTCGCCTTGTGTCAACTGGTACCATAATACGTTAGCCATTTCAACACATGTTCATCAAATAATTAATTAATTTTGAAATTTTATTTCAACAAATGAAATATTCACTAATATCCTTCACAATATTTTTGATTTGGAAGAAATAAATTTTTGAAAATTTCAACAATTCTGAAAATAATATAATTAGTCTCAAATTGGCCAAGGTACCAAGGTATTTCCCCTCATTTTTCTTGATTACAAGTGAAGGAGCTTGGAGCATCTTAAACCTTTCAACTTGGTAAGTCTTGCCCTATTCTTTTTTTTTAAAATTTGTGAGTTTTTATTAATGAAATTTTTTTCTTCTATTTTTTTTTAATTTCTATTTTTTCCTCTTCTGGTTTTTAAAATTATTCTTTGTTATTCTTTTGTCTTTTGTTGTGTGTGTTTTTATTATCTTATTTGTTTGTTTGTGTGCAGTGTTCTAATTTTTTACAACAATATATTTCCCTTCATTTTTTGTTAATCATGATGAGAGAGGATAGTGAGGAATTTTGAGTAGATTTCAAAACCTTACACCCCATAATTTTTTTAATCCTTAAACCCTTTGTTTGTAAATTTTATTTTATTTTACTAATATTTTAAACCTTAAACCTCATTTCTTAAACCCTTAACCCGTTGTTGTTTGTAAATGTTTTGATGTAATCATCTAGTTTTGCAGTTTCCCAACTACCATTTTGGAACAAAAATAATAATAATTCCTCCATTAGCTTTGGATATATCCTTGAAAAGTTGTTAATCGATTAGTTGTCTACAGATGAAAATAGAACAAGTCCTAATAATGAAAGAATTGAAATATGCATGAATGATGTAATTATGGAAGAAGAGGTTGAAAAAAACCTAAATGTGCAAATTGGAAACCCTAGTGTTGAAAATAAAAGAAACAAAAATGAAGAGAAGGAAACTGAAGAAGTAATAAAAATTAACCTTAAAAAGTTGCATGTTCAAAAAAAATTCTCAAAACATCATGGAAAATTATTTTTATGTTGAATCTTTTATTGTGTAAATGATAAAGCAACAATTGATCTTGAAAATGCACAAATCATGTGTTGTATACTTCATCATTAAAATCCAATAATTACAACGAATCCAAAAGCACAAGCAAAGAAGATTAATTTCTCACCATAAAACAAATGGAATAACTTCTTTTTAAAATCATGTGAATGCAAATCATATGTTTATTATAAATAAGTTTGAAGAAAAAGTGATCAATTTAGTGAAACAAATAGAAGAAAGACATCTTGCAATATATATAACTAAAAGGTCAATTTCTACAAAAATTATTATGAAGGATTATTTCCAAAAGGTGTGCCACAAAAAAAAATTCCTAAGTACCTTAGTCTTTTAATTATAAAAAATAATTTACCAATTCAATTTGTGGAAAGTATGTGACTAAAACAGTTAACTTTACATTTATGTCCAAAGTTAAATTTCCTTTCCAAAAGACAATTTTCACAAGAAACATTACCAAGAATAATGGAGAAAACAAAACAATTATATGTTCTTCTTGCATTGGCAGAATGTCATTTTGCAACAACTAGCTTTGATTTTTGGATATTCAAAGTAGCTTATGATGTTTTTGCCTTAGATATTAATTTTTTGAGGAAGGATTGGCAGCCAGAGCATGTGACTATTGGCTTGTTTGAAATGATAGAAACTACAAGCCAAGCCTTGGTTAAAAGTTAACAAATTTGTTGGATAAATATGGATTGATGAAAAAGAAATTGTTTTGTCAAAGATGACAAATTCTAATATCAATGCCATGACTTATGCATTGAAATTTGTTTTGAGTTGTGAATCTCTAGGTTTGGAAGAAAGCTTCCAAGGAACTTGCTTTGGGCGTGCCTTTTCAAAGGCATGTCAATATGGCACAACTGAGGAAAAAGTTTGCAAAATTTGAAATATGTTTCCATGAAGTTTTTTTAAATATATTTGCAAAAGTGAATGACATAGCCTAAATTTTTTGGGAAAGGAAGGTAGGAATGGAATAAGGCTTGTGTTGAAATTAGAATTCAACCAATGAAATTGAACACTCTCTCTAATGAAAACCAAATATTCTTTTGTTTTTCAATATTATTTTAGTGGTTTTCAAAAAATTTACTCTTCAATTGAATGAAAATATTAATTATTTGTTGTTATATTTTGCAGGTTTGCTAATAAAATTGTTGTGTTTCAAAAGGCATTACAATTTTGTTCTACAATTGTGCCATGTTACAACAAGCAAACTATTATGAGGCTTACCGGTCAAGTGCCTCCACCTCTAACTTGGCAACTTTGTCAAATTATTGTGGATTGTCTTTCTCCAATTGTTTTTGCATGTATTTTTAACCAATCACATGGTCATTGGTTACTTAGTGATGCATTGCACTTTACAATATCAATGAGTTTAAAACTTAAAAAAGAAAATCAAGTTGTTCTTTCATTTGAAAACCTAATGGAAGAAGATTCAATCATTGTTAATGAGTTGACTTTGTTGGTTTTTAATATTAGAAAGGAACTTTGTGGTGTGTTGGATTCTTTCTTTTCATTCTTAACCAAATACAAAAACAAAAAAACTCCTAACGTGATTTCTTTGATGCTAGACCTTAGCTTCAAAAGCCTTCAAATAATATTCTCATTTGTTGGATGGGAGGAAATCGTTAGTCTTGTTGAGGAATATGATAAGAAGTTTTTATCTCCCATGTTGGTCAAATGTTATGAACATTTGCATCATAAGGTCAAATATAAATTCTATTGACCAATATATTTTTGATAGGGATTGCAATTTGGATATTTTGAACAATCTACGAGTACAAGCAAACCAGCAAAAGAGCTTATCAAAAGAGAGTTGTTGATTTTTAAATGGTATCAATTGGATGTTAAAAACATCAAATGTCCTCTCCAATGATGGGAGAAACATGAAACAATGTTTCCTATTGTTGGTTTTTTAGTTTGACAAATTTTGGACATTGTTGGATCACATATTGAAACAAAAAAGATTTTTTCATTGGCTGGAATACTTACTAACCTTAAAAGATGTCGTTTACAAACTGAAAATTTATTTAAAATGATATTTGTCAAAAAAGAAAACTATTCTAATGACCTCTAAAATAAGAAGTATATCTCCATCTAATTTAGTAGAATTCCTTGAAAAATATATAGATTTAGAAAAGGAGTTAGAAAATTTTGAAAGTGACTTTAAAAGGGATGAAATTGTTGAATTATGAAAATAGAATAAAAATAATGTTGGTTATGTTTTAGAAAATTGCTTGTAGCATCACTTGTGACTTTTTTGTTTCTAAGAATATTTTTTAATTTAATATTTTAAAATTATTTTTTAATTAAAAATTCATAACCAGTTGGTGAGAACCGCCAATTGTGTTCTCAAATTTACAAGAACTGGCATTGTGAGAATCAATAAAAAAAAACTTTGGTAAAAATTACTGCTGCCCTGACCTGGTGTAGATTTTTTTTCTAAAAATTAAAAAGTGAGAACTGAAACCTTTTGTAATCTTATTGTGACAAACTGGATACGGGTATCAAAACAATCCAATGCCCACCCAACAACAGAAAATACCTTAGATCTCATTATACATTTGTGGTTTCATGTAAAGCCCAAGATTTTAATACCCAGAAACAAGTATTGACAATCAACATATGGGCTTGGACTAGCTATAGCATTTGATGGGTACTTTTGATTTTGGCATATTGCATCCAAGGTAAACAAATAATGTTTAGCCAATTTTGGAAACATGTGAAAACTATTCACAACCTCATCTAATTTAATGAATATTAGAGTTCCCATTTTTAATATGACATATGTATTTATTGATTCTTCAATGCGTTTAGAAAGAAAAGGAAACATGGATTTACATGAAAACCCTATCTACAGCTATCAATTAGATGAAACCAAATCTCTATTTTCATGATTAAGAAAAGGCTGAAGCCAGGTTAACACTTCTTCAACCAGCCACAGAGAATTCCAAAGAAGGAAAGACAAAACAGAGAACAAAGAACCAAGAAACGAAAACAAGATAAAATACAAAAGCTGTATGAACAACAGTGCCAGGGGAGAGGAAAAATATGGACCATGTGAAATAGGGGAAAAAGATATTTAAAGACATGAAAAGAACCCCCAAAGCAATGCATGCAAACCAAACTAACCAAAAATGGTTACATCCACAACAATCAAAAAATGACCCACCCAGTTTTTCTTCACCATGCTTTGCAAAAGAAACAGGAGAAATCATTTTATTTTTCGCCATGGTTACTTGAAAATGGCACTGTTTTTTTAGAGGTAGTTTGTAGGCAGAAAACTACTTCTAAAATAGCAAGAAAACATCAGAAAAAAAAGATTCCAAATTTGGTGGTCAAAGCCAGAAACAAATTATGCTGATATCAATTCATACTACAGACTCTAAGCGTGTACCTCCAGTGAAGACCCATTGGCAGGGAACTTGAATTGAATGGCAAAATCCACAACCCACTTGCAACTGCAGTCACAAACCTAAACTGTCTACTCTACCCATTTCTGAGAACTCATAATTTCTGGCAACTAATCTCTGGTGTTGAGCAAACTTAGTACAAAATGAGAAGGTGGTCAAAAGAATGAATGGATGTGCTTTTATTGCTGAAAACTGAGGTATGGATTTCATACCCACAAATTGTGATGTCTGAGAATAATCAATCCCTTGGGCATCTGCATCACCTGACAATCTCCACTAAGGTTGCAGCAGCAAAAACAAGGAACAGTGTACCACCCACATATGCTATCACCTGTAAACACCACACACTCTTGTCAACCAACTTGTATAATTTCCAAACAACATGCCAAACAAGCTAGCTACACCATTATAAGAGGTCAGAAGCTGCTGTCATTCAGTGACAAAAACTCCTAGAGATGTACAGCTCACATGTGAAAAACAAACTAAAAACTCAATGGAATATTAAAAGCTTTGAAAAGATTTTACCTTCTCAGAAATGTATGTGCCAAGAAAGGAGCCCCCAAGTACAGCCAACTGAGAAACAAACATTACAAATGCATGCCAACAAGTGCAAGTCCATTTATTATCCTTCTGGCTTGTACAGAAAAATGTACCTCGACTCATACCCAAACAGAAATGTGGGATGCAAATCTCATGGAAAAAACAAACACATTGTACATGCTGTGAACAACCTTGAAGCTTTAGTCTAAAGTGCCTCAAGAGTACATACCACAGTGGCAACACCATGGCCAGCAATTGCACCCGTCACTACCCCCAATGGTGAGGATGCGGCTGCCAGTGCTGCACCACCCACACAATCCTCCCATTAAGAACGCTCTGACAACAAATGCCTTAGCCAGAGACTGCAAAAGGCAGCAAAGAAACAAAAGCTCAAGTTACCTTCAAAGAACTGGAACCTGTGGAACTGAAACAAAGTGGCAAAAACCACCTTCATGACCTTGATGAGCAAAAGAATATAAGCATAGGGCCCACATACCTATTGTAGAAAAGAATGACTTGTCACCCCATTCAGCCACAAAAACAAGTGCAAAAGCAGCAGCTACAGTTCCTGCTGTAGCCTGCAAACCTTGAGCACCATCTGCCCCTACTCCTGCTATTGCCAACTCTGCCTGCACACTAAAGGACTTTCATCACATTTGCCCACATTGAAGTGGTCACCTAACCTCCAAATGCAGCATGCAGGCAAAACATCTACCGCCATTTTTCATTCTTGCTACCAATACCGAGGTTGTACCATTCTTATGATGACATTCTCTTTCGACCTTCTCAGTGTAACCCAACAAAGTAAGCGCGTACAGGGAATGATCACAGTCACAGAAATCAATTCAGATCCAATTGTGTTTCAGTACTCTGAGAATGCTGAAAGACGATTCCTGTCTTGAACCTACATTGCCCTTTCAGCCAGCAGGGCTATGGAAGCTTTTAACATGAACAATTTACAGAACCAAACAAGGAATGTACCTCTTGCTGCTCTTCCTCAGCTTTGGAACCGTCCATTGATGATGCCTCCAGCAGCGTTGACACTCCAAAATAGACCAACAGAACTACAGCTGCTAAATCATCCAATGGCAATTCCATGTTCCCAAGGCTGTAGCAGGCCCCCACTGTCAAACATAAATTGCTATCACTGTTTCAAGTAGTTACCAACTACTCCCATGGTTCACCACATGCTAGACTTTCCTGGATATGGATGTTAAGAGAAGCTGCCAAAAAGGAGTTACTGAAAGAGATGAGACGTCGATGAGATTGCAGAGAAAATCTCTGCAACAAAACAACTTTGAAGGCAATATGACAATGAATGCCATCATGAATTTATGAGAGTCACTCACAAAAGTGTCAGACCTTCAGTTTTCATCATGAATAGCAGTAACAAGCTGCCATGACTACCTACTGCCTTCATCAGCTCCCTACAGTAGGTGTAGTAGATAAGTACAAACAGGAATTGTTGAAAGAGATTTGAACATGAATGCAAGAAGTATACCTGAATGGAAGAACACCATCAAGGTAGTGGAATGCTCGTCCAAGCGTTACTGAGATGACCGTCATTGCTCTGTCTATGGCAACCCTGTCAGTTAGTCAAGGTCTTCCACAATGATTGGAAACATGAAGAAAATACCGTCAGAAGGTAATGGGTGGTGAGTGCAACATACGCAAGTGCCCCAAAAGTTCCAGTGAACACAGCCAAGTTTGACTTGCGAGTTGCTAACAGTGCCTGCCCACACCACACATCCCCAAAATGATGCCACAATAAACAGATGTTGCCTGCAAAAGCCCGACTGCAACACTTGCAAAGGAATGCAGGGTTTGGATGAGGATCAAAATATGATTCAGAGACACTCTAGCCAACCTGATGGTTTGTTTTCTACAATATTGTCATCCCTGAGCATCAATCTACTGAAATGTCTTGCGCAGTGCTGCTGGTAGATGAAACTTACAGCAATGAAGAAGGTCTTGTCTCCAATCTCTGAGAAAAAAATCAGTAAAAATGCCTGCAACCATTACTTAAACATAAGAAAGAAATAGATAAGAACACATTACCCTTCACATCACTGTATGCTCCCATTCTGAATGTGGAGAACAGATTGTGGTGGCATTTGTTCCACAACAAAGACATCTAGAACAATGGGATGATGATCGAGGGGTCTTTCTCAAAGAGCAGAAGTTGCTATAGTCAGAAAGAGGCTTTGTATTTGTACAAAGAGAAAGGGAACATACCGAAGCAAAGCCACTTTGAATGTCACCCAGATTGCTAAAAATTCCAGCACTGGACTGTTCACTTGCCACTTCCGGACCTACCACTTCTGCGAGGGCTGGAGCACATGCTTGCATGCCCATGACAATTGCCCCTACCACTGCAAACTGCACTAGTGCTTGCCATTTAGGATGATCCCTTTGCAGTTGTGACAAGGAAGACAACACTTTCACAAAATTCCTTTCTCTGTCATCCCCAGGGAACAAGATTTCAGCCTGTGTGCTTGAATTATGAAGTGCAACAATATCTTCTAACATGGCCTCCTGTCTCTCAGGGGTGGGGTACACAGATGATGATGATGATGATGATGATGATGATGATGATGATTGCAGCAGTTTCAGCTCCTGCAAGAAAGGATCATGTTCTGTCAGAAAACAGACATGTTTTCAGCATTCGAAATGGGCCTCAAGAACGACACAATTTTAGGGCAAGATCGTTGCACAGACAGATTCTTCCATTCTGCAAGCAAGCTTGGTATCTAGAGATAATGAGAGAGTTCTTGAGACACAAAAAAGTCCACTCTAAGTATGTGCTGTAAGGAGCTTGCAAAGACAGGTTCCTATGAATCATCATCAACAAGATTGGCAGGCATCCAAAGAAGAGATTTTGAGTCTGTTGGCAAAGCATGAAAGACTCGGAACAAGTTACCAACCTTCTTGTACTGAAGAAGAAGCTCCTCCTCGTCAGTCTGGAACCCTAAATCTTCCTCCGCCTGAAACGCGGACACGACAATTCTCCTCTTGCGAGTCGGCAGACAACAGTGTAATCTCCCAGGCAATGACGTTGAGCATTGTGAGAATCCCAGCCATGGAGATGAAGAAATTCTTCCTGAATTACTACTCTCGGTTATGGATAATAATCCTCTTGGCGCTGCTGCTACTGAGTGTTGTTGCGAGAATCTTCTTTTACTTCTTCTGCTTGTGGTCAAGCTACTGTTAAGTAGAAGAAGACCACAAGAAGAAGATGTGATCTCCAGGAGCAGCGACGACGAACAACAACGACCCATCCCGAGATGAGCTCCCAGGATGTTCTCGCTTCCAACAATTCTAGAACATACATCCAAGTTCCTATAGAATCTGTGCAGCTTTTGAAACTCTTGTTGGGTGCTAGCGGAATTCGGATAAGATGTCGACAAATGTCTCCATGATGTGAGAGAAAACTGATTTGTGTCACCGCTCCCCTCACCCATCACCGTCTCCTCCCCCCTACCCATCCATCCAGCAGCAGGAGGGTTTAGGGTTTGGGGTTTAGGGTTTACTGGGTTTACTGGGTTTACAACGACTACTGTTGTGTGGCTACAACAAGTGTGGGGGTTAAGGCCCAAGTATGAGGCATTACCCAAATATGGGGCTTGCACAAGGCTAACCCCTTGCACAACCCATTTCTGGTAATGCTCTCGTCCAAGGCCATTACCTGATATAAAGACAACGGGAAAAAAAAAAAAAATCTTTCCACAACAATGGGTGGGATTTAGCAAAACAATGATGAAAATTAGGTAATGGAAACTAGTTGGTCCCTTTTGGGACTTGGAGTGGAGGTAGGCCTATCATCAAATTTATGAAGGCTATTCATATTTTTCCCATTTCGATTGTTGAGTCATTTTGTTTTTCTTTTACCAAGTAAATTGGATGTGCAATGCATGGTCATAGTCAAGAAGGAACAAAACAAAATTTTGTTTCAAAACCCTTTTAAATTGATGTTCAATAAATATAATAAACAATTCAAAGTGGGTGAAGGGCATTTCAATTCATATTTTTATAAACAATCAAAATTTTATAAGGTGTGTAATGATTATAAAGTAATGTGTGTTTTAATATTGTGGTTGGTTTTGGAAATTGAAACACCAAAATCCAATTTAACATTCATTGGAATTTGGATTGCCTATTATTGATTTTATTAATTAGATGTGGGTACAGTTTCATATTAATTCTTAAAAAATCTAAATTTTGAAACAATCATGAACAAATAAAAGTTCAAATGAATTTTTTAAATATCTATATACATGAAAGAAGGTTGTTTGTTTATTTTGTTCCAATGGTTCATGAAACATACCAATCTGGGTTCCTTGCAGTGTGTTGTTGTATTTCCATTGCTGCTTGTTTTGGCACTTCAATCAAAATTGTTGTTGTTACTAATAATGATCACCCACCATCATTCTATCCATCATGTAGTCATGGAATCAAACATCACATAATCAACTATGGGCATTACATTACAGATGTAAAGAATCATGTACAGAATCAAAGGTTTCTTTTTTTCTGAATGTTACTTCAGCATAGTTTTTATTTTTGAAATTTTATATTATCTATCTAATGAGCACTATAGTAGTTGCTTGAATTTGTTATAGTCCTCTTGTAAGCCTTTGGACAGGCTGTTTGTGATGCGCTCCCAAGCTCCTTGATAAACTCAAAGGTAAGTTTAAGGTGAAAATAGTGAAAAAGTACGAAGACAGGGCACGCTCCTTGACTCGTAGCACTTTTGAGGTAAAAGGGCGTGCTAGAGCTCTGGGATGGGGACTAAGAAAAGTGACAAGCATCAATTATTCACACGAACCTACACAAACCAAACAACAAGTTGGTTAGTGCGTAGTTTGAACATTTTTGGTGCATGTATGAACCACGGGCAAACACAGACTCACAAGACTCACCACAGCTCGGATTTGGGGGAAGCCACCACCTTCCCCTTTTATACTATACTTTGTGCTTGGCCACGGGGCCAGCACCCAAATGGCATTTTGTCCCAAGACTCCAAAGTGCGAGTCCCAAAATTCCCAAAATTGGGATTTCTACAACTTTGGAGACCCATAACTTTGTGTGCAAACATCCGATTGAAATGAGGTTTAAGGCAAAGTTGGAGCCCTTGTCGAGATCTTTCCAACAGTATGTGGCACGCCACTTGCACGCAAAGGAATCAAGGCAATTCCTGATTTTTTAGTGGTTGGGAGTCAAATTGGCCATTGACTCTCGGCCTTTCTTTTGGCCATAACTTGTGTTTTAGGTACCCAAATGAGTCATGTGAACCCATTTTCAACATCTATGTTTCAAGAGCTTTCCATTGATACAAAGAACTATTGAATCCAATGAGTTTTGACCCCTGTAATCGCCCTTTGAAAATTTGGGAATCCATTGGGACTTCAATTCTCAAAGTGGGAGCTCATTTGGGAGTGTGGAGGTTCATTCCCTTTCACTCTCTACATTCTCAGAACATGAAATGTGACTCCTAGGCTCCCTCTTGGCTTGCACTTTTGTAAGCCCTTGCCTTGGTCGTGAGCCCAAGGTTAAGGTTGTGATAGTTTATATAACAAGCAAACAAGCGCTAGCACACTAAAATTTCATCCTTTGTCAGAGAATTGTTGCTCCTTTTCATCACTACACTATGAGAGAAAACGCAAACAAATCCCACCACCTACTATACTTATGGCAGCAAGAAAAAATGAACCCAAACCTTCCCTTATTATACTTATGGCAACAAAGGCAGATTGTTTGTATAGCAAGCAAGTAAGCTCCAAAACATCAAAATCTCATCCTTTGTCAAAGAACTATTACTCCTTTTCATCATTACACCATGAGAGAAAATGCAAATAAATCCCACCACCTTTTGTACTTATGGTAACAAGAAAAGATGAACCCAAACCTTCCCTTATTGTAATTATGGCAACAAGGATAGGTTGCTTGTACAACAAACAAGCAAGCTCCAAAACTCTGAAATTTCATCTTTTGTCAAAGAACTATTGTTCCTCTTCATCACTACATCGTGAGAGAAAATACAAACAAATCCCACCACCTATTTTACTTATGGCAATAAGAAAAAACGAACCCACCCCGACACCTACTATACTTGTGACAACACCAAAAAACGAATAGCTATTGAATTCCTTTTATTGTTGATATAAATAATGACTATCACAATAATTCAAGGGTTGTGAAAGGAAGGTAGCAAGAAAAATATATATATTGTGAAGGTGTTTGTGGCCACATGGCACTTTGAAATTTCAGATTGCGTTTTGAGCCCTCAGGCCCACTTCCATTAAAGATTGAAGAATTTTTTTTTAAATGAAAAATGCTACAATTTGCACCAAGCAACGATAATAGCAACAAATGTGAGTACAAATTACATTCGATTGTGGATTGAAATGAAACGGTTCAAATTGGAATATTTCTTTTAACTAAAATGGTTTTGTGAACATTCGGAACTATTCTAAAAAGAGAACAAAATAAAATAAAATAAGAGTTTATTCTACACTTAATAAATGAACTATAATTTTTTCATTGCACTTTAAATACTTACATTCTATGACATAAGATGAAACTAATATACAATTTAATCAAAAATTCAGTTCACTCTTACAATTTGACTTAATGGGTTTTTAAAAAAGAATTTAAGTCAATTTAACATCATTTATTTTTATTGAACTTTGTTACTTGAAAAAAATTATTAAGCAAAAGCAAATATGTATTAAACAAACTTAACACAAGGAACTAGAAGTGAATAAATCATGCTTTATCATTAGAAGAGTTTAATAAATTTGACAATTATGCTAAAGAGGGGATTGGACAATATTAGTCAAAGAAACACATTAAAAGATTTCTTCACCAAATTTTTGGGTAATGGACAAAGCTTGAAATGCAAAAGAAGAGTGTCAAACATTGAATGAAGCAAAAACAAAACATAGAGATAGAATGTTCCCATGAAAAGGTTAAAATTAAGATTGAGGTCACATCACAAAAAGTTGATGAAGTTGTAGTTTAATCCACAACTCGAAATGGAAAGTGGACAAAGAAAACAAGACAACAAACTTGCAATGTCAATGGGACTAGAGCTCAATTTGATGAAAACATATACAAGAAGGATTGCACATGACAAAAATTGATAACACCACCTCACAAGAACAAAAATGACAAAAAAAGTGTGGCAACATTCAAGCCACCAATATGTACACAAATAAATGGTTTAAAATCATCAAGATCATTGGCAAGTTCAATGGTGAGGGTTCAACCAAATGATAAAATAACAAGTCTTATATATAAGAGTTGGGATCTTTCATTATCCAAAAGTCAAGATTTAGAGGGAGTGGATGTAAAACATATGAGAATTTTGGGAAATGAAAAGTGTTACTTTGGGGTATGAATAGTAAAAGGATGGTGAAGATACACTCAAGCAACAATGGATCTTTGCTCCTCAATAATGAGATCCAATAGCTTGTATCTTTGGCAATTAGCAAAATGATTAACAAGGTACATGTAAATATTTGGGATGAAACAAATGGATGTAAGTGGGTAGTATTGAAAATTTTAATTTATGTACATATGTTGAATGAATTTCACAATTGATTTTATCAATGATCAAAATTGAATTTAGATCAGAGTTAGATTTAATAATGATGAATACATATGCATCTAATAGTTTAAACTTGATTTTGAATCCTTGTTAATTTGATAAATGGACAATCAAGATCATTAACAATGTGGACATGTGAAAATCACCGATGCCTCACAACATTAACATCGATGTTATCAATGGTGCAAATGAAGTCTAGTTTAGGGTTAGGTCAAAAGATGATGAATACTATTGCATCCAAGTGTTTAATTTTTTTTTATGACTTAATAATGAAGATTAAGTGAATGGATGGTTGCGATTGATGAATGAAAACATCAACATGTGAAGATTATCATATTCAATGAAATCAAAATATAATATGATTAGTTTTTTTTGGATGTGTTACCTCTTTAGTTTCTTGTTTTTTCCTTCATAGTTAGAGCTTTGTTTTATGTATCATTAATATTGTTTTGTTTTTCCTTTGGTTGTTTTGGTGCTTATTCAAGCACTTTCGTTTCCTTTGTCTAACATTATATGACTTTGGTTTATTATTGTTTGGTGTCATTTTTACTATCTATACGTTTTCATTTTTATTTTCAATGCTTTTAATTTGGTGAGGTGGTTCATGATTTGTTGTTTTTCAATTTTTTTCATTCAACATATTTTCAAAAACCTACAACATGAGCTTTCATTTCTTTTACAACTTTCTCTTTTCACCAATTTTTTTCTTACACTTCATTAAAAGGCATCATGACTTGGACAATTTCATGACTATAATTAAGTTTTAGTTGTGTAGTCATGTCCTTAATTGTCATGTCCCTAGTCATGTTTACAACTACATGACTAGGTTAATTATATCATGAAATTCACAATTACAAGATTAAAGCATGTGGTTTAACTTCAAAACCATGTTTGACCAAATAACAAAACATAATGGACACATCAAAAGCTAGGAAAAAGAATTATACAAAAATGAATTTGTTAGTTAAATGCATAGTTTTAACATTTTCACAGGTAACCCCAAAAGAAAACTTAATTATTCATAATAATTTATGATCATTAACCAATTGTGGATGATTTTAAATATTTGAAATTGTGATTTTGCACATGAAAAAAAAAACCTAATCCAACATCATGTCATTGAACATTTTTCTTCTTGATAGCAATATTAAAATACTTTCACATTAAATTTTGCTTATGTTTGGCCAAGCGAACAACCTTGGTTTACACAAGAAAGAATCATGGGTTTTGCAACTATCCAAATTCACTAAATTTTCAATGAAATTGAACAAAAATTGATTGATATGCAACTTGTATTATTTTTGTCAAAAAAGAACTAGTTAACTAGGACATTTTTAATAAAAATGTTTTTAGTTGTTTTGGATAATCACATGTTGCATTAAGTAATTTTTAATTTCAAAATTTTGACATGGGTATTATGAAGTCCCAAGTTAAAATGACATGGACTAGAATGCCATGTCATCATACAACACCTTTTTTTTCAAGGTTATTGAATCATGCATTGTATTTTTTCATGGCATGTTATGAAAAAAATACTTGTCATGAATTTATTTTTAAGGTTTTTTTTTGTTTTTATCAACAAATGTTTTTGCACCATTCACCACCATAATATATGCATGTTTGTTCATTACATTTGTTCATGATATATTCATGTATATACACAATGTATACATTAATACACACATCCAACATGGTTTGAACCCAAAACCTCATGAAGATGCACTGAGGTCTTAACTACCAAATTGCTTCAAAACTCTTATAAAGTTTTTTTTTTTTAAAGTTTAATTTTATCATGTTTAGCATGAATTTACTTGGAAAACTCAAAATTTAACATACATTTTTTTTGCAAAATATATTTCCAATGCTACAATTGAAAAAATCACCTTGAACCTTATTCAATAATGTATTCAAAAAATTATCATTATAAATAATTAATTTAAACTGTTATTTTAATAACTTAAAATAACATGTTATGAATATATCTACAAATCTACAAATCTATTTTTGTTTAAATTGACCTACAATCTTTGTAAATGTGATTCGACGTAATGTGAATTCAAAAATTCCTTCATTTAAGCCTTTCACAAAGTTCTTTTTGTTACATAAAATATATGAACATTTTTTGAAGGATTTCAATTTTTTAAAAAATTCCCCCATATGATTAAATACAATTTACTTTTTATTTCTAAAAATTTCACTTTTGTGATGTTGTTCAAATGGTAATCATCCATAAAAATATTTAATTAACCACATTTGGTTATAGACAAGTTATGGAGCTAGAAACTTATTTAAATATTTAAATACTATGATTGCCTATTATAATATATTGTAAAAATTTGACAAGAAATATTTTTATTTATTTATTTTTATTTCAAAATATCCTTGTTGATGTTCTTACCTTTGTAAATTGGCAAAATTTTGTCACAAGAAGAAACATTAATTAAATAATCAATATACCCATTTAATTTTCAAGATTTTTTAAAGCATCATTAATCATACATTAATACAAATGATTAATTAAACAACTTTTTAAAAAATATTGCAACATTTTTAATTCCTTTCTTTCTAATGATGTAAGAATATATTTTATTTTCATTTTGTTTGTAGAAGTAAAAACAACATAATTTGATGAAATTTTTGAATTAAATAGTTGAATTAAACCCTTCACTTTAACTAGCGTTGTTTTATTTTATATTATTTTAGGGAGGAAATTTTCACAATTTGGTGATTCTTTTTTAGAAAATAATGTGAAAAATAAAAATCCAAAAATAATTTTTTTTTGCCAAAAATTTGAGGTCCCAAATTTGGACAACTAGTTGGTCCCTTCTGGGACCTGGAGTGGAGGTAGGCCTATCGCTGTCTTTTATTGACTACGTCCGTCTCTCTCTCAAGTAGAGTAATACTGCTCCTGCAGCACTAACCTAAACGTTGTC
>Ga0116231_10001756_pt1 | contig 45055 bp, 49 predicted proteins | sample S1TSphgellanicum_2_FD_89695 | JGI IMG/M metagenome (GOLD analysis project Ga0116231, IMG submission 89695) | Host-associated microbial communities from peat moss isolated from Minnesota, USA - S1T2_Fd - Sphagnum magellanicum MG | ecosystem: Host-associated > Plants > Peat moss > Unclassified... | reverse complement strand
GTTCGCTTCTTCGTTCGAGGTGACGACTTTTTCGACGTCGCTTTCCTTGCCGCTCGCGAGGTCTTGCGAGAGCTGATCGGAGGTGTTCAGCTTGTCGTTGACGTCGCCGAGCATCTTCTTCACGGTATCTTTGAACGACGTACCGCCGTTGTCGACCGTATCGTTCGGCTGGGTGACGCCGGGGACCGGCGAGATGTTCGGAACGTCGTTCGAGCCGCCGGCGATATCGGGGACGAACGTCCCCGGGATCACCTTGGAAACCGCGCTGGCGAAATCCATGCTACGACTTCAAGAGCGACTGGGCGGCGGTGCCCATGTTGCGAGATTCTTGGATCGCGGTCACGTTCGCTTCGTACGCGCGTTGAGCGGCCATCATATCGACCATTTCTTTCACGACATCGACGTTGGGCATGTGCACGTACCCTTGCGCGTCCGCATCGGGATGGCCGGGATCGTAAACGAGCCGATCGGGGCCGTTGTCCTGGGTAATGCCGACGACTTGCACGCCGGCGCGCGACTTGTTCAAATCCGGGCCGAACAGGTCGGTGTCGACGTCCAGGCTGTCCAGGTTCACGCCGTCGTTATCGGCCGTGTTCGCGGCCGTGGCGGTCGGGCCGCCGGAATTCGTCGCCTGCCCGGCCGACGACGCGTCCGCTTTCTGTTGGAACACGATCAGTTGGCGCTTGAACGCGCCGCCTTCGGGCGTGCGCGTCGTGTTGACGTTCGCGAGGTTGTTCGCGATGACGTCCATCGCAAGGCGCTCGGCCGACAGACCGGACGCGCTGACCTCGACGGAATCGTACATGCCCATCAGGTATTCGTCTCCGTGATCGCGCGGCGCAAGCGCGTATATTGATTGCTGAGCAGCTCGTGCATCATCGAAGAGTAGCCGGAGTTGAGCGTGAGCTTCGCCATCTCTTGATCGATGTCGACGTTCGAGCCGTCGACGCGGATCTGATCGGTGCGATCGACCGTCGTCGTGACTTGGAACGGCGTGAGCGGCGGCAGGTCGCCGTCTTCCGGGATGTGATTGTCCTGATCGGTCACGAGGGCCAGCGTATCGGGATCGGCGGGCTTGCCGGTCTCGGCGGCCAGCGCTTCTTTGAAGGAGACGTCCGAGCGCAGGAAGCCCGGCGTGTTCACGTTCGCGATGTTGTTCGCGATCGCGGCATGCGTCTCGGCAGCGCCCTTGTTGGCGTCCTTGAGCAGCGACACGGTCGATCCAAACGAGATCATGTTATCCGCCATCTCCTCCACCATCGGCCGGGCGGCGCCAAAGCCTTAGCCGCCGGACTACTTGAACTGGGCCGCGTGGAGGGTCGCGTAGGCGCCACCGGCGGCGATGAGGGTCTCGTGGGTCCCCATCTCGCGCACGCTGCCGGCCTCGATATAGAGGATGAGCGAGGCGCGGCGGATCGTCGAAAGCCGGTGCGCGATGATCAGGGTCGTGCGGCCGGGAAGAATCCGGTCCAGCGCTTCCTCGATCATCGCCTCGGAGTGCGAGTCCAGGGCGCTCGTCGCTTCGTCGAGGATCAGAATCCGCGGGTCGCGCAGGATCGCACGGGCGATCGCGATGCGCTGACGCTGGCCGCCCGAGAGCCGGACGCCGCGCTCGCCGCAGATCGTCTGGTAGCCGAGCGGCAAGTTCGCGATGAACTCTTCGGCATTGGCCTCGCGGGCGGCGGCCTGCACCTCCGCGTCGGTCGCGTTCAGGCGCCCGTAGCGGATGTTCTCCGCGACCGTGCCGTTGAAGAGCATCGTCTCCTGCGGCACGATCGCGATCTGGCCGCGCAGGTCGCCGAGCCGGACGTTTGCGATGTCGACGCCGTCGACGGTGATCCGGCCGCCCTGCGGCTCGTAAAAGCGCGGCACCAAGTTCACGATCGTCGACTTGCCGGCGCCCGAGGGCCCGACCAGCGCCACCGTCTCACCGTGCCGCATCTCGGCGGAGAAGTCGGCGAGGACGGGCGGCGCGCCGGGTTCGTAGGCGAACCGGACGTGTTCGAAGCGCAGGTCGCCGACGATGTTCTTCAGCGGCAGCGCACCCGGCGGATCGTCCGGCTCGATCGGCAAGTCGAGGATCTCGAAGACCCGTCCGGCACCGACGAGCGCGCGCGAGAAGTCGCCGAGGAAGATCGAAAAGCGGTTCATCGGATTGATCATCAGCGCGACCGCGCCGAAGAACGACACCGCGACTGCTGCATTCAGCCGGCCGACCGCGATCTCGCGGACGGTCATCACCACCATCACGCAAAGCGCGATCGAGACGACGGTCGCGATCACCGGCGCCTGCGTTTGGTTGAGCTGCGTGACCTTCATGTTCGCACCGAAGAAGCGATCGTTGGCGCCGGCGAAGCGGTCGCGTTCGAAATCCTCGCGCCGGAATGCCTTGACGATCCGCTCGTTCTGCAGCACTTCGGTGAGGTTGCTGGAGAGATCGGCGATCCGCTCTTGCGCGCGCTTCGTGCTCGTGACCACGAGTTTGTTGAAACTGCCGATGATCACCGAGATGACCGGCGCGCAGAGCAGCAAGACGATCGCGAGCGCCCAATCGTAGTAGATCATCGAGGCGAGCGCGGCCAGGAACGTCACCGTTACCTGGATCATCTGCGGGAGCGAGATCGAGACGGCGTCGGTCATCAGCGCGAGGTCGCTCGAAAAACGCGAGATGAATTCGCCGGGACGCCACTTGTCGAATTCGATCAGCGGCATGCGGTTCACCCGATCGAACAGCCGCGCGCGCAGCGTCGCGATCATCCGCTGCCCACTCCAGGCCGTGAGATAGCTCTGGCCGTAGCCGGCCAGATTGCCCACGATTTGCGAGAGCAAGATGATGCCGATGACCAGACCCAGCATCGGCCAATCGACGGTGGCGACGGTCACGTTCCCGTCGGCGTGCGGATCGACCAGCACCCGCTTGAGCAAGAGCGGGATCTGGAGCAGCGCGATCGGGGCAAAGCCGGCGAAGACGCCGAGCAGCATCGCGAGCGCCAACCGACCGTAATACGGGCGCGCCTCACGCAGGAGCCGCCGCAGGACCGAACCGCGTTCCATCTCGGACCAAGGCGTTCGGCGCGCGCTGAAACTTCGCCTCATCGTACGCCGTACCACGGGCAGCGTTAGATCTTCGGAGGCTACTCGTGGACTGTTATTACCATCACGCCGTCCCATCGCTCGCCCTCTGCTCGGGCTGCCGTCAGCCGATCTGCGGCACGTGCCGTTCGGAGCAAGGCGATTGCCCCGGCTGCCGCCTCGCCGCACGGCTCGATGCCGCTGGCGTAACGCGCGAACTCCCCGGCCGCGTGCCGCCGCGCAGCGAACGCGGCTACGCGCCGCCGCCGCCCCAACCCCCGCCGCCGCCGATGTATCAGCAAGCGGCGCCGGCCGCCGTCGCGGTGCGCGCGGAATCGCGCGCGCTCGTCGCGCTCGGCTATCCCTTCTGGCCGCTCGCGCTGCTCGCGCTCTTCGACGGATCGCGCTCGCCGTTCGTGCGCAAGCAAGCGTGGCAAGCGCTCGGGTTCAATTTCGGGATCTACGGCCTGTGGTTCGCCCTCAGCGCGATCACCGCGATCCCCGTGATCGGCTGGCCCGCGTTCCCGCTCTTGCCGTTCGTCATCCCGGTTGCGTTCGTCGCCAGCGTCGTCTACGGCTTCAAGGTCTGGCACGGCGAGGACGTGCGCGTCCCGTTCGTCTCCGACTACGTCGAGCGGTCGACCGCCGCTTAGGCCGACGCGGCGCGCACTTCGCGGCCGTACCGTTCGAGAAACGCCCGCGCCGCGGCCTCGTGATCGAGGATCGGCGCGGGATACTCGCGCGGCCCGAAGAGGCTCAGCGCGAGTTGACGTGCGCCGCCGGCCGCGAGCGGGTCGAGGATCGTGCGATCGGGTTGGCCGGCGAGCTCCGGGATCCAGCGCCGCACGTAGGTCGCAACCGGATCGAAGCGGCGCGCCGCGCGCAGCGGATTGTAGATCCGCGGATACGAGCCGTAATCGGCACCGACGCCCGCGATCCACTGCCAGTTGCCGGTCGCGAGCGCGGGCGCGTCTTCAACCAGCCACTGCTCCCACGTATCGCGTCCGACGCGCCAATCGATCCCAAGATCGAAACACAAGAACGACGCGGCGACGGCGCGCACGCGCGGATGCATCCAGCCGGTCGCGCGCAGTTCGCGCATCCCGGCATCGACGAGCGGGAACCCGGTGCGCCCGCTGCGCCACGCATCGAGCTGCGGATGCGTGCGCGCGAAGGCGAAGCCGCGCATCTTCTCCTGCAACGGTTCTTCCTCGAGCGATTCCGTGTACCACGCGAGTTGCAGGAAGAAATCGCGCTGCGCGAGCGAGCGCAAATAGAGCTTGATCGAGAGCCGCTCTTCCGCGAGCAAGAACGGATCGCCGAGACGGGCGCACGCCTCGCGAACGACGGTGCGCGCGGCGATCGTTCCGAACGAGAGCGCGGCCGCGAGCCGCGAGGTTCCATCGGCGGCCGGCACGTTGCGCCCGCTCGCATAGTGCACCGCGGGACCGTCGAGAAACGCGTCGAGTGCGTGCCGCGCCGCAGCTTCGCCGGCGGCGCCGTCGTCGGGCGCGGTCGCGCCGAACTCGGCCGGATCGGGCAGCGGCTCGCTGGCAATCTCGGTCTTGGCGAACGATGCATCGGCCTCACGCGGCACCGGGACGAGACTTCGCCAGCGGGTCACGTAGGCCGCAAACGAACGATACGCTTCGCCGCGGCGATTGACCAGCGCGCCGTCCTCGGGCGGGATGACGGTCGCATCGTGGACCGGCAGCGTGCGAATGCCGGCTTCTTCCAGCACGGACTGCACGTCGCGCTCGAAGCGGACGCTCTGCGGATCGTGCGCAACGCTCCACGCCACCGCGCGCGCGCCGAGCGCGCGAGCGAGGCCGCGCAAGATCGGCCCCGTCGCGCCGCGCCGCACCAGCAGCGCGCTGCCTCGCTCGCGCAGCGCCGCATCGAGCGCCGCCACGGCCGCGCAATAGTAGGCCGCTCTCCGCGGCGAGCGACGTAAGCGCGCTGCGCTGAGCGGATCGACGATCAGCACGGGCACGACGTCGCCGAGCCGCGCCGCCGCGGCGAGCCCGGCATGGTCGCCCACGCGCAGGTCCCGGCCGAAGGAAAAGATGACGCGCTCGCTCATATCGCCGCTACCGCACGCATAGCGGGCCATTCGGCAGGGGGGCCGAGGCCCTTTCTCACAAACGTGTGAGCCTTGTGAGCCGCATCTTCATACGATTCGCGCTACCGCGTGACGCGGAACGGCTGGTCGCCGACGGCGTCTTCAGCGGTCCCGCACCAGCGGGCGAAACCTGGGAGGTCCGTATCACCAAGTGGCTGAGCGAACAGCAGGCGGGGCGCCGGGTGATTCTGATCGCCGAGGATGCGAGCGGTCTGCTCGGCTCCGTACAACTTGTCTTCAAATTTCCGCCGGGCTACAACGATCCCGAAGCCGCCAACGGCATGGACATCGGGATGATCGAATCGCTGCGCACGCGCCACGACGCACCGGCCGCCGTGACGACCCAGCTCATCACCGACGTGCAGGCGATCGCGAAGAAGAAAAACATCACCACGATCACCTTCTGCTTACCGATGAACAACGAGCGCGGCATCGCGCAAGTCAAATCGTGGGGCTTCAACGAGTTCCGCATCATGCCCGAAAAAGACAAGATGCTGGCGTTTTTTCGGAAGAGTTTGGTCTAGCCGCCGATCTCGGAGAGGGCGCGCATGGCGCTGGCGGGTTTGCCGAGGTCGAGGTGATGGCGTTCGGGTTTGATCGCCATCGCGTTCGAGAAGATCGCGCCGAGTTCGTCCGCGTTCGCGCCGTTGCGCAGCGGGGTGCGCAGATCGATTCCCGTGTCGCCGAACAAACACAATTTGAGTTGTCCGTCGGCGCTCAGCCGCACGCGATTGCACGTCTCGCAGTAATCGTGCGAGAGCGGCGAGATGACGCCGATCGCGCCGGGCGCACCTGCGTAGGCGTAATACCGTGCGGGGCCGTTGCCACCGGGGCCGGCGACCGGCAGTAGCTCACCGCCCGCTGCGATGCGATCGAGCAGTTCGCCGGACGGAACGTACGCATCGCGCTGCAGCGCGGCGTTGTCGATCACCGGCATCACTTCGATGAAGCGCACGAAGACCGCGCGCTCGCGCGTGAAAGCCGCGAAGTCGGCGACCTCGTCGTCGTTCTGGCCGCGCATCACGACGCAATTGATCTTGACCGGCCGCAGACCCGCGTCGAGTGCCGCGTCGATCCCGGCCAGCACGCGATCGAGCCCCGGCCGGCGGGCGATCGCCGTAAAGCGATCTTCGCGCAGCGTGTCGAGCGAGACGTTCACGCGTCGCAAACCGGCCGCGCGCAGCTCGGCGGCGAGATCGGCCAGGAAGAGACCGTTCGTCGAGAGCGCGATGTCATCGATCCCGTCGATCGCCGCAAGGCGGGCGACGAGTTGCGGCACATCGCGGCGCACGAGCGGTTCACCGCCGGTGAGGCGGATGCTGCGGACGCCAAGCGGCGCCGCGGCGCGGACGACGCGTTCGATCTCCTCGAACGTCAGGATCTCGGCTTTGGGGATCCACGGCAGCCCGGCCTCGGGCATGCAATACACGCAACGCAAGTTGCAGCGATCGGTCACCGAAATGCGCAAGTAGGTGACCGGACGGCGGAACGCGTCCGTGAGCAGCCCCGGCGCGAGCAAATCGATCACGGGGATGGTCTTCGGCGCGCGCTCCCGCGGGCCCTCAAGTAGCAAAGACGGTATCGGGAACCTGGACGTTGAGTTTGTAGTCGCTGAACGTCGATGTGATGTCGGCGTTGTAATGCGGGATGTCGACTTTCCCCGTTTGCGACTTCAAGACGTAGTTGCCGTCGATCGCGACCCAGGTCTGATTGAACGAGATCGAGCCGCCGTCGTCGTTGTACACGTACGTCATCGCGGTCACGGTCGCGGTCTTGTCGTCCACGCTCACGTCAACGTGATCGATCCGGCCGTGCTTCTTGCGGACGAGGCGAAACGTCGACGTAGTGCCGTCGTCGGCGACCGGGGTCACGGTGTAGATCCGCGGCCATTCACTCGCCGGTTCGAGTTGGACGACAACCTTCTTCAACTGGTTTGCGATCACGGGCACCGTTTTGAACTCGACCGCGTTTTGATCCGGCGACCGGAAGTAGACCGTGCCGTCGAGCGTCGGGCTCAAGAACGGAAACGAATGCGATACCACGGCGACGCGGACGCTCGCCTCATATGAATGCAGCGCCGGGTTGATGTGCTGCATACGCTCGTAGACGTCGTTCTGATCGGCGGCGGACGGGGCGGCCGTCATCAGGACGGCGGCAAGCATGGTGGCGAAGCGCGCGGCGAGAGATCGACCCGGCTCGTGCGGTAGAAACGGAATAGCCATCCGGCCTATAACGCATGCGCGATGCCGTGGGTTTTCAATGCGGCCGCAATCTCAGCGATTACCAAGGTTTCGCGCTCGATTCCCCAGCGGGCGCGCAGAATCGCCAGCGCCCGCGGCGAACCGATCCGGCCCAGCGCCCATGCCGCGTGACCGCGCACGCCGGCGTGCGGATCGTCGCACAGGGCGCGGCCGAGTGCCTCGACGTCCGCGCGATCGAGCCCGTTGCCGAGGGCGACGGCGGCGTTGCGGCGCAGCACCGCGGCCCCGCGCCACCCCATCGCCGACTTGGCGTACCGGCGTTTGAACTCGCCGCTGCGCAACCGCAAGAGCGCCTGCAGATCCGGTGCGGCGAGGCCGGCATCGAGCGGCGCGAAGGCGGCGCCGCCGGGACCGGCCCGGCGGGTCGGCGGGCACATCTCTTGGCAGAGATCGCAGCCCCACACCCAATCGCCGACGAGCGGACGGAGTCCGGCCGGGATCGCGTCGGCGCGTTGCGTCAAATCGGAGATACAGCGGGTTGCATCGATCGTGTAGTCGCCGCGCAGCGCACCGGTCGGACACGCGCTCACGCAACGCGTACACGAACCGCAGGATTTGCGCAGGGGCGGATCCGGTTCGAGCGCGAGCGAGGTCACGACCTCGCCGAGAAAGACGAACGAGCCGAGCCGCGGGGCGATGAGGTTCGTGTGTTTGCCGACCCAGCCCAAGCCCGCGCGTGCGGCGAAGGCGCGTTCGGCGAGCGGCGCGGTATCGCACGCGATCGCACTTGCGGGGGCGCCGGCGATCTCGTCGATCGTTCGCGCGACCGCGTCGAGCAGCGCGCGCAGCGGCCGGTGATAATCGGCCGACCACGCGTAGTTGGAAACCCGCCCGCGGCCGCGTCCCGGCCGCGGCGGCGGCGTCGCGTAGGCGACCGCCACGCAAACCACGCTGCGCGCGCCGGCCAGCAGCGACTGCGGATCGGCGGCCGTGCGCGCGCGCTCCGCGTCGTAACGCCATGTCGCCAAATCGCCGCGCGCGAACGAGGCCGCGAGTCGCTCGCGCGTCTCCGGCAGCGCGCCGGCGCTCGCGATCCGCACGGCATCCGCGCCGGCGGAACGCGCCGCCGCGAGGATCCGATCGCGATCGCTTAGAGCGATGGGAGTCCGCCCCGCCGGCGGGCGGCGGGAAAGGCGCGATCGATCGCCGCGATCTCATCGGCTTCGAGCCGCAGCTCGCCCGCGCCGGCGTTTTCATCGGTGTGCGCGAGGCTCGCAGCTTTGGGGATCGCGAACACGTCGGGATCGCGCGTCAGGAAGGCGAGCACGATTTGGGCCGGCGTCGCGCCGCGCCGCCGCGCGATCTCGACGAGCGCGGCGTAGCCCGGCGCGCGCTCGTAGGCGCCGCGGCCGAACGGCGTGTAGGCGACGGTCGCGATCCCCGCTTTGCGCGCGTAGGGGATCTCGTGAGCTTCGATCGTGCGTTCGCCCAGATGATAGAGCACCTGATTGCAGGCGATCGGCTCGCGTTCGAGCGCCGCGCGCGCTTCGGCGAGATCGTCGACGTCGAAGTTGCTCACGCCGAGCGACCGGATCTTGCCGTCCGCGACGAGCCGCTCGAGCGCGCGCATCGTATCGCGCAGCGGCACCGTGCCGCGCCAATGCAACAGGTAGCAATCGAGATAGTCGAGCCCCATCCTCCGCAGCGAACGTTCGCACGCCGCGATCGTGCCATGCGCCGTCGCATTCGACGGCAAGACTTTCGAGACGATGAACAGCGACTCGCGCGGCAGGCCGGCGATCGCGGCGCCGACCAGTTCTTCCGCCGCGCCGTCGCCGTACATCTCGGCCGTATCGATGTGGACCATCCCGCGTTCGATCCCGACGCGCAGCGCCGCTTTGGCCGCCTCCGCGGCCGCACCGCGAGTGGGAACGTTCCAGGTTCCTTGGCCGATCACCGAAACGTCTACACCCGTCGGCCCGAACGGCCGGGTTATCACGGCAGCGCGTCCAGGGGCACCGCCGCGTCTTTCGCCGAGAGGATCGGCTGCGCGCCGTCGAGCGGCCACACGATCCCGATCTGCGGGTTGCGCCAGCTCACGGCGCCTTCGGTTTTCGGATCGAACGGGACGCTGTTCTTGTAATGCACGATCACCTCGTCGCTGCGCGCGAGAAAGCCGTGCCCGAAGCCGGCCGGTACCAGCAGCTGCCGGTGGTTGCCGGCCGAGAGGGTGAAGCCTTCCCACTGCAGATACGTCGGCGACTCGCGCCGTAAGTCGACGATACAATCGTAGATCTCGCCGTGCAGACACTGCACGAGTTTCGCCATCCGGAAATCGTAGTGCATCCCGCGCAGCACGTTGCGCGCCGAACGCGAGAGCGAATCCTGATCCCACACCAGCGGCATCCCGGCGCAGGCCGCTGCGTATTTCGGCCGCGACCAGACTTCTTTGAAGATGCCGCGTTCGTCGGCGTAGACGTCGGGGACGAACACGGCGGCCTCGGCAAACCGGGTGGACTCGATCGTGAGCAAGAGAACCTTTCCTCGCGTTTAGAACGCGTCGAATGACTCGGCGAACGCCGCGTACGCGAGCAGTCCGCCGTCGAGATGATACACGCGTCCGAAGCCCGCGTCACGCAGGCGTTCGGCCGCCCAGGTCGAGACGCGACCGACCCGGCACGCGACGACGTAGGTGCGCGCGCTATCGAGTTCGTGCAAGCGCGCTTCGAGTTCGCGGGCCGGGATCGTAACGGCGCCCGGCGGCGCGCCGAGCACGCGCTCGTGCGGCTCGCGTACATCGAGCAGCGTGACGCCGCCGCGGGCCAAGCGCGCATCGAGTTCCGCCGCGGCGACGCCGGGGATCGTCGACGGCGGCCGTTCTTCTTCCGCATCCGCGCCGGCCTCGACGATCGTGCGGACCTCGCCGCACAGCGCACACGCGGGATCGCGTTCGATGCGAACTTCGCGCACGCGCGCGTCATGCGCATCGACGAGCATGAGGCGACCGGCCAGCGTCTCGCCGACGCCGAGGATGAGCTTGAGCACTTCGGAGGCTTGCCACGTCCCGACGATCCCGGCCAGCGTCCCGAGGACGCCGCCGTCGGCGCAGGTGGGCACGAGATGCGCGGGCGGCGGCTCGGGATACAGACACCGGTAACACGGGCCGCCCGACGCACCGAAGATCGAGAGCTGACCGTCGAACCGGAAGATCGAGCCGGACACGTCGGGCTTGCCTTCGAGAAACGCCGCATCGTTGATCAAGTAGCGCGCGCCGAACGTGTCGGTCGCGTCGACGACGATGTCGTAGGCGCGAATCAGGTCGCGGGCATTGCCCGCATCGAGCCGCACCGGGTAGGCGTCGATCGCGATTTGCGGGTTGAGCGCATGCGCGCGTTCGGCGGCCGTCTGCGCTTTCGACGCGCCGACGTCGGCGGTCGCATAGAGCACTTGGCGCTGCAGGTTCGTGAGGTCGACGGCATCGTCGTCGACGATCCCCAACCGCCCGACGCCGGCAGCCGCGAGGTAGGCGATGACGGGCGACCCGAGACCGCCCGCGCCGACGCACAAGACGCGCGCGTTCGCGAGTTTCTCTTGGCCGGCGAGCCCCACGCCGGGGATGAGGAGATGGCGCGAATAGCGCTGGAGATCGGCGCGCCCCGCCAGCGTCGCCATCTCAGCGTCCCGGCGCTGCGGGAACGCTCAGCGCGCCCTCGGCGCGCGGATGCAGAGCGTTCAAGAACGACAGCACGGCGTTGCGCGCATTTTCGCCCGCGTAGGTGTGATCGCTTGCGATCGTCACGAGCGTCGCGGGCTGCGGCGCGCGCGCGGCAAGCTCGGCGACGCTCTGCGCGCTGACCATCATGTCGCGTTCGGCCGCGACGAAGAGTTTCGGGCGGCTGCCGAGTTTCGGCAGCGCAGCATCGAGCAGCGGTTGCCACGCCGCGGCGATCTCGAGGAGCGAGAGCCCGTCCACGTAGCCCGAGCGCAAATCGACGACGCCGCGCGCGCGCAGGGTCTCGAGCGCCTGCGGCCGTCCGTAGCCGGTCGCGATCGCGACGACGCCGGCGAGTGCGGGATCGTTCCCCGCCGCGCAGAGCGCCGTCGTCGCACCCATGCTGTGCCCGAGCGCGTAAATCGTCTGCTCGCCGCGTCCGCGTGCGAGGCGCACCGCGGCGGCAAACGCATCGGTGAGATCCTCGGCGCCGCGCAGCGTCCCGCCGCTCGCGCCGAGCTTGTGGCCGGGAAAATCCAGACTGTAGACGCCCACGCCGTGCGAGGCGAGAAACGCGCACAGCGAATCGAGGTTTTGTTTCGAGCTCGAGTAGCCGTGCGCGGCGACGACGGCGACGCCACGCGGGCGGCGCGGCGGATAGACGAGCACGGCGATCTCGTTGCGGCGCGCGGAGACGCGCGTCAGCTCGAGCTCGCTCACGGCGCGGCCTCGGCGTTTGGTTGCCACGCGCTGGCACCGTCGGCGTAGCATTCGTTCTTCCAGATCTCGACGCGCGCTTTGAGCGCGTCGATCGCGAACGCGCACGCCGCGAACGCCGCCGGGCGATGCGGCGTGCCGACCGCGATCGCGACCGATGGTTCGCCGCGTTCGACGCGGCCGGTGCGATGCAGCATCGCGATGCGCAGCGGGCCGAAGCGCCGCTGCGCTTCCGCGGCGATCGCCTCCATCTCCGCCTGCGCCATCGCAGGATACGCTTCGTATTCGAGCGCTTCGACCGGACGCGAATCGCCGTTTGACGTCGCGCGGGTCACGCCCAGGAACGTGACGATCGCGCCGTGCGCGTCGTCGCGCACCGCGGCGATCAGCGGTTCGAGCGCGAGCGGCCCGGCGCAGAGCGCGATCATCCGCCGCCCACCGGCGGCAAGAGCGCCACTTCGTCGCCGTCGGCGAGGACGGTCGTCCCCGCCGCGAGCACGCCGTTGCGCGCGAAGCGCGTCGACGGACGCAGCGCCGCGACCTCGGCGTTCTCGCGTGCGAGCTCGCCCCACAGATCGTCGAGCGTCGCGCCGCTGGTGCAGGCGATGCGCCGTTCGCCGAAGCCGACGAGCTCGCGTAACCGCGCGAAGGCGAGCACGCGGACGTGCATCAGTATCCGCCGAGGTCCGTCGTGTAGCCGCGCTCGGCGAGCCAGCCCCGCGAGTGATCGTGCAGGCCCAGCAAGTCAATGCGGTTCACCGTCAACTTGTGGAGCAGGACTTCCCAAAAATGCTGGTCCTGCGCGTAGACATCGGGCGGGATTTCGTTGTTCTCGCGCGAGAACTCGCGCAGCCCCTCCCAATCGCGCGCGGCGAGGATCGTGCGCAAGCGGTCTTCATACGCGCGCGGCGGCGTTTCGTTCATGCCGTCTTGCGTGCTTTGAGCGCAAAGCGCTCGATCGCGAGCGCGACGCCGTCGCGCTCGTTGCTCGCGCTCACGTAGCGGACGGCTTCGCGAACTTCGGGCAGGGCGTTGGCCATCGCGACCCCGATACCGGCCCAGCGCAACATCGGCACGTCGTTGCGCGAGTCGCCGATCGCGAGCACGGCGTCGGCCGGGATCTGGAAATCGGCGCACAGCCGCGCGAGCGCGTTCTGCTTCGAGGCCTCGCGGCTGAGCACGGCGCACTCGACGAAATCGCCCCAGTGTTCGAGCCGGAAGTTGAGCGGCAGATCGCCGAACGTCGCGCGCATCGCCGTGACCGACTCTTCGCCGAGGAAGCGGATGAAGGTCGGCGCACCGCCGGCCAAGAGCGCGTGCAGCGACTCGGCCACGTTCCAGCCTGGGCCGGTCATGTCGGGCATCACGATCGGCGCGCTCGGGAGCCGGTGAAACGCTTCTTCATGGTAGAGCGCGATCGCGAGCCCATGCGCTTCGGCGTACTCGACCATCGGCTTCGCGTAGACGAGCGGCACCGGGATGTGCACGAGCACCTTGTTCGCGGCGAAGTCTTTGGTGAGCGCGCCGTGGCAGCAGATCACCGGCAAATTCAGCCCGAGCTCGCGCGAGATGGCGACCGGTGTATCGACGCCGCGGCCGGTCACGAGCACGACGCGAATCCCGGCCGCGAGCGCATCGGCGATCGCACGCCGGTTGGCGACGGAGATGCTCTCGTCGGGCGCGAGCAGCGTACCGTCGAGGTCGAGGGCGATGAGGCGGATATCAGGCATGCGTGTGTTCGGTGGCGTGTTCGACGGCAAGGATGCGTTCCATATGGATGATGCGGACACACCAGACTCCGTCGATCACGGCGGTGTGGCCTGCGAGTCGTTCGGCAGCCGTGCCGCCCGCGGCGGCAAGGGCCGCCAGATCGATTCCCGGATCGGGCGGACCGTACCGTTCGCCCCGAGGAAGAAAACCCGCCGCACGGTACGCGCGTTGCGCCCGGGTGTTGTAGGCGGCGACGTCGAGCGTGAGGCGCCGGACGCCCGCGCGCGTCCGCAACTCGTCGGCCAGCGCGAGCAATATCCGCGTCCCGAGGCCGCGGCCGCGCAGGGCCGGGTCCAGGGTGATGCCGAGGTCGACGGCGGCGGGGTCGCCGGTCGCACGCACCAACAGCTGCGCCGCGAACCGGCCGTCGACCAGGCCCGCGTAGGGGCGGCGCTCGGCGGGACGCGTCGAGAGAAACCGCCAGAGCGAATCCGCTGCGGCGCGATCGAGCGGCGGGATCTCGTAGGGAGCATCGAGCGGATCGGCGCTGCGTCCCCAGCCGGCGAACGCATCGACATCGGCGCGCTGCATCGGACGGACCGCAACGATCGCCGGGGCGGGGTCGTTCATTGAACCATGAGCCTTGGGTTGATCTTCGCCGCCCTGCTCGGCGTTGCCGCTGGGGCCGCCCCCTCCGCCGCTCCCGCACCGCCCGGCGAACCCGCCTGCATCGTCCAGACGTTCGCAACCCCCGAGGATCCGGTGACGGCGACGTTCTGCAGCGGCGGGGATCACGGGAACGGATACGTGACCGTCACCCAATCATATGCGTCGCGCGGGAAATCGATGGCGGCGCCGACTCTGCGGATCACGGTCGTGGAGGGGGCCGGCATCTCGCGCGGGAGCGGCGACGTGAGCCTCGCCGCGATCGGCATCCCGCGCACGCTGCGCGTGCACGTCGGTTACGCGAACGGCGTCGCGCGGATGACCGGCGGCGTGCTGCTCCCCGGCGCGATCCCGGTCACTCCGGCCGACCACTAGGCAAGCGGCGCAACCCCGCGCCGGGCGCGCGGTTTAGATGGACGATGCCTTGTACGGCGATCGTCCCCGACCTCACGCCCGCGGCACGCGCGCGCTACATCGCCGAGCATCTTCCCGGCGGGCTGTTCCGTACGATGGACGAAGCACCCGGCGAGCAGGGCGTCGCATGGCGCATCTCGCCCGAGCCGTTCCGGCTCGCGCCGTCGACGGTCGACCGGATCACCGCGCTCGGTCCGCATCTGCTCGCGTTCTATCGCGCGCTCTCGGCACTCTACGCACGCAGCGCGCGCGGCACGGCGCCGGCGTTCATCGCCGACTATCTCGACCGCGGCAAGCCCGACCACGTCGTGCGTCTCGCGCGTCAGAACCGCTTCAAGAGCGACGTTCCGCGCGTCATCCGCCCCGACTTGATCCTCACCGAGGGCGGCGGCTTCATCGCCAGCGAGCTCGATTCGATCCCCGGCGGGATGGGCTTCGTCGCCGCGATGGCGCGCACGTACTGCGAGATCGGGTCCGATACGGTCGGCGAAACCGACGGGATGGCGGATGCCTTCGGTGCGATGCTCGCCTCGACGGCGCAGGTCGCCCGCCCGGTCGTCGCGATCGTCGTCTCCGAAGAATCCGGCGACTACCGCGGCGAGCTGCGCTGGCTGGCGGAGCGGATGCGCGAACGCGGCGTCGCCGACGCGTTCGTCTGTTCGCCGCAAGAGATCGTCTTCACCGAAGATGCGCTCTTCGTGCGGCACGACGACGGCCGCGAATCGAAGATCGACGTGCTCTACCGGAACTTCGAGCTCTTCGATCTGCTCAACGTCCCCAAGCAAGAACTGATGCTCTACGCCGCGCGTCACAATCGCGTGAAGATGACGCCGCCGCCGAAGGCACCGCTCGAAGAGAAATCGACGTTCGCGCTGCTCCATCACCCGGCACTGGCGAAACTCTGGATCGGCGAACTTGGCGCGGAGACGTTCGCGCTGCTGGGCCGGCTCTTTCCGATGACGTGGATCATGGACGCCCGGCCGCTGCCGCCGCACGCCTCGATCACGGGTCTCGCGGCAGGCGGCACGCCCGTGCGCGAGTGGCTCGAACTCGAAACGCTCGGCAAGAGCGAACGCGACTACGTGATCAAACCATCGGGGTTCAGCGAACTGGCCTGGGGTTCGCGCGGCGTGAAGATCGCCAACGACCTCACCAAAGACGAGTGGCGCGCGGCGATCGTCGACGCCACCGCAGCGTTCGATACCACGCCGCACATCTTGCAGCGGTTCCACAAGGGCCGGCGCGTCAGCGTTCCCTATCTCGATACGCGGCGCGACGACGTCGTCACGATGGACGGCCGGGTGCGGTTATGTCCGTACTATTTCGTGGTCGGCGACGAGACGCGGCTCGGCGGAATTCTCGCCACGGTCGTCCCCTCCGACAAGCGGCTCATCCACGGGATGAGCGATGCCATCATGGCACCGTGCATGGTCGCCGAGGACGGCGCCTGACCCGGACTGCGGAGCCGCGCAAGACGCGCGAAGCGCCGAACGCCACGGTACGTGCGGCGCGGCGCTACCAGCCGTCCCTCATGCGGCACCGGTCGCTCGCCTTCGGCGGAGCGATCGCGCTCTTCGCCATCATTGTCGCGCTCGCGCCGGGCTGGCTTGCCGGTGCGACGCGCGTCGTCACCGCCTACGACGCCGCGCTGATCTTCATCATCCTGATGTCGTGGCTGGGCGGGATGCGGCCCGATCCGGCCGACACGGAGTGCCGCGCAGCGCTCGAAGACCCGGGGCGCAACGCCCTCTTGCTCGCGGTGGTCGGCGCCGTCGTCGCGGGGCTCGTTGCCGCGATCGTTATCATCGGCGGCGGGCATCACGTGACGAACCGGGCCGAAGGGTCGATCGTTTACGGCGCCGGGATCGCTGCCATCGTGCTGGGCTGGTTCTTGATCCACACGATGTTCACGTTCCGGTACGCGCATCTGTACTATTTCGACAGCGACGACGACGGCTCGGCGCAACGCGGGCTCACGTTCCCCGGCACGACCAACCCGAACGATTACGATTTCGCGTATTTTTCGTTCGTGATCGGGATGACGTTCCAAGTCTCGGACGTGCAGATCACCGATCCCGGCGTGCGCCGCGTGGTCTTACTGCACGGGCTCATCTCGTTCGCTTACAACACGACGATCTTCGCGCTCGTCATCAACCTGATCTCCGGGCTGATCCATTCATAGGACCGCCGCCGCCGGCGACGCGACCGGACCGTAGAACGTCGGGATCGCCGGCCGGCCAGGATATTTGCGCGCGAGCGCTGTTGCCGCCGGACCGCGCGTCACCTCCGCCGTGACCTCGTCGATTGCATTCCAAAGGAACGGGACGCGCGCGACGCGCGCGTAGCGACCGCGCTCGATCGACTGCAAGCAGAGGTCCGTCGCCCACAGATGCCACCCCAGGTCCAGATCGATCGCGGCGACGAGGTCGCGATGCATCAAGACGGCGCAATCAGCGATCGAGACGGCGCGATCGGTCGCCGGTTCATCGACGAGCCGAAACTGCTCGACGAACCGCCCGCTGCGCGCCGGCGCGCCCGAATCAAGCGCAATCCCGGCGAAGCCGATCGCGGTTCCCGGCGCATCGGCCGGATCGATCGAGGCAAGCAACGCGGCGATCCGGTTGCCGGAACCGGACGGAAAATACAGCTCTTCGCGGCAGAACAAGAACCAGTCGGCGCTGGACTGCGCCGCAGCAGCACGGCAGACCGCCGCCGCCGAGGTCCCACCGCGCAGCGGCATGACGCGCGCATCGATCTCCGTGAATCCGGGCGAGCGGGCGGCGTTGAGTGCCGCCAGCGGTTCGTTCGTCAGCGGGACGATCACCGCGAGGTTGGGCCGCTCGGCCGGTGGCCCGGCCGGTGCATCGTCGCGCTTGCACGTGATGATGATTTGGTAGCTCAGCATGTTGATCTCGGCTGCGCGCGTCGAGATCCCGAGCGCCGCCGCCGCTGCCATGATGCTTTGCGCGAAGCGCGCGTTTGGATGCGACGCGTTGTAGCCGCCGACCGCGCTCGGCAACCAGCCGCAATCGAGCAACAGTTTGAAGACCGAACGCGGTGAAAACATGCGCAGGTGCGTCCGATCGAGCAATCCAACCTCGTCGTACATGATGTCGCCGAAGACGAGGCGCTCGATCACCGAGATATTGCTCATGTTCGGCATACACAAGGCGAGGCGAGCGTCCGGTGTGCAGACGTCATGAAGCGTGCCGAGCACGCGATGCGGCTCGCGGAGATGCTCCAGCACATCGCCGAGCACGATCAAATCGAAATTGGTACCGGCCGCCTCGAGCGTCCCGGTTTCGAGATCGATTGCCAGCACGTCGTCGAGATGCGCTCGAGCCTCCGCCACGCTCGCCGGGTTGCGGTCGACGCCGGTCCACCGTGCGGCCGGATGCACGTGCTTGTACCGTTGCCCGAGGCGCCCGTCGGCACAGCCGAGCTCGAGGACGCGGGCTGCGGGCGGTAACGCGGCAAGCAGCGCTGCGTTGATCCCGGTCTCGCTCGGGTTCGAGGAATCCATACTCTTCTTTCGACGCGGCCGGCCAGTCGCATGAGAACCCGGTCCTGCGATCCGGATCGCTTGTATGCGGGCGGTGGGCTCTACGAGGAGCTGCCCGGATCGCCCGAAGACGCCGGACGCGGCCTCGGACGCTGGCTTGCAAACGTCTATCCGCCGTATGCGTATGCGCGGACCGCGCCGGCGCACATCGGAAGCCGCGATCCGGCAACGGACGCGCGCGTGCGCGAGTATTTCGCCGGCTTGGATGCGCGCTATCCGCGCGGCGCGTCCACCGATCTCTTCGTGTTCGAGAACGCCGTCGTCTACGATCGCTCGCTCTACATCATCGTTCCACCGGGCGAAATCGTGCAACTCTTCGAAACGAATCGCGAGATCGACCGAGCCTGGAAAATCGACCTCGATCCAGCCTTACTCGAGCAAGCGCGACGGCCGCGCTCCGGCGACGTCCACTACCTCTATCTCGGCTCGGCGGGTTCCGACAACTACGGCCACTGGCTGGTCGATGACCTCACGCGCGCGAAAGCGTTCGTCGATGCGATCCCGGCAACGGAGCACCTCGCGGTCGTTCTCCAGGCGCACGCGCCGGCGATCGATGCGATTCGTCTCGAATCGCTGCACGCGGTCATCGGTCGCGAACGCGAGATCGATATCATCGTGATCGACAAGACGATCCCGCATTTCTTCGATCGGCTCTGGTACGTCTCGCCGAATTCGTACACGCCGCTCCTCAAATCACCGGCGGGGATCGATTTTCTCCGGTCGCGGCTGCTGCCGGCAACCGCGCGGGCACCGCGTGCGCCCGAACGGCTTTTCATCGGCCGCCAAGCTCGTTGGCGCAATCTGCTCAACGCCGGTGCCGTCGCCGATTTTTTTTCGGAGCGCGGCTTCACGTGCGTGTCGATCGACCCCGGCTCGTGTTCGTTCGCCGAACAAGTCGCGCTGTTCGCTCAGGCGAAGATCGTGGTCGGCGTCGCCGGCGCATCGATGGTCAACACGATGTTCGCGCCGGCGACGGCTCGGCTCTTCTATCTCGCCCCCGAAGGATTCGTCGACCCCTGGTACTGGGACTTGGCGGCCGTCAACGGGCAATCGTATTCGGTGTGTTACGGTACGCCGTGGAAGCCCGAGGCGCCCAACTTTTCCTCGTTTCGGATCGAGCCGGACCAGCTTCGCGAACTCGAGTCCTGGATCTCGGCCTAGTCGACGAGCTCGAGCAGCGCGTCGATCTCTGCCGCGGTGTTGTAGCCGTGCGGCGCGACGCGTATCCCGCTCGCACGATTGGTGGTCACGATCCCGGCCTGCGCGAGCCGCTTCCCGAGCGCGAGCGGATCGCCGGCGGCCGGACGAAAGCGAACGATGCCGCTGCTGATGCCGGCACCGCGCGGCGAATCGACGATCGCGTCTTTCGCGGCGAGTCCCGCGACGAGGCGATCGGTCAGCGCCGTGATATGCGCACCGATCGCGGCGATGCCGGCTTCCTGCAAGACCTCGATGGAGGTCGCGAGCGCGAGCGCTCCGGCGATGTTCGGCGTGCCGCCTTCGTAGCGCGACGCGTCCGGCGCCCAGGGTTGATCGTACGCGAGAAAATCCCAGATGTCGGCGACGCTGCGCCAGCCCGCGAGGCGCGTCGCGATGCGGTCGAGCAGGTTCGCGCGCACGTACAGCAGGCTCACGCCCTGGAGCGCCATCAGCCACTTCGCGCCGCCCGCGTAGAGGACGTCGATGCCGCACGCGTCGACGTCGAGCGGAAACGCGCCGAGTGCCTGGATCGCGTCGACCGCGAAGATCGCGCCGTGCGCGTGCGCAACCTCGGCGAGCGCCGCGAGATCGTGCCGGTAGCCGTCGTCGAACGTCACCCACGAAACGGCGACGACCTTCACGCGCGCATCCATCTGCGCCGCGAGCACCTCGGGCGTCATCCGTTCGCGCGGTGCGTTGACGAACCGGACCCGAACGCCGTTCTCGCGGAGCGCGAGCCACGGATAGGCATTCGCCCCGAACTCGTTGCGGTTCGTGACGATCACGTCGCCGGGTCCGAGATCGAGCCCGCGCGCGACGATCGTTGCGCCGTCACCGGTGTTGCGTAAGAGGGCGATCTCGTCGCCGCGCGCGCCGATCAGCGCGCCGACGGCCGCGCGATCGTGCGGCAGATCGTTCTCGTGCCGGTAGACGCCGAGCACGCCGCGCCGCGCATGGCCGTCGATGAACGCGTGCAACGCATCGCGCGTGCGAATCGGCAGCACGCCGACCGCGGCATGGTTGAGATAGATGAGCCCGGGTTCCAGTGCGAACGCATCGCGCGAGAGCGGCGGAACCGGCACGGGCACGCCTACCGTGGACTAGGAACGCGGGTTCATGTTGACGAGGACGTCGGCGCGGCCGGGGCTGAAACGCACGCGCGCGCCGGCGATGTGCCGGATGAAATAGTCGAGCGGAACGTAGAGGTCGCCGTTGCGCAGGAACGGCACGCCCGGCAACATGACCGGGGCCCCATCGACGGTCGCGCGGCGCTTCCCGGCCGTGAACGTCCCGACGTGACTCCGGATCTCGATCTTCAGCGAGTTCCCCGAGAAGGTCACCAAACCGTCGAACGTTTTGACCAGATCGATCGAGTCCGCATACACGACCCCATCATGCAGGAGCGCGATCCCGCCGATGCGATCGACCGCACGGCCGTCCATCGTCAACTTGACGAGGTGATCTTTGGCGAGCGCCGGAGCGAGCGTGAGCAACACGGCAGCGAGCGCGATAACGAGACGTTTCATGCAGCGTTGATATCCTTCGTATGCCAAGCGATGTTTTGGGCGCGGTCGCCGACGCGTTCGATGATCGAGAGCACGAACAAGAGCAGCGTGCCGGCCGGAACGGTCTCCGGGTCGCGCTGCATCTCGGATTGGAGCGCGGCGATCCCGGTATGATAGAGGACGTCGACTTCGTCGTCGCGCCGGATGACCGCATCGGCCAGCTCGTTGTCGCTCTCGCGATATGCACGCATCACGTCGACGAGCATCGCCTGCGCGACCGCGGCGATACGGCCGATCTCGACCGTGGCCGGGCGCACGGGAACGTCGGCCAATTTGATCGCGTTCTTCGCGATGTCGACCGCGTAGTCGCCGATCCGTTCGAGGTCGGTCACGATCTGGAGCATACCCGCGATTGCTCGCAGTTCGCCGGCCACGGGCTGCTGTTTCCAGATCAGCTCGATGCACGAGGCCTCGACGGCGCGCCGTACCTCATCGATCTCATCGTCGCCCGCAACGACACCGCCGGCGAGTTTGACGTCACGCCGGTCGAGGGCTTGGGCAGCGGAATGAATGGCATCTGCGGCGAGCGCTCCCAGGCGCACCACGTCGAGTCGCGTTCGCTCGAGCGCCTGATGATAGGCCGTCCTCATAAAGCGGCCTTCCACTAAGGGGGCAGACTCTCCCCGACCGCCCTGGGTGGCGGACCGGGACGCGTGATAGACTTGCGTGAGGAGAGACGCATGCAGCTCGCGCCGGATCTGGGCATCCCCGACGACGTCAAACCCGCGATCGAGTCGATTCGCGGCCGCTGGTATCAAAAGATGAGCCCGCGGACGCGTCATTCGCTCTTGCAGTTCCGGCTCGCGAAGCTCCTCGAACGCTGGGCCGGCGAAGGCGCCTTGATCGGCACGGAGTGGCGGTTCTATCTCGTGCGTGAGGAACGGCCGAGTTCGCTCGTCCCGGACGTTGCGTGGGTTGCCGAAGGCCGCCTCCCCGCTGAAGCGGGCGATGCGCGCGAACGGCCCGCGCTCGCGCCCGATATCGTGGTCGAGATTCTCTCCCCACGGGATCGCAAACGACTCCTCGAGACGAAGATCGGACTCTATGTCGATCACGGATCGTCGCTCGTGATCGTCGTCGATCCGGCCAAACGCACGGTCCGGATGTGCGAGCGAGATCGCGATGAAACCGCCCGCATCGGGGAAATCGCGCATTCGACGGCCTATCCGACGCTCTCGATCGACCTCGAGGCGCTCTTCAAGGGCATCGTCTAGCCGGGCGCAGGGCCGCCGCGTTCGCGTCCCAAAGGCCGCGGCCGATGTACGAAACGATCACGCTCGCCGTGGAAAACGGCGTCGCCCTCATCACCTTGAATCGCCCGAGCGTTCTCAACGCGCTCAGTTCGACCGTCTTACGCGAACTCACGAGCGCGCTCGATACGATCGACGGCGACCCCGCCGTACGCTGCGCGATCCTCACCGGCGCGGGGGAAAAGGCGTTCGCCGCCGGCGCGGATATCGGCGAACTGAGCGCGCTTCCGTCGGGAACCGCAGGCGCGGCACAAGCGAAACGCGGTCAAGCACTCACGCTGCGGATCGAGCGGCTGCGCGTGCCGGTGATCGCGGCCGTCAACGGCTTCGCGCTCGGCGGCGGCTGCGAGCTCGCGATGGCGTGCGACATCCGCATCGCGAGCGATAACGCAAAATTCGGCCAGCCCGAAGTGAATCTGGGCCTCGTGCCCGGCTACGGCGGGACGCAGCGCACGACGCGACTTGCCGGTCGCGGTTGGGCGATGTACCTGTGTCTCACCGGCGAGATGATCGATGCCGCGGAAGCGCTGCGCATCGGCCTCGTGCAGAAGGTCGTTCCGCTGGCGGGCCTGCTCGAAGAAGCGAAACGCATCGCCGGCGTCATCGCCTCGAAGGCCCCGCTCGCGATTTCCGCAACGAAACGCGCGATCGACGAAGGTGCGGGATTGCCCCTGAACGAGGGGCTGGCGCTCGAAGCGCTACAGTTCGGGCTGATGATCGAGACGGACGACTTCGTCGAGGGCACGAAGGCGTTTCTCGAAAAGCGCAAAGCGCAGTTCACGGGGGCGTGAGCCGCAACTCCCACGCGTTCCAAAAATTCCGGCCCAGCGCATTTGGACGAAAGCCCGCCAGACGCGTCGAGACCGCATACGTGACGCGTTCGAACCCGAGCGGAATCACCGGCAGATCACGGGCAAGGATCGCGCCCGCATCGCGATAGTACGGCGCGCGAGCGACGGGATCGTAATGCGCGGCGCCGAGCCGTTCGTCGCGGTCGTAGGCCGGATTGCAATAGAACATCGAGTTCCCGCCGCCCGGCGGCGTCGCCGCGCAGCCGAACAGATACGAGCGATCTGGATCGAGCGCGGGCGACCACGAGGTGAGCGCAAGATCGTAGCGCGCGCCCTCGAGGACGCCGCCCGACTCTTTCGCGCCCCAGAACTGGGCTTCGGTGTAGCCGTGAATCTGGGCCTCGATCCCGGCCGCGGCGAGGTCGCTGGTGATTTGGACCGCGGCCGTTTGCGAATCGCGCCATGACGAGGCGATCGCGAAATTCACGACCGGATGTCCGCGCACGAGCGCGCGCGCCGCAGCCGGATCGAAGGCCGGGAGTCGCGCGCTCGTCCGATAGCGCGGATCGAGTTGCATCGCATCGGTCGGCACGAGCGTTCCGTGGTAGATCGTTTGCGCAAGCCGCCTCCGGTCGATGGCCTGCGCGATGGCGCGCCGAAGCGCGCTGCTCGCGCACACGCTCGAGTGCAGATTGCACTGGAGATAGTCGACGATGTTCGTCGTCGTCGCGACCGTGCGCAGACCCGGCGTCTGCGCGGCTGACGCCGCGGCAAGCCCGGTGACTTCCATCTCGTCGAGCAATCCCGTGCGGGCCAGGAGAAAACGCGTCGTCGCGCTCGGGACCACGTGCACGACAAGCTGCGCGCTTGCGGCCGGGCCGCGCCAATAGTACGGATTGCGCGCGAACTCCAGCCGCTCGCCGCGGATCCACCGCACCAAACGAAACGGACCCAGTCCGACCGGGTCCGTATCGAGCGAGCTGCGGTCGAGCGACGCATAGCGCGCCGCGATGTGTCGAGGCAAAATACTGAACGGATCGTTCGCGCCCTCCGTCAGAAACGACGCGACGAACGGTGCCGACGGTGCCTTCAAATGGACGACGAGCGTATCGAGCCGTGGGATCGTGTACGAAGCGATCGGCGCGACCGCCGAGGTATCGGGCACGGCCGTGCGCGGGTTGCGCAAGGCTTCGATCGTGAACGCGAGATCGCGCGCGTCGAACGGCGCGCCGTCGCTCCACCGCCCGGTGCGCAGATGGTACGTGATCGTCCGGCCGTCGGCCGAGATGCCGCCGTTCGCACGCGTCGGTACCGTCACGGCACGATCGGGGACGAGTGCGCCGCGATCGTCGACGAGAAAGAGATAGCCTTGCGTCAGCGGTCCGAGCTGCCAGCCGAAGGGGGTGTTGCGGATCGTGTTCAGCGAGTTCGGATCGTCTTCGACGACGAGTTGCGGGACGGGAAGGTCAGCCGCGGCTGCGGGTGCGATCCCCGGCACGAGCGACGTGTGCGCCGGCGCCGAATACGCGCGTTCGGCTTGCGCCATCGCATCTTCGATCGCCGGATCGAATCCCACCCACTTGGCGCGCACCATGCCGTCGGGTCCGACGACGACCATCGTCGGATATCCCGATACCCCGAAGGCCGACGTCGCGATGGAATCGGGATCGAGCACCACGTTCTGCATCGCGTGTTTGCGCGCGAAGGCACCGGCGAGCGGCGGCGGCTCGCCGGAATCGACCGCGATCACCTCGGTGCCCGGATGCGTGCGCGCATAGTGCTCGACCAGCGGAATCGAGGCCTGACACGGTTCGCACCAGGACGCCCAAAAATCGAGAAAGACGACGTGTCCGCGCTCGGCGGCGAGCGAGAAGGTGCCGTGCCCGTCGAGACGGGCGAGATGCACGGGCGGCGCGGTGACCGGCCCGGCGGGGAAGAGTCGCGGTGCGATCGCGAACCGATAGACCGCTGCGATCAGGATGACTGCGGCGAGGACGTCGATTCCGCGTCCGATCCAACTGCGGCGCCTCGACGGAGCGGCCTGCGGCTCCGTCTGGGCCGGTTCCGGCCCCGCCCCGGGAGGCGGCGGCGGAGTTGCCAACGACATGCGCTCGCGGTTCGGGCCGCAGGGAAACGACACCCTCCGGGACGCATTTCCGGCATGATGCCCGCTTCCCGAACGCCCGCGATCACGATCGATGCCCGCGCGCTGCCCGCCACCAACCGCAGCGCTCGCATTTTCGAGGCGTTCGACAAGTTGCCGATCGGCGGCGTCGTCGAACTCAACGAGGAAGCCGATCCGCGGTCGCTGCGCAACGAATTCGCGCAATCGCGACCCGGCCGTTTTTCGTGGGACGCACGTAACCTCGGCTCGGGTCGCTGGACGATCCGGCTCGAACGCATCGACGAACGCGCCGACGTCGCGACGTTCATCTCCCATTCGGCCCCGTTCCAGAACGCGAAGCAAAGCACGATCGCCGAGCTCGCACAAGTCGCGACCGAACGCTCGTTCCGGGCAGGCGAGACGATCTACGACGAGGGCGAGATCTGGCCGTATCTCGGCTTCGTGCGATCCGGCAAAGTCGTCTACACGCTGCTCTCGCCCGACGGCAAGACGCACTCGCTTGGCGAACGCCTGACCCACGATCCGCTCAACGAATCGGGGACCTTCGACGGCGGCGGCGCAACGACACGCGCCGAAGCGCTCACCGACTGCACGCTCGTGCTGCTCCCCTCCGAAGCGGTGCTGCACGCGGTGCGCAACGATGCCGAACTCGGCCTCGGCTTTCTCGCCGCGTCATCGCAAGCACGCCGGCGCTCGATCGATACGATCGCCGATCTCGCCTTCGCGCACGTGCTGCAACGCGTCGCCAAGTTCCTGATGTCGTACGCACCCGCAACGACGGGAATGGCACCCGGCTTACCCGGCGTCGCCAATCTCTCGCAAGCACAAATCGCCGCCGCCGCCGGAACCGTCCGCGACATGGCGGCGCGCGCGCTGCTGCGGCTCAAGAATTCGAACGCGGTGGAACTCGACCGCGGCCGCGTGAAAGCAATCGACCGCGCGCGCCTCGAAGCGTTCGCGCACGGCGTTCAAGCACCGCCCGTCTAAGCCGGGACGCGCTCGACTACGCCGAAGCGGCGCTCTTACCGCGTTGCTCCGCTTTTGGTTTCTTGGCAGGCCCCTTCGGCCGGCCCCCGCGCTTGCCGTTCTCGCGTGCAGCCTCCGCCTTTTGCGCAGTCGTCGCAGCTCCGCCAATACGGCCTAACGAACGCGCCGCAGCACTCAGCCCAAGCGCAATCACTTCCAAGTCTGCGACATGATAGCCCGTATCAAGTGCGTCCCACCATAGCGATAGCCCAGTCGGCATGACGCGTACGGCGGTAAGCGCATCGCGGGACGCAGACGTCGGCAGCGCCTTCAGGGCCGACAAAGGGACGGCGAAGGCGCCGCCGGTGCTCATCTCAATTTCGAAGCGATCGCGTTCGGCATCAAATCTTACCGCGGTGGCGTGGGGCTCCTTGGCGCGGGCCATTCCCTCAGCGATGAGCGTCTTGATCTGCGCATCGGTGGCTCGAACACGAGCTCGCGTCTTCATCTCTGCATCTTCTCCCACTCGGCGATCACCGCATCGTAGACCGTGCTAGCCGCGGTGAGCGCCTTCCTGATGTCGGGCGCACGTACCGTACCGCGTACTTCCAGCGGTAGAACCTCACCGTCGATGAATGCAACAAGGAGCACTCCCCGGTCGAACTCGACGTGCGCGTGGACGGGCTCGTGGTCCTTTGGAAACACCTTAAACCCGAAACCCCGCGCCGGGACGGTCCCCATCGCAAAACGATAAACCCAAGCGATTCGGTTGTCAATAGGAAGGACGGCGCTCCGGTTGGTACCGCGCGCATGTCGTACGCACCCGCAACGACGGGAATGGCACCCGGCTTACCCGGCGTCGCCAATCTCTCGCAAGCACAAATCGCCGCCGCCGCCGGAACGCCTCGAAGCGTTCGCGCACGGCGTTCAAGCACCGCCCGTTTAGCAGACGTCCGGCGCGAAGCGCCATACGTCGGCGAGTGCGCGTTGTTCGCCGTCTTCGTCGATGCCGATACCGCCGTACAACCACCGGTTTCCCGCTACGTCGCGCCAGCTCGCGGGGGCATTGCGCGGCGACGGCACGCCGTCTGCATAGCCTGACTCACGATCTCGGTGCCAGGTTCGTTTCGCCAAATCGAAGCACCAGACATCATTGAGCTCGCCGCGACTGAAACCACCGATCAGCCAAAGCCGACTCTGTCGATCAGCGTGAAGGACGCCACTCGATCTCGAACATGGCCCATCTGGAGAAGACACGATCTGATCGGGCCGCAGGCTGGTCGTCGTCGGATCGACCGGCCACAAACAGGTCGCGATTCGTGTGTGCAGATCGATATGCCAAAGGTCTCCGAGCGTTTCGCCGCGGCTTCCCATCGCGAGCCCTCCGAATATCCACGCATCCTGCGAGCGTGCGTCGACGGCCGCAAAGCACCGCGGAAGCGGCCAATGGCTGGTGTCCGCGCCCGTAACGCCGGGCGCAGCTTGCGACCAGTGCCGGTTCTCACGCGAGAACACCCAGAGATCGTTCTTCATTCCCTCACGACCCTGTTCGCCGATGCCGCCGAACAGCCACCCGTTCCCGTCCCCATCGGTCCACGATGCCGGCGCGAAGCGCCGTCCCGGTGTTTCGCCGGTCACCTGTACCTCTGACCACGGGGCACCATCGCAGCCGCGATACCAGAGGTCGGAGAACGTCGTTCGGCCGGCTGCGCCGCCGCCGCAGAGCCACAGGCCGTCGTTCCGATCGTGCCAGAACGCTGCGTTCGATCGGGCTCCGGGCGACTGGCCGGCGGTACGGTCGAGGGACCAGATCTGCGCGACCGGATCGAAGGACCACAAATCGGCAAGCGTATCAGCCCTGCCGCCATCGTCGGTAGGATATTCTGGGCTCGTTCCGCCGTACAACCACAATCGGCCATCGCTCGTCGACCACGTCGCGCTTCCCCAACGTCTGCCGGGAGCGCCGTCGACCGGTATGCGCTGCCAGGCACTTTTCACGTTCAGCACTCGACGACGCTCACGGCTAAGCCGCCGAGTGAAGTCTCCTTGTACTTGGCTTGCATGTCGCGGCCGGTTTCGAACATGACGCGGATCACCTGATCGAGCGAGATCTGGTAGTCCTCCTCGACCATCGCCATGCGCGATGCGTTGATTGCTTTGACGGCGCCCATCGCGTTGCGCTCGATGCACGGAATCTGGACCAGGCCGCCGATCGGATCGCAGGTCATCCCGAGGTTGTGCTCCATCGCGATTTCGGCGGCGTGCTCGATCTGCGCGTTGGTGCCGTTTTGCGCGGCGACCAAGCCCGCTGCGGCCATCGAACACGCCACGCCCACTTCGCCTTGGCAGCCGACTTCGGCGCCCGAAATCGACGCGTTGCGTTTGTAGAGCATGCCGATCGCTGCCGCCGTCAGGAGAAAGCGCGTGATTCCAGCCTCCGTCGCGCCCGGCACGTAGTCCCGGTAGTACGAAAGCACGGCCGGGATCACGCCGGCGGCGCCGTTGGTCGGAGCCGTGACGACGCGGCCGCCGGCCGCATTCTCCTCGTTCACGGCCATCGCCATGACGTTCACGAAGTCCATCGCTTCGAGTCGATCGCCGGCCGTCGCGCTACGGAATTTACCATAGAGGCGCGGCGCTCGCCGGCGCACGTTGAGCCCGCCCGGCAAGATGCCCTCGGTCGCGAGACCGCGTTCGATACACTGCTGCATCGTCGTCCAGATCGACACGAGGTAGGCGTCGAGCTCCGCCGCGGTTTGGACGGCACATTCGTTCGCCCGTACGACCTCCCAGATCGCCCAAACGTTCGCCTCCGCGATCGCGAGCAACTCGGCAGCCGAGGCGAAATCATACGGCAGCGCAGCCGTCGCGGCATCCGGTTCGAAGCCCGGCCCCTCGACCGCCCCGCCGCCGACCGAGTAGTACTCCACGGAAGCGACGAGCGCGTCGTTCGAAAACGCTTCGAACCGCATCCCGTTGGGGTGACGCGGCAGCGTTTCACGCATGCGAAACACGATGTCGGTGGCGGGATCGAACGCGACATGCGTTCCGTTCGGCAGGTGCAACGATCGCCGGCTCGCGACGACGTCCGTCACGTTGCGAGCAGCATCCGGATCGACCGTCTCCGGCACGAATCCGGCGAGACCGAGCAACACGGCACGATCGGTGCCGTGGCCGCGGCCGGTCAGCGCAAGGGAGCCGTACAGATCGACATGCACGCGCGTGATCTCTTGCTGCCGTGATTCGAGATCGGCGGCGAATTGGCGGGCGGCGCGCATCGGGCCGACGGTATGCGAGCTCGACGGGCCGATGCCGATCTTGAAAACGTCAGCGACGCGCACGGAGACTCACAGTGCACGCAGCGCGTCGGCGAAGGTGTCGACCGGGACGACCCGCACGCCGCGCTCACCGGCGACATCAGCGTAGTTCTCGCGCGGGACGAAGAACACGCTTGCACCGGCACGCTTCGCCGCGATGAGTTTTTGCGGCGTTCCTTCGATCCGGCCGACGCGGCCGTCGTAGTCGATCGTCCCGGTACCGGCGATCGTGCGGTGCGGCTCGCCGCCGATTCCGTGAAGCGCATCGTAGATGCGCAGCGCCATCATCAGCCCGCCCGAGCCGCCTTCGATATCGCCCATCGTGTAGTTGACCGGCACGGCCAGCTTGGGCTTGCCGTAGCGGGCGTCGAGCACGATGCCCAAGCGCACGTGACCGTCGATCGTCGTCGTGCGCACGAGCGACGAGCGGGCGCGACCGCGGCGCTCGAAGGCGACCCGGATCAGGGAACCGGGCGCGAGCGGATCGACCGCGCGGCGCACGTCATCCGCGCTGCGGATCGGATGGTCGCCGACGCGTTCGATCACATCGCCCGGCGCGAGGGCGCCGTGCACGGCCGAGCGCGCGGCGATATCGGCGATCGTCACGCGCTGCGGCGGGATCGGAACGCGATAGCCCGCGGCACGCTCCGCGACGACGGCGGCCGCCGCCTGGCTTTCGTCCATCGCGTCGCGCATGACATCCGAATACACCCCGAGCGGGACGCCGTGCGGGACGACGTGCGTCTCGCGTTCGAGCACGACGCCGGGCATCAAGGCGAGGAGTAGCCGCAGGGGAGATGCGCGCGTGACGTTGACGTCGGTAAGCAGAAAGCGGTCCGTCGACGGGCGCGCGCCGCCGACCGAGACGGCACGGTTCAGATCGACCGGGTTGCCAGGGGCGATCACGAACCACGGCAGCGGCGTCGCCGAGAGCACCGTCAAGAGTGCGAGGCCGACTAAGGTCCCGATGAACCAGCCGCTGCGCCCGCCGGCCATCACGTCACGCGAACGGACTCGAGTTCGCTCGTCTCGCTCAAGACGATCTCGTTCTGCGCGTCGAACGCGACGCGCTTCGATTTGGCTGCCGCATCGGCGAGCGGTGCGGCCGCCGGGCTCGCGACGACCGGACGCACGACGCCGGCGCGCGAGGTCGCCAGCGCCTCGATCCCTTTGCGAACCGAGCCCATCGCGACCGCGAGACGGCCGTCGAGATCCGTCAGTACTTGCGCAGCATAGGCGTCGGCGCCGGCGCGAACCTTTTGGGCTTTCTCTTCGGCTTCGCGCAAGACGATCTCGGCCGTGCGGCGTGCTTGCACGACGAGCTCGTGTTCGTCGATACGCGAGGCGTGCGCGGTCGAGGCTTCCGAGACGATCGCTTCGGCGCGTTCTTGCGCTTCGCGTAAGACGCGATCCTTATCGCGTGCGATCAGTTTGGCCCGGCCGACTTCTTCCGGCAACGTCGAGCGCATCTTCTCGATGAACTCCATGAGCCGCTCTTCGCTCAGGATGCGGCGGCGCAGCGGCAGCACGGTGCCGTCACGGATGTAGGCTTCGAGTTTGTCGATCACGCGGTAAATGGACACGGTCGTGAGCTCCTTTCGGTTTCGTGGGCTCGCGGTAAGCCCGGTGGTGGGTCGCTGCGCTGATCTCTCACGCCGATCATCGCAGACTCTCGCGTTTGTCGCGCATGGTGCGCAACACGGCAAGGGGCACGTACTCGTCGATCGTGCCGCCGAGGAAAAAGACTTCTTTGACCATGCTCGAGCTGATAAACGAATAGCGCGGATCGCTCGGCATGAACACCGTATCGACGCTCGAGAGCGAACGGTTCATCAGGGCAGTCGACATCTCGTTCTCGAAATCCGAAACGAAACGGAGCCCCTTGACGATCACATCGACGTTCTGCGCGCGCACGAAGTCCGCCAGCAGGCCGCGAAAGTCGGTGACGTCGACGTTGCCCAGGCCGGCGTCGTGGACGGAGGCGGCGATCATCCTCTTGCGCTCTTCGAGCGTGAAGAGCGGCTCGCGCTTCTGCGGGTTGACGACGACCGCGACGAGGACGCGCTGGAAGATCGCCGCCGCGCGCTCGATCACGTCCATGTGGCCCATCGTGAGCGGATCGAACGAACCGGGATAAATGGCGATCGCGTGGCGCACGGAGCCGTTGTTCGTCATCCGCACGCTCCCGCTTCGATCTGTGCCGCGAGTGCGGCGCAGACCGAGGCCGCGACGGCGTCCCACGCACCGGGCTCCGGCTGGCGAAAGAGACGCACCGAAGGGTACCACGCACTCACCGGCGAGCCGGTCTGCCAGCGCCACTCGGGAAGATGATTCAGCAAGACCCAAGCCGGACGGCCGAGCGCGCCGGCGAGATGGGCGCTCGCGGTGCACGTCGTGATCACCAGATCGAGCGCGCTCATCACGGCCGCCGTCGCCGCGAAGTCGTGTAAGTCCGGGCCGAGCCGCTCGAGCGGCGGCCCGGGTTCAAGCGCGCGCGGCCCCGTCTGCAGGCCGAACCAGCGGATCCCGGGCACCGTGAAGAGCGGCGCAAGCGCGGCCAGCGGCGCAGAGCGCGCCGCATCGTTCGCCAGCAACGGATTTCCCGCCCACACGAGGCCGACGTTCAGCTCGTCGGCACGCAGGTGCAAGGTTCGTGCGGCCTCAGCGACGCCTTCATGCGCGACCTGGATATATGGCGCCGGCATCCCGATGCCGTCCGCATCGATGCCGAGCGTGCCGGGCAGACTCATCAGCGGCAGCACCAGATCGAACGGCGTCGCGGCGAGCGAGATCCCATCGGAGACCTGCACCTCATCGACCCCGGCGAACGTCGCCGCGAGCGTCGCGAGCTCGGGCGCGCATTCGAGGATGACGGTCCCGCCGCGTGCTTTGGCCGGCGGAAAGAACCGCGCGAACTGGAGCAGATCGCCGAAACCCGCTTCACGCGCGATCAGCAACCGGCGGCCCGCGAAGGGCTGCCCGTCCCAGCGCGGGACGCCGGCGAGCGCACCGTACGCCGCCTGCACGCCCGCTCGCGCGCGCATCAGTTCGAAGAGCTCCCAGCCGCGCGCGAAATCGCCGCGCGTGAGGCGCACGTACGCAAGCATGAAACGCGCATCGACGTCGTCGGGCTGTTCCTCCACGAACGCGTCCAGCGCGGCCTCCGCTTCCGCCAACCGATGCGCCGCGAAGTCGGCGCACGCGGCATCCAGGCGCGCCGCGCGTGCCAGCGCCGCGCGGCTTTCGGCAACGCGCGCGGCAAATCGCTGCGCGCTCGCGAGTGCCGTCACGCGGCCACCGTCAGAAACGCGAGCGCGACCGCGCCATAGCGTTCGCTGCGCGAGAGCGGGAAGGCCGGATCGCTCGGCGGCTCCTCGCGCGAAGAATGTTCGTAGACGACGAGCGCATCCGCGGCGAGCACGGCGCGTTCACGCAAGGTCGCAAACACGCCGGCCGGGTACGGCTGCGCGTACGGCGGATCGGCGAAGACGACATCGAACGGCCCCTGTACGCCGCGAACGGCTCGTTCGGCGGGCAAGGCAACGACCGTGCTGCGCGCGTCCACGCCGAGTTCGCGTGCCGTGCGCGCCAGTACAGCGGCCGTCGGCTTGTGTGCTTCGACGAACGTTACGCTTGCCGCGCCGCGCGAAAGCGCTTCGAAACCAAGCGCGCCGCTGCCGGCAAACAGATCGAGGACGCGCGCACCGTCGAGGCGGCCGGCCGAAGCGAGGATCGAGAACAACGCCTCTTTGACGCGGGCGGGAGTCGGGCGTACGGCCCGTCCGCTTGGAGCGGACACGCGACGGCTGCGGAGCGTTCCTCCGGTGAGTCTCAGGTTCCCCATCCGGTCACGAGACGAGATTCTCCGTCTCGGCTGCGCGCCCTGGCACGAGCGAGACGAGCTCCGCGAGCGCGTGAACGACGAGCTGCGGCCGCGGCGCATCGCTGGGATAGCTGATCCCTTCCCAGTCGAACCAGACGTCGGTCAGCCCGGCCCCCTGCGCACCGGCGACGTCGGTAGTCGGATTGTCGCCGACAAAGGCGATCGCATGCGGCGGCACGTGCAGCACGTCGACCAGCTTCGCGAAGGCGGCCGCGTCCGGTTTCGAAACGCCGAGCACCTCGCTGACGAGGATCGGTTCGGGGAAATCGCCCAGCGCTTGCGCGATCTTCTTCTCTTGTAGCGGGCTCCATCCGTTGGTGAGAATCGCAAGCGGTACGCCCGCCGCACGGATCGCGGCGAGGAGCTCGCGCGCGCCGTCGACCGGCGTGACATGTTTGGGCACGAGCGCATAGCAGTGGTCGCGCCATTGTTGCGCGCGATCGACCGGATCACCGGTGTCGCCCAGCTCGCGGAGAAATAGCGCGACCGCGTCCTCGATCGAGAGTTCCCCGCCGCGGAACCGCGCGAGCAGGGTGGGAATCGTCGCCGACCACGGCGCATCGGCGAGCGAAATCGGCTTCCCGAGATCGGCCGCGAGCTCGGCGAAGGCGGTCGCCTCGAGCCCGTGATCGAGCCCGAGCGTGTGATCGAAATCGAAGCCGAACGCTTCGATCTGCAGGGCCGGCTCGCTCATGACGTCACCAGCATTGCACGGGCGGGCGCGACGGCTTCGACGAGCTGCAAGAGCGGCGCGTGATCGTGTAAGTCGGGGTCGCGCGCGACGATCGCGTCGGCCTCGGCTTTGGCGTGCATGTATACCTCGAAGTCAAGCGCGATGTTGCCGATCGTCCCGGCGGAGGCCCCGGCCTGTGCGGTCCCGGCAAACTCGCCTTCGCGACGCAAGCGCAAGTCTTCTTCTGCGATTTTGAAGCCGTCGTTCGTGGTAGAAAGAATTTCCAAGCGCTCGACATCACCCGCGTCGTCGGGCGCGATCAGGACGCAAAACGATTCCGCGACGCCGCGCCCGACGCGGCCGCGCAGCTGGTGCATCTGGGCCAGCCCGTACCGGTGTGCGTCCAGAATGACCATGACGCTCGCGTTGGGCACGTCCACGCCGACCTCCACCACGGTGGTCGCGACCAAGACATCGGTCTCGCCGCGCTTGAACCGGTCCATCACCGCGTCCTTGTCGCGCGGCGCGAGTTTGCCGTGCAGCACGTCGACACGCAGATCGCCGAACACGTCGCGTTTGACGTGTTCGGCTTCGGCCAGGGCGCTCGTGAGCGCGCTCTCGGTGGCATCGATCGCCGGGGCGACGATGTAGGCTTGCCGCCCGAGCGCGACGTTCTTGCGCACGAATTCGTATGCACGCGGCTTGCGCGACTCGCGCAGCACGTACGTCGCGACCGGCGTGCGGCCCGGCGGCAGTTCGTCGAGGATCGAGAGATCGAGATCGGCGTACTTCGTCTGCGCGAGCGTGCGCGGGATCGGCGTCGCCGTCATGTAGAGCGTATGCGGGGCGGCGGATTTGGCGCGCAGCCGGGCGCGCTGCTCGACGCCGAAGCGATGCTGTTCGTCGATGATCACCAGACCCAACCGCGCGAACTCGATGCTCTCGGTGAGCAGTGCATGGGTACCGACCGCAAGCGATGCGGCGCCGGAACGGATGCGGTCGCCCGCGGTGCGGCGCTCACGCGCGCCGAGGCTGCTGAACACCGCTTCGACCGCGATCCCGAACGGTAAGAGCAGCGGCGCGAGCTTCTGCGCGTGCTGCGCCGCCAGGATCTCGGTGGGCGCCATGAGCGCACTCTGCACGCCGCCGGCGTGCGCGAGCACGACGGCCGCCGCGGCGACGAGCGTCTTGCCGCTGCCGACGTCGCCTTGCAAGAGCCGGTTCATCGGCGCGACGCGGGCCATGTCGCGCCAGATCGTTTCGATGGCGCGCTGTTGCGCGCCGGTCGGGGCGAACGGAAGTTGCGCCGTGAACTCGCGCCAGAGCGCATCGAGCGGGACGCGGAGCGGCGGCGCGCCGCCCGCGCTCGCGCGGCGGCTGCGTTTGAGCGCGGCGGCGAGCGCGATGCCGAAGAATTCCTCAAAGATGATGCGCCGGCGCGCCGCGTCGACGCGGGCCGGATCCGAGGGCGCATGCACTTCGCGCCACGCTTGCGCGTGCGGCGGGAAGCCGTATTTTTCAACGAGCTCGGGCGGCAGCGCGTCCGGCCGGCGCGCGATCAGCAGCGCGAGATTTTTCTGGATGAGCGTCCGGATCTGCCGTGAGGTGAGATCCTTGCTCGCGGCATAGACGGGGACGATCTCGCCGACGTACGGTTCGTCGTCGCGCAGCACGCGATGGTTCGTGACGTTGAGCTCGGCAAGCAAGCCGCGCAGCGCAACCCGGCCGGTGACGAAGAGCCGCTCACCGACCGTGAACTTTCCGCCCAGTAGATGCCGGCGCCCAAACCATTTCGCCGCGATCGTGCCGCTCGCGTCGCGCAAACGCACGGTCACGAGCGGGTAGCGGCCGGCGCGCTCGCTGACGTGCTCGATCGTGCCGACGGCGACGGCTTCGTCGCCCTCGCCTTGCAACGCACGCGCGGCCAGCGCGGCGATCGGCTGCGGGGTTCGCCAATCTTTGTATGCACGCGGCAGATCGGTCAGCAAATCGTCGGGCCGTTCGATCCCGAGCTCGTGGAGTTTGCGCGCGAGCTCGGGGCCGACGCCCGCGAGCGACGTCAGTTCGCCGGAGCGGCTCGGCGCGATAATTCGGCGCCCACCTCGTCGAGCGACACGCCGCGTTCCGCAAGCAGCACGAGCGTGTGGTACAGCAGGTCCGTAACTTCCCAAACGAGCTCGGCCCGATCGTCGTTCTTCGCCGCGATCACGACCTCGGTCGCCTCTTCCCCAATCTTCTTCCCAATCCGATCCACGCCCCCGGCAAACAATTTCGCCGTATACGAATCCGCCGGCGCATTCATCTTACGATCAGCGATCGTGCGTGCCAACCGCTCCAACGCGCGAGCGAACGAAGTTCGCTCGAAGGGTTCCGCGTCGAAACGTAGCCGTGTCGAAAAACACGATGCGGAACCTGTGTGACACGCCGGGCCGTGCGGGATGACGCGATAGACGAGCGCGTCGCCGTCGCAATCGACGGCGATCGCGACGACGTGCTGCGTGTTACCGGACGTTTCGCCCTTGTTCCAGAGCGCGCTGCGCGAGCGGCTGTAAAGCCACGTCGATCGGGATTCGATCGTGCGGTCGAGCGCTTCGCGATTGGCGTATGCGAGGGTGAGCACGTCGTTCGTACGATCGTCGACGACGACGACCGGCACGAGGCCGCTCTCCGGCCACGCGACGGCGAGCTCCGGCGCGGTCACGCCAGCGCCTGCACTTCGCGGCGCACGGGGATCCCGCGGGATGCAAGTTCATCCTTGAGCGCCGGAATCGCGAGCTCGCCGTAATGGAAGAGCGACGCGGCGAGCGCCGCATCCGCATCGGCACGCAGGAAGACATCGGCAAAATCTGCAGCACTGCCCGCACCGCCGGACGCGATGATCGGCACGTCGACCGCGTCGCGGATCGCGCGGATCAGCGGCAGATCGAAGCCCGCGCGCGTCCCGTCGCGATCGATGCTCGTCACGAGCAACTCGCCCGCGCCCAGCGCGACCGCTTCCCGCGCCCACGCGATCGCATCGCGCCCGGTCGGCGTGCGGCCGCCGTCGACCACGACTTCGAAGCCGCGCTCGGTACCGCGCGCGTCGATTGCGACGACGACGCACTGACTGCCGAGCGTTCGCGCGCCCGCTGCGATCAGGTGCGGGTCGCGCAGCGCGGCCGAATTGATGCTGACCTTATCGCAGCCGGCGCGCAAGAGCGCGTGCATATCGGCGAGCGAACGAATTCCCCCGCCGACGGCGAACGGGATCGTGAGTTCCGCCGCGACCGCGCGAACGACGGCGAGCGTCGCCTGACGGCCTTCGACGGTCGCGGTGATATCGAGAAACACCAGTTCGTCGGCGCCGAAGGCTTCATAACGCCGGGCGAGTTCGACAGGATCGCCGGCATCGGCGAGATCGACGAATCGCACGCCTTTGACGACGCGCCCGTCTTTAATATCGAGGCAGGGGACGATGCGGCGAACCAGCACCGGCCCTCCTTCGCTACGTGTTTGCTTCGCTCCGCCGCGCGACGATGAGGGTCACCTCATCGCTGTCGGGCTTACGCAGCATCGTGATCGAGACGTCCTGACGACCCCACGCGAAGCGAAACACGAAATCGAAGCGGTCGACCGCTTTCGTCCTGTCGGCGACGAACGCATCGAACCGGCCTTGAAAATCTTTGACGGCCGTGCAGGGCGCGATGTCGGTGAAAAAGTTGCGTCCGATCGTCTCATCCGCCGAGCGGCGCGCGAGCGATGCCTCCGTTTTGTTGTAACGCAGGATCGAGCCGTCGCCTGCCAGCGTGATCACGCCGTCGGGATACGCGTCGAGCGCGCCACGATCCATCGCAAAAATATTTTGTTCGAGAACATCCGATTTATTCACGTCGGTCTCCGCAAGGAAAAGAACACAGCCGAGGTTTCGACGACGCCGCGCGCATACGCGTTCCGGATCGCCGCGTGCTAATTCGTCGTGCCGAGCGCGGTGAACGTCAGTGGTTCGAGGGTCGAGTCGACGGCAAGCAAGCGCAGCGCAAGGATCGCGAGATCGTCGCCGATCGTTCCCTGCGCGCGCTGTGTGACCGTGGCGACAAGCCGGTCGCAGAGCAGTTGCGGATCGGGCGGCGTCGCGGCGATGATCGCGATGACGCCGTCATCACCCAGGAATACGCCGTGTTCGTCGCGCGATTCCGTCAAGCCGTCGGTTGCGAGTACGATCATTTCGCCGGGCGCGAGCCTGAGCGTCCCGGTCTCATAGACTTGTTCGCGATCGAGGCCGACGACGGCGCCGGTCGGCGCGACCATCTCGATCCCCGACGCACGCCGCACGTAGGCGCCGCCATGTCCGGCGGAACAGTAGCGCATCACGCCCGTCCGGCCGTCGAGCGCCGCAACGAAGAGCACCACGAACGTGCCCGGTTCGGCGAACGTCTCGAGGAAGAGCCGGTTGAAGCGCGCCACGACGTCGGCGGGATCATCGGTCTCGGCGGCCAGCGTGCGGATCGCGTACTGTGCAAACGCGGAGTGGCGCGCCGCTTCGATCCCTTTTCCGCTGACGTCGGCGATCAAGAACCAGCCGGCATCGCCCTGCGATCGCCAGGCGTCGATCAGATCGCCGCCGACGAGCGCTTCGCGCGTCGCCGACGTATAGGCAAAGCCGAGCTGCGTGCGCGGCAACGCCACACCGTCGACGCGCAATGCTTGCTGGAGCGCCATGACGAGCGATTGCTCGCGCGCCAGGGCTTGAACCGCTCGCGCTCGGCCGAGCGCGAACCAGACCGACACGATCGCGAAGATCGCGATCGCGCCGGCCGAGATCGCGACGGTCGCATTGATCCGCCGGCGCAGGGTCGATTGCACGCTCTCGTTCGCGGCCGCGATTTCTGCGCGCAGCACGTTGTCGTCGCCGCGCATCTGATCGGTGATGAACTTGCCGTTGGTCTGGCGCGCCAGGGCGTCCGGCCGGTTGCGGTCCGCGATCAGCGGACCTTCCACGGCGCCGGCCCAGTGGTCGTGCTGCGTGCGCAGATCGTCGACTTGCTGGGCGGCCGCGGGCAACCCGAGGGAAAGCAACTCCTTTGCGAGATGGTCGGCCTGCACATCGAAGCTCTCGGCCGGCTCGGTCGGCGCTTCGAGAAAGACCTTCTGGCCGGTTGCAACATATCCGCGCATCGCGTTCTCGGCGCCGAGCTGGGTCCGGAAAAGGTCGCCCAGTGCATCGCGAGCGGCTTCGAGGCGCACCTGCGCAAAGGTCGCTTCGTCGAGCTGTTTCACACCCGCAATTCCGCCCACGATCGCGACCAGGATGAAGGCCGCGATCAGGAACAGGATTGGAGGCGACACCCAGATTCGAACTGGGGATGGAGCTTTTGCAGAGCTCTGCCTTACCACTTGGCTATGTCGCCGATCGTTGTGCCTGGAGCGGGTGGCGGGAATCGAACCCGCGCGTCAACCTTGGGAAGGTCGCAGGCTACCATTACATCACACCCGCGCGACCAGGCGACTTGGCCCATTCGCGAGTCTCGTGAAGGCGTCCTGGGTAACGCTGCGCGCTCGAGTGACTCACCAGGAGCGGACTTAGGCATGGAAAAGCAAGGCTCTTCCTCGTTTCCTATTTCTCTAGGAGGTCGTTATCGCCGGTCGCGCCCGCCTTATTCGTCGCGCCGTCCGCGGATTGGGCGCGCTCGCCCTGGCCGCACTGATCGGCTCGTCGCTCCGATTCCACGATTCGAGCATCGCTCGCGCCGCCGGGCCGCCGGTCTACTCGACGGCGCCCGGGATCTCGCTTGCGAACCTCGATCCGACCTGCAAGGCGTGCGACGACTTCTTCCAGTACGCGACCGGCGGCTGGGAAAAGGCGCACCCGATTCCGGCCGCTTATCCTTCCTGGGGCACGTTCAACGTCCTGAACGACGACAATCAGAGCGTCTTGCACGGCATCCTCGATGCCGCCGCCGCCGACACGAAGGCCGTGCCCGGCTCAAATGAAGCGAAGATCGGCGCCTACTACCGTGCCTGCATGGACACGGCCGCGATCGAGCGCGCGGACCTCGCACCTCTCCAACCCGCGCTCGATGCGATCGCGACGATCGACTCACCCGCGAAACTCGCGCTGGTCGGTGCGCGGCTCGACAATGCCGGCTACGGCGGCTTCGTCTACGGGTTAGGATCGCAAGCCGATCAGAAAGATTCGGCCAAGCAGCTCGTTGCCCTGACCGTCGGCGGCCTTGGCCTGCCCGATAAAGATTACTACCTGAGCGACGACGATCGGTTCAAGACGATCCGCGCGAAGTACGTCACGTACATGACGACGATTCTGGGCGCACTCGGCGATGCGAACGCCGCCGGCGACGCGCAGAACATTCTGGCCTTCGAAACCGAACTCGCGAAGGAACGCCCGGCGCGCGCCGATTTGCGCGACCCCGCGAAAACGTACCATCCGACGCCGTTCGCAACGCTTGCGACCGAACTGCCGGGCATCGACTGGAACGCGTTCGTCGCGGACGCGGGAGCGCCGCTCCCGGCAACGATCAACGTGACGCTGCCCGAGGTGATCGCCGCGTCGCTCGCGACGCTCAAAGCGACCCCCGTAGACACGCTGCGCGCATACGCGCGCTTCCACCTCATCGATACGTTCGCTCCGGCCTTGCCGCAGCGCTTCGTCGACGCGAACTTCGCGTTTCGCGGCACCGCGCTGAGCGGGACGACCGAACAGCTGCCGCGCTGGAAGCGCTGCGCGCGCGGCGTCGACGCCGAGCTCGGTGAAGCGCTCGGCCAAGTCTACGTCGCACAAGCGTTCTCGCCCGCCGCCAAAGCCCGCGCGCAGGCCGTCGTCGACAATCTGCAATCGGTCCTCGGCGACGACATCTCGGCGCTGCCATGGATGAGCGCGTCGACCAAAGCGTTCGCGCACGCCAAACTCGCCGCGTATCACAAGAAGATCGGCTACCCCGATACGTTCCGCGACTATTCGTCGCTGACGATCGGCAGCGGTCCCTACGCGGTCGATCTCGTCGCGGCGCGCGTCTTCGATCACAAGCGGCTCATCGCGCGGATGGGCAAGCCCACCGATCGCGCCGAATGGGGCATGACGCCGCCGACCGTCAACGCGTACTACAATCCGCCCAACAACGAGATCGTCTTCCCGGCCGGGATCTTGCACCCGCCGTTCTTCAGCGATCAGAACGACGATGCCGTCAACTACGGCGCGATCGGCGCGGTGATCGGTCACGAGATGACGCACGGGTTCGACGATCAAGGCCGCCACTACGACGCCCAGGGCAACATCAGCGATTGGTGGACGCCCGACGACGCCGCCGCGTTCGGCAAGCGAGCGCAGTGCATCGTCGATGAGTTCGACGGCTTCACCGTCGCGCCGGGCGTCCACGAACAAGGGCGGCTCGTACAGGGCGAAGCGATCGCCGACCTCGGCGGCATCACGATCGCCTACAAGGCCTTCGAACGCACCGCCGAATTCAAGGCCCACAAACCCATCGACGGCTTCACGCCCGAACAGCGCTTCTTCCTCGCCTACGCGCAAGTGTGGGCGGGTGAGCAGCGCGAAGCCGCCGCCGTCAGCCAGGCCAAATCCGATCCGCATCCCGAAGGGAAGTATCGCGTGATCGGCACGCTCTCGAATATGCCGGAGTTTCGCGCCGCCTTCCATTGTGTGGCGACCGACGCGATGGTACGAAAGGACTCATGCCAAATATGGTAGGCCCCGTTCTGCGCCTCGGCGCGGCCGTGCTCGTCGCGACCGGCCTGGCACTCTCCCCGCTCGCCGCACCGCGCGCGACGGACGCCGCGGCAAGCGACTATGCCAAGTTCTATCCCGCGCCGGGGATCAGCAAAGCCAACCTCGATCCGACCTGCAAGGCGTGCGACGACTTCTATCAGTTCGCCACCGGCGGCTGGACGAAAGCGCATCCGATTCCGGCAGGCTATCCGTCGTGGGGTTCGTTCAACGTGTTGAACGAAGCGAACCGCAACGTACTCCACCAGATCCTCGAAACCGCCGCCAAAGATACCAGCGCACCCGCCGGCAGCAACGAGCAGAAGATCGGTGCCTACTATCGCGCGTGCATGGATGAAGCGGGGATCGAAGCGGCGGGGCTTTCACCCGTCCAACCCGAGCTCGATCGCATCGCGGCGATGACCGATGCAAAATCGATCGTCGACGAAATGGCGCGGCTGGGGTATCGTGGCGTTCACACGCCGCTGCCGTTCGGTTCCTCGAGCGACCTCAAAGATTCGAACAAGCAGATCGCGGAAGTCTCGTTCGGCGGCCTCGGTCTGCCCGATCGCGACATGTATTTCCCGACCGACGATCGCGGGAAGACGGTGCTGGCGGAGTACCACAAATACGTCGCCACGCTGCTGAGCCTGGACGGCGACGCCGATGCGCAGACGGCGGCCGATAGCGATGCCGTCGTGACGCTCGAGACGGCGCTCGCCACCGCGACCCCCAAGCGCGCCGACCTGCGCGACCCGTTGGCAACGTACCACATCAAATCGACCGTCGAGATCGCGTCGCTCGCGCCCGATGTCGATTGGAACGGCTACTTTGCGACCTACAAAGCGCCGCCGTTCGCGACGCTGCAAGTCGACCTGCCCGATTACGTCAAAGTCGTCGACGCCCAGCTGACGTCGACGACGCTGCCGGTCTGGAAGCACTACTTGACCGTCCGGCTGCTCGATACGTACGCGCGCTCGCTGCCGAAGCGATTCTCGGACGCCTCGTTCCACTTCCACTCGACCGTGCTCTACGGCGTCGCGACGGAGATCGACCGCTGGAAACGCTGCTCCACCGCGACGAACGGTGCGCTCGGCGAAGCCCTCGGCCAGGTGTACGTCGACGACGTCTTCCCCCCCGCGGCAAAGACGCGCGCGCTCGAGCTCGTGAAGAACTTGCACACGGCGCTGCACGACGATCTCGAAACGCTGTCGTGGATGAGCCCGCCGACGCGCAAGGAAGCCGAGATCAAACTCGCCGCGATCACGAAGAAGATCGGCTATCCCGATCACTGGCGTTCGTATGCGAACTACGACATCGCGAACGGCCCGTATGCGACGAACGCGATCAACGGCGCGATGTTCGAGAACGATTTCCAGATCGCGATGATCGGGAAGCCGACGGACCGCACACTGTGGGGCATGACGCCGCCGACCGTCAACGCCTACTACGATCCCTCGAATAACGAGATCGTCTTCCCGGCCGGGATCCTCGCGCCGCCGTTCTTTGCATTCTCCAACGACGATGCAGTCAACTACGGGGCGATCGGCGCCGTGATCGGTCACGAAACGACCCACGGCTTCGATGATCAAGGCCGTCAGTTCGATGCCCAGGGCAACTTCCGCGACTGGTGGACACCGCAGGACGCCGACAATTTCAAGGGCCGCGCGCAGTGCATCGTCGACCAGTTCAGCGGCTACGAGCCCGCCGACGGCGTTCACATCCAGGGCAAACTCGTGCAGGGTGAAGCGATCGCCGATCTCGGCGGCCTGACGATCGCCTACAAGGCGTTCGAGAAGACGCCCGAAGCCCGCGCACACAAGCTGATCGACGGGTACACCCCCGAGCAGCGCTTCTTCCTCGCCTACGCGCAAGTGTGGGAAACGAACGAAACGCCGCAAGCGGCCCGTCAGCTGGCTCTTACCAACGAACATCCCGATGCCAAGTACCGCGTCATCGGGACGCTCTCGAATATGCCGGCCTTCCGGGCCGCATTCCATTGCGTCGCAGGCGACAAAATGGTCCGGAAGGACAGTTGCCAGATCTGGTGATCTCGCAGGCTGTTTGTCCGGCGAAACAAAGTTGCGCCGGACAAACAGCTCTTAAATTCGCCTTAACGACTGGTCGATTACGATAGGCCGTATGGTGTTGCGAGCCGCGTATCACGAGGCCCTCGAAGCGTTAAATGCCGATTTAGCGCGGCTTGGCGCGTTGCTCGTCGATTCGACCAAATGTGCGATCACGGCGCTGCGCACGGCCGACGTCGCGCTCGCGGCGCGCGTCGTCGCCGGCGTCGATCGTTCCGAAGACCTGCGCCGTACGGTCGATGCAAAGGCCCTCGAATTGCTCTGGCGCCAGCAACCGGTCGCCGGCGAGCTGCGCGAGATCGCGGCAATCACCGAGATTTCGACCGACGCGTCGCGTATCAATCACTACGCCGGCGAGCTCGCGAAGAGCGCCATTCGGATCGCCGGGCTCGCCGACTTTCCGGCCCGCGACGAAGTGATGCGCCTCGGGCAAGACGTGATGGCGACGCTCAGTCAGGCGGTCGACGCGTATGTCGGCCGCGATGGCGCCGTCGCCGACCGCGTCGTGGAAGGCACCGCGACCGTCGATGAACACTACGACGCCGCCCTCGACGCCCTCCAAGCCGCGATGGAAAGCGACCCCAAGCTCGTCGCCCCGGGAACGACGGTGATCTTCACGATCACCGCGCTCCAGCGCATCGCCGAGCACGCGGCGAATATCGCCTGGCACACAAAGGATATGCTGTAAGCCACACCCCCCACCGTGTCATCAAATCGTCGCAATAAAAAACCGACGGAAGCGTGCTTCCGTCGGTTTTTTGTTTTCGCGAAGTGCGAGACTACTTGATTTCGACCTTGGCGCCGGCTTCTTCGAGCTTCTTCTTAACCGCCTCGGCTTCGTCTTTGGTGACGCCTTCTTTGACGGCCTTGGGAGCGCTCTCGACGAACGCCTTCGCTTCGGTCAGGCCGAGCGAGGTGACTTCGCGAACGGCCTTGATGACCTTGATCTTCTCGGCGCCCGCCTCGGCGAGGATGACGTCGAATTCGGTCTTCTCGGCGGCGGGGGCAGCGGCAGCGGCGGCCGGGCCGGCGGCAACGGCGACCGGGGCGGCGGCGGAGACGCCGTACTTCTCTTCGAGCTGCTTGACGAGGTCGGCCAGCTCGAGAACGGTGAGTTTGTCGATGGATTCGATGAGTTCGGCAACAGCCATGATTTTACGAGACTCCTGAAACGTAGTGTGTTAGGCGGCGCCTTCCGCGGCAGCTTTTTGCTCGCGGACGGCATTGAGGACGCGGACGAGACCGCTTTGATTGCCCGAGAGCACGGTGACGAGACCGTAAAGCGGGCTCTTGAGCGACCCCACCAAT
>Ga0116231_10001754_pt1 | contig 45058 bp, 35 predicted proteins | sample S1TSphgellanicum_2_FD_89695 | JGI IMG/M metagenome (GOLD analysis project Ga0116231, IMG submission 89695) | Host-associated microbial communities from peat moss isolated from Minnesota, USA - S1T2_Fd - Sphagnum magellanicum MG | ecosystem: Host-associated > Plants > Peat moss > Unclassified... | reverse complement strand
GAGGGTTCACTCCCTCACACTTTCTAACATTCCCGGGAGTATGTGATGTGACTCCCGGGCTTCCTCTTGCCTTAGCTCTCGGGCTTCTTTTTGCCTTAGCTCCCGGGCTTCCTTTTGGCTTAATTCCCGGGCTTCCCTTTGGCCCGCACCCTTGCAATTCCCTTTGCCTTGGTCGCGAGCCCAAAGCTAGGGTTGCGACAATTTGACTCCTGGCCTTTCTTTTAACCATAACTTGTGTTTGAGATCTCCAAATGAACAATAAAAGCCCATTTTAGACATCTACGTTCCAAGAGCTTTTCAATGATATAAAGAACGCCATAATCCATTAAGTTTTGACCCCTAAAATCACTCTCTGAAATTTTGGAAGTCCACCGAGATTCCATCTCCCAAAGTGGGAGTGCCTTGGGAGTTGCTTTGGGAGTGTGACGGTTCACTCCCTCATATTCCCTCACACTTTCTTACACTCTCAGGAGTATGTGACGTGACTCCTAGGCTTCTTCTTGGCCCGCACCCTTGTGAACTTTTTGCTTTGACTCCCGGGCTTCTTTTTGGCCCACAACCTTCTAACCCCTTTGCCTTGGTTGTGAGCCCAAAACTAAGGTTGTGACATTCGATGTGACAACCAAGGTGCAATATATTGACGAAGAATCGCATGCAACATGCTCAAACAAAACACATTGATGTGCAACATCACTTTGTTCGAGAATGAGTTGAAAATGGCGAAATTACCTTCAAATATTGTTCAACAGAGGACATGGCGGCAGATGTGCTTACTAATACATTACCAAAAGAACAACATAACAAATTGATAACCATGTTTGGATTTAAAACTTCATAGAGTGAGAATGTTATAAATACTATTCGTTTCTAATTCTCTATATTGATGAATGTGTTAAACATTCATCAAAAGGATGAATAGTATTCACATCCTTGTAGTAATTAGGTTAGGGTTTAAAAGTGGAAACTACTTAGGGTTAAACGACGGCTAAGGTTAGGGTTTGGTGATGGCTAGGTTAAGGTTAAGTGGCGGCTACTTTAAGGTTAGGAGATAGTATATAATGGAGTGGTTTTGAGTAGTCTTTCATTTTCTCCTTTCATGGTTTTTCAGTGCACATAGAACCTTCAAGCTTTGTTACTTGTTGTAAGTCATAATTTTGTGATTGTTGCATTTGAAGCATACAACCTATGTAATCTTCTTGTTAGTTAATACAATTGTTCCATTTCATGAACCTTGAATCTTTCATTTCTTACTTGTTTTCAAGTTGTTTCCAATAGATGGGAGTGCAATAATTCCTGATGATGAATATCAAATCACAGATTATAACGAAAAGGTGACCAAGGCATTTGCATTATTTTGTGAACATCTCATACATGCACAACTTGCACATTCAATATTGCGAAAATGTCAAAAGCGCTTGGGAGACATTTTGCGGTGTCCATGGAGCCAAGATTATAAAAAACAAATTGTTTCTTTGAAAGAGGTTCTTCACCATCAAAATGCAAGAAAGGGAAGACTTGTTTGCACATATCAACATGGTGAGGTGTTTGCAAATCAATTACGTTCCATTGAGATGAAGATTAAAGATGGAGACGTGTACATGGTACTTCTCATGAACTTTCTCCCATCTTTTGATAAATTGGTCACAAGTTTGGAGTCCATGTCCACCAAGGATATTGACCTTCAATTCATTGTTGTTCGATTATTTCATGAGGTATCCAAAAAAAAAATGTGAAAGTACGAAAAATTTCGCATTGCTTAATAAAACTCATGAGGTAAATAAAAAACTTTGCTTTTATTTTAAAAAACTTAAACACTTTGTAAAGAATTGTTTGAAAAAGAAGAGTGATGAGAATGAAAAAACAAACCAAGCCTGTGAAGATCAAGAACAAATGTTTATTGTCGCCTTGGGTGCTAATGATCATACAATGTACGATTAGATCATCAATTCTAGTGTAACACAACACATGACATTCGAACGAGAGTGGTTCAACACTTACGAATCCATTGTTCCACAAAAGGTGTACATGGGAGATGACAATTGAGATTATTCCATTCAATTCAAGACCATAATCTAATTGGATAACCTTAAAAACAACAAATATAAAATAACTTCAAAAATATATCTATAACCCATGCAAGTACTAAGATATATTATGTTCACATATATTGTTTTATATAAACATGAATGATATATTTGCACTTCCATTATGTCATGAATTCTAAAGACTTAGTATTACCAAGTAATGGCAAATTGAAAATGAAATGTGAGGGAGTGTGAAGGAGAAGGCAATATTGTAGGTGGAATTGGACAAGGACAGGGACTTATAGAAGGAATACAAACATAACTTAAAAACATGGAGGAAAAACAAGACAAAGAATGAATACAAATGTCAAAGCGCTCATACAAAAATGGGAGGATGAAAATAAGGAGCTCAAGGCTAAGACAACTTTGATGAAATCACAGGTTGAAGAATTGAAGGAGTTGAGGAAGATGGCTAAAACCTAGGAAGCTATAAAGATAAAATGGGTAGAGACATTATTCCATCACAAATAACACAAGGCTTTGGGTAGTCAGGTGGAAGCACTGACTAAAGAAAAGAAGGAGAAGGAGAATGTTTTGAAATATTGGAATTGATGAATTTGAAGAGTGCTTCTCTACTTAATTTTGAAGAAATAAAAATAAAGGCAAAAAAAGAGAAGTTGGTTGAGGCAAACAAGGAACATCAAAGGAATTTGTAATAGTTATAGGCATAGTTGGAAAGTGCAAATGAAAAGAAGAAGAGTTTGGAACTAGTTGGTGTGAAAAAAAGGTTAAAGGATTATGAATAGATGTTGTAGTATTACATGATAATGATAAATAAATAAAATGAAAGATTTTGATGTAGAATCTGAGGAGTAGTGGGAAGTTGCAAAGGAATATTTTACAAAGGATTTGAAGAAAAATCTAGTTTTGAACATAAAGCTGATGAGAAAAGCTTTAGGTATAAGCTAGATGTATATCAGAGAAATTTTATAAATTTTGTTTATGGAAATCGAACAAGTATAAAGACATTGGGCCAAGATGATGAAAATGAAACAAGGCCTGGTGGGACAATTTAGGAAAAGGAGTGCAAATTTAGGAACCACATGTGTTCAAGGGAGGAAGTCAAAAAAAGAAAAAACCATGGATAGTTCAAGAACAAGAACAAATGTAGACCACTCCAATAACATAAGTAGAACAATCACAAATGTAGCCATTGGAAGTGGAACCACAAAGTAAGTTAGTGGAGGAGGAGGTTAGAACTGTAAATTCAGAGGTAGGTATAGAACCATTAGTTGTTGTATAGAATGAGACTATAAAAACTATATTTAGGCAACCAGAAGCCTAGGAGGTTGCACAATGATTTTAGTTCATTTTCTATTATTCCACAAGGATTTTGGGGATAGAACCTAGAGTACAGAAGGGGTAATGTTAAGACCAGGCAAATTACATTGTTTTTGGATGTACAAGGCATTGTGGATAAGGATTGATTGTTGGACATTATCGGTTTAAATTTTGAATTGTTTGGTTTTGATTCATGTTGATGGTTATTTGGGAACTACCCAAAGGAGGGAGTTATGGGAAAGTGAAAAACATTTTTAAACACATAAATTTAGAATAAGGAAATTGATGTAAGTACTTTGTAGCAGAAACTACAGATTTTAATTTGGAATACCATAGATTTAATCTTGATGTTATATCATTTCAATAGAACATGGAATTTCTTTGTTGTATTTTGATTCAAGTTTTCAATAAATTAGGCAAGTACAAACTTGTATTATGATTTCCATATTTAGATTATTATGTGAATTATCTGTAGTATCAAAAATATCATGAAATGAATTGTAATTTTGTGTTTGGTTTCTTACATTGTATTCTAAAGTATAAATTCTAGTAACATGAAATAACCATGAATTTGGTGTTTGAATGGATTGCAAACACATGTGTGTTTAGAATTAATGCAAAATTGGGAATGTGTGAATATTGTAGTGCAAATATATTACACTTGTATTACATTTTGCAATATGCCATGTATTTTGGGATTAGAGAACCATTCATCCATTATCCATCTTGGAGCTGGAACAAGGTTCATAGATTATTAAATGAAGCCAAAGTCTTGGAGGTAAATTAGGTTGTAGTGTCATTAAATAATTATTAAATATGACTATTATAAGTTTTATTTTTTTGGAATTTATTTTGTTGCATAATGAAAACATTCTTTAACATGATGTGTGTAATACACTATTCATTAATTTCTCAAGCATTTTCCCGTTCCATCATTATTTGGACTTCCTACCTTTGACTTACTATGTGACTTGACTTAACTTACACAAGTTATAGTTTCACCTTTGTATATTGTGATGTCCAAGTTTCACGTTTGACATTTTTTTTTATGGATGAAGTTGAACATGAAAATTATGCGAGTCTAGTAATTTTCATTCGTCACAATTGTTTTGGAATTACTTTCAACCATAAACTAAACTAGCTAAAAGTTTCATCCAAACAATTTGTTTATTTCCAATTATCATCCAAAAGTTCATTCATGCTCCACGTTCATCCAAATATTTCATCCTTTTTATGACTTTCTTCCATATACATGTGATTTTCATTCAACATAATTATTTTGGAATTAGTTCCATCCATACATTTCAACTTGTCAAAAATTTCATCCAAATAATTCATCTACTTGTAATTATCATCCAAAAAAATCATTAATGTTTAACTTTCATCCATTTTGTGACTTTCATCCATGTACATGTGAAAATATTTTCCATGTCATTTTTACGTGGCATAGGGATATTCTAAAAATATTATGTCCTTATCATCAAAATATTCCAAATATATCCATTCTTGTCCACATGCTCATGTGTTCACTTTGTAATGTTGTTGTTCCAACAAGTTACGAACTTTGGATTATGACAAGATACCTCTTCACAAAATGGAATTCTTGCCGATTGCTTTAAATGGGGATGTCATTTCAAATTGCCATCATTACTTTCGAATGCTCACGACCCTTCCCAAATTGCAAGGCATGGATAGAAAGTACAATGGCCATGCTTAGTGTAAGGTTATCACAACCAATATAAAAAATAGTTTTGGTCTTAGCTTTTAGAAGGCTTATTGCTTGGGTCATTTGTGTTGTGTTTAGAATGTTAATGAAAATTTTGGTGCTTTGGTTTTCGTAATGAAATCTTTTGGAGTGGTGAATGCACTCATATTCCAATTGTAGGTTAGATGGCATTAACTCCCTCCGCTTCTTCATTTGGATGCAAATTCTACCATGTTCTTCCTTTTTGCGTTATTGATGATGGTGGACAAACATATTATGTTGCGTATAGACTCCAATCTATCTCAAGAGTGACAATTCATCTTTGGGTTCACAAACATCCTATTACAAATAGAAAATGCAAGGAGTTTATGGATGAAATTAGAAGGTTGATCACAAACGAAATGAATTACATGTTTGATGCAAAGATATTTGCAATTTCCCTAAGTGTTAACAAGACCTTGGCTAGGCATTTGTTTGACGATTGTAGTAATGGCATAGTGGAACTTTTTAACAACGAACAACTGGAACACATCCAAGACAAGTTCTATGAATTGAGCTTTCCCAACATTCGTAACCTTGTTGCTTCTTTCAAACATTGTTCAAGGGATGGTTATATTGATAACATTCTTGAATTGAAATCCAATAATCGTTATGATTATGTACATCTAGGAATGTTGTTTTCTTAAACAAGTTATAGGACAAAAAATGTTCATTTTCAAAATGTCAATAAATGGTGTGGGGAGTGGAGAGAGCCTTGTCACACAAATGTAGCTTGCAATGGATTTGTAAAATATTTGGATCATGTTCGATTATGTGAAATGTGTTGTTGGCTAGACAATTATGGTTTGTCATGTGTACTATCTTACTTATTGTAAAGTGATGACCATAGCAGTTTGTTACATGTAGTTTAAGGGCACCAAAACTCAACAAATCATGTGGACAAAGCTTATTGAGACGATGTTAAGGCACATGTTTCCAAAATTGAATTTTAAGGGATTCATGGTTGATAGTGCATAAGTTAATTGGAACATAGTTAGAATTGTTTATGGTTCGAAGAACCCTTATGCGAAGATGGTTGATAAGGAGTGCATTTATTTATTCCATTGGACTTAGTCACTTGATAAACACACCAAACAAATAATCAAACTTGAGTGGTAATATCAACATAAGGTTTTTTACCATGACTACACAAATGTAACATCCCTTGGGGAGACTAATAATTTGTATGTTTTAATTTGTTGTTGGTGGTTCTCATCTAGGGTTATTTTTGAGGCAAGTGTCCATGGGCTTGGCAATCGGCTTAGCTTTTGGCATTTTTGTGTTAGACAGTGGGGAGGTTCCATGGTTCACGTGAATATTTTTTTGCAAACTTTTTATGACTCCCTTTATCTTTTGTGCATTCAAAATTGGAGTTCCATTTGCATTCTACCTTCATCTCCATTGTGACATCTTAAGTTTTGCTGATGTTTCCTTTCCTTTGATTTATAGAAGTTCAATGATGAGGAATTGGCATACATGCCCACTTGTAATTTAGTAGAAGCTATGCATAACATTTGGTTGTAGCAGTGGGGAAAATGTAGCACTTGTCTGCACACAATGATGTTCGATGATTACATTCGTGCTTTTAAATAGTTTACATTATATATACAATATTTGCAAGGTGGTCCACTTGGTCGTGAACTTGAAAGGAATGAATTTTTGTTGAGGAGGGTTTGAGGGTCTAGTGATTTTATGAGACTTATAACGGTCATGGCAAATTACACGTCCGAGTCATCCTTCACAAATTGCCCTCCGCACCTTGAGGGTGAAGAGGTTTTTGGGTCTACTAAACAAACTGTTGATTGTCCTCTTAAAGAATGATTCCCATCATCCCGATTATGTGAATTTATCTTGTCCATGAGTAATCATTCTTGTTGATGAACCCAACATTGTCAAGGATGTATGCATGTAACTACCACCCTTTGGTTCTAATAATTTACAGCTTTTGTTCTTTCGAAGTGGATTAGAGTCAAAGGAAGTAAATTGTGTTGATGGCTAGTGTCATCTTGAATGTTACACACCCAATTATGCAATTCAATGTTCTACAATCCAAAAAACCACTAGGCCCAAATGCAAAATCAAATATCAATGTTTATAGATCTATAAGTGGAACTCCTACTCCATGTTATTTAGGTTTCTGGGTACAATATCGAAGTAGTTCATTCAAACAACATAAGCATTGGTTTTGTCCAATGACTTGAGTCGTTGTGTTAGTGAAATAATGTAAAAATGTGCAGTTGTTGGCTTCTCATTCCAACTATATGGCCGTCCAATAAGGTATTAACTTATTTCAAAAGGAGGTAACAACTCAAGAAGAAGCAAGGTTTTCCTTTGACCTCTTGCATAGAAACAATGTTCAAAGTTTATTTGGTTGCCAATATTCTAATTCAATCAATTCCCATATGCCTTTTATGAGTTGCCACAACCTTTTGAGGTTGTTTAATGCAAGTTGTTGGTTTGCAACTTGTGGTGGCAAGAAAGTGAAATAGCCTTTTGTTTTCAAATTAAGACAACAATACACACAAAATTGGAAGGTCTACATTTTATTTCTCCAATGCACCGTTTTCCCCCTTGTTGATGTTTTGCCACCTGGGTATGAATGAATTTACAATATTCTTTTTGATGACAAATGATACAGTGTCATTATTGGAAATTTCCTTGGATGTTCACATGTATACTTTATTGCAATGTTGGCAACTTCTTTGGGCAACCATGGGGCATATGTGTAATGTAAAGATGTGTATCATGTCTTGTAAACAATCATGTTTTGTGGGCTCATGCAAAAGTTCATTCATGATTGCATGCAGAGTTGGGATGAAATTTAACATTTGTTTCAATGCATTTTAAAGCCTTTGGATTCTAGTGATAATACATCACAATTGCATCTACATCAAATCAATTGTGATTTTCTCATTCATAAAACTTATTGTAGCTAGCTGGACTATGTAAGAAATTTAGATTCCAATTATAGTCTAAAGTTTTTTTAAAATTGTGTATATTCTTTTTGTTGTGGTGAATATACATTAATGATGTGGCATAAAAATACCTAGCTTCATAAATTTATTTCCATTTAAGCCATGGTCAATATTAATAATAAAACCTTTGACTGTCATAATGTGCTTCCATGTATATTGTTTATTTATGTATAATATGATGTACTTGGCCATTTCAACACATGTTTGTCAAATAATTAATACATTTTGAGAATTTCATTTCATTTAATATTTTTCAAGCATGTAGTTTCCACCCATTTCAACAATTTTGATAATATTGCAATTATGTCCAAAAGCTTTAGACATTTGGAGTATTGATTGCACTAGGGATGATGAAATGCATCCTTCTATTTTTTTGCCTTTAAACCCTCACATGATGTTGCACTTGACAATTTTGTTGGCCAAACCCATGTTTAGAGTCAATAAATCATTGTTGATCCTAAAACAAACTAGGCATGTGACATGGCAAAATAGTCCTTGACTTGTTTTGGAATATTTTTCCATGTGGCAAACAAATGTATTAAAAATATTCCATGACATGGCATAAAGTATTTTCAAAGATTCCTTCTAGTTCATTTGTTCACCCACTAGCATCATTATGCATTATAATAGTTACAAATGAGGTTTCAAGAGCTCATTTGTTCACTCGCTAACATCATTGTGCACTATTGTAGTTACAAACAAGGTTTTAAGAGTGTCATGTGTGTTGCAATGAAGTTGTGTAAAAAAGGTGAAGTTGGTTATAACTCATTAATTGAGTCAGTTTGATGTGGATGACTGTTACAGGATTTGTTGAGACATTGCATAGATGTGATGCACATGGAAAAAATGTATGTGAAAACATCATTCAACAACCAGTTGTTGAATTAATTTTAAATCACTTAGCTTTGAAGGAAAAGGAGGAATTGGTTAATGCAGATATCATTATTTAAAAAAAATGATAGATCTCAAGTAATTATGTGCCAATTGTTACATATTTGGATTAAATGCTGAATGTTTTGCCAACATATCCCTATATAAATAGGTACATGTCTCAAGATTGAAAAATTTCAAACAACAAACTTGGATTTTTTTCTAGTCACAAGAAAAAATACAAAAATAGGTGCTTGTGTGAAAGCAACACTGCTGGTCCAAGACTGATAAATTTTGTTATATTGACGTTCAAGTAAGTAGCTAAATCAACGTCGTTGGATCTTTGGGGAACACCGTGCCTTGTTCAGATGTGAGCGTCCGATTGTGGGCAAAAAATGACCTAAAAAGTTTTCTTGCTCTTACGGCACCTGGCTTTGGAGCTGTTCCCGATGCCGTGTCGATTTTGAGTCTTCGGAAGCGGAATAAGCTCGTGGGCTATTGGACGCCACACTCTTTAGGGTTTTGCTCACACACACTTGCAATGCGACAGAAGGACAGAGAGGAAGGGAGCGCACAAGATAGATTTCTACGGACGAAACGAGATGGCGGAGGCATCTACTCCGGCTACTCGTCAAAGGTTAGTGTAGTCATCGTCATTAGAATCCCAAAGAGCTCCGCACCCTTTTGTTTCTCGAATCTGTGATCTCTTGTGCAATGCGGAAGAATGTTTACTTTGACGCGATCCGCGGCAATCCTGAGTTTTTTTTTATCATTCTTCTACTATGATGCCGTCTTTAAAGCTCTTTTTGCTGGACCTGTTCAGTTTTCTTGCTTCAGTATCTCTTGCGTTTCTTACAGCTAGTCAAATTGTCCCGTTGCTCTCACTGGCTAGGGTTTCCCACCCCTGTTTGAGGGCGAAACCCTAAACTCGTTGCAGTTGTGTCTTCTTCCGTCCAGTATAAGGATGAAGTAACTATTCAGTTGTGCGATAAAGGTTGCACGCTTGGCTGCTAGTTTTTGCTCCTGCTTCCAGAATTTGGTTGTCAAATTAGTGTTTTGTGTTTATAGTATGCATGGGGTATTAATTACACTTGCGAGGATACTTTTTTCTCTTCTCCTTCTCCTTGTCCCAACGTCCCTGGTTTTCTCCCTTTACATCCTCTTTTTTCTTGATTAGTTTCAGCTCTTTTCTCCAAAAATAACCTCCTTTCTGTATTTTTTCCCATTTAAAAATGCAGGCTTTGATGGATGACGCATTTCTATTTCTTTAAAGAAGCACACCATCTACTTGCCAGCACCCCAGCTATTTTCAACTTGAGAGATAGAACTGATCTGCTAGCTATGTGCACGAGGCCAGGCTGACTTTTAGGTTTAAATTTTATTTTGAGAATTGCGCAATCCTACCTTAGATCTTTTTGACAAAATTTCTTTGAGCCCATGGTGATACCAAGTGGAAGTTTTTCTGCATAGTGTACAGCAGGGGGTGAACTTAGATGCCTACCCTCTTGGCTGGTTTCCTTTGATGGGAAGATAAATACAGCCATGCATGACCCTGCATTGTGACTGGAATGCACCACATCTGTTTATTTTCAGTCTTGAGAGACAAGTATTGCAGTGTAGGAAGCACCTTTTACGTTTTTGGTTCATCAACATGTTACATTTGGAAATTTCAATACTATCAAAGAGAGTAACTGCTTCAGATAGTCTCTGGCAAATTTCAATATGTTCAAAGGTGCACACATGACACAAAAGATTGAACATGGATGTTGTTTCCTGCAGGAAGAAGAGAAAATGGGATCAGCCAGCTGAGGCTGTTGCTCCAGCAGCTTACCCAGTGTCAGCAATGCCAGGTATTGTGCCCTTTGGGGGTGCTGGCCATTTAGCCAGCTTGGGCATGCCCAATATGTTGGCTTCATTGGTGGGAGTTTTTCCAACAATGACACTACCCATGCCCCTAGTATCATACACTTCATCACCTTCAACAGCACCAAACAATGTGGCTGCAGCTATTGTTCAAAAAATCAATCAGGTACTTCTTCTCTTTGATCAGAAACATTATGCATGGTTGGTTGCTAGGCTGCTGCTGGCTTCTTTTTCAGGCAGAGAAGGGAGAAGATGTATATCTCTGCTATTACATTGATATGAGGTGTTTTGAGACCAAAGGCAGGGATAATTTGTGGTGCTCACAAGAGGAATTTGCTAGGAATTTGAAGAGTCAATTGGTGACATGTAAAATTAGTGAAATAGTTGAGGTCTCTCAAGAAAATACTATTGATGGGTGATACATGAAGAGGGTATTCCTCTGGTTTTTCTCTCTATCTCACAAGCAAATTCCCCCTGTGCACAAGTCTGTTTTCAAGATCTTTTGATTAACCATGTCTCTCAAGTCCTAGCCAACATCACAGCTGAGTCTTTCCTGTTGCTTCTGCAAATGCGACAGAAACTTGGATTTTATATTTTTGTATATATTGTTTGCCCAAAATTTGAGCAGATTATTTTATACCCTATCTGCACCCAGTGTTGGGAGCTGATGAAGCCAGTGGGAAAATAATGGTAGCTGGCCACTGCCATTCATGATGAAGTTGTGGGTGACTTGTCTGTGAATGACACTCATTTGGTTATGACCACTCTCATTCTTGTCATGTTTGTTTTGGTTTGGCAAGAAGTGACATATCTTGGAGACTTACCTGGTTAAGCAATTTTGCATTGATATCTTGCTTTCTCTTTCTCATTCCCAAGGTATTTATGTTAGCTACATTGTTTAGTAATCCAGTGTTCTGATGTATGGAGGAGGCTGCAGGATCTTGTGACCAAGGGCTTGATGCCTCCAGTGAAGATTCATGATGAAGTAATAGCTCGTGAGATAATCATCAATGATGCAGATCCTGGAGTGCGATACAAATTGACCAAGCGCCAGACTCAGGAAGAAGTATGTGTTCTTTTGCCTTGGGAAGAGCTGACAGATTCCTTCACCAGAATAGGCTTGGTGTGTAGTAAAACTATCTTTACTGTGAAGTCTCAACCTAGAAAATCAAAGTAGCTGTTCTTTTGCACAAAACTTGGGTCATTGTTGAAAAACACAATGTCCAAAGTAATGCCTGAGAATGGAAGTGGGAGAAGTTTCTGCTTTCATCATCATTAAGCTAAGATTGCTTGTATGGCATTGCTTTGCTGTTTCTTGGTGTTATACAGATCTGGTTTTCCATTGAAGAGTCTGGAGTGCCTGAACTCCTAGTACTCTTGCAAACATCTTCTGTGGCTCTAAAATAGAATAGTTACTCATCAATTTTCCATCTTGCTGCAGATTCAAGCTAAAACAGGTGCTGTTGTCATTACAAGGTGTGTTCCTTTGCTCTCAAGTGGATGTGCCTGTTAACATCATGATGTCAATCACAGGCTTGTATTCAGAGTGGGCTGTGTCTATTACAGAATGTGGATTAATTGTGTGCCAATCATTGATATAGCTGTTGGATTCCAGATGGCAGCTCACTTTTGTGGCCAGCATTAATCATGGGTTGTGTCTCCTGGGTTTTGCTTGGTCATGGTATCAGGGGTCGATTTCGTCCCCCAAATGGACCTCCAGATTCTGAGAAGCCCCTTTATCTTCATATCTCAGCTGGTGTCCAGGTGAGATGTCCTGTTTCTGTTGATGAGTCTACTCTGAAGAGCCCTAGTGTACATGCACAAGCTTACCTTCACAATTTGTTCCAGCTTGAATGAGGATACTCTTTAAGTTGTTGATTAGGTATGCCTCTTGAATGCTAGCTGACTTGTGATCAAGCCTTCACATTGCTTTTGGAAATGCAATAGAAACTTGGGCTGTAGACTGTTGTATAATTGCTTGCTGTAGATTCCAAGCAGATTATTATACAGTTATCTCTACTACTGTGCATGATGAACATGATGGTGATACTTTGTGAGTGATACTCACTAGGTTATGACCACACCTATGTCTGTTGTGTTTTTTTGATTGGCTGAAACTGACACAACATCTGTTTGGTTGCCTTGAATGTTTTTTTGAGTTTCTCTCTGTAAGACATCTTTAGATCGTGCACTGCTGTGGTACAGTTTTGGATTGTTTGAACCATTGTTTGTGGTGGTTGTTTGCTCTTCATCCCTTGTGTTTGGTTGGTCAGGGAATATTGATCTTCTTTAACAATATATCAAGGGTAGTCTTTCAGAGGCTCAGTTCTTGCTGTCTTTCCTGTGTTTGGGATCTAGAAGCTCATATGACATGTCCAGTAGTGAGTAGATGCTGCTATATGGGAATTTTGTGATAGATATTGAGTGCAACAGTATAGCTTTCATCCTAGTATGCCAGATTCTTATCAGTAGTTTGAGGAAGAAACAGGAGATATATCATCCAAGAGGTCTTGGGTCTAGCCTTCATAATGGGCTTATCTTAAGCACATATTGATGGCTCATGGGATGAGTAGGTAATGACCTGGAGCTTATGTTTTGTGTTTTTATGAGGTTTTTTGCAGTTGAAAGACACAACAGAGCGTATTAGGTCAGTGGACGCAGCAGCAGCTCTGGTAGAAGAGATGATGAAGCAGGGCCCACCTCCTGCAGGAACCATACAGAATGGAGGGGTAAGTTATCCTAGGCATTCCTAGGTTTCTGGTGATCTATCTGTGAATTGAACAGTTTTCTGATTGTGTTCTCACATACAATATTTGCATATTTCAAGAAACTTGGAGGTTTCATTTGGAAGCAGTGTGCAAGCATGAGAGATTGTATGATATTGATAATAGTGTTTTAGCACCTTCTGGTCTACTATCTACATGGTACTCCAAGTGTTTGTTGTTAATTTATCCTGGTTAACTTATGAACATCAACCCATATATTTTCTGGCAGGGAGGTCCACCAGTGAGTGTGGTAGTAAATGTGGGAATTGAGATTGATTCATCATTCAATCTGATTGGGCGAATTCGTGGGCCAAATGTAAGCGCTGGGGCCCTTTGCTTGATAGTAACTAGGCTTTTGTGGACACTCATACTTGATTTGGAGAGGCTCATTTTCATAAGTAAAGATTTGCAGTTCTCTTGTCACATACATTCTGTATGGCATCACCATTTGCATATATTTAAAGCTTCTGTCACTATGCTCATCATGATCCTCTCATCCTCTCCATCTTGCACTTTATGACTCCCTGGTTAAGGCTATCTCAAACAACTATGATATTCATTCATAATTAGGTTACAAAACCAAGGGGAGGGTGAGGGGCTGATTGACTGAGTTATTGGCAGATGGAAAATGTAAAGGGCTTGGGAATGTAGCATACTATGGGTTGCAAGGTCTTGTGTCATAGCATAAGTTTATGTGGGATGTTTCTAACAGACTTGGTAGTTCCCACCTTGACAGATAAGGTGTACCTTCAGGTATCTGAAGTTATATCCTATTGACATTGGGGACATCAGCGCCTGACTCATGGCATGGCCTTTTGCCAGGACATTGCCTTTTGAATAGTTGCAAAGTATTGGGTCAAAGACAGTACTGCTTGCTGGGGTATCATTGTGGGAAGCAGAGGGAAAAAAAGAAGATATATAATGTGAATTTCCTTTGGTCATGATTTTTTAAAACTCCTTTTTTAGCATATTAAATGGTGTGATAGATGTCAGAGATTCTTCAGTGCTTGATTTTTGGCTATCTTACCTGTCAATTAACTATGCCAGAAAATTATGGTAAGGTGGCACTGCTTTTAATGTCAAGAAGAACAGCAATCTTTTTTTCACTAGAAGAACCTGGAAGGTCAAGAAACTGGAAGGCCTTCCTATTTACGATTTAGTTTCCTCCTGTTTGTTGTGATGGTCCTGAGTTTTATGGCTAGAATGCCGAAAGACAAGAATTGCACCTGACTTTGGTTTGCTTTGTCTATCTGTGGCCCCATGTCACTCTCAGTAGATTCTCTTTAAACAAACTTGTATCAGGAGGATTGCTGGAATTCTAAAGTTATGTCTGGTCTACTCAATCATTGTCATGTTCGTCCAGCTTTGATACTTCCATTTTTGTTTACCTTGTTGTTAAGAGCTCAATTGAAGTAGTCCCTGACATCTCCACTTCTTTGGGAGAGATTGTGTGGTGGTGTTGCTGGCTTCGGTGGGGATTTCGGATTGCAAATTATGCAGGATCAGTATATAAATCATATCATGACTGAGACAGGCACTGAGGTTGCTGTGCGGGGGATTGGCTCTAGCTACCTGGAATCCTTTTCAGGTGAAGGTATACATCTGCAATCCATCTCCATCAACACATACAGACTACTTGTACATGTGTGGATTGTGAACCAGGGGCACTTATTGCTGTAGGGCTGGAATTGGAGTTTGGAGGTTCTGTTATGAGTTTAGTAGCATGTGTACGTGAAGTTTTCTCAGAAAATAACTTGTGAGTTGCTGGTTAGCAAAGGTTCAGGTTTATTGAATTTTAGCGGGTTAGAAGTTTGTGGTATGTTTTGGTTATTATTGTGTGTCTTGAACATCATTCACCTGTTTCAATCAAGCAATAGGGCATCAATCTTGCTATTAATCTGCTGAGCTCCTTGGTGTTGGCACTTAGCATTGTCTCAGGATCTTAAATTGTGTGGTTGGTTGGCAGAACTCCAACAGCCCTTACACCTTCTTATCACTGGTGACAACTTCAAGGGTGTAGATGATGCAAGGCGGCTTGCTGAGAATTTGTTGGATACAATCCGTGTTGATAGTGTTGCTTTCCGGTGTGCCTCCTCATGACTGCAACATTTTTTTCTTCTTGGACTTGTGGTGGTGTTGTTTGACCTCCTAGAAAGCATGCCATGATTCCTGTACCTGAGACCTTAAAGCTTCCTGGTCTGTGATGCAGGCCTCCAACTTATCAAGCATCTGCAGATAGACCTCCATTGAACTTTGCTCCAGCTACAGTTCCCTCCCATGTCCGGGGTGCCACTCAACATTCACACCTTGCATATCAACAACCAAACATTGCACATCCAGGGACATTGGGAGCTCAACCACCAGAAGGCGGTTTCTACCCTTTAGGATATCCACCAGACCCTCAACCATGGCCTCCTGTTTGTACAACATCAATGGCTACACCACCATTGCAACCTCCCAAAACAGAGAAGATATTTATGGACCCCTATGCAAACATGTAAGTGATTTGACGTCTCCTGAATGACTGATTCATAGTTTGTCTCAATTCACTGAGCAGTTTTCGCAGTCTTGCTTATTAGCTTTGTCCACAGCTCATATTCTTGCAGGCTTTCTACGATTTGCAGCCTTTTGTTATCTATTGGAAAGACCAATCAGCTTTGTGGCCTATATGATATTATATGAGTAGCTAGTTCCAGTTTGGTTTCAGCTTTTTTATGTTCGACTTGCTTTTGTGAGTGGCAGGTTGCCTCCAACCAAGGTATACGGTGCAGTTCCACCCCCACAACAGCTTGCAGGGGGTGGGGCCACAGAAAGTTTCAGTAGTATCAAGAGTGAGCCAGAACCCAGATTAGCAGCAGACCAAGTTCAAATATCAGTCAGCAATACACCTGCACCTGTGCTGCCTGTGTCCATTCCTGGTTCTGTCAAACAAGGTAGTATAATGGTATCTGGCATTCAACCTGTCTCATTCTGTATGGAAGGGTACAGTGAGCAAAAAACAGTTTATGTGTGTGTTGGCAGCCAAATGACAACTGAAACCCAGTACTGTAAAGGAAAGACCTGGGCCAGGTGGCAATACTGTCTGTTGGCAGGGTGACGATGATTCAGGATTTATATGAATACATGGACTAGTAGTTGGTGCATTTCCCACTCAATTCATATGGTAAATAAATGAGAGCTACATACTCTCGAAGAAGTACAGAATTAACGAGAAGTCAGTTTTGTTTCTGCAATACATGTTGTGGTTTTGAAAGTGAAGTGATGATTTGTTGAGGAACAAAAGAAGGCACATAAAAGAGTCTCCAAATGCCAATGTTTTACTCTGTCAACTTAGTTGTATGTATTCTTCATATTTGTGACCCCATCCCTCTTTTGTTTGCAGGACCTCCTCAATCTGATGCAAATTTGAACTATGGGCCACAGAATGTTAATTCATACAATCAAGGAGCTGGGGGACTGCGGAACCCAAGTCATCCTTTCCCAGTAACTGTTCCAACCACAAACTATAGTGGCTATGGTGGGGTTTATCCTCAGGTGTCTCCTCTTCAACAAGTTGCACAGGCCTTGCAAAGGCCACCACCTCCTGTTTCTGTTAGGCCTGGGAATGGGTTGGCAGTGGGTGGTATGCAGGTTGCTGATGTTCAGGGAACCATCCCCAGCCATGGACAGAGCAATTGGCATGTAGAGAAGCGAAGGGATGGGCCTCCACAAAAAGAGAGACGCAAGTTTCAGGAGTTTCCAATGCCTGCAAAGCAGACAACAGCAAGAGACGACTCTCAGGTGCACAGGATAGACCTGTCTGAACTTACACATATGTGAAAGCTATGGCTGAGAAAAACTAGTGGGATGTAAATGGTTTTTTCTGATCTGAATTGTTGGATGGTTACAAGTTCACACTAGCACTATCAAGGTTTGAATTAATGCCAGTGGCCCTGGAACTATTGTTCTTGTCATACAGACAGATGTCAGGCCTGTAGTTGTGAACAACTTTCTCCTATTTGTATCACCCTTTTGGGGACTGAAGTAGGATTAATGCTTTTTCTTTACTGACATGGCATGGTGCATGTGCCAGGTATTTTATATTTTCTCTGCCACCGATGCTGACTCGTGCTGCGCAACCATTTTGGACTTACATTTCTATGTTTCACAGGGATCTTAAGAGGAGTTGTGGGGCTGTGGTGATGTCCCTGTTAAAGAGCGGGAGCACAGCTACTTCACCTTAGCTTGAGCCTTGCAATAGTCTTCCTTTAGAGTGCTTCCTGTATGTGATTCTTGTGTAGTTGGTCTCATCAGAATTTTACAATTATAGTCATATCTAGTTTATTGTGGGCAACCAATTGTATTCACATGTTGTGCTGGTGCTGTTCATTTGCCCTGCAATTTTCATTATCTGCAGGTCCATAGGGTTACTGGACCCTCCAGGCTGGATGAACAATCTGTGTCACCTTCTGGTCATAACAACATAAATTTATCTCCACTGCAAACTAAACTGATGCCACCTCCTCCTCCTAAAAGCATGCCACCCCCAATTCGAAAGGCCCTGCCCAAGTCTCCAACTGAAAAGGAGGGTGAGTTCCAAAATTCGTCTTTAGAATGTGACAGTGCTGCTAGTCTACATTGCTTTAGTTGGAATTCTGTTCTGCCGTTCAGCAAAAGGTAGCAGTCTTAGTTGAGCAGGTACTGCTCTACACTTGTTGACAACCACTGTGATTCTTTCCTTGTTTGATATGGAAGCCATGGTTTGAATCATGCATATTCATAGATTGTATTGACTTCCTCTTGACAGGGCTGAAGCTTGTGGAGTATGGAGAAGAGGAAGATGAAGATTTTACAGGAGAGTCACCATCACAGCCATCATACTCTAATGGAAAACCCTTTTGGGCCACCTGACAGATTTGTATTTGGGAGGTGATCTTCTACCAAGGAAACAGGGAATTGAGGTCTGCTACAGCTCAAATTACTCGATTTGGATCTGGATACTGCCATTTTATGGTGGAATTGAAACATACTGGCAATGATGAGTTTTTGTACACCAACAGCAGTGTCCTTCGCTTTTTCTCTTATGTAGCAACTTCTGTGTTCTATTTGTTCCTCCTAGGCAATTTGCTAAGATAGCAGCTGGCACATATCAGGAGATGCAGACAACAAGGAGTTCTATGGAACAGAACTAGTTGGTCATCCAGTAGCAAGTCCACAGCTCAAGGAAGGACAATACAATGTCTGCTCCAAGCTTTGTTGTTTTTATATACCTTTGCCTGGCACTGTCAGTATGATGTCTAGTTTCCTTCAACTGCTGTTCCCTGCTTGAAAGGCAAGAATCTACAAAGGCTGTCAATGGATGCTTAAATGTCAAGTTTTGCCGAATTGTGGGGAGACCCAAGTCACAGCAACTAGATGATTGAGTGTACTGAAGGTTTGCAATGCCTTTGGTGTGTAAGAAGTTGGATGAGCCAGCTGAAACAGCACCTTTATCGTTAAGATTTGTATTGTGGTTTGTGCAATGCAGCACCCCAAATGGAAGTTGTGTATACAGGACGGCTGTCTTTCATCAGTCATGCTATTGTTCATATTGCTCTTTATTTTCTATCTGTTTTCTAATAAGTGATTTTCATGGACTAGTTTGCTGAAAATTTTAAGTACTTCCAGGAGGGGGTCCAAACCCTTACTCATTCTTTTTACTAAAAGTTTCTGGCATATGCAATGAACTATAACACCTATGGTAAATAGGGTCTTGTGAATTTGGTACCTAGGTGAAAATAAATGAAGTTTCATTTGATTTGAAATGTATTTGTAATATGCAATTAGGTGTGAATAGAGGTAATTTCACAATTGATGTGAACATAATATATAGATTAAGGATTTACCAATTTTTTGTAAAGTGAACCAAAAGGAGGGTGTTTGAATCTTCTCACCAAATGTTTTAAGTATGTTTGATTTTGGTTTTTCAATGGGAAAGTTTTTGGGAGGTAATTGGGACCGTTCATCTACTTGCAATCCTTATAGCCATTAAAAATAAGCAACATATCTGAAATTGCTTGAATTTCTAGTTGTAAACAGTCTATCCTCTCACGATTGGCCCCTCTTACCTCTTCATCTGGGGAGATATTTTAAGCTTAGAATAGAAGGAATTGAACTGTGTAAACCTGCAAGTATTCTAACAATTCAATGCAAGCTTAGATATATCTTAAAAACCCTTGGTGGTGTAAGAATTAGTTGATAACCCAATGGTTAAAAATAATCACATCCAAGTGACAAAACAATGGGAGAGCAATAGAGCATTTGAAAAAAGTTGAGCTTGTAAGAGGGTTGAAGAACAATATAATGAGTCATTGAAGAGTGAAAAGGGTTGAAATTGCATAGATATAGATGGGTGTATGGGCATGATTACAAGGCAAATGGTGGATGGGAATTAAGTTGCCCACTCAGGGGGTAGGTTGGGAAAGTCTAATCGTCATCAAACAAGAAGCAAGGTGCCAGCCCTTGCCAGTGCCAAAAATGTATAGTCTTGCTGGGATTATTAAATCCAGACACTTAAAAAAGGAAAAAGGGGAGGCGATTCAGGATGGAGTTACAATTGTGTGCACATGTGTTTCCAATAGGTAGGGTACAGGTTTTTCATGTTGTTCTTGATGATGTTTCAAAATTTCCCAAATATCAAAAAGGTTTACTTAATGATGTTCCCAAACATTCTCTGAAAGTTCCCAATGGATTTTAAAACATTCCCAGTCGATGCTGCTTGAGTTCCCCATCATGTTCTCTTAGTTCCCAAACATGTCTCAAAACACTGTTCCCAAATGTAGTGCGGATTACTCACTTTAAGAAGCAGATGAGGGACAGGGCTCAAGGGTCTTAGTGTGGGTGATCAGGTACGTACCAGTGTTGGGCAGTTCTTTGATTTTTCAAATGACTGCCAGGTCTGTGTAGTTTTAGAAAATTAAATTTATAGAACTGGTCGGTTCCAGGCCTTCAAAATTTTTCTCAAAGAACCGTCTGGTTTCGGTTTTCTTTAAACTTCAATTTTGTGAGAATTGGCAGGTTCCAGGGGTATGGGAGTCTGAAGGCTGGTTTTTGGGGGTCAGTTTTTCACAGAAACCCAGTCAGTTCCTTTATCTGGTTATCACTGAAATCCATTGACTTACCTTCATTACGCCAGGTATTATATTTGCCATTGCTGGTTGTTTGAAGGCGACTTTTTAACAAATTCAAGGTCCGGTTGTTTGATTTTCTGTTTCTATGAGTACAAGGATTATTAGTAGAATCCAAGTCTAATTTTTTTGTTTATGTTGAAGGAAGGAGGCACTACAAACTAAAAACATCGTGTTTCTTTAAGTAAGGCAAGCCAATTACAACCTCATGTTCACAACTTACATTAAAGTTTGTTGAAAATCAGTTGTGCCCAAAAGAAAAACCAAGGAGTCCATGAAGCTAAATGAAGCTTCCCAAACGACAATGAAGTGAATAAATGAACAAGTTCCAAAAACTTAGTCTAGTGAGAAATGAGGAACATCGGAACAAAATAATTTTCAAAAAGGGAAATCTCAAACATATGGGAATTCTTCTCATTCAACCTAATCCTCAAACTTCACATCAAGTTTTTGTGAACTTTGATTTGACCATCATGCACCTACAAAGTTAAAATGCTTAGAACACCCAACCCTTGGATTGTCATGCCAATTTTTGTCGACAAAAATCATCTAGTCTAAATGGTTAGTTTGTAATTGACACCTTCGAAATGAAATGAGAACTATAGCAATGGAGAAAATCCTTTTTGTTTCGATTTGGCAAATGTTGGAATCCCAAGAATTTGTCAAACCAACAAAACCATTGTTGGAAACTTGTGCTCCTTTCCACACCACCAAGACAATGCACACTTGTAGTTGTTCAAATCAACATGGTAGCAACAAAATTCATCAAGCTCGTGTGCTGTGCAGTCAAAACTTTTGCACTAGTTTTTGTGGTTTAATAAAAATTTTTGCAATGGAAGTATGAGCTTTGCATTTGAACCTCATCACCAAACATAGAGGGCATCAATACCTTGTACCATCAAATTAGTAAAGGCAATAGAAAACCAACATCATATTGAACAACCAATGAGGATGCTTTTTCATGACCTATGTAACTAGTCACCAACCACAAATTTTTGAACCTTGGATCTATGCATTAGAGCTATGCATATTGTGACCCTTCTTTTTTTCAACCCATGCAAAAAGGAGAGGAAAGGTTGAAAAAATTCCAAGACTTAGCGTTTCATGTGAACCATGAGTTCTTCTAGCTTTGTATCAAAAGCATTTGCTTCTAAATCACCCATGTTGCTGGGCACAACCAAATTAACAACCTCATCACAAAGCTCCCATGTCTTGGTAATGACAAAGTGCAACACACCACCAACCAACCAATGTCCACAAATTTGATTCAACACACAACTAATTATAATCGGCGATAAAACTTTTACATCGCTTCACATGTAGCCCGAGTTCTTGGAGATGGAACATGACTATGGAGTGTCATTAATTGTGACTCCAACACAATACAATTGCACTTCGGTAAGTTAGCACATCTTGGAACAACAAAACACAATTTGCAAACTTGCAATCATGGATGGTAGTAAATCACAACAAGACAAATTAGCCATGAACTTCCGAGAGTTACAATGACATACCACATTGTTAATCATCAAAACCCAAGGCTTAAAAGGAGTTCTTAATAGTTGCAAGCTTTTTGAGAACTACCATGACATACCCAAATTGTTAAACAATAAACCTTAAGGCTTAAAAGGAATTCCTAAAAGTTGCAAGAATTTCAAGTGCTCAAACCAGCCATGAAAGAGTCACCATAAACCTCAAATGAGCTCAAAATAAATGAAACCAACAACCACATAGTTCATATTAATTCAAACCAGCCATGGAAGTGCCCAATTTAGCTCAAACCATCGACCATGAAGTTCAAATGAGCTCAAAATAATTGAAACTAGCCACCACAAAGCTCAAATTAGCTCAAACTAGCCATGGAAATGTTCAATTTAATTCAAACCAACCACCATGGAGCTTAAAATAATTGAAACCAGCCACCACAAAGATTAAATCAGCTCAAACCAGCCATTGAAATGTCCAATTCAGCTCAAACCAATAGCCATGGAACTCAAAATAATTGGAACCAATCACCATAGAGCTTGAATTGGCTCAAGCTGGCCACCATGGAGCTCAAATCAGCCAACACAAAGTTCAAAACAACCAAGAAAAATTAGCAAAAAACCACCACAAATGCCATGGAAAGAAGCTCAAATCAACTACCACAAGGGTTGCATACCACCACAAAGTTCAAGGCGCCATGGAAAAAATTCATGGAGGTAGAAAACCAACAATGAAAAGAAACCACTCTTGGAAAAAAAAAAACCATGAAAAAAAATCAACCATTAATAAACCTAAACTAAAAAGAAATCAGCCATGGAAAAAATTACATTAAAATATTTTAGCAATGAAAAGAAATCAACCATGTAAAAGTCAAGATGGAGCTTCCCTCTGTGCCTTCAATTCACATTATTCTTGGGCAATTTGAGGCTGACGGTATCCCATATCCCCCCATTACCCCATGGAGTTCCACAAATTATTACCTTTTATGTTAATGCCAATGGCATTGTAAATGTTTCTATTTGAGATAAGGCATCTATGAAGAAACACATTATCACAATCTAATCACCAAAAGGCATGTTAGAGGTAAGAGGCAAACATCTAGAAGATGGTGGGGATTATAAAGCTTTACCCCCATACAAATTTAAAGCATATACAAGCAATTGATGTAGGAAATGAAATTAACACCACATTTTACTTAGTGGACTAAAGTTTGACTAAGCATAAGGAAAAGGGTATCATTGATATTATCACCAATGCAGTGGTTGATTTCAAGAAGTTAATGGAGGTTGAAAAAGGTTGGATCATAAAACTCAAGATATTCATCAAATAATTTCAAGGGAGATTGGACAAATGCCATTGAAGCAACAATGTCCCTCAAGCTCAAGTGCATTTGGTATTGGGCTAGCTAGTGGCTAAACAACATAAGCAAAGTATGAAGATATGAAAAAGGGAAATAAATGATTAGAATGGGGATACTAGAATCCAAGATGAATTTTCATACATATACCACAAATGACTAAATAAGATGCTAGTCATACTCATGCTAGATGCAAGAAGTTCAAGACAAACAACTCATGGCAACAATATAAATTGACACCACATTCATTTCATGAGAATCCACTACACATAACACTTGGACAATGAAATTCAACCATTGAATTGGAAAATCAGCCACAAAAATGCATGAGCCAAGGAAAAATTGAGGCATGGAAAATCCAACCATTCACCAAAAAATTGAGGTATGGAAAATCCAACCATTCACCAAAAAATTGAGGTATGGAAAATCCAACCATTCACCCAAAAAATTGAGGTATGGAAAATCCAACCATTCACCAAAAAATTGAGGTATGGAAAATCCAACCATTCACCCAAAAAATTGAGCCATGGAACTACACTAGCCATTGAAGAAATTTATGAGGTATGGAAAACTCAATCATTGAATAGGGAAAATCAGGGATAGAATTGCACTAATGAAAGAATAATTAATCAATGGAAAAATTGGCCATTGAACCATAAAATCAGTCGTAGAAATGCATCTCCCAAGGAAGAATTCACTGATGGAAAATTCACCCATTGAACTAGAAAATCAGCCACAAAAAAACATCTCTAGAAAAGAATCCACGATGGAAAATTCACCCATTGAACACAAAAATCAGCCTTGGAAATGCAACACCCGAGGAAGGATTCATCAATTGAAAAAAACAAAGCCATTGAACTTAGAAATCAGCCATAGAAATGCATCATCCAAGGAGGAAATCATCATTGGGAAAATCACCCATTGAATAGGAAAATCAATGATAGAAATGCATTACCCAAGGAGGAAATGAGGTATGAAGAATTCAGCCATTCAACAAAAAAAAAGCCATGGAAATGCATCTCCCCAAGGAAGAAATGAGGTATGAATAATTCAAGCATTGAACCAAAAAAAAAGCTATGAAAATGCATCACCCAAGGGAAAAAATCACTTATGGAAAATTTAGCCATGGAAACATGAAATGAAGTGTTTCAAATTTTGCCATTGAATAGATTAGACAAAATGTAGTCACCCTTAGGAAAAAAAAGAACCCTACTCCAAGAAAGTATGTTACTACAATAACTTTAATCATCAAAATAGGCCATGGGAAAAGGAAAAATGTTGCTATCACCTACTTTTCAAGTGCGCATTGAATTGGTTTGTAAGCCAATATAATTGTTTTTGAAATGTTGTTGCATTGCATGAAAAGATTTTTTGCAAGCCTAAGTGGAATGTCTAAAAACCATGAATTTGTTTTCAACTTACATGACAGCCTTAGGTTGTTCGGAAGTTAAAATTTAGCAAAAACTTGTAAAATGTTAAACCATGAAGCACAAAAGCTTAAAGTTTAGAAACTTACTTTGTTTTCATAGGGGTGTTCAATATGTGGGGGTTCAAACTAGAATCCACATATATTTTTCCCCACACTTGCCTCCCCTTGCCAAATTTCTTCAACCACATGATACATTTTTGGATGTCCGCTTGGGCAGATTTGATTGATGCATAATGTAATCCACAAGCCTTTTCATATGAAGTGCCATATTAACGCACTTGATAACACATACCCATAACAAAAGCCATCAAGTGGCTCAACTATGCCAAGATCACCACATGACACCATTGATTTGTGAGCTTAAGCACAAGTTTGCAAATTGGAGTTTTTGTCTTTGACATAGGCCAATTTTTTTGTGTGAGTGAAAATTTGTCAAGGATTTCTTTCAACTTCACAACCATGGCAATACCACTTGTATCATGGGTCTTAAACAACCCAATATTGATGTGTTTTATATTCCCAATTGGTGGAAAGAAATTTCACAACCACCGCAAAAACATGTGGGCCCCTTTTGACATCCAAAGGTTGGAAGTGCATGTGGCTATCAAACATTTTGCTAATGTAGGTTGCACATATTCTATCAAGGTCTTGTTCACCAATGTAGATGAATACTTCATCAATGAAAACTTTCTTGGATGGGAAGGTCACCCTCGGGCACAATTGAAAAGCCAATATTTGCAACCAAACATGTTTGATTGTCCTTAGTGGGAAGAAACACTTGACAACATATAACATTATGTCCTCCAAGAATTTCTTCTAGGATGGTCTTTTGAAAATGGGTTTAAGGAATAAAATAAACCAGAGATTGAACTTGGGGTTATACTTTGCCATTTAGTTGTTGGTTCCTAATCTAGAATAGTTTGAAGATGAAGGTGTTGAACTTCTCTAAACCTCTTAAACAAAGATGCATGCTTTTGCTTCACATGTTTCATCATGGTTGATATGCCATGAAATTTGTTGTAAGCAGTGACACCTTTGCGGCATCTTGTGCACAAGGCCAAAATTTGAGACATAATCTCACTGTGACAAACAATTGCAACACATAAGTTGGCTTTGCTTCAAATCAACCTCTTGGTTGTTATTTATTTTGAAAAACACCTAGGTAAATGTAGTTTCTTGGTAAGGTTTCCAAGAGATTAACCACTTCTTCATGTTATCCAATAATGCCTCTTCTGTTAAAAGGTTATCAATGTTGGCATTAGACGAACTTTCCTATTCCACATGCATCCTTATGCTATTACTATTAGCATAACCTACAATGTGCCTAGAAACAAATAGTGGGTTAAATATGGGCACATTAACAACGAGAGGAGAAGAATCCATAGTAGAAGAAAAAACAAAGAAAGGAGGGGCAAAATCAATAAGTCACCAAGAATGATTAGCAAGAAGTTGGAAACAATATGAAACATCGTTGAGAGAAAATGACATGTAATATGACAATATTTAACTTTTAACTTGTAATTCTTCGAACAAAGGCAATTTAGCGAGCAACATAAGTTGCATCAAAGAGGAAAATCAGATGATGAGATAGTCAATGACATTCAAAGATTGAATGAATGGAAAAAGAGAAAAAAAATAAATTCACTTTCATTCATATCCAAATCCCTATAAGCCATCATGAATAAAAGCATAAAAAAAAGTGGCGACATCTTCTTGTCGTTCCAAGGTTGCATTCAAGCAAGAAGATTGCGGCCATGCATGCTCCTTGGATTTGCCATCATTGGAAGCTCAAACTTAGCAACCTCCTAAACCTATCCTCACAAGAAAAATCTCCAAATTTTCAATTCAATTAAATCTGGGCTTTTATAAAAAAAACCTCGATTTTTTAATTACACACACATTGGGTTCAATCAAAGAACTATAGTTCTTTAATTCCACTCCAATCGGTTCCAATAAAAAACCTATGAGTTTTATTAATCCATAAGCTTCGGGTTTCTATCAAAGAACCCCCCAAATTTTGCGGACCTTAAATGCGGAAGTGGGGGTTCAAATTCTTTTAATGTCAAGTCAAAGGCGCTCTAGGTTCTTCTTTTTCAACACTTGTTGAGTCAAAGGTCTCCACAAGGGCTTCATGATGTAATAGCTAACAATGATATATACATTTATTTGGTCTAAAAACTCACAAAAAACCAACTATGTTTTAAAGAACTATCTAACACATTGACATACCATATAAAGGACTGTCAATGTTATCAATTAGAATCTCTACATTGCTAAAAACAATTTCTCATAGTTAGGGATTCCCATAGTTGAAACCCATTGAAGTAGTTGAAAGGGGGTGCACTAGTCAGTGTTGGTTCACTCTAGTCTTTAATTATGTTAAGATTCATTCACCAATACAAAACCAAGGGCAATGAACTCTACCTATTAGTTGGCTAACATATTTGAGATTACTATCTTGGTTTCCCTACCCGATTGGTCCAAAGAAGGAATTTTTTTCCTAAAATTTAAACATGTTACATCTGCTAATAACTTTGAAGCTTGGAGGGCCACTAGAATTCAAGCTTTTTCATCTTTGATATATCAATGTGTAGGAACATTTTGAAGGGGTGATAGGTCAATCACGTTCTAACTTTTGGGGAGGTTTAACTTTCTCCTACCTTTAAGAAAAAACGCTTTTTGTGACGCCCAAAACTTGTGATGACTAATTTTTCATATGGCCATGTATATTGATTTGGAGCTGTGTAAAAAATCAAGTTGAAGGTGACAACACATTACAATGACCTCTTTATGTAATCCTTTTTTTGTTTTTTGGGGTGGGGCTTTGGGTCTAAACCATGTTAAAATTAAACAATCTCACAATGTTTTGTGTGTATTATGGTAGAACATAACCTAGGCAAAAGATAGAAAATTTTAATTTTTTAAAATTTATATTATGATGAGTTAGAGTAGATTTATACAAAAATATACCATGTAATTGTCTATTTGAAAATGTATTTTTAAAATGATTGAGATGATTTTAAACCTTTATGAAATTTGTAGTATCTATTTTCTTATGTGATGTCACATAATTTGAACCATGTTTGTGAACCATTTGAAAAGTTTGATCAATTTCATTTCAAAAATGGGATTTTTTTAGGTTGTTGACCATACTTTTTTGGTAAATTGAAATTTTGATAAGCAATTGTTTCGAAATGGAAGGTGACAAGTATTGTGAGGTGGGCCAATGCATGAAATGCAATTCAAATGCTTATGTGAATTATCAATGAAGCCAAATATTTGAATGGTTAAATTTATTTTATTTTATTTATTCATGTGTATACCATAAAATACCAATGGTCCATTGAATTAAATCATTATATTTATTTATTTATTCCAAAGAATATTAATTAATAGTAGTTTTGTGAAAATAATAATTGTAAGGCCCAAACATCAAATTTAAATGCACCACATTTTGTGAATGAGTATATTTTACATATATTATAATAATAAACCCAAAAAAACTCAAAAGAGTCATTTTAGTGTGCTTTCGCACCTCAAATATAAAGTAATGTCAAAATGTCATGTATAAATAACATGCATATCAAGAAAACATGGAAACACAACTAAGATGTAAGTATGTGTAAAGGTACACCAAACTAAAACAAACTCAAAGTTGTGTCTCCATGATTCTAAAAGTGGCATTCTATATTGAATATGTGTTACAAAGTTGTTTTTCCATATACTTGAGTCAATGTTGTGAGCTTTTTCTACTAAGACCTTCATAATAATGAGAAATAATGTATTTCATGATCCCTATTTTGCAATTTCAAATGAAAATGACAATCTACAACTTGAGTGTGAAAAAAATGATTTCTTCCAAGATTGAATCAAATAAATTGAACAAAATTACAAATTTATTCATTAGACATCCTTTTCAAAGAATGGATTTTCCCATGACAATGAAATATATCGATCAACATCTTTTTTACACTTCTACAATCCAAAAAGTTCATATGTAATATGGAACTTGAGAACTAGCAATTGTTAGCTCTTATATCTCTAGTTATTGTTATGTGAGAATGCAAGAAATAAATAATTGGATACAACCAACTTTCCATCTTGCACTAGTGTTCCCTTTTCTTGCAATGCTTGTAATTACCAATTATGTCATCTAATAGTTCCTTTTGTTGGGCGATCCTTCACATGACATTTACTTAACAAGAGGAAGGGGAAAATGGGTTGTAAAATTGATATTTTTATTTTTTGACAAAAAAAGTCAACATTTCAAGATTGGAAAGCCTTTTTCTAGGACAGATGCTTGAGAGGAGTGCAAGATTATCTACAAGATCATGATGGAACATTGGTTATTAATGGACAAATTGATTGGAAGTGAACCAATCATTCATTCATCTAAGATCATAAGGGAATCACTAAGAAGAAGGGACAATCGAAGACATCCATTTTCAAATTAAAATGTTCCTTAGGCACCTTTTTCATTGCCTACAATAGTTCTAAACTAATTAGGTTAGTTTTTTGAGGAAACTAAAAAATATATTTTTCAAGCTACCATTTTTATATATATTGTCACATTCTTTAGGTCAAAATTTTGCAAGCTTTGTATATACAACCCATGAAAATCCCAACACCACACAAGACTTGTTGTGGAAATATACATTATTTTGAGGTCAATTACTTCTTCAAGTATGTATGTAAAACATATGAAAAATTTACAATGCATTGATGACCAACTTTGGTTGGCAGTTGATCATGATGGGTAATGGTGACACGAAAAGGTGAAAGGATTGAAGGTGCACCCCATCTGTACAAGTTGACAAGTAGGTTTGAAGTCCTTAAGGTAAAAAGAGGTCCATGTGAGCAATTTGGCTATCTAGGTAATCTTCATACCTATGACTTCATCTTAAACCCTAATTTCCCAATCTTTACATATCATCCCTATTGAAGTGTGATGAATTGCAACATCAAGTGCATCAATCTCCAAATTGAACATAGAAAATCAAATACAATGTGCATTATACAAAGCTAGTAGTTTGAATGTGTAAAAAAACATGAAACATGGAGGGGAAAGATACGTACATGTCAAATTCATTGACAATAAAACCAATAGTGGCAATGAAAGTTGGAAATTCCTAAGATTTGAAACCATCAATTTTTTTCATTTTTAAGATGCTACTACTATGATGCCATTACATGGTTCAAAATGTGTATAAATAAGGTGCCGTGTTTCCATAAAAAATTCAAACATGTTTTACTCACCTATATCCACAATCTTGTATGCACAATTTAATTTGTTCATTCACACATTGTCTTCCTTCATGCACTTGCATATCCATCTTCTCCTCATTAGTGTTATTACCAAAATCAACTATTCAACAATGTTAGCCAAAGTGAACCAACACCCACAAACACACCATGAGGGATGGATGGTGACTAGACAAATTTTTTTTATTCAATTGGGTTCCAATTATTTAGCTAACCATTGTAATAAGCTCAATTTTTTATTATTATTACCTAACTACCAACAACCCACTAGCACTTACCAATGTATGGACCATCCTATTTAGTACCATAACTTACCTTCACCATTTACACATTTCAATGTTTTTTGCATTTTTTCAGTCTTATTATTAATAAAAAAATTTGGCTATAGTTTAAATGAAAAAAAAAATCAACAAGTAGAATCTAGGTACCTACACAAGATGATTTATTGTAAGAATGGTTAGTATGCATAGAACTTATTATATCTATGCAAGCCATGAAGAATACCCTATTTATTATCTTAACAATTAACCAATTTTTTTGGAATTGTTACAATGTTGTGAATAGTTTGAATTTCCTAATTTAAAAATGTTTGAATTAAAAAAAAAATTGGAATCAAATAATGTTTGACAATAATGTGTGTGATTTTGTTGTTACATACAATTTTATTTGTAACTAATTGATTTTTTAAAGACCTAATTAATGTGTGAACATTTTAAATGAATTATCAAGCAATGGTTATGTGTAATATTATAAATGGAAAATTGAAAGGTAAATCCATGAAGCTACCTTAGAATGTTTGTGAATTACAACATCAAGGTTTAGTTTTTTTGGTTTGAAATTCAAGATGTATATGAAATTGGAATGAGTAAACTTAGTATTTAAAATTTGAGTTATGAATGTCAAATAACTCTTTAACAGGTAAGTTTAGTTAGTCTTACATCTAAAAGTCATCATAATGTGTAATAGATGCCATATTGTTGTTGCAAGTATATTGGGGAGGAAATGGTTTCAAAAGTGAAGACTTGTAAGGTGTGGGTGCTTGTATTTGACATGCTTTGGGATAAAATATTTTACCCAATGGTGAATTCCAAGCCTTACATGGAGTGTTGTTCCAACTTTCACTACATGGAAGCTTATGGGAGGTATTGTATTTTGAAGAATTGATGGAATTTGGAGATGGATGTGTTTCAATTCTATTGTTTGCAAGTTCACCATGAGTGTTTCTTAAGCTTTTTTTCCAAATCTGCGCAATCCAAATTACAAAAGTGCATATATTATATTGTTCAAGGTTTATCTCTATTCACAATATTTGACAATCCATAGATTTAAGTTGTTTAAAACATGGAACATTGAAAAAAATTGTATTCATACAACATAAATATTACAACATTTTGTGCACTAACTTGGCATGATACAAACAAATTCAACAACCAATAGTTTGTGGCAAAATTTCATACCAATTTTAAAAATATAGTCCTTCAACATCCTTCAACACAAGAATGAATTTTTAACTACTTTGAGTACCAAATTTGACATGTTATGTCCACTATTCATTTTCACTTCTCAAATGATTTGGAATCAAATTTATTGTTGGCCTTTAATACATTTACAACTTGAACTTTCAATGTTTTCTGGTATTGACTTGGATTAATTGAATTACTTGACTAAATTACCACAATGATTATGTTGGGATGATATTGTATGTGTCAAGTAATGTTAGTAGTTCAATCATGGTGACATACATTATATATATATAGTGTTAAGAATTGAGTTTTTGGTGGATTACAATAATTTTCCTTATACAACTCCATACATATTAAACTTGATTGCAAGCCTTGCAAATAGTTTGTCTTCATGGAAATTCTTTTGCATATCATTCATCTATGCCTTTTATGCATGCATTTTCTTATGATCTAAAATTTTGGGTAGTTTTTGTTTTCCCCAAATGACACCATGTGTTTGAGATTGAAATTGAATGTCATTTGTTTCATATAAGTACTTACTTGGTCATGGAGTAGGGGAGGGATGTGACTGGTACACAAGCCATCAAGTATATTGAAACAACTAGGATGGGAAACATTTTTTGCACCCCACACCTTCATTGTGTTGGATTTGGCTTGGTGGTTGAATTTTTGCATCCTTACACAATTCAATGATGCCTTGCTACTAGTGCATGAATATGATGAAGAATCCACACTTTCAAGGGCCTTGCAAACTTCATATGAATATGAATTGTTTTTCACTTTCTTTCTTTGATATTCCTTGAACATCATATTGTTGCTGACATTATAAGCAGATTCAAAATCCAACATTGTTTTTCCATCTTTTGAAGATGTGTTATTAGAATTGTTTGGTTGTTGTTGATCACTAGAGGAATGAGAATGGTTAGAGCTTGTTTTGTTGTTGTAATTATTGGGGCTTGTGAGAGGAGGAAAAGTTTGACAAGAAAGTTGGTCTTGATCAAATGTAGATATTGCACCCATGTTGGTCATTGAAGAAGACAAAGAACATTCATTTTCATGAGGTGTGGAAGAAGTTGCACAATGTTGTGTAGCAGGGTCTCCTATAGAGACTATTTTAGTTGTTTGTTCAGGGGTAGCGTTGGGTTGAAGGACACTGATGAGCTTTTGTAGTGCATACTTCACATTCATGGTTGCATAAGTATTAGCATAACTTTCTTTGTAAAACTTCCCCATAAATATGTGCAAGTTGTTCCTTGCTTTGGATAAGTTATACATAGGGTTTATATGTTTCTTTCAACTTGTCTTCATACTAAAGCTATAATAAAAAGAAACACTTTTAGATTTGATCTAAAATCCTTTGATTGGAATAGAGGATGTAACATGAGATAAATATAAATTGACATTGATCATGTTCCAAGGATCATTTTGAACCATTATCATCCTTTAAAAATGACCTCAACAATTTCAATGAATAATCATATATAAGTTGCAACACAACAAGAACCAATTATGATTTTGCAATAAGTTATCTTTTTAAAAGAACACAATCTTTGTTTTCAAAGATCTCAATTTTACGTTAGAGGAAATTTGAAAATTTTAATCAAAAAACAAGTTGTTGAAAATCAACAAGTCAAGATAGAAACACCAAATTTGAGCACAAAAAGAAGGTGCAACCTAATGTGGTCAAACTTGTGCTAGGTGGAAAAGGTTTCTCTCATCACCCAACAATCTAGTAGTCCTTGTGATGGAAGGAAATGGCAATGAAAAGGGAAGTGGTTTGGTGTGGAAGGGTTATGGCTACCATAATCTTACAATTGATGTCTGTCCATGATTTCAAGTGTCGTTTCCTTTTACATCTTTCAAAATTTTAAAATCAATTTCGTTCACTATTTTTTAAGATGTTATCATTATTATTTTTCCATTCAAAATTTGTGTGTGAGAGTTTGTGCTACTCCAAAAATTCTTACACATACGCACAAATAGGGAAAAGGAAAAAGAAGGAAGAAAACTACAACCATGGAGGAAGAGGTAATAATGATTAGGCTATTTTTGAAGTACTTTAAGTGTTTTGCACTTCTTTCCAAATTTGCTATCAAGTGCAATTATTTTGACCTCCATCTCTTCCATTAATTTTCTTTCCACCTTTTTTTTTCTTTGATGCTACCTTCTCTAAAATTTTTGGCATTTATTTAAACTGGTTGTTGGTTTGAATTTTCATAAATCAAATAATATGAAATAATATTGATTAAATGGGCTATGATGATATATTATATCATTAAAAAAGTGACAACTATGTTTCCATGAGTTTGTATTGTCTCTAGGTGCTTTGTGAAGCTAAAAATCTAAAATATTTATGCTTTAAAATGACTTTGTGATTATGTCCCTTATAATGACATGTTGAGTACATGGATTGATGGTTGTGTGTTATTGAGGGCATGGTTTAGGTGGTCTCTTTTGTTGATTCAACTCCCTAAACATTGTATCAAAATAAAAATAGATAGAAGTTTTCTAGAGCTAGCCCTTCATGGCCTTTCATAGCCATCAATAGTTCAAATTGAATTATTACCTAAAAAAGGTCTTGATAATGAGCTAGAGTTTACTTAACATACTTTTTTTTGAACATTAGTTACAGTTGTTTTTGTCCAATTAATTTTGTGGCCTTCATTTTTTGCCACTAACCCTTTACTAACCACAAATAAAGTTCATTGTTTGTGATATGGCCAATGCCATATATCTTTCAATACAACCTTTTTGACTACTTCTTATGGTCCTTTGACAATAATGGATTGATTGTTTTGAACTTCTAAACATTGTCATAAACCTATTCATTGTTAGCAATGGTTACATGAACATATGTAATTTCCCCTTTAGGGTCTCGTCCCTCATTTTATAGCCCCTTGACCTTTGCAAAAAAAAATTCATCTTGCAACTTGTAGTCCACCCAAGGCCATTTTGGGTATATGTCCTTCTTTTGAGGCTTCTTCTCATTACCTAATTCCAATGTCCCAATCATGACTTGCAACTTGATATTGAATTTACACATGTTGGCAACTAGTTAATCAATAGGATTAGACAACTACACAAGTACCCATGTGCATAAAAAACCATGAGAAGTAGCTAACCACAAGCAATTGCTAACAATTTGTATGCTATTAGTAATCTTGTGGTGGTAATAAAGTTTAATGCCCACATGATAGCATTTCAAAAAATTAAAATGGATGGTACTAATGCCTTAAGAATGTGATCACTTTTCTTGAGCTAACTAGACAACCATTCATGTAGCCACCCAACTTGTAAATTCATGGAGTCAATAACATTTGAATTGCATTCATAACCACTATCTACAAATATAAATGCACATAACCAAATTTAGATAATGTCTTAGATTACTAGATTTTCAATTTCATTTTCAAACTTGACTCTACTAATCAAAATTATTAACAACATTGTTTAAACCATCCAAACACTTGATCTTGATTTTCTAGACTTCATAAATCTTTTGTTCCATTTTGCAACATATGTAAAAATAATACGAACGAAGATTGATTTTCAAATGGTTTAAAAAATTGTATTTGTATTCTTGAAGAAACTTATCACTCTTTTCTCAAAGCAACTAGACAACCACTAATTAATAGTGACATAAACACCTAACTTGTTATTATGCATTCAAAGTGTGGTCATGTGAAGACATAAGCATGCATTTGTAACCACTATCAATGTAGTTGTACACCTAATTGAAGGTATATAAATTGTGTTTTCTTTACTAGACATGACTTTGAGTTTGAAAATGAATCATGATTTTGATTTTTTGAAATTGACTTAGGGCCACTATTTTGTTTATGTATATAATCATTGTTCATGAAAAAAATAATGTTTCGTTTTCATATCAAAATGAACTTTGCAAAATTGGTGCATTTGTGACTTTCAAAAGTCCATTAAAGTACATTTCATGTTACGAAATGGCATGGTTTATCATCTAGGCATTTGAACATGAAGGGGTGTAGGAAAAATTGCCCTTGTACATGATTTTATGTACACTCTAGCTTGCAATTACCGTTATAAAAACAAGTCACATCTATCTATGAATGAAGGTAGTTTGTTTTGTTTTGTTTTGCATCACAAACTTCCTTAGGAAAAATTTCAATATGATTATAATGAGTCATTAAATTTATGTTATTTATTAATGTTTTTTCACATCATTTGTGTATTTTTCACTTTATTACTCTATTGTTGATAAAATGCTCGTTGAAAATATACAAACATAGTGAACAATGGTTCTAATTTTTTAATTCCATGATTATGAAGATGAAAAGAATAATGGTTTGTCATTTTACCATTATTTTCATGACACAAATGTAAAAATTTACCATTTAAGGAGATTTAAATTTATATCATTTTAAAGAATAATTATGTTTATGTTGATACTATGATAATAAAATATAATTTTAACATTTTTTGAAATAACTAAAAAGTGACATTTGATCCAAATTACATTATATACCAGTTTTCATTATTTTGACACAATTATTTTTCCTTAGAAAATTTGTGATATGTAGTTATGAGATCCACCAAACCAAGATGTTTCAAATCATGTTCTTGGTGTCTTTGGAAAGCTCTCAACAAGGAGGGGTGCATGGGTTTTGTTCCATGATGTTTGGACTCGTGGTGCAAAAGTTCTTGAATATTGAATGATTTTTTCACTAAAAATAAATTAAATCATAGTTTTAAAAAATTCAGAAGAATTGGAATGTGCGTTTCATGTTGTTGGAAAGATCTTGATGAACAAGATTTAATGGAAATTATTTGGTAAGATTTGGATTCAAAATGTGCGAAATATCGATTTAAAAATGGTTTATGCCATTGAAAATTCAAATAAATTCCAAAAAACCAGGTTTTGGAAGGAAAAATTAGTTGAGGACATGCTAACACTTGGGCCAATGGCACAAGACACACTAATCAACATAAAGAAAGAACTTGGGCTTAGTACAAGTAGTACATATTTTGATGAAAATGATGACTCCACATTGGCAATGAGTCATACAAGCAACATATCATTAACGAGGACACATGACCTCTTTATTGACATTTCTACAAGCAACTTGTCATTTAACAAGGACATGGCCTCCTTACTAACATTTTTATAATAATCAATTTGTCTTTTATGGACTTTGTATGGACAATCTACTTTAACATAAGGAATGAAAGGATTTAGCAAAGAATACATGCCTTAAAGAAAATGATGATTGCTTTGTGGAAGCACTTAGAATGCAAATTGTAAATCACCCAATGTCTAAAACATCCTTATTATCATTGGCAAGGAGTCATATAAGCAACATGCCATTTAACAACTTCATGTCACCTTGTTACTAGCTAGATTCACAAAACCATTATATTTCTTTTTGGACTTCATAAGGGCAAGCCACTTTAACACAAGGTTTTTAGTGTGTGCTTGAACTAATTCTACTTAAACACAAATGAAAAAAACAATCATAAATTATAAGTCATGGTCATGGTTATGGTTTAACATCAATTGCACCATGAACCATTATAGTTGTGCACCATAAACATGATCGATAGTCTAGATCTATCCATACCCACAAATGCCCCAAGCAATTGATTCATGATTCTAAAGTAATTTTTGTAGATCTATTATAACAACACATAAATGCATGTAACCATGGGAAGTAGTTCAATTACTTAAATCCACAATAACTTATAGGAGCTTCAAAAGCTTGAAAAACAATCTTACATATCTTTACATGTTCCATCCTTTAGAACTTTGGTTCAATTGTTCAAATGTTCCAAACATTCGACATTTGAATTTTTCCACAACCTACACCTTCAAGACCACTTTACAACAATCAATCTAGTGCAATTTTTAACATGTACAAACAATAACCAATCAAAAAACAAACCCTAAATTTGAAAATAATGCACACCTCAAAAATTTGTGTGTATAGATTAGATGACAACTTTAGCATTACCATCCTTTGGGTTTTCGATTAGAATCATACATCCAATCTTTTAGGTTGTAATTTTCAATTTTTCACTCTTCTCATTTCTGCTTTCTATGTTTTTCCAATTTCATTTGCTCATACAAATGTTCAGCAAGATACACCTTATAATGAAACCATTTTTCATTGTCATTTATCAACTACTTCCAAGCCTTATTATGACGGCACAAATCAAATAACAATGTAATTTGATCTTGTATCGGATGAGTTTTAAAGATAAAAGGGAAAATATATTTCACAATCAACTCACTAGGTAGGTATGTGTAGAAACCCCCATTGTAGACTCATGGATAATGGAGGCCCATGCACATGGAGAAGATCGTCCATGTAACTATGTAAACTAGGATCACCACATGAATTGTTGTGCAGAACCCCTCCACTTGATGACTTGGGTGTTCATTCCTACTTAATAACAAGTCCAAGCTCTTCATTCCTCTCTTTCACAAAAAACATAAACTACTATGAATAAGTTGTGCAATATGTGGGCACAATGAACCTTGAAAGACAGTTGGTAAGTTTGCCACTTTTATTTTTGTTTGGCAACTTCAAAGAGCTCTTTATTCTTTCAATAAAAACCTCACCTCACCTCCAAGCCATTGAAGTCAAATGACAATGTTCACAAAAACCTTAAACAAGACCAAGCGATGGTGCATGTAGCAATTCGTATTGGTTTCTAGATCTTTTGCAATGCAAGTTTAAAAAAAGATAGGTCATTAGGGTGAATGATGTAGGTAACTTAATTACTAGTGTCTAGTTTGCATGGCCCAGTGGGGGAACTTTGTGAGTCAAAATTTGAATTTTTCATTCGCATCTTGTCCATTTTAGTTCACTTTATTAATCCACCCAACATTCACCATGTGTTTGATAAAACTTTAATTTGTTCTTCCCAAGCAATGTAAGTTACCTTGGTCACATTTGCTCTTTTTAGCATGCTTGGACCTAAAAATCCATTGAAAACATAATACATCTCATGTGTTACCACCATATCCAAGACCTCTTCTATAAATGGTGGGGGGTGTAGGTCTTTCTTTGTGGTGACATTCAATTGTTAGAAATCCACACAAATGCATATCTTTTCGTTCTTTTTTGGTACCACAATAATCGACAATAGCCATGAGGTTTCTTTAATGGGTGCAATGAACCCGGTAGCAAGAAGCTTGTCCAAATCTTGCTTCATTATTGTTATGTAATTTGGGTTCATTTGTTACTTAGTTTGATGAGTTGGTGAAATGGTTGTGTCAAACTCCATGGAGTGCATGACAATATGAGGTGGGATTCCTTTCAAGTCTTTGTAAGTCCATGCAAAGACATCTTTAAATTCTTGCAACAAGTGTTCAATTATTGCAACCATTGGTTCACTCAAATCCACATTTAGTTTCACCAATTATAGGGCTTCAATAATTCCTAAGTTGAGATTTTGGATTGGACATCCTTCAATAATGTCTAGTGCCTAATCTTCAACTCTTGAACCTTAGTTTTGGCAAGAACAATATCAACAAGAGTGTCTCTGGAGGGGTGTGTGGAAAGTCTAAAGTTATATCATCATTATCAATATCTAATTTGGTGACAACTATAGTGGTGATTTTTGGTTTTGGTTTTGGTAAGGTAATTATTTCAATCACAAACAAGTTTGAGTCCACAAAGAGTAGAACATCTTCTTCTTTGTTTGTTACACCTTCCATAAAATTATAACAAAACAACACTTCGAGTCATTTGGTATTCTTGTCCAGATGCTTGGCAACAACAATTGTCCATATTGTTTTGTTCCCTTCAATTTGAATTAGAATATGTCACCAATTATGTGTGACTTTTGCATTTTCTAGCCAAGGGCGCCCCAACAACATGGAATAATTTACATTCAAAAGATTGTTTTCATCATGACAATCAAGGTAACTATGTATGGGATGTTAGTATGTGTATTTTAAGATCTTTGTACAAGTTCATTAGTTTGGTGAGTGTTTGATTAACAATTTGTAAGGTACAAGGGGCATGTTTAGGGGTAGGTAATCCTAGCTTTTTCCATAGGTCATCTGTGATGATGTTAACCCCAAATTCTCCATCTAACAAAACATCCTTTACCAAGTTCTTCCCTATGTGAACATGAATGATTACCATGTGGGGGTCTATGGTCACTGAGGCTATGGTAAGGTTGGATTTTGGAAGGACAATTGGTTTCTTGGTAGAAAGTTTGGCAAGTATGTAGTGTTTCAAGCCAATAAAAGGTCGAACAATTGTGCCATGGTCAGAGTATGTTTGCTATCCAATAGATTGTTGTCCAATTTTGTGGAGAACTAAAACTATTGATATTGGGCAAGGTTTTGGGACTACGTTTTCAGCGTTATCATTAGAGTACATACAAAGTTGGTACTTGGGATTCTAGTATTAGTTCTTTCGGTGACAACCTCGATGAGTGATTCTTTGCTTGGAAGCACCATGTACTTATTTTAGAGGTAAAGGGGCTTCCTCCTCCTACATTTGCTTAATGGTAATTTCAAAAGATTTCAAAAGATTCTCCTTTTTAGTCCAATCTATAATATATTTTGTTTTTCAAGGCTCTTTCTCCTTGAAGACCTTCGTTTTGGGTGCTTGGCTCTGAGTAGTGATAGCCAACATCATGTTGATTGTGGTTTTTTTCCCCCCCAGTTCCATAGGGTTCCCCTTGTCCTTGAACATGTTTTGAGTTGTTTGACAACGTGGGTAATCAAAGATTTTATGCTCCAAAGAGTTGCAAATGAAACATCGATAAGCAATAGGGCCACTCTTGTTGCTTTGGTTCTGATTATAATTGTTTATTAGAAGAGTTTTTGATTCCCCTGTTATGTTAGGTAGAGATTTCATTAACCAAAACCTCTTCGACCTAAGTTAAATTATTATTGGGATTGTTTGGATTCCAATGACAATGTTTTTTTGTATGACCAATTTTTTGACAATGTCCATAGGTCAAGTCCATTCATTTCAATTCTTACTTTCTTTTGATTTTTGGTGGCGATTCAAGTAATTTGCGATAATTGTTTACATCACCCATGTTTTCTTCGTAGGTAGGTAACAATAACTTCCTTGTGTTCAAACAAGGTATTTCGTTTTGTTCTTGCATTGAAAATTTATAAGTATGGTATCAATCTTGCATGGAAGAAAATGTTAAATAGGTTGTCATCCACCTTATATTGGAGACAATTTGTCAATTTGAATATCCATTCATAGTAAACCTCCACCTTTTTGTCCACTCCTTGTTTAATCAACTACAACACCATATACACATATTCATCATTTTGAACTTTTTGATAATGTTTACATGAAGGAGCTTCAAGGTCTTGGAAGGTACATCTTGGGTGTGACTACATGAAATTCTTGCCCCATTCTAAAGATCTTATTTCATAATGTAAAACCAAAAAAATTTAATTATGTTCAAGTTGTGTTTTTCCCCATTAGCTTGAATGGCTTTTCGAAAGACTTTAACACAAGTGTTAAGATCAGTATTTGTGGTGTAAATTGGGTAAGGTAACAATTTTCTAGGAGTAGGAGCATTTGGGGTCATGGTGGTAGGAATTGGGTACCAAGGAGGATACCAAAAAAATCTACTTACATTAGTAGAAATTGACCAAAATGTAACCCATCTATTTGCAACTACATGAGATTATTAGTCATTTATGACTATGGATAATTTTGCAATTATTTCTTGTGTTCGTCATATTTGTGACTATACTACAACTAATTTTTGACTATTTTAATTTTCATCCTTCCATGTGAACAACATTTAATTTGGTTTTCACCCAAGAAGAATAACTTATGTCCCATTATTTGCAAATGTGACCAATTTAGTATGCAAAAATGTATTTTGTGTATTTTAAGGGGGTATAGTTAGGTATATTAGGATTTACAAATGTATAATACACACATATATGAATGACCATATTATAAGTTTATCCAAGCTATCTTATCATACTTAAATTATTACAAATGACATTTGTTATTATTTTTGTTAATATAATATAATATAATATAATAATATTGATTGCCTTATAATAAACAAATTAATCTTCAATGATATCTATGTTTAAAATTTAAAAAATTATTTTATTACAAAATGATGATGATGATATTAGTATGAATCAAATTAAAACCATTATGCATACTGAAATTATTATTATTTGATATTGATATTTATAATTTTACAAAAGATTTTAAAATTGACATAATAATAAAAATATGAATAAAAAATAGTTAACCTAAGTTAGTTAATACTTCCATAAGTAATTTTATTATGTTCTAATATTTTAGTATTTATGTGTTTATTTATACTAACTATTGAATAGTAATTAAAGAAATCTAATAAATCGTTATATAATGATTGAAATTATTTTCAAAGGACTAATGTCCTTATTAAAACTTATTGTCTTAATATTTGTTGTTGTTATTATTATTCAAATAAATATGAATAGCTCTAACAAGTGAATTAATAATATATATAATGATAAAAATAGCTAACCTAAGTTAACTATAGATTATATTATTATTATTTTTATTATTATAAGTAATAGTTAGTAAGGAAATCTAGTAAATTATTATATAAATGCAAAAATTATTTTCAAAATTATTTTTTATTTCAAATATAAATTTTTTGTAAAAATATTAAAAATATATTATAATTTCATAATAGCTATAACAAGTGAAATAATATGATGAATAATAAAAATAAAATAGTTACCCTTGGCTACCAACTAACTATAATAATAATTTGATTAATTTTATTATTATTTTAAAACTTATTATTACTTATAAAAATGAAAGGTAATTGCAATAATTATAATAAAAGTAATTAACCTATGTGAAGTACTAGTTATATTCTTCAAGTTTTTAAAATTAATATTAAATATTTATAATTAATAACTAATAATTATCGATTAATCAATATTTCAGTTATTAATATTTTTTTAATGAAATTTTAATTAATAAGTTATTGAAAATTAGTTAGTTATTTCAATATTAATCAATTATTAGTTAATTAAATTAGTTCACAAATCATTATGTTTTATATTTAATTAAAAATAAACATTTATTATTATTTTATTTAACTAGTAGATTTATTGATATTTAGTAATTTAATAATTTAATAATGTAATCAACAATTATTGATGATTAATATTACAAATAACTAGTTAGTTGACTAATTTATTACGTAATTAATTAATTTTTAGGTATTTTAATTAATTAATTAAGTTATTAATTATTTAGCTAATTGGTTATTTACCTACCTAATTACATAATGTACAAAAATTAAAATGAAGATAGAAATATGGGATAAACTTTTTAGTTTCAATAGTTTGCAAATTAAAAGTTTATCCCATATGTTTTGGCTTTCATTGTCATGTTGAAAAATATATAAACAAGGTGTTCTGTTTTACATTTTCATATTAAAACCCATGGGCATATATGGGATGAACCAATAAAAAAACTTAACCCAAATAAAATAAAATATTCATGTACTTACACCTAACTTACCTACCTCCTTAACCTATGTACCTACCTAGTTCGATCGTACATACCAAAATATTGATTTAAATTTGTTTTGGACAAATTCAATTGATATGCTACATGAAATGTTTTTATTGTACCATTTGTTATAATCTAAAACCAATCAAACACAAAACTAGATGTCTTAGGGTATTTCAAAATGATAATAAAAATATTTGAAATTATTAAAAGTTGGGACACATGGTAACATATCATTTGTTCCCAACGTTCACAAAAAAAATCACATTTTAAATACATATATGTCCATCAAAGGATCAAGGTGTATTTCATTGACTTTTTCTTTCATCCAAAATTCCTTGTTGTTTGTGACTAATGTCACATGTGGCTTGTCCAACACGACCATTAAAATTTTAGTTGCAAATGTCGCTTGCAGCTAAAAATTAATTGCAAAGACTAGTCACAAAATGACCATTTTCTATTAATAATTAAATATTGACCAAGGTCCATTTGGGGGCATACTATTTATTTTCGATGGCCTTCCTATTGGTCTTCTCTTTTAGGCAGGTCGTTTCCTCCACTTGGTGGGCCACTTACTTCATTGGGTGGGTCACTTCCATCATCAGGTGGGCCATTCCCTCCTCTAGATGGGCCATTTCCATTGTAAGGTGGTCCATTTCCATCACTAGATGCACCACTTCCATCACCATGTGGACCACTTTTACTGCTTGGTGGTGTAGTGCCTATTGTTGGTCGATGCTTAGTTTTATCATTGGAGTAGGAGGTCGATTGTGATGTGGGTTGGTGTGTATGCCCACTAGAACTTCCTTGCTCATTTGGAAAAAATCTTGGATCCATAGGTCCTCCACCCTGATTACTTGTAATCGAAACCAAAGCTAATATTGAAATTGAAAATGGTTGAGGTGTAGCCAACAACAGTAGTTGGGGCAACTTAGGATACCTTGAAAAATAAAGGTTACATGTTGGCTAGGTAGTGGTATACCTCCCAAAGATTGTAAGTTGGGTACAAAAGAAAGACACGGTTCTAAAAAAACAGGTTCAATAAAGGGGGTATCGGATTTTGGTCAGGAAAAATTTAGATATCCATTGAAAGATTTGTAGTAGGCACATTTTGAACTGAAGATTTGACTAATGTCAAATTTTTGGGCAACTATTGGCAATGATTGTGAAGTGTTGTGAGCTAAAGCTTGAGAGACCACATGGAGGGTAATGCAATAATAGTTAACACACAAGTAGTTCGATATGGACAACTAGCTATCACACACCTAGTTCCACGATCGAAAAATATGGGGGGGTTCAAAATGAGGGACATAAATTCCAACATTGAAAAAAAGGGTTATTGGATTTTTTGGTTGCTAATTCCTTCATTAACCAATTCATTTTCGACAAGTGGTCATTAGTGGAGGTAGACCTGAGGCCTCAAAACGCAATTTAAATTTTCAGGGCGCCACGTGGCATCAATTTTAACACCTTCAAAGTAAAGATTTTTTTTCATAGTCCATAATTATATGCAAGGTCGATCGCAACTGAAGCATGAAAAAGAAGAAGAAAAAACCAGATTTCTATAGAACCCTGAAATCTATGGAATTCTTGCAGCACATGAACAATCCTGATGCCAATCAAATATTAAAACATATCTTTCTGCAAAAGACAGGAGTTTGTTTCTGAAGCAGAACTCCATTGTTGTTGCTAATGGCATTAGCCAGGTTGATCAATTTGAGAAATAGATACAAGAAAATTCTCAAATGCTGATCCCAGGAGCTATGAATGACTTAGCCATGCACAGGGTCTTAGATTGATCAGCCTAGAAGATGGTGATCTCGGGAGCTAG